>Ga0116231_10012118_pt1 | contig 12851 bp, 4 predicted proteins | sample S1TSphgellanicum_2_FD_89695 | JGI IMG/M metagenome (GOLD analysis project Ga0116231, IMG submission 89695) | Host-associated microbial communities from peat moss isolated from Minnesota, USA - S1T2_Fd - Sphagnum magellanicum MG | ecosystem: Host-associated > Plants > Peat moss > Unclassified... | reverse complement strand
TAACTAAAACTTTTGTCTACAATAAATGGTTAAGGTCGAAAGTAGCATGGACCTTCAAGGCCTTTCATTCCCCACACATTATTGGCACAAAGTTGTAAAAACCCAATGGCTCATTTATGTAAACAATCATAGATTTCTATCACTATGAAAAGGAAATGATCTTTCAAGTGGCAATCTTAATAACTCCTTTTCTTTGTTTGGGCTACCTTTAATGCTAGAAAACCATGTGTAAAAAATGCATGGGCCAGAAGATTTGCACAAATGGGATCTACAATAATAATGTCTACAAAGGTTTTGAACCCATCTTTAAAAAGGACATTATCAACATGACATTTAAATGTTTAAAGAATGAAAGAAGGAAGAGCATGCAAATGCTTCTAAACCACATGAAAGCCAATTTCTTATTCAATGCAAAGACATCATTAATGGTGTCATATATCCCGATGTGTTCATTATCATGTGAACATTGTAGAAATTGATACCCAAAAGATCAATGGGATGAAATGCAAACACAACAAAGGAGGCTTGTGACTAAGGGATGAATACTCAAAGTTGAATTCGCAAAGAGATGGAGAAAAATGTTTATGACAAACAAAACGTCATTTGGATTGTTTGAATTGTGAACTAAGCACTTGAACATGAAAGGATGCGAACTTGATGGATGTTAACATCATGTCCAAAGGTTAGTGCAAACATTCTAAAATGGAGTTTTGAAGTCATTTATACATTTACACTTGCACGGAGTGTAAATAAATTTCAATATGGGATTTACACTCACACACAATGTAGGTCCCAAACCATTTACACACACAACACTGGTCCAAATGCCATGAAACCAAGCCAATGCACCCCTCCTCCTCAGAACTTTCCAAAAAGACCAAGAATGCAATCTGAAGCATCCCAGTTCAGTGGATTTCATAAGTACAAACAAAACAAGACAAACAAACAACCTTCCTTCATAGATAGATATTACACACTTCTCAAGACTGTGTATTGTATAAGTACAAAGATTTACGTAAATTAAAATTGGAAATGCATAGGTATAACTAATTAAAAACTTATCAACTGCTTAAAAAGTTTTATCTTCAACTAATTAACTATCCATCAAATGTATACAAAGCTAGCCTACTTGGCAACATTTAAAAAAATCCAACTTATTTTACTTGAAGAACTTGGACTTTGTTTTTTTTTTAAAGGTTCCAGGTTTAGTTCTGGTTCTAGCAAAAGCTTAGTTCTAGAGTCTGGATTTTGTGTTGGTTCCATCAAGAAATTGAAACTGAACCTCTTGGGTTTGACACTCCAAATTGAGGAATCCACCAATTCTGGTTGTCTACCAATGTTGTGTGGGTAGGGTAGATATGCCCATCACGTAATTACACCTAATAATTGAGCAGAGCAATAGAATAGGGACAGACCGATTAGGGTTTGAGGTATAACCCGATTAGCATTCAAGTTGTACTCTGTGACCAAACACTTGGTCTAAAACATATATGTTCAAGAATTTTGCCACCCACCATCAGATGATTCTCTTTTGTGTTTGATAATGGGAAAAAATTAACTGTCTTATGCACCCATTGTGACCCAGTTGGAATAATACAATGTTTGGAAATGGGGGAAAAAATGGGCCAATTAGGCACCCAATGTGTTTAATTTGGAATAGTGAGTGTTTGGTGATGGGAAAAAAATTGTGTCACTTGGAGCACCCACTCAGTCCATGAAAAATAACAAGTGTTTGGTTTAGGGTGTAAGTTAACCCAAATAAGAAAAATATTCACTCCCATTAAAATAAAGGATTGTTTGGCAATGGAGGTGATCTCATACAATTATAAAGGATTTAGAGTTTAGGCTCCAAATCTAAAATACACAAACATAACCTAAAAATTAATATGTAAAATATCAAATGTGGATACCAAATTCAAAAACATTGAAATTTTTTTGGAGTCCTAGTAGTTAGGATGTCAAATAATTATGGTTCTCATAGATTTCAACAAGATGCAACCCATCATAACATGTGCTTTACACCTCCAACTTGCACATCAACTTTAGATATTGATTTAGTTCAGGAGGACTTTGAAAGTTTCTGTAAACTAATTTCTTTTACATCAATCTAAGAAAGTCATGCACTTTTGAATATCCAAATCCTAACATAATTCTTACAATTTTGGAATATATATAAGTGATTGAATTGTGTATTTCTTGTAGGTCCAAAGTGTACTATGTTAACTTGCTAGAGATTGGGGCCACAAAGCAAAACACTATTGTGATACCAGCCAATGTACATTGTAGGCAATGAAATGGGATGTTTGATTAACTAGCACCAGAAGGTAAATAACATGCCTATACTTGCACCACAACAAAAAATGTAGCAAGGTTGAACAAGGCACATGGACAACTAAGTCTTTGGAACAAGCAATGGATGCGATGGAAAAAGGAAAATATTTTTAATGAATCCTAGTAAGTATTGACACATTTCTAGAACATTTTTTTTAAATCGTTTGAATGGGAAAACAAGGAAACAAAGGTCATAAGGTCTGTTCATCAAGAAAGAGGATGTAGCAATGGTGGCTTGGACACCATGTATGCAACAATGTGAATTGTCCATTACCTCACACGAATTCAAAATGAAAGTGGTAAAACTTACATAGATTAAACTAACCCCATTCAAACATGGAATTCCTGGGAACACCTAGTGATATTGGTTCAAACATTGTTAACTAGAGTTAAATATTCAACTTGTGAAAGGACTTGAGATATTAAGGCACAAGGTTTGACAAGTGAATTGTGTAATTCATTTTATCAAAACCTACAAACATTATACATTTAGCAATAATACAATGAAAATCACATATGGAATTTAAATGAAATAAAGATTTAAGCGAGATCATAATTAGGTGCAAGGGTTTTGGTGAAAAAAGGTTTCCAACATGTTTATAACACCATTCCTAGATCCAAGGAATGGTTAATAATCAATTTTGTTGTAGATGTAGCACAAAATCCTTACTTAGTTTATACATATTTGGGGGCAAAAAAATTATAAATGATTACATCAAACATCGCAAAAGAAGAGTATGCATGGCAATGCAAAGGAAAACACAAATGACCTCCTTTTTATTCAAGGAATTGATTCAAAATGGCGTATCTCAATCTAATCATTATCTATTGATTTTAGATGGACATGTGTCACATGTTAACTAATATTAAAACAATTGAGTGAATGCAACAATTTGGTTTGGATATAGTCACATTGTCATCTCACACATACCATGCCTTACAACCACTAGATGTGAATTGTTTTAAGCTTTTCAAAATAACTTTCGAAAAAAAAAAAAGATAATGGTTAGGAATAATAGTTGTGAACCAAACAAAAACACATTTGCTAATTGGGTAAACAAAGCTTTGGACACATCTTTGACCAAAAAAACATCAAGAATGGGTTTAAAGTTCTAAGAATACGGCCACTCAATCCCAAGGCCATGGATTTGAGAAGATTAAATTAAATGAAATCTACACAACAATAATTACTGACATTTCAGATGAAAACAATGATAACTTTGATGAAATAGTTCATGACATTGATTACTAATGAGGTGAAGGTATGAACATATTGAACATAACAACTATAGTTGAAGGTGCTAGAATAGGGGATGATGTCAATGTCTACGAATAACCAAAGATAAAGTACTATGCGGAAATGCCCAATCATCCTACAAATAATGCCAACAAAATTTATATTTGATCTAATAAATGACTTCATTAATGAACCTTTAGGTGAAGTGCAATGCTATTAAAATTTTGCTAATGCATGCAAAGCCACATTTCTTTTGCAAATTTACTATCCTTACCACATCTAATTATAAAGAAAACTAAAGGTAAAGAACCATTAGTAGATTACAACCAATCACATGTTAACACACCTAATTAGTATTCAAATATTTCACAACAAAACACCATGGAATAAGAAGTTATAGAAAAAATTAGAAGGCAAAAGAGGAAGGAGAGAGAGGAGAAAAAAGTTAAACATGTTGCTAATTCCCTTACCACAATTGAGAAAATAGCTTAAAGGTTAGCAGAAAAATGTGCAAGAAAAGCTTTCAATTTAACTTGGTCTATAATTGAAATTCAAAAAGCAAAGATAGGTTTCATCAAAACTTGTTGTAGGTTTGCAAGCCCATCAATTATTGTACAAAGGTGTGAACCTTGGCTTTACATAGAAACCAAAAAGAGGCTAGGGTAAGGGCAAAGATAAGAATATAAGCAAAGAGAAATGTTGCAACAAACTTAAAACACACTAGCATGGAATAACCAATTGTAAAAGGGGAAGTGGGGTTTTAAAATAGATCAACACTATCCAAGATAAGGGTTTAGGTTCTAAAGGAAATGAATAGGAAAAGGTGGAATTTGGGTTTTAAAGAAGATGAAGGAGAAGGTGAATTTTAAGTTTTAAAAAGTTGAATAGGACAAAAGGTGGGGTTTTTAAGAAATTGAATGAAGAGGTAAAATTTGGGTTTTGAAAAAGTTGAGCATCACAAATGGTGGTGGGTGCAGTCATACCAACATGTACCATTAGCAATCATAACCACTGGTTAATTTTTTGAACTTTGGATTGTGAATAATAATAATAATAATAATAATAAATATTTTTTAAATAAAATTTTATTGTGAATACATTATGTACATATCATAAAAATTTGAAATTAATCTAATGAATGAAAAATATGTATAAGGATTTTTAAGGCTTTGTAACCATTGCTTAAAAGTTGCATAAAAGCAATTTTGACACTAAAAACACATTTTATGACATATTTTGGGATATTTTTTAATATACACCTTAACATATTAAGAAAACTATGCAGATTTTTAATGTTTTTTGAAAAACATATTAAAATATTTTTAAATATTTTTTAAAAAAAACAATGGTCTAAGTGGGCATGTGTGGTTCTTAGTAACATGGTTGGACCCTAGTGGGGTTTTAAAGAAGATGAATGTCAAGGTGAAATTTCAAGTTTAGAAAGTTGAATAAGACTAAAGGTGAAATTTCACCCGAAAAAGTAAAATGACATGGAGTTTGGGTTTTAGAAAATACAAGTAAAACAAAAGGAAATTTGGGTTTCAATAATATTGAGCAAAATGAAAGGGGTTTTAAAAATATAAATTAGACAACAAGTGTTGTGTTGAGTTTTTATAAGAGCACAATGCAACAACGTGAACACCATGTCAAGTTTTTGTAAAAACACAATGTAACCACTTAAGCACAATGAACATCGCCACATCACCTTCCTACAACTTACACAACATGACAAACAAGACAATTAGAACCAACAATCACAATGATGAAATCAAAAGGCTCTTACAATGTCATTATTGTCATTGAATCATCATTGTCATTACAGGAAATAGTTTGCCATTGTTAAGTGATGAACACCAATGTGACTACCATGAAAACACCAATGTTCATTATGAAAACATCAACATTCACCATGAAAACATCAATGCAACTCGCATGAACTCTCCCTAAAAACACCAATGCGACTACCATGAAAGCACCAATGTCCACTGTGAAAACATCAATGTTGATGATTCTTGTAGCACACAACAATGGTGAACTAGAACATGACAATGAGATTGATGCAACCTAGTTGGCAAAAGCATACTAGGGTGTCACAATTTTGGTAGATTAGAATCCCTTTTCAAAGTCCTTTTTTAGTGTAATTGAAAATTGACTTAAAATATGAATATTTAGATGATATTGAAAGTAATTTTTTTTTCCATTTTCAATTTCAAATCATGATGATATAAGACATATAAAAAATATCACAAAAGATCTTTTTTAATAATAAGTTTTAAATGCTTAAAAGGGCTTTTAAAATAATTATATTTTTGGGATTTTAAAAAGTCCATAACATAATAAATTAGAATCACATTCCATTCATTCAATGGATCTTTAGTTTTTAAAACATAATTCATCGAATATCCCCAAGTTTCAAACACATAAGACTAACACATTGTAAGATAAAAGTCCATATCCATGAATTTTGCAAGTGTAACAAAAAACATGAGCAAAATTTAAAAGTTCATTACTTATTGGCTATCCACAATTTTGATTTGATTTTTTCATTTTTGGAAGGTTGATTATGATAGCTTTAGATAAGTGAATAATTTTTTTATTATTTCAATGAATTTTATTTTATTTATTTTCTTGTATTTAAGGAATATAGGAAAAATTGCCATTGTGATGTCCATATAAGGTCATTATATTGTGCAAACAAAATGGTGAACTAGAATACGACAAAGGGTGCACACATTTGCTCCTACAATGCATGGCAATTGTGAACCAAAACATGATGACCATGTGCGTAAGAAACAACTGTTGCACAATAATGGCAAACCAAAACATGATGACTATGTGTGTAGGAGACAATGATGACAACAATAATGAATAGGATTTTGTTAACCCAAGAGGAAGACAAACATTGAAGAAGCTAAGTTTTGCCAAGAAAAAAAAAATTGTGTTGTTGGTGCAAATGTTTTAATGCCAAACGTAGAACTTTTAATTTTGCCCACTTAAAATTTAGGTTACACAAACCCTTGTTTGGTATCACTATTGATTTTTTCACTTTTTTGTGAGGTTTGATCTTGGCCAATGATGTGTAACAAACATTTTTGAGTAAAGAAAACAATAAATTATTCTTTCATCCATTTCAAACAAGGGTGAGATCTTATTCATTTTTCAAATGTTCATAATTCTTTCATAGGCTGAAAATTGTTTGGTCATCAGGATGGCTTGTGTTTCTTAAAGATTTGTTTATAGCCAATGGAACCCCCTTCCTTTAGTGAGGGCTAACTTTGTTGTTTCTCCACCAATTGACTCGATTAAATTGCTACAAGTGTGCATAAACACGAGGAAAAATTTATATTTAAACCCCATCATTTAAAAAAACCCCAATGCACCTTTCCTCTCTCATGCCTTATGTGTTTGGTAATTGGCATATCTACTTTACTTGGATCCAAGTGTTAAAACCAACAACTTTAGATCTAGGTATCAAAAAATTGATTTGACCGAATTTAAATTAAAAACTTGATTTATATTAAAAACTTGATGTAAACCCTTATCTGTGAATTGCCAATCATGGTATAACTTAAACAAAACTTGGCACCTTCTATTCACCTAATTTTAGTGGTGGAAACCTTTGAGATCCTCCCTAGGTTTTAGTGTTTTAGATGGGTACTATTAGGGTTTAAGGTTTTTCCCATCAATTTGAATAAAAAATCATTTCATGGATGATCATAAGATGTTAAGATTTGAATTATAGATCAAAATTTCTATATCATTTTTTGTTATAAACATACATTGTATTATGCACATATTTAATATGTATTTTAATGTAATTTTGTTGTCCTTTTTAAGTTTTGTAACAATGTGTGATTTATAAAAAAAAACTAAACGATCAAATCTATGTCAATTTGAATCAAATGTTTTTTTTGAAATCATACCTCAAATCCTAATCGTACCTAGAACCCACATCCATTTCAATAATCTTACTTATATTTAATAATCATTATGAGTTGAAAAAAATAAATATTTGAAGGTTTTGAAAAACTTAAAAAAAAATTAAAACCTTAGTTGAAAGGGTAACCAATGTTATAACATATATAATATCTGAGACTATATGTTTTTAAAAAAATCAATACTCACACAACATTAGTGTAAACCGTAAGAGTATTGGTTCACAATTGAAGTACCTAATTTTCATTTGATAGCGTGCTTTGGAAAAAAGAGAGAAGTGGCTTTGGTTAGGAGGTGGAAATGTTTTTTATTTTAATTTTCTTTGTTTGTTATGAGGTTTTTTGTTGTGTATGTATGTATGCATGCTACGGATATAATGTTTGTGTGAATTTTTTGTTGTTTAAGGTGGCCAATAAGTACCTTCCTCTTACAAATGGGCATTAGCCTAAATTTAAAATAATTTAAAATAATTTTAAAAAAATAATTTAAAAAAAGTTCATGTGACCAATGAAAAGGTTCAACATGCATTCAAAAATGTTCAATTTTTTCTTTTTTGATTTTGAGAGAGGGATTTTTTACTTTTTTTGTTGTTCCCAATGTGTTCCCATCAAATTCCCAAAGGATTTGTCAAGTTCTTGATGCATTCCTCAAAATTTTCCTAATAACACCACATTTTTATCCCATATGCTTTGGCCAAAAGTTGAACTTTCATATATAAATATATGCACACACTCTTTATAAAGGTGGGCCAAAGGTTTGCTTTGGCCAAGGGCCAACTTTCATATAAACCTTTGAGCTTCTAATTTGGGGAGTGCACAATGTTTCAAAAAAATGGTGATGAGTCAATCAAAAGTGGCTCCTTTCAAAAAAAAAATTAAAAAAAACTTTAGATGCACCTCCCAACTAGTTCATAGAAACAACAATAAATAATCCTCAAATGTGTAAATTTTGTGTGTTTAGAATGCATAAAATTGTTTGTAGGTGCCATTTGAGAATGTAGTGTTTGAGAGATTGTAATGTGTGGTTGTATGTTTTAGGCATGGTGACTTGTTCGAGGACACCCACACCATGACATAGCTTCTCAACTTGGAAGAGACTCATTATAAGAGTGATTTTTCACATAAAAAGCTATAAGCCACAAATGTGCAACATGTTAATAACATCTGCCCTTACTTAATGCCAAGTTATCATATTAATGTAATATATGCCACAATAAACATCACATATGTGTGATGAACAACAACTCTTTGTGTGAAAAAATCACTTTCTCTTGTAGTGACCTCTACAATCACATATGCTACAAAGACACCATGGAGAGAGGGGCTATTATGATACAAACGTTAACCTTAATCTTAAAACGTGAACCCATGCTTTAAAACTATTTCTCCAAAGTCTAACCCTATACCATAATCTACCTATACTGTAGCCTAGGGTCAGTTTCTGCATTGATAAAATGAATAATTATTTATAAAAAAAAAGAATTCGTTTTTCAATTTTGAAATCATATATTTTTCCATCAACTACAATAATATTGTGATATGAATAGTGAATTATTTAGCGAGTTACCTATGATAATTATGATGATTTTCAACATGTCAACTTCATATTTTTCACAAAATTTCATTTCATTAATTTGAGGATTATTTAAAAAAAGAAACTGACCTTAGTGTAAGGTAATGTTCACCCCTTGTGGTTGACCCAATTCCAAAACAAATCTTGGCCTTAACATAAAGATCTTTTGAAATTTGATCTTTGCACTTGAACACACCTCTCCACAGAAAAATTCACATTCCAAATTTCAAGAATCTTACAAAACATAAGGTACCCAAAAAAATTCTTTACAAAAGTGTAAAGTACCTCACACCTTTGTATGATTCTGAAAATTTAAAATATTCTTTATGGTGGGGAAGGAGCAAGGAACCCCTTTTTGCATGTTCGACAAAGACTTGAGCTATCACCCTCAGTAGCTGGGTTGTCAAATCCAAGAAGAATGTCAAAGGGGTTCCTTACCCTAGACCTCAAACCGAACAACATTTCGGGGAAACAACATTTAGGAGAGTTAAAAGGTCATTTGATGCTTAGTTCAACTAGGAGGGTTTAAAGGTGATGATGTTTAGTTTTGAATGTTAGTTGGTGGGATAGCTCAAAACTTAGCATGAAGAACAAACCAATGGCAAAATGCAGTCCCAAAAACATGTGATTGAAGATACTTCTATTCTGAAGTACATTTTTAGTTTTTCTTCCCAGCTTTCCCAAAGCTCCACAAACGCCAAGGGCCTACCCATGTAACTCTCTTATAATTCTTTCCACAAGGTCCACAAACCCCAGGGGCCTCTACATGTAAATATCTTAAAATTATTCCCTAAGTTTCCCTAAGCTCCACAAACCCTACAGCCATACTCTCTTGTAAAAGTCTAATTATTCTTCCCTAGGTTTTCCCAAGCTCCACAAACCCTAGGGGCCTACCCACACAAATTATCTAATTAGGTATTCTTCCCTAGGTTTTCCCAACTCCACAAACCCTAGCGGCCTGCGTGCTGCTACCACCTTCGTTTTGCTCCCGCTTCTTGTTGTTTGCCAAAGACACCATCGTTCCTTCTTTACTGCAATTGCAAGCAAAGGCTTTGACCTCTGTTTTGTATATTTGCTTCGAACACCATCGCTTTTGTTGTTTATCTCTTTGTAGGATTGTGCGTCTTCCCGCAGTGTTTTTCTTCTTCTCTTCTTTGTTTGTTTTGCTTTTCTTCTCCCTTCCAGGCTCTTTCCAACTATTTGTTTCGTGGCTCGTGGGGTTGGGGTTTGCAGAGTTGGCGATTTTTATGTTGCTCAGGCGATCTTTTTGTCGTTGTGTTTTGTGACACGTGTTCTCCTCCATTTTCTTTTGCCATGCAGCAGATGGCGGTCTTGAGGAGTTTGGTTTGGGTTGCGGTTCTTGTCTTGAGCTTGGGGACGATGATTACGGCGGATGAAGGTGGGGTGCCGTCTCTGCAGGATCTGGAAAACAAGCATCTTCTGGTGAAGGAGATCTTGGAGTTGAGATCACAGGTAACAGATTTGAAGATTGTTGTGAAGGACCAGGATACGAGCTTGAAAATGAAGGACAAGAATATTCAGGTTTTGGAGACAAAGCTGAAAGAGTTTCAATATCAGACCAAAGGGTGGGGAGATGCAGAATCCAAACTCGCAGCAGCGCTCACTAAAATTAGCGCTCTTGAAGCTGAGACTGCTGGTTTGAAGGCAACCTCGGAGCGACTGAAAGTGGAGCAGGAAGAGCTCAAAAGACTGGCAGAGAAGGCGGAGCTTACAGCAGCATTACAGTTGTCTGAGAAGGAGAAAGCATCAAAGGAGGTAGCAGCGCTCAAATCACGTCTTCAGAATGCTGAGAAAGCTCTTCAAGTTGCAGAGTCGGCAGTACTGAAATTGCGGACAGAGATGACAGCAAAAGCCAAGGACTTGGCCAAGTCTACCAATGCTTGGTTACCTCCATGGGCAGCCATACAAGCTTCCAAGCTCCAGGACATGGTTTCCTCAAGATGGGTAGCTCATGGAGAACCAGCAGTGAGGAAAGTACAGCAGACACTGCAAGCAAAAGCATCTCAAGCTCAGAAATTCACCAAACCCTACTGGAGATCAACAAGAAGATTCTTCAAGAAAAAGGTATACCCTGTGATCAGACCTGGCTGGAAGAGACTGAAGCATGCAATGGTACCATATCTGAACAGCATACAGAAATTGGGTACACTGTTCTTGGATGCAAGTAAAAGGACACTATCTCCCTTTCTCTCCAAGATGCAGCAAATAATTGATCCTTACATGAAGATCATAAGGGAGAAGAGCCAACCATTTGTGGATCAAGCAGCAGGATTTCTGGCTCCCTATTTCCAGAAAGTTAAGGCCATGGCAGGACCTTATGCGAAGCAGGTGACAAGTTATCACAAGCAGCTGCAGAAGACAGTGAAAGCAACGATGAAGGGGAATGAGTTTTTAGCCAGCTTTGCAAGTAAGGAAGTGATCTGGTTTGTGGCGTCAATGTTATTGGCACTTCCTACTGTTGGTATACTCTTGCTCTTCTCCTCCATGTTTGGTCCCAAGAAGCGAACGAAGCATCGTGGTGGAAGCAAAAGCAATAGCAATAGCAACCACCGCAGCAGTGGAAGCTCTCTTCAGAAAAAATCTCGAAGACCTAAGCAGTCAGAAGGAAAGAGTGCAGCAAATCCAAAGCTGGTCTCCAACTAAGTGCATGTTCAAATCACATGTGCTATTTCTCTAAGGTTTGAGCAGTGGGATGGTCAGGATCCTGGTCATTTTTTTTCAAAGAAACAGCCTTGAATGTCATGGTCTTTGTGGATCAATGGTTTTCTCTTCCAGATAGGGATGGCAATTGGATTTGTTTATGCAATGTACAATGGGGATAGCGGTTTTCTTCAAGGACACAGCTTTGAACGTCATGGTCTTCAAGCATCAACAGTAGTTTTCTTCAAGGACAGTTTTGGATGTCGTCTTTGAGCATTGATGGTGAATGTCATGGTCTTCAAGCCACATCAATGGTTTCCTCTTCTAGGCAAGCATGGCAATCAGGCTTTTTTACTGAGAGTCCAGTTATGGTAGTGTGAGACATTCTTAGAGTGGAGTGCAGTAGTCTGGTTGCAAATGTTCATGTGAACTGCAGGTTGCTCTTTCACTGTACATCACTACTCACATTACAAAGCCATTTTATGTGCTTGAGGAAAGTGATATGAAATTTACAGGGTTACATGTTATCAGAGATCAGTACTGACATTGCAAAGTCTAGTTCATGTACTTTGAGGAGTGATATGAGGACTTCTATTTTTGCAGGTTGTAAGCTTCTTGTAAGTAGAGCTTGAGGGATTTGGTCATCAGGCAAGGAAATGAATTCCTTTTCAGCATGTTTATGGCATATGACAAGCTATCGTCCAAGCAAAAACATTGGGCTATTCTGTAGTACACAGCACACTGACAGGATAAGTATATGAGGTTTAGTACAACATGAGTAACAAGACTAGAGACTTGCCAGCCACTTGTGCTCGTTATGTTTTGAGTTGTGGAGCAGATGCCAAATGCAAATCTTAGTTCGTAATTAGAAAAGGCAGAAACAAACAGAGGAAATAGAATATACCCCACACAAGTTTTTCTGTACATGCATAGGCTCCTCAAGACCTGAATCAGGAGCACAATACTTTACCAGAACTGATGATCTGATAAAGAAAAGAATTCACAACAAAACAGTTTCTCAATGCCAGAGTGCAATCCCAACAAGATCATGCAATCATCAATCTTCTCATCTCAAATTTTGTGATCATGCCCCAAGCCAACTATTGTAAGTCAT
>Ga0116231_10012117_pt1 | contig 12852 bp, 5 predicted proteins | sample S1TSphgellanicum_2_FD_89695 | JGI IMG/M metagenome (GOLD analysis project Ga0116231, IMG submission 89695) | Host-associated microbial communities from peat moss isolated from Minnesota, USA - S1T2_Fd - Sphagnum magellanicum MG | ecosystem: Host-associated > Plants > Peat moss > Unclassified... | reverse complement strand
TGAACCCCTCCCTCGATAAAAACATTTCTAGAAACCTAAATGTACCCCTTTCCCCCCTCCTCCTTCCACCTTTTCATACATCTTGGGGAAAAAAAAAATTAACTTCCACCCCCCTCCCCTTCAACAGTAAAACAAATAATAAAAAAATCAACCTGCACCCTTTCAAGTTCCCCCCTCGCACAATGAATAGAACCCTTCACCCTGACCTTTCTTAACAGTAAAAAGTAATTTATCAAAGTTACAACCAGTAAAAAAGTAACAAAAAGTAACAAAACTTACCCCTTTCACCAATAAAAAGTAACTTACAAAACTTACGACCAGTAAAAAAAATAACAAAAAGTAACAAAAAGTGAAAAAGGTCAACAAAAACAGCCAGGCATCGCGTGAAAATAGCCAGGCACCGCTTTGTTTTTTTCCTGGTCAAACAGCCACCAGCCAGCGGCATTACACTCGTAATGACCGGATCATACCTTAAGGAAAAATAATCAATTGGACTATTTCTTTGTCAAGACTTTTACCATTCTTTACAAAAATATTTAATATACTTGAAAACATATGTAAGAAGGAAATGTAGTCTAACTACAAATAAAGTCTTATAAGTCTTCTTCAATAAAGGTGGACCCACGAAGCCTATCATTGTCATTCTTGATCATTGGGTGATAAATTCCATTAGTTGTGAGAAGGACGATCTGGTGGTCACTAGGTCTTTATTCTCAGAAATGTTGTGAGAGGGACGATATGGCAATCGCCAAGTCATTTTTCAAGATTAATGTGACAAGGACGACTTGGGGGTTGTGAAGTCGTTTTTCACAATGGTATTAAAAATATGCTTTGGTGATCATTAGGTCATTTTTTTGCAAGGGTCGTGTGAAGGATAATTTGGTAGCCACTAGGCTCTCTTTTTATGATGGTTGCAATAAGACAATTTGGTGGCCGCTAGATCATTTTCTCATGATGGTAGCGTAAGGATGATCTCGTGACCGCCAAGTCGTTTTTTCAAGTTTTATTAACAAAAATGATTTGGCAACCACCAAGTCATTTTCTAGCAAGGGTCATGCAAAGGATAATCTGGCAACCACAAAGTTATTTTTTCAAGAAGATCATGGGAAGTATGATCTAGTAGTCGCTAGGTCATTTTTCGCAATAGTTGTGAAATGACAATTTGGTGGCCCCCAGGTTATTTTCTAACGAAGGTCATGTGAAGGATGATTTGGTGGTCGCTTAAGCATTTTCTAAGGAGGGTCATGCAAAGGACGATTTGGTGGCCTCCAGGTCATTTCCTCACAATCATAGCAAAAAACGATTTGGTGGCCACCAAGTTTTGTCACAATGGTTTCAAGATGACAATCTAGTGGCCATAAGGTTGTTTTTCCGTGATGATTGTGAGATGGATGATCTAGCGGTTGCCAAATTGTTTTTTTAGGATGGTTGAAATGAATTATTTAGTGACCACCAAGTTGTTATTGAAGGGAGGCTTCTACTTTAGCGTCAACATGGAGGCTGCCAAACCGTTTGATTTCGCACCATCTTAAGATCAACCATCAAGTGTGTAATGGTTGTGTAATGGTGACTTGGCACTATGAGGATTTCAGTCTGTGGAATCATTTCATGTTATTGAATCGACTACAAAAATTGAAATGACAAGAGATAAATTGATGAAATAAACTTATGATATAATTCAAGCAAGCATTGAAGAAAACATTTCATGGATAGTATTTGAAATTGCATAAAGTCCATGGGGTGAAATTGGGATAAATGATAAATAAATGTTGGTTTTCTTGTTGCTTAATGACTTTTAGTAATACGATACCAAACTTTCACTCTCTGCTACTCAATTGAACAAGTGACCAAGAGTTTTAAATGTAGACAATGTGTGGAAGAAATCAAAATGAAAATGATATAATGACTAACACATCACTATGCCTACTAAATGATCTTTTGCAAGATGTGATGTTTATCTATTACCCCTAAAAGGTGTGTAGACATCATAATCGATACAAGAAGAAAGATGGAAAGGGAAGTTGTTTCCTTCTGCAAATTTTGGACATTCTAATTACGAAAGGCCACGTTCAAAGTTTTCGAAACTAGAAGAAAAAAAAAGATGACAATGGAACAAATAAAAAGATGAAGTAAAAAACTTGGTGTCATGAAAAAAGAGGAGTAATTTAGGAAGAGATAACAACGAGACAAACAAAATTATGGCTGAGGAGGAATTACTTGAAAATGGTAGACAAGGAAACAATTGAACACATTGACATCAAAGGAGAGAAAAACCTTTGAAAACCTTAACTTGCAACTTCCAAAAGTTAAAGAGTTCCCTCTCAAATAAAGATGCCCAAAAACCCTAAATGATGACTTTCACAAGTTGAAATGTTCCCTCCTACCTCTTTTTCTAAATTGGGTTGCCAAGATGATGTTATATGGACGATAGGGTTTTAACCCTATTTCATCCACTTAAGTGTCGGACATTGAAATTCAAGGTTGGGCCGATCTACAAAATCTATATGAAATAACCAACCAACATCTTTATTGATTGTCAGCTTCAATAAACATTTCATAGCATAATTCCAATATTGGTTGTTAAATAGTTTGTTGTATTATTTAGGTGCATATTAATATTATTCATTGGACTAAGTTTCTTTGCACAATAATTTCCTTGGTATTATGAATTAATTATATAGACATGGACCTCTATAATTAATAAAAAGTTGTTTATATTCCTATTTGCAAGTTTGGGTAGAAATTTAGAATATTATTTTGTATTGGAAAAAATTTAAGCATCAATTACAAAATACACTTTACAAATAAAAGCTTTCATGCAATGCAAGGTTAATTAATAATATTGTTTTCTAAAATTGGGAATTATTTTTGAAGTAAAAAAGGTACCCAAATGAAATTTTGGACGATTATGAACTTTTGAAATTTGTCAAAATTTGAAGAAATCATCATGCAAATAAACACAATGATGAATTGTTACAACGTTACATATAAATGGGGTTTAATATACAAAGACATATATTAAGTTGGGGTTAATATAATGGACTTCAACTTGATTTCCATGGTCCTTATTTATTTCCAAAACTATATTAATATGAATTTAATTTATATATATATATATGGAAATTGATTAAAATGTTGAGTTCAATAGAGTTCAAGATTGTTCTTAAGTGTGATTCACCATTAATTTATTGGTATAATTTCCCAATTTACCATTAAAAAATAGGAAAAAATAAATCAAAACTCAATGTCACAAAAATAATATTAATATTTTACAATGATCAATGTCTTGTATTCATTGGGAGAATCATGACATTGATGGATTATGACAATGTTCAAGTTTATATGCAAAGCAATTAAAAAATCTATAGTGTAATTGTACATCAATGTAATTCACTTGATTAATTTACTTAATGTGTTGTTATTAAATACATTGGGTTCACATTGCCAAGTTCACCCTTGAATATTATTTCACCAATCACAATGTGGTGGGAAATCTTCTACCAAATTTGAAGATTTGTTTCAAGATGATATTATATTGGATACTATTTAAATTTTTTTTCTAATACAATTGTTGCATGATGTTTTTGTATTTAAACTTGACATCATTGATGTATGCAATTGTAAGTTTAGACACAAAACATAATTTCAAAATTCGTGGATTTCATTTTTCACTCTATGCTTCACCGACTTAAAACTAATATATTAATTTGATCTTAAATGTAAAAATATACATGTGTGAGTACATATAAAATATACATATAAAATTGACAATGTATGAGTATTTTTAATTCACTAGATATATAATAACTTTCATCTTTGAACTTAGTCTATCAATTTGTTGTCATTGAACTACATGGTTGAGATTTTGGAAACTTCCAAACAAATTTATCAAGATGTTATTATCATCAAAATTATAAATTAATGTTAAAATTAGATTATTTTATATTATTCATGTTTGGTATAAAAATTTGAACAAACATGCATGACATCATACAAATTTGGATGGCAACACATCATTAAGCAAAATTTGTTATAATTTATGGGTTTTTAAGTGAAAAAATCATCATAAATAATTTTGCCTACATATGTGCAATAATTTTAAAAAGACAAAATAGGTAGTTTGACTTCCATTCATATGAAATAACAATTTTCATTAGTAGTTACACCACTTGGTGGCCAACAAGAGTATGGAGTGTGGAAAGAGTTCACAACTACAACCATCGAAATAGGTGAAGGTGGTGGTGGGTTTGGAAAAGAAGAAGCTAGGTGGAAGCTTGGCGATAGTAGTGCTTTGGGGCCCAAAGTATTTTGATAAGCAAAAAGAGAACTTTGTAAGATTGGTATTGGTTTAATAATGTGGTCATTTAACAACTCCTATTCATTGCAATTCGCTCCTATTTACAATCGAAAAAACATGGAGTTGGAATAGGGTTTATGGTCACTTTTTTGTTGCTTAATATGTTGAAAAATAGTCGTAGGATTTCACATTACATGTTCCATTCATAAAGGCACCTTGGCAGCATATATGGATGGCAACATGCACATTAATAACCAACATCTTTGCAATGTCATCATCTTCCAAGCCTTCTTTCACCAACCCACTTCTGAGGGATTCATCCTCCTATGCCAACCAAGGATATACTTGCGATGAGTTTTAGCATTCAAACTCTTGTTCGCTTTCCTAAAACTTGCACTATAATGGGGAGGGTCCATCTAATGCACCATTAAGGCACCACAAACTTTGACATTGCTAGTTGTAATCTTCATCAAACCCACCTCAATGAAAGCCCTAAATGGCCCATTGCCCTCCTCAACATTGAAGTGTTCACCTATAGCTGTTTCATTGCCAGGGTAATCCTCATCAAGCTCAAACTTCTTCAAAGAATGATGAGCCAACAAAATACTTGTGTAATAAGTCATACATAATTATTGTTAAGACCTAGTGCCCTTCAAGCCTTTTAATAACTCATGATCATAGCCTATTAATATCATTACCAAAATTTTGTGGCATATGAGGTGATTTGAGCCACAATATCTTTGTTGGTAAATCTAGCAACATAATGATATTTCGAGGTATTGTAATTGTTCTTGTCCTAAATGGTTAGACATATTATATGTTGCTTGAACCCATGTTCTTGATAAACATGATAAACAAATTTACTTATATTTATTGTTGCATCATTTGGTGCCCCCAAATGAAATATTTTCTTTAATTTTCCAACTTCCAAATGGTCAATTGTTAATTATGGACTTTTCATTTGTCTAGAATATATTGATTACATACATTAATATTTAAAATTACTTAGTATTTATTGCTTCATAAGTTAAATTTGATACATTGATGGATTTAGTAGGATTAGTTTACAATTTTCTTATATGCAATGGATATTAAAATTTGTGAACATAAAGATCCAAGATTTCAAACAATTATTTGATACAAATTATTATGTTGATATGGACAATGTGAAAAAAAAGATGGACCATTGAGATAAATTATTTGTCTACATAAATTTTGAACCAAATTATGGATAAAATAGGGGAAAAAATTTATATTCAAGACAAAAATTTGGCCAAGTAAATGTCAAGCTTTCAAGAATCATGACTTAAAATGTATTAATATTTTTGAATTTTATGCAATTATCAAAATTTTATTTGATTTTTTAATTTTAAAAATGTGAAAACAAAGGGATTAATGATTGATTAATTATTTTAGCAAAGTTCAATGACATGCCTAAATGGATATTAATGTCACTACAAGATTTCCTAGTCAAGAAATTTTTCCAATGAGTCTTGATTAATTAATTTAACAAAATTTGATTACCATGCATATTAATGTGAAGACAATTTGATTTTAATAGATTTTAGAGAAATAATTGACCTAGTAAGATTATGTAAGATGGAGGAAAAAATGTGGCTTTTGAAATTTATTTTGAATAATAATTAATATTCTGCCATTTTCATGAACTCATAAAGTTGGGCACATAATAAAACATATTCATTATTATAAAGTTTATTACAAAGTCTGGACATTGGATCCAGATCCATCGATTGGTCCATAGCCCATTGAGCATTAAACATCATTGTATTCTAGAAGAAAAAATACTACAAGTCTAGAATATTCACACCAAGTATTATTGTAATTGTTGGAATCTAATATTCAGGTGAATGAACCAAACCCAATGCATCCATGACATCTTGCGCATGAAACCACTTCTCAAGCTTCAAAATGATGTTGTATTTGCATTTGATCAATGATGGTGTGATGGAAGATAACATGATTAATAGGCACATAGATTGATGTCTCAAGACACCAACAATGCATTGTGATAGAAGTGTTAGCAATTTGGAAATTAAGTTCTCAAAACTAGTATGCAAAATTTCATGTGCCCATTCATTGTTATGATGTTAACTTGTCATAAACAATAAATTATGGATGATTCATATTAAACTATTCAACATGTTGTGCAAGCCTTTTTTTTAACCCCCCACAAAGTTCAATGATAGTATTTAACATTTCCCATTCATATGTTTGAATGATTTTCATTTGTGTGTGTCTTTTTTACCAAGTTTCATGTCAAATCACAATTCATTGCAAATTTGGTAATTTGTCAACCTTTTCATTTGTGGACAAAGGGCTTGGTACAATTTTCCACTTGGAATTTGAACACAAATTATATTCATGAAGAATAACAATAATATAACCATTAAATCCAATGAATTTTCATTCCCTTGACGTCCTTCTTTTCCACCCAACAAAAAATTTCAAGAAAAAATATCACAAAAATTTGTGATATGTAAAAAATACCAATCACCAAACATGATCTATTAAAAAAGAAAAATTAGTGCCATTGGATTTGGTTGAATTTTTTTTTATAAAAGTTCAAAATCATTGAATGCAAAGTCTCTTTCTTCAATAACTCCAAAAAATTACTTCCATTTGTAAAACAATCCAAGCTTTTGTTTCTTTGGATTTGAGAACACATCCCAATATGTAAAATATTTTCATCAATTGAAGGGACCTTTCACCATTCACATGCAAACCTTTATGAATTAAAATTTAGTGGCGATAAAATTTTGAATATACTTTTGAATATGGTAATCCACTATAGTCTTTTTTTAGTATTTGAGTGTGCTTTTGATCGCTAGATCTACATAATTTTAAAGATTTCTTCCAAAAAAAAATGTTTTTTGTCATGTAAGCAAAGGCAAAGGTGCATCTTCATGAAGATTGGATGTGTTACATTGTGGGATTATTTGTTTTTTTAGTGAATATGAATTGTCATATTTAGAATGATGTTGAAAAAAGTCATTAATGATGAACTTGATGTATAATATATCATTGCGATGAGGGTTTTAAACACAAATATATGTTTTAAATGTTGAGGTGTTTACTTTTGTTGAAATGCACACATTTGATTTATCTATAGAATTATCATTCAATAAATATAATGTTTAATTACATGTGATTTGAAAATTTATGGAAACGTGCATGGATTAAACATTCGAAATTGACACTATCATTTTACAACAAGCCCCAATCAAAATATGTAAGCCATGTTTCAAATGTGATAAATCCTAGTCCTTTCAAAGCATTTGGGTCTTATACTAAGTGGCTCCTTTGACTATGAATGTACCCTTATGGTAAAAGATTTAAATTGGCTATAAGCTTGTTTTCTATGTGGAATTTAAAAGCAAAAAATGGTAGTACAAAGTAAAAAGTTGGCAACCAATGTAAAACAAAGTTGAAAATGTGACATCCACATAATACAAAAATCAATAGAAATGATGGCTTCAAGAATTATCAAGTTTGACACAAAACATTATTAACATTTAGTATTTGTTGGATCATCTAGGGAAACCAAATATTGTTAATATTTGTTGTTACATCATTTGGTGGCCCCTAAATGTCAACATGGTACATGTTGAATTTAATGAAATTAACAATAATATAAATATTTACAATATTATAATATTATAATTTAAATAATAAATAATTTAAAAATATAAATAATGCGACCACATTTTTTAGTAGTAAAATCAATTGCAAAATGACAATGCCACGTAAGTTGGTTTGGATGGATGAAAAATTCATGTAAGTCACATACTTATATAACTTAGTGCCACATATTGTCTTTTACGACTAGACTTTTATGTGACTTGTCCAAGGCAAGTAAGCACTGTAGTAAATCACATGTGGTAATTACAATTTAAAATGAATCATAAAACCAGTTGTATATTTGCAAATTTTTTATAATGATGTTTAGTTCAAGTTATACAAAATTTGTAATAAAAATCCATACATCATCCATAATATTTCAATAACCACATGTCCCATAGCCCAAGTATATGCACAATTATGAATTTATCATAATTATGCCACAATTGTACTTCTCATACTAATATGTAAGGAAGAATAATATATCTTGGAAAATTTACAAAAATCAAAAGATAAAATATCATGGTTCAACAATTTTATCATTCTCAAAATTGTTCTATCTTCTACTGTTCTACTCTTTTTTGCTTTGTACTCCCACATTGGTACTCACTATTGGAAAAAGAAAAACTCCCACAAAAAATTTAATTCCACTTCAACAATCCTAATCTCACCTACCATGTAACTATTGATTCACTTGCTTTGTCTAACCTATCTCATAATAAACATTACAATTATACCTACTCTTTATGTTTATATGGTTTGATTACTATAGTGCATGCTTGCCCTTAACAATGGAGTGAATGTATTTCAAGGCATTAGAATAGGTGTGACATTTAAATTGAAAGAGGAGAACATTGCACCTTGAATCATGATTGTTGCACATTATATGAACCACTACACCAATGTCAAAGTCCAAACTATTTCTAAAATGTTTGCACGAAGATTGAGTGTGTGCTGCAAAGTTTGTATACATGCTTATCTCACAGTCCAAAAAAAACCCAAGAGTTTCTTCATGTATATAGAACTTAACTTTGGAAGCCTTTTGAAAACATATTTTGCCAATCTTGAATTAACAATTGGCCATTTGAAAGTTGGCAAATTAAAAAAAACACTTTCACTATGTCATTACATAGGCTAGGCTTTAAAAACTAATTTAGGTTGCTAGGTAGGCCACTTATTGTGCCTATTTAAGGTCACATAGTACGCACTTAGCCTATGTTTACTATGTAGGTAGGGAATATTTGGTCAAGATTCTAGTGTTGACCACAACCCATGCCATTCGTGAGGATTGATCCTTTTGAACCCCAAGGATGGAGATCAACTCCTTTATCATCAAGTCACCCCACTTGTTGTGGAAAAGAAGTAACATGCATTTTATTTAACTTATTTGATTTCAAACATTACACAAAACATCATTTTTGAACTTTGATATCTTATTACAATTTTGTCCAAATGTCAAAATAAAATTTTAAACTTTAAAAATTTCCAATAATGTACACAAACAAATTTTTTCTTTTTAAAATATAAATCAATTTGAAAAGAAAAATATTTGAATTTCGTTATGCAATATAATTTCAAGGACCATTCCATGGAAAAAATAAATTCAATCACATTAAATTTTATAATTTTTCTTTTGATATATCATAATTTATCGTTGTAACTTAATTAAAATGTGTGATATATTGCATATATAATTTATAAGTGAATCATTAATAAATTATATCTAAAATATAATAAAAATTACTTAAAATCATTTTTAATATAAAAGATTAATTTAGATAATTAAATAATTTAAAGCATTGATTAATGCCATATAATTAATTGACTTTATGGAATTATAAATTCTATTATGTTTACATATATAATATCTTAAGTTTTAATTAAAATTGTGATAAACATTTGATGTAAAAATAAATTATATTTTTTCACATTTCAAACATCTATTTGATTAAAAAAATTATATTATACAATTTGGCTTATAATAGATCATAATCGTACCAACAAAATGTAATTGAAATGTATGATATGACATGGGTCATAAATTATTCCTATTACCTAGCATATTCAATAAATGAATTACATTGCCTGCCTAATATAATAATTAATTCAAAAAAATCACATATATCAACATGATAAAATATTTATTACTTAACCCACATACATATGACTTACTTGTTACTTATTACCTAAACCCTAACCTATTTAATAAATAGATTACATAGCCTAATTAATTAAATAATAGATACAAGAACATTATCACATATAAAAAAATGATAATATACCTATTACTTAGCCCTATTTCAACCATTAATTGCCATGAATCCTTTGAACATTTCACAAACCCACCAAACCTTACTACACATTAATGGTTAATTCATTGAAAAAAATCAAAGGAAAACAAGTAACCACTAAATCGAGCAATTTCATTGGCCAACTCTTTTTTTTTCACATTTAATTACACATTTGCACCTAAAATTTATAGTCACAAATCAAGTTGAAAAGATGCCATGTGGTATCCAATGGCCCTTGAACCACCTTTCAAGTCACAAAAACAATTACATTTTCATTGCCATTAAAAATCTATGAAATAAATGTTTTTCCATTTTCATTTTCATCCAAATCAACATTAGTTGCAAGTATAAGTTGCATATGCATTGCAAACCACTTTGTAGTCGTTTATGCAACTAATGGTCATTTTAACTAAGTGCCACGGAGGACAATTGTATCTAAAGTTGCAAAAATGGTTGATTTGGACAAAAGTCGCAAATGCATGGGTTGGAATGAATAGGATTCCTTGTAGTACATGTACAATAATAGAACCTATAATTGAAGCAATGTTAAAATATTAGGATCTTCCACTCGTTAACCCGATAATTAATTTGGTTATTTACAATATCAATCTCCATTAACTTTGTTGTCAATAATCAATAAACCCCAACTCTGCTATCAACGACTAGTAAACCTTGCAATCTACATTATAGTCTATATATTATAGCCACTAAACCCTAAAACTCTAGTACACTACAAAAAAAAGTCTAGAGACTATGACCACTTAACCTTTAAAAAAATTCTACACAATAGTTTCATTGTAAACTACAACCACTAAACCTTAAACCTCTATTTTGTGTACTTTAAAGTTTATAACCAATAATCCTTCACAATTTCAAGACTTTAAAGTCACACAAGTTTTATAAGACTTTTAAAATCAGGAGCTTCAAGACAAAAAAACTTAAAGAACATCTTGAAAACCTTGAAATCAATAGGATATACACATCATATGTTAATATAAAGTAGCTAGATTTATTAAATTTATCATTTCAAAATTTTACTAGAATATTTTCGAATATTTTTGAATTCTAAATTATTTTGAAATATTTTTTCTAAATTATTCTAAAATAACTTTGGAAGATTCCTTGCAAATTATAATGCAATATTCTTTTTGAATTATTTTGAAACGTCCCTTTTGGATTAATCTAGAATATTCTTTGAGCATTATCTTGAAATATTCTTTCCAAATTATTTTAATCCTTGAATATATTTAGTGTATAACAAATTTAAATAACCAAAATATGGCAACACCTAAAGAATAACTGTTGCCCACTATATATTTTTGGCTGAAATGTTGTCAATTTTCAACATGAAAAGATAATTTCGACTTAATCTACAAAAGATTTTTTATGGGAAAAAAAATGGCCCAAATTCACCATATTTTGGGAAAAAAACTTCCCATATTACCATCACTTTATTATAAGTTTCAATAGGCTACCAATTGATAAATATACTAAGATTCTGTCTAATCCTTCATATGGAAGATTGCCACTTTAGCATAATCACAAAATAAAAATAGAAAAACCATGTTGTCGTCTGCATAATCATAATTGTAGGGGGTGGAAATGAAGAGGTGGCGATGTATGGTAACACCCCCCTCTTTATTCCTTCCACCTTTTCCCTTATCCTCCCCCTCGCTCTCATTCTTCCATTCCTTTCCATCACTGCTCTCTTCATAAACCTCTTTTCTCCTTTCGAGAACTTTTCAATTTTGACAATTCAAATTAAGCTTCTTCTCCCATCTCTTTTCATTTTCTAGCTACATGCACCTTTTCTACTTCCTTCTTCTTTTGCTTGATGCGAGGAAATGCAACAGATAGAAGAGCTAAAGCATAGAAGGGAGGTGCTCAAGGCTGCACATAATCATGTTGAAGCGTTTGATGCTGCGCAAAGTTGCAATGACATTCTTGCAAATGTGAAGATGGCTACGAAAAAGTGCAAAAAAACCTTTTAATAGGTTTGAAATTTTTTTTGACCCTCTTACAACTTGTAGTTTCCTTGTTGCAAAGTGAATCTCCTGGAAATTTGCATGGATTTCAAACAAAGTTTTCCTTGAAGTTGTAATTTCCTTATTGTAGAGTTCTCCTACAACTTTTAATCTAATTAGCGTAGTAGTCTCTTGCAAGTTAGAATATCCTTGTCGTAGAGTTCTTAGGTTCTACATAATTTGGAAAATTGATTCCAATGTCTATTACCCAAATTTGGTAATAAGTGACTTAATAGGTTAATATTATAAGCAAGTTGTTAAACCTAATAGGTGTCTTAATCTGTTATTTAATTTAACCTATAGTATTGACCTAACCGATTACTAAACCTAGTAGGTAATGATTGGTTTAAGAAGATAGGTTGATAAGTTAGTCAACATGTAATTTGTAAAACGTGTACTAAACAAAACTGATAGTTGGATAGGTAGTTAGGTAGGGTGCATTTTTTTTGAAATATTGGATTATTAGTTTGGGTACTAATTAATGACTATTTATAATGGTTAGTTATGATTTTTTTATTTTGAAATTGCTAGTATAAAACTAGGAGGACAAACCTGTTGAGGGAATTTTGGATTTCATTCATGATTATGTGTTTCATTTTTT
>Ga0116231_10012115_pt1 | contig 12853 bp, 9 predicted proteins | sample S1TSphgellanicum_2_FD_89695 | JGI IMG/M metagenome (GOLD analysis project Ga0116231, IMG submission 89695) | Host-associated microbial communities from peat moss isolated from Minnesota, USA - S1T2_Fd - Sphagnum magellanicum MG | ecosystem: Host-associated > Plants > Peat moss > Unclassified... | reverse complement strand
GCTTCTTCGTGCAGGCCATCGTCACCGGCAAGGGCCCACTTGAGAATCTGAGCGACCACTTGGCGGACCCCGTGACCAACAACGCCTGGGCCTATGCTACCAACTTCACCCCCGGGTCTTAGATTTTGAGTTTTACTGGAACATGCACCCCCGCCCCCCGGGGCCGGCTCATAGAACCGGCGGATCCTATATCACCTTGAGGAGGAGCTTTTTGTATAATCTACCCTTTCTGCGATAATTTATGCATTTTGAAATGTATCGAGAATTGAACTCAGTTTTGTGAAACAGACGCAGTTATTTGCATAAATTTTCCGTCTTTGCTACATTTTGCACCTTTGCTTTTCATTGTGTCCAAACTAACTTCCCTCTTCACTTGAAACTCAAAGGAATTAATTGATTAATTCCACATCTCATGGGAATTATTTTTGCAGACATTGAAATCATTCTAATCTTCTGTAACCCCCCTATGAATCTTATCTTCTAAAAAGATAAAATCAATTATTATAGATGAAATTGAAATTCAATAATATAATCTTTAAAAATTCATACAAACCATGTAACTTGTAAGCTCTTTTTTTTAAAGATGTCATTAACCACAGCAACCATTATAAAATGGAATTCTAAATGGACCCATGAACCTTTTTAATGTAAAATGTAAAAATGGGTGAAAATTGTGACAAATGTAAAATTAAAAATAACCTATCACGCATTCATTTTCATGTTTTTTTTGGGAAAATTTTCACCAATTTTGAAGAAGATTTGAACATATTCTTGCCACAATAAATTTTTGTGTGTGTAGGTGTAGGTTAGTTCACAAGTAGAATTTTGTGTTGGTATGTCACAAAGTTATAACATCAAATCCTCAACTTCAGGTTTGGAAAATTAGATTTGCATGATAGAGAATGAGACTAGGAAAATGTTTAAAACCTTGATTTTTATTTGATTAAAAGTATATTCAATCTTCAAAAAAAAAAATTCAATGTGCCAAGTTTTACAAATCCCAAGAGAATGTTCATACACACTTTACTTTTATTTGTACTCCCCATAGGGAAGAAACTACTCGTTGGTATTGGATTTGGGCTTGAAGTTCACCCAATAAAGATTTTCATACATTTCAAGGGATGAGCACCCCATGTTCATGAAAAACACACACAAGTTGAAGACAATATAAAGGAAAAAAAAGACAAGGTGAAACCACATTTTTAAATTTGTTGGCAATGCTTGAAGTGAGTGACAACTCTCAAAGGTGTTTAAACGCCATAAGTTCAGTGAATTGAAACATGAAAGAGAAAGGAATGAGGTTGCACACTTGAAGTAGGTTGTTGCAAACAATTTTTTTGGTGAGCTCCCAAATAATGTAAAAAGAAAGGTCACACAATAGAAAAGGAGACATAAGGGTTGGGTTCTAAGTACCCTAACTACATCAAAAGAAAGGTTGCACACTTGAAAGGAAAATTATGATTTTTAGAGTGAGCACTTAAAAAAACAAGAATGAGAGAAGGCTTTTTCAATAAATGGCAAGAGAGCATTGAGAGAAAAGGTTTATTTGTGGGTGCTAAGAGAGGTCATGCACCAACTACCAAGCCAAAAGCTTGAAGGAGGTCGCACGGTTGTGGGGAGTTTTGGAGGTTGTTCATTTTAAAGAAGGTTAATAGAGTCTTGAAGGTATAAAATTCAATTTGGGTGCATTTTTGTAAGCGATGAACTTTTGGAGCTATGGTCATAGTAACAAATTTACCTTCTTGTCAAGATGATGACATATTCTATGATTGTCTGGAAATTTCACAATTTGAAATAAATCTATTGTTGTGTGTGCGGTCTTTCTCCACCTTTTTGCAATTTTTTTCTATTACAGACCTTTATAAGTTTTTAATAACCTTCACAAACCTTTAAACTAGATAAACCTTTAATAGATATTTATAGATTTTTAATTTAAACAAACCATCTATTTTATTCTTAAACATATCAAAACAAACACTTACTAGCCATGACATACCTACTAACCATGGATTAGGTTCACTAAACAAACCTATACATATCTCTAATAGACTTATAATGATAACTAATGACCTTTAATATACCTACTTAGACTTCTAATGATTTGCTCCTTCTTATATGACCTTGTATAAACCTATTCAAACCTTTAATGACCTCTACAAGCTTGGAACAAAGTTCTAACAAACCTACTTAGACCTTTAACAACCTCTATAGACCTAGAACAAAGCTTTAATGTACCTTTGATGACCTTTAAAAATTTGCAACCAACTTAGAAGAAAATTCTAATAGACCTCTAGCAACCTCTAAACATCTACAACAAACTTGATGCTCATTAGATTAGTCATTGGTTTTGAAGGATTAAAATTGCTCATTGGATTATTCATTACATAATCACCCCATTTACTCACTAGATTATTAACTAGAAATGGTTCATTGGATTATTCATTAATTAATCATTGGATTTGCTTCATTGCATTAATCATGAGATTTCTTTCACTAAAATATCAAGCTTCTTTTAAATTTTGCATCATTTCTTCTTTGCATTCCTGATTTGCAAACCAAATTAATGATTAGATCTTGACCTACAACCCCCTATACTTGCTTAAATGATTTTCTCTTTGGATTATTGTTGAAGTACATATGGAAGGTTTTGATATTGACCCATTCATGATGTAAGAAAGTGAATGTGAATTGTTGGTTAATGAGAGGCCCACCAAGCAACTTCAAAATAAAAAGTAGGTATGGAAGGCTTTGATATTGATTAAGGACCCATTCATGATGTAAAAGAATGAATGTGAGTTGCTAGTTAACAAGAGGCCCACTAAGATGTCTTGGAAAAAGAAAGGCTCAAAGAGCATTGTGGACTCCTTACATTTGAATTGCATGGTTACCTCTTACCATCACCATTTTATGCTTTGTAGTCGAAACAAAAAGAATATGACACAATTTATCCCTAATTCAATCTAGAAAATTTTTACCAATATTACAAGCTACAATTCTTAGATTCATCATTTAAGGAGGAAAGCTTCAAGGATAGGTTGCAAAAAACTTAAATTGAAGGAATTGAAACAAATGAAGAGGGTGTAGAAAATGTTGTGTTGCAAATTGATCAAATTTTGGCACAAATCAAGACAATAGATGGTCATGCAACATGAAAGGCAACAATTTTTGATAAATAGTACAACAAATCCCTCATCCCATTCCTATTCTAGGTTTAGCCCTAACCTTATGTCCAATAAGACATTAAGGCCATCATTAGAACCTATTGTTACATCTATAGGTAAATCAATGGATAGGCGAATGACTAAGACAAATGATGTATCACAATCCAAAAACCTCACCATATTGCCAACAAATTGGAGGCCAATGTGGAAGATCAAATGTTTATATTAAAGGCAAAGGTGGATGTTGCATTAAAAAAAATGCCTTTAAGATAGGCAATTTGAAGGTAGCTAAAATTATGAAATGATTACATATGCATAATTCAAGGCTAGGGTTAAGGAATTGTTAAACTGATAACAAGTAATTACTATCCCATCCATGTTCTACTAGTTTATCTAAGTACTTGCGAATAATTTCAAATGTGAAGTCCTGATGACACTTGTGTAGGAAGTTAATCATTAATGCAACTACTTTGAATAGATGACTATATTTCTCTTTTGTGGAATCAAAATGTTTCATTAGCCTTTTCCATTTGTGTTTGAATCTTACAATGTCCCATTTCACTTTAATGTTAAAACTTGCATGCATTTTGTTGTATACCTTAATTGCATCGAAATCAATTATAGATGTTAGCTCATGCTTCTTAGTGTAGCACATCACAAACATCTCCTTGCCCATGTAACTAAAGTTGCCCAACAAATACTCAAAATATTCATATGTGTGCACAAAATATTTTTGCTAGTTCTTTTGGATGTTTGATTATTACAAGATGTTCACATCATGACATGATCATAGGTATTTGAGGTTTAGATAAATGAAAAACCTCATGATGGTTCATCATCACCATGTTGTTGATGGTACACAATTTGTTTTTGCCTATTAAACCAACTTTTATGGAAGGGATTGTTCTAAGGCTTGTGGATTTTGACGAAAGTCCCATCAATAAATATAATGCAACCTTAAAATTGTGGAATTTGTATAACCAATATCTATTGTTCTTCAATTATGGGCCACTAAATCTTGCTAGCAATGGTAAAATTAATTGATGCAAGATGCATAAATATGTTGTTATCATTTATTATTCTTCCTCCAATTCCAAATGAAGGGGTCATACTTAGTAACAATATTGTGCTTCATATACAAGATGAAACTAAACAAACACTATTCTAGGGACAACTTGGATAGTTGCTCATAAATGCAATGTGGCTCCCTTCTGGGCCTTGCATGGTTAATGATGGTTGGGGCCATAAGTTACATTAACTCCTCAAACTTTCACAAAGTGAAATTGATGAGAGTTTTAAATAAAATTAGCATAACTTGCATTATTTTAAGGTCAACCAATTGCCCATCTTCCTCCTTCAATTCTATTGGCGTGAAATATTTTCAAATATCAATGCATGCAATTGTAGCCTATATTGTTATTTGATCCTTTGCCTCAATCTTATCAAACAATTTTTTGTTGTTGCTCGAGGAACTTGAATCAAGACTCAAAAAAACAAATTTGATAGGTCTCCCCCCCAAAAAGAAAACAAATGAAATGATCTTAAAAAACCCTTCAATAAATTGTAGTGAAATGAGTTACAAACTCTAAAAAAGTGAAGTGAAAGGGGAGTCACAATGCCCTAGACCAACCTAAAGGCAAATGAGATGGTATTACCTTTGAAAAAAGAAAAAAGAAATGAAGTCTTGAACCTCATATATTCCTAGGAATCCTAAAGTAAGTCCTAGGTTGAAAGGAATCCTAAAGCAAGTCCTAGGTTGAAAAATATCCAAAGTGATTAGGGGTTTCTTAGTCAGCTAGTTTTGAACTTTTTAATAACAATAAGTTATTTACAACTAGTTTAGTATATCAAAATTTTAAATAATTAAGTAATGTAATTATTCACTTTTTAATTCTTAAAAATAACAATGAACTTGACTATCATTTAAAGGTAACATTAGGATAAATTATCAACAAATGGCAAATGTTCACAAACCCATTTGTTTGAAACTTACCTCATCCACTTATGTACTTTTACTCAATTATGTTCAAAACAAGTGAGGGTAGCAAACCAAAAGCACACAAAGACACATAACAAAGTAAGAGTGCACACTAGAAAAACAATTTAAAAAAATCAAAGCACAAGGAAGGAAATGGTCTCACAACATGCATGGTAGTGAAAAAGAAAAGACAACAAAATGTGGGTAATCACCGATTTGATTAACTAATATATTATTGCCATTGTTGTCCTATGGGTTTTAAAGCATGCATTTCATGGTTCACACATAAACCTTAAACCTTTTGCTAATGTTTTCATTTTTAACAATAATCATACTACAATCTTTAGCTACCTCAATCCCAAAAATTTGGGAGGGCAAAATGAACCAACATTTACATTGGTACCTTTCTTTGGTGAGGCCTTGAAAAAGGCTATATTTCATCAAAGACATGTTGAATTTGGAGGACTTGAGACCTTGATTTAGTCTAATGATGCTCCATACCTCTATAATGTTTAGAAATAATTTTTAAAAATTCAGGTTTTTTACCAAGGTAATTAGTGTAATGTTTATTCGCCCAAGGAAAGTTTTGGCATAATACCTACACCCTAAATCCTTTATTATTATTCTAATTATTCAAAATCAGCTTATTGTTGGTTTTTTATTTCAACTTAGCTATTACATTTTCAAGTTGACTCCAATTATTCTTGCCTAAACTTTATTCATTCAGCCTACCTACATTACTCTCACCTTATACTACGGCACTTAAACCCTAAACCTTTTATTATTGTTTTCCCTTTTTACAATGATCTTAGTGCTATGTTTTAATTACCTCTATCTCAAGTTTAGGATAGAACACCTAAACCCTTATTATCCCTTTTTAAAATTATTTTCATTAAATTTAAAAATCAATTTACTACTATCTTTGATTTCAAGTAAATTGTTATATTTTCATCTTGACTCCATCACCTATTCTAGCTTAAACCTTATCCATTCGGTCCTACCTCCGGTACTTTGATCCTATACCCACTCAAAAGGAGTTCCCACAATGCCTCTATTCCAATCCCAAGCTTGGGATAGGGTCAATAAACATCTCACCAAACCAAAGGTTGGGTGGGATCCATTCAATGCGCATTGTGTAGAGTAATATAAGGATACTAACATGACTTGGCATACAAAAACTGGTTTGTTGGCCTTGCCTACCAAGGCAAGGATATTGTGTTTAGATTCATTGTAGAGTATGGTAGCTTAATGGATTTTGGCCCCTAGGTAGTAGTAGGTCTATTTTGATATGGGGATTTTGGCTTGTGTTGAAACTTGAGATTAGTTATAGAGTTATGATATCTTGAAGGATTTTGGTTTTTTTTAGAATATTTTTTGAAGATTATATTTTTGCATGGTGAAATATTTGAATTTTCATAATTCTTCTTTTGCCTTAAGATACTTTTTACTGTAAATGGCAAGGCCAAAGTGTGACACACCCCTGTGTTTGTTTGGATATTTGGGCAATATTATATCATTGGGGCAAAATATTGTGAAGTTTGGTTCTATTCAATCAGAAATAGTACAGGGGAAAGGAGGAAAAAAATTTAAAAAATTAAAAAATATATTTTATTTAAATTAAAAATAAATTTAAATTATTAATTAAAAATTAAAAATAAATAAATAAATATTTTAAAAATTAAAAAAAAAAACTGCCTGGAGAATGTGGAGATGTGTTGAGTGGGCAGCCAAGAAAAGTTATAGAAAATTTCACAAACTTTCAATTTCCAATATATAATTATTCACACATGCAAAAAGAGCCTACTTACCCTACACGCCCTAGCCTTGAGAAATCTAACCTGGGGTTAACTCTTCTTTACCACATACCTGGGCCAGTTTAAACTTTCAGCTTGGCAGTTCTGACAAAGAGGTGATGACTTAATGGCCCTCCAGTAAACCCTCCTTTTTATCATTAGCCTTCAAATTTGACTCTCTTGGGGGTGGAATGTATGTCATTTGTGTGCAGCCTTGAGTTTACTTACATGATGTCATAAACTTCACATGGGATAGCATCATGGGTTACCTTATTGCCTCTAGGGTTGTTGCATGCAATTCATGGTTGCATGGGATCTTGGTACGTGATGATCGACGATTTATGTGGTCCCATGGGACATATACATAATATTATTGTATTGATTTGGTTTCACTAATTAGGTATTATTGTTGCTAGTTTGGAATGCCCCATGGTTTTATTTTGCTTTTGGTTAATCTTTTTAGTTTTAGAGATTTCATCCATATGAATTAATTTAAATACCATTGTGATCAATTTCACTTTTTTGAGAATTAATTTTATCCATGCCATTTTATTCATTTCACCCATAATTGCATTTGTGTGCTCAATTCATCCATGAAATACAATTTCATTCGTCATGAAACTTTCTCCATATGTAGCCAATTACATGTCCATTGTCTAGTCAGATTTGTACATGAACATAATTTCACTTTGAGTGCACTATAGAATTCATTTTTGTTGAAAATTGCATCATTAAAACTAGTCTCATTGTTGTGGTCATATTTCATTCATCTACGATAATTACATCTTTATGGTCAATTCCATCCATGAACAATGCTCATCGACCCATTTCATGTACTCCGAGGATTGAACTTGGTTTAAGATTTTGTTTCTTCTTTCTTATCAAATGCCATTCTCCCTTCAACCCTACTTCCATATGCAGTAATTTTACCAAGTTTCCAATCAATTTTTGAGTCTTCAAAAGTTCAATTTTTCCCATATTGTCAAAGTTCATCCACATAATTCATTTCATCCATACAACCAATGGCCATTTTTGCTTGTTCAATTTCAATTGTGAACACAATCTCATCCTTCAAATTGGATTTCGATATGGTCAATTACACATGCAGTACACGTTCTCCATGCATGATATAATCCATCTATATTGGACGTTTTGTCCAAAAAGATTAATTTCATTGATGTGTGTTCACATTTCATCCAATTGTTGATAATCGTGTCTTTATGGTCAATTTCATCCATTTGTTATATACTTCAATTGTTAAGAATTATAGGAGGTTCTACTTCATCCATGTTGTTAGCTTTGCTTCATTTGCCAATCATTATTCATTTCTTCACACCCTCCCCTTTTCCAACTTCTTTTTTGCCCTTTACCACCTCCCCTTTCCCCTTCCTCACATATTTTCCATTGTTCCTTTTATCTATCCTTTCCTCGAAAATTTTCCTTATCCATCCATAGCACCCAACCATCGCCCCCTCTTGTGATTGGTTTTCTTCATTGTTGCTCAAACTCCTTATTTTCCATTTGAAAAACTAAAGAGTTGTGTTGTTTTAGTCATCTTGAGCCTTCAAATGATGCACACCAACTCAGAGTTTTAAAATAATTAATTAATTAAAAAATATTATTTAAAAATTTATTAAAAAAAAGAAAAAAGAAAAAAACACTTGCAAGGATATCCAACCACTGGAAAGGAAGGTTGGTGTGGAGGCCAAAAACAAATTGGCTGAAAATTTTGCCAAAAAAAAGAATGTGGAGATTGATTAGCCAAGAGGAATTAGCCGAATTTGGCTACAGGTCAGTAGAGGAAAGTAGAAATTTTTTTAGAATCCTCCTATATTTCACTGGCTTGCTGGAACTTATTGTCTAATTATTGGCAATTTCAGAATTATTTTTTTTGTTGTCAAGTGGCAAAAAATTCACGAAAAGAAAAGAATGTTGTGTTTCATTATACTTAACTACAATTTTATTTTATTGTTCCTTTTTATCTAATTTAAAAAAGTGATACTATTACTTTTGTCTAGCAAAAATTCATTTCTCAAAAAAGTTTTCATGTCAAAATCACTTTACAACAACATTGATGGATATTTCTTTTAAACATGGAAATTCCTATTGCAATTATGCATGCATGTTAATCCAACCATTAAAAATTAGGTCTTTAAATTTGTAGTGAAATAAGTTTATTGCATGAGAGGCAAACCACCAATGTTGGTTTCTATTCATATAATTTTCTTCATTGGAAGGAGACTCATTGGACATTCCGTTAAATATTTGATAGTTCAATAATTGAGTGTCATGTTTTTGATGATATCCAAAAATCGTTCCAACTAGATTTTAACATTTTAATAGTCTTTTATTAGTTGCGTAATATGTTGCACCATATTCACTTTAGAACTAGACATGGTGTAATTATGTTATCATAATTTATGATTTAGACCAATCAACCAACTTTCATGGTAAAAAAACACCCAATTCGTGTCATTTGTTTTAATATTTATACATTAGTCACATTGCAAAGCACATCAACTTTTGTTTAGACATTTGGTTCAAATCTCCAACCTTTCATCGGACATAGCAATTGATCCAATACTTGAATCTTTTGTTCATAAATCACCATTTTGGCCATTTCGATTGAGTTTTTTACACAAAATCTTTTTGTTCGATTTTTCTTGGCAAACAAGGCACCAAATCAAAGGTCATGAATTTTACTCACAAGATTCTACCAAAAAAGTTCATGATGACTAACAACGTGTTGCCTATTAGCCATTTGGCTTTGAACCCGCAATTTAGGAAAACTCAAATGGAATGACAAAAGTCTTCACATGAATGTGTAGTTTGAAGTTTACATGTGAGAAATTCGCAAACGACAAATTTGTTGGATAGACTCAAGATGAACCTCATGTCCACATGTTGGGATGGGGTCCCTAAATTCGACAAGTAACAATATTTTTCCCTTCCTCTTTCTTGGCCCGTGAGTGTGCATATTCATAGCATGTGGCACGTGTGTGTACACATAAATGTGTTTCAAAGGGCCTCAAAAGGTGGAGAAGGGTATGGCCTAGTTGTACCTGTTATACAAGAAAAATTTCCTCAAGGTTTTTTAATTGGGGAGTTGCACCCTCACAAGAGCTAACCTAATATGAATGAAGCATGTAATTGACATGCAATTGTGGAATAGTCTTAAAGTTACAAGTCAGTATATGAATTGGGATGGATGAAAGATTGAAAAAATCTTGATTAGTACCAAAATGACATTGGAAATGTGAACATTGATAAATTAGTTGATGAAAATGTAATTACATATGGTCCAAATTGGGTTTTTTTTGTTAATTGTTGGAAATGTGTTGCATATTGTATGTTCACATTGGGGTTGCATTTTCAATTTGAAAATATGAAACATAAGTTATGATTAATTGAATGGTTTTGGAATCAAATTAATAGTTTGAATACTGATCATTCAAATGTTTGATAGAATGGTTGAATCATCTTTGTTTGTAGCTTGCGACATGTCATTGAAAAGGTTTTGTTTTCAAGAGTTACAACTTTTTTTGGAATAGTTTTTGAAGAAGAGTTCCTATGAAAGAGTTAAAGAGATTCCTCATGTAATTTGCTGTTTTGCTAATTGGCATAATCTTCCAATAGTCTACCCCCACCTAGTCCTTGTTTTGTAATCACCAATTCCTTTCAAGCTACTTGGCATGCATTTTGAATGATCATTTGTTGAATTCGTTGTGGTGGCCAAAATTGCTATAGATATGATTGGATATTCCCCTTGGAAAATGAAGATTTTAATCACAGATGCTTCAATTTTAAAATCTTGGTTTTCATCCAAGCTAACTTTTTTTTTACATTGTTGAACTAATGACTTCCAACTCATTTGAAAAAATATATATACCCATTTGATCATCTACTAGGCTTAACTTCTAATATAATGTCATGAAACATATCTAATAAAGGTTTAATGGATTAAACAAAGTATTGAGAAAAAGAAGAAAACACTCACACACAATTTTTTTAATATTTTAAATGGTTCAATTTATTTTTTTGGATATTTACACCATATGGCCACCCACCTGAAGTATTGATCCTAATTATGATTGTAAGGGTGGACACACTAAATCCCATATGAACATTGAAAATAAACACCTTAAGATTGAAAATAATTTTCATATGGGTGACCTCAAAAGATAATATTTGCTACTTGAAGATGCTTTTGATTTCCTCTTTCCAAAAAGGACAATGCCTCTATAATGTAAGAAAACAAGCTTTTCATCATACCATCTCTATCTAGAATCAATAGTCTTTTGAGTGGTTGGTATGAAAAAAAAGAAGAGTAATGAATGGTACATACTACGGACCTGTGACCACTTTGCAATGTGATCATGTGTCATGAGTTTTTAACCATGAGGCTATTATTGATATGTGCCATTTTGGTGTTTCTAGTATGACAAAATGAAAAGTTTGGATGCCCATAAGGACAACAAGAACAAGGGACATACATGGAGCCCATATGCATATATACCTACTATACAAAATGCACAAAATAGCCAATTAGCTAGAGAAACAATACTTGATGGTTAGAAACATCATTTTTCAATAGTCTACATGGTGTCACTTAATCAATCACAATTTCCAATTTTAAAAGGGGTTTAAACTAATAAATTGGGGATGAACTTGGCATAGGGTTGGCCCAAAGGTTCGTCATTTGGACATGAAATGAGTTCCATCTTCAATCTCCCTTTGTTGGATGTTTTTTGGTAAGTGGATTATTGATTCTAACAATTGATATACATACCTCTTTGATCTATTTAAAACTTTGCACTCCATCCTTGAGCAAGGTAGCAAATCATTCTACTTTGTTGCAAAAATCTAAACACCAAATTCATCAACTACTTTGACATTCCACCACCTTCAAACAATCCAATCTCCCCAAAATCCCACATACACATTCCTATTATTATTTTAACCTAAATATTATGAGGCCAGAATGAACCAGCACCTACCAAGCTCACCACGTAGGATGGATGGATGGACGGATGGACGGTGGATGGGAAACAAAGTTTTCATTGTATTTCTTGTTCTGTAGCTAATCATGGTGGTTATATTATATAAGTACCAACCATCCACATGCGTGTCTCGTGGTGTACGCAATAGCCACCAATTGCCAACTTACATTCCCTTCTTACTTACCTATGATACTTATTTTCCCATTTTATGTACCTAGATACCAGTGTTGGGTGGTTATTTTATTTTATTTTTTTTAATAACTGCCCCCAATTCCAGTATTTTCAAAAAATAAAATAAAATAAAAATTCAAATAACCGCTGGTTTTTGTTTTTTTCAAACACACTCTAGAGACCAACATCTTTGGTGAATTAACTAGCAAAGAACCGGAGTTTTCCATGGTTTAACTAGAAAAGAAACCCGCAAGTTTATAGAAGGTTAATTAACTGCCTCCTCACGGTCTTTCAAGAAGAACTATGGTTATATATAACATCATACTCTCTTATGTTTTTGGGAACCAGGGGTTTAATATAGATTGAAAATTTTTCTTTAATATTTTTTTAAATAAAAAAACCATAACTATATGACCTAAAGAGCCACCCTGATGACCTCCGGTTATTTGATGCCCGATTCTAATACCCGCCCAACACTGGTGGTGCCAAGGGGGGGGAAGTAGGAGGAGGATTGTTGTAAGTAGCCTAGTTTTACAATGAGGCTAAAACTATATGACCTTATAAGGGTGATCATTGACAAGAGGAATTAGCCAAATTTGGCTACAAGTTAGAGAGGAAAGTAGAAAAGAAAAGAAGGCCCCACCCCCCAATTCTCCCCATTATGGGACGTGTGTCCTCTGCTTAATAATTAGTGGCCATTTCGTACCACCATCCATAGCCACAAAAATCACCCAAAAGCGTCCAAAAATG
>Ga0116231_10012114_pt1 | contig 12854 bp, 9 predicted proteins | sample S1TSphgellanicum_2_FD_89695 | JGI IMG/M metagenome (GOLD analysis project Ga0116231, IMG submission 89695) | Host-associated microbial communities from peat moss isolated from Minnesota, USA - S1T2_Fd - Sphagnum magellanicum MG | ecosystem: Host-associated > Plants > Peat moss > Unclassified... | reverse complement strand
GAAGCTTGCGGAGTGTAGAGGAGGATAGGTTACCAAGTGTAATGTACATAGTAATCACTTACATTCCCTACCTACTTAACTACGATAGTCACCCTTTTCTATGGGTAGTTCACCTATGTGGTATGAGAGGGAAGGAAGCTTGCGGAGTGTAGAGGAGGATAGGTTACCAAGTGTAATGTACATAGTAATCACTTACATTCCCTACCTACTTAACTACAATACTTACCCATTTCCATGGGTAGTAAGTAGTTCACCTATGTGGTGTGAGAGGCAAAGAAGCTTTGCGGAGTGTAAAGGAGGATAGGTTAACAAGTGTGAAACCTTCGGAAATGGGTTGTGGTGGATAGGTTAACAAGTGTGAAACCTTTGGAAATGGGTTGTGGTTCATCGACAACTCCTGTCATAATGGGTGTTTCCAATGTGCTCTGGTGAGTGCAGGGTGACATAATCGGGGTTTTGCTGGGGATTGTTGTTAGATGGACGGTTCTAGAAACTAGTGCATAGTTATAAATCTCAGAGTTCTTACACCTCTTATGGAACACTTGTTATGAGCAGCCAGTAAATTTTGTCAGGTAGAGAGAGAGAGAGAGCTAGTGTTTTTGTTTTTTTTTAAGGAATTTTTGTTTGTAGCCAAAGTGGATGATATCATCCATATGAAGATGTAAAAAAAAAAAAGTGGCTATACATCCTTAGGAAGATTTAGCCAAATCTGACTATAAAGCCATATATGAAATACAAAAATTGTCTTCTGCAGCCCCAATCCATTAACATACAAAATTGGATGATATATAAGATGAGATGGCTTCACTTCATCCAAAGTACAGTCTACAGATAAGTCATTTGATTTCAGGCTGGTGTACGTGCCCTAACATATGCATATGTCGTATGTGCTTATTATGTGCTTGCTTTGGGAAAGGAACTTTGTTTCTCAAAATCATTTGTATAATAACATTTGTAGATTGTAGGAGGGAGATTTTTGCAAAACAATTGCAATGGAACCTTGGACGAACCTTAGTCTTTGTTGCGGTCAGCAAGAGTCCCTTGTACTTGTCAACTTGTGTACACAAAGGAGGGACTAATGCTTCTAGTGAAATGTTCCTTTATGCACAAAGTTTTCGCATGCAAAAAGCCTAGTTTCATAGCTCAATTCTTGTGTTGATTCCACCAAAAAGGTGCTATGTCCAAAGTCACTAGAATTTGAAGATGAACCCACTTGTCAATTTCTCCAAAAAAATTCAAATTGCCCATCTAAAGGACCTCAACTTTTGTTCAAGAGTTATCTTCTCACATTAGTGTTAACCATAAAGTCACCCTCTGTTTCACCTCCTATCTCCTCTGCTTTCGCCCCCCTATCCCCTCTTTCAGTGGTATCCCCAAAGTAAGGAGATTTTATTAAATCTGGATATGAAATGCTGAGACTCATCATTTAATGCACAAGGTTTGAGAGTAATTATACTAGTTGTACAAGTAGGTGTAATGAAAATATATGTAGCAGTAGAGTAGGCGCTCAGGAAAAAGGAAACACAGGATGAAACTCAGTTTACCACCAAATTTGGTGGACAAACTAGTTTGGGTCCCAATTATTTCCTTTTGTAGAATTTTCATTCCTATTTACACGTTTGATGGCCTATTGTGCCGAAACTGGCTGGTCTCGCCCCCTAATAGCCTGACTTTACGGATAACACTATTGCGTAGTTCGAATTTTGGTCCCATATATAATAAAAAGGCTAGTCCAATGGTTTGGTTCTTGTGTCACTTTCAACACAAGGGTGTCAATCTGTGCAAAATATGTTGTAGTTACCCACATCCCATATGAGGTTTGTCGGGCATTATCATGTTGACGCCTACAAGTATCATTGTCGACTCACATAAAACAAATGACAAAATATGAATTTGAATGGTGCATTATATCCAAACAAAATATAACTCATTTGTAAACAATAGAAATCCAAGCCCACAACATGAAATGGCACACACAAAAAACAATGTGCAAATAATAAAACTTGCACAAAAACATAGAAAAACTTGCAATCTTAAAACATGCAACTTGGAATCTCAAATTATCAAAAGAGATTTGAAAAAAGACCCCCCAAAAAAATGTGGCAAGATAACCTCCAATGGGATCATGGTTTGAGATCCACATAATAGGTGTAAGGAAAAGATTGAGGATAGACTAGCAAGGTGGGTGTGAACTATTATTAACACCCCGTCTCTCACTCCAAGATGAGTTTTAGATTTCTTTTACAATTTTTTACAAGGTTTGAATTGTGTGTAGATCCTATATTCCCATCATGTGTCTAAATTTTGGAATTAAATTTTTCCAAGTGACTTAGTTAAAATGTCTACAACTTGGTATCCGATATCTACATGTTTCACATCTATTTCACCTGATAAGATTTTTTTTCCCTAATGAAGTGGTAGTGCAGTTCTATGTGCTTTGTGCAAGCATGGAAGATAGGGTTCTTTGCAATTTTAATGCAACTCTAATTGTCAACATGAATAGGAGTGGTTTGGTTCTGTAATTTCCCGAGTGCTTAAAGAAGGTATTACAACCACGTCGACTCTTTTGCCTCCTTTGCTAAAGCTCGGTATGCTGCTTTGGTTAAGGACAATGCAACCGTAGGTTGCTTACAGGAGCACCAAGTGATTGGTCCATTACCTAATTGAAATAGGTAACATGTTGATTTTTGCTCCTCACAATCTCCTGCCCAATCCAAATCAGTAAATCCATACAAGCCATTGCTATCCCTAGCTTCATAGAAAATTCCAAATTCATGAATTCCTTTGATGTTGTGGAACACATGTTTTGTTGCTTCAAGATGGACCTTGTACGGTGCATTCATGTATCAACTTATAATACTTATGACAAACAAAATGTATGGGCAAGTATTAGTAAGGTAAATTAATTTTCCTATTATTTCACGAAAAATTGTAGGATCTACTGGATCTAATGCTTCCTCTTTCTCAAGTTTGAAGCCATCTGGTAATGGTGTTTGGGCAAGGTTGTAGTCACGAATGCTACATTGTTCAAAAAATTTCTGCATGTAGTCCTTTTGACGCATCAAAATGCCTCTATTAACACTAAGGAATTCGACTCCCAAATAAAAATTCAAATAACCTGGATTAGTCCTTTCAAACTTGGCTTCTAGCCAAGACATGATCCATTTGATTTGTGTTGTGTGATTTTTTGTAATCAGTAAATCATTGACATACAAAATCAAGATCGTCACTTATCCATCGTTTAAGGTGTAGTAAAAATTATGATCTGCATCATTTTGTAGAAGACCTTGGTCTTTAAGATACAAATCATTTTTTTCATTCTAGGCTTTAGGAGCCTATCGAAACCCATATAAGGCTTTCATGATATAATTTTTTGACTTGGAATCACAAATCCTTTTGGTTGTGTCATGTAGACCTCCTCCTTGAGGTTTCCATTGAGGAACACAATCTTTATGTTGAAACGAAATATCTCCCATTTCTCATGCGTAGTTAATGCTACTATTGATCGTACAATACTCCATTTGACTACAAGCGCGAATGTTTCTTCAAAATCTATGCCTTCATGTTATTCATATTCATGGGCAACAAGGTGAGCTTTAAGTTTTTAGGTTTTCTATCAAGGTTGGGCTTTACCTTGAAAACCCATTTTGCACTACTGGGTTTCTTGCGTTTGGAAGGTCAATGAGTTTCCAAGTTTTGTTATTTTGTATGGAGTTGAATTCAAGTTTCATACCTTAAATTTAGCCAAGATGTTTTGTAACTTCATCAAAGTTTTGGGGCTCCTTAGTTACAAAAAGTAAGAGATCACCTCCAGGAGCATTTTCAGTTGTGATTGTGGTAACAAAATCATCCATCCAAGTTGGTTGTCAAATTTTCCTTGTTGATTTTGGTCTCATTAGTTGATGTTTGGGGGAATCATGTTCTTCCACCTTGTTTCTTGTGTAGGAGCTTGTTCATGATTTTCTAGGGATATGGACTAAGGTAGTTTTGGAACTTGAGATTGATTTGGAGACAATGAAAAAGGTTCATGTATAGGCAATTGTGCATGTGGAGAAAGAGTGGGTTGCACCCCTCTAAATCTATAGAAGCACTCATAGGATGATTATTAAATTTTTTTGACAATAGGGGTTACAATAGAATGAACTTACAATTGAAACATTAAGAATCGTCAAATTTAACACCTTTGTTAATAATTATCTTCTTACATCTAAGATCATAAATCATGTAGGCTTTTGGGTTTTTGTCAAATCCGGCCATGATCCTTTCAAAAGCCATGGGTGAGAGTTTGTTTTTTTCTTCTTTTGGAATATGAACATATGATTTGCATCCAAACACCCTTGGGTGATCTAGATTTGGTTTAATTCGAGATAAAAACTCTTCAAGAATGATTTTGTAGTTGGATTTTGTGGGACACCTATTCAAAATATAAGTCACAATGTTCATTGGCTCTACCCACAAATGGTTCGAACTTTGTGTTTCGATCATCATTGATTGTGCCTCTTCCATCAAAAATCTATTCATATGCTTTGCCACACCATTTTGTTTTGGGGTTCTAGCTTGGGTTAATCAACGATGGATTCCTATCTCTTAACAATACAAAATAAACTTGTTAGAATCTTTCATGATCTGAGCAGAGAACCTTGATTGGGTGTCCAATTAATCTTTCACCTAATTTTTAAAATATTTTGAATCTTTTTAAAGCTTCACTTTTTCTCTTAAGGAAGGAAACCCATACCTTATGAAAGTAATCATCTACAAGGGTCATAAAGTAGAATGATCTACCAAGAGATTTGATTAGAAATGGTTCACAAATATTACAATGTATCAATTCATTAATAGTTGTTGCACGAATTTGACTTCTTGGAAACTATTTTCAGTGTTGTTTTCTAAATTGACATGTTCTACAAACATCTGAACAAATGGGAAAAAAAGAAATTACACTAACCATGTTGTTTGATGTTTAAAAATGTAGATTCTGGTAATTTAAATTAGTAAATTACTTGTGCCAAAGTTGGGCAATCCTTGACAAATCATCAAGCAATGTTAAATCTACATTATGAACCTCTTTAGTATTAGCTCTATTATGTAACTGTAATATATATAAACCATTTGTCATGTGATTGTTAGAAGCTACAAGTTTATAATCATTCTTGCGTATTATTAGGCATTTTTTGTCATAAAAAACAATGAGATACCTTTTGGTTGCCATGGACCCTACAGATAATAGGTTTTTCTCGAGTTTTGGTATGTAGAGAACATTATCAATGGTTTTTATTACTCCATTTGGGGTCTCAAAATGGACACTACTAATGTTTTCAGCTGGGTGAGATTCACTTCTAGTAATGCTTACAGTAGAAAGATAAATTTGTTTATGTAACTTATTAACCATATCACTATTTCCAGTGACATGTCGAGAAGCACATGAATCTACATACCAATGTGGGTTTAAATTTTTGTCCAAACTTGCTATTGCTACTTCAAATATTGCATTAGCATATGCATCATTAGGATTTAGAATTTTAGTTAGTTCTTCTAGGATTATATTTGCACTAGACTTGAATCGTTGATCTAGTTTAACTTTATGATCAAACCTCAAGTATTCTGATATTAACTTCTCGATTTTGATATTCTTTCAACCAGTGACCCTATCATCATAATAGTTACAAGGTCCTTTATGTCTAGAATTGTCATATGAAGGTTGGCCACCTCGATGAGGCTTTAGATACAAAGTTTCTTTGTCAAATTTTGAGTTGTATTTTAATTGATGTTTAATCTTTTCATGAAGTAGTCTATCCATTAGAACATCAAAAGATGGGGAGACACTAGATCTTGAAATTGCTTGTATGAATGATTCATATGAATCTGACAAACATTTAAAACCATTTATACCTAATTGATTTCATCGATGGCAATTCTGATGGTTACAAGTTGAGAATGATTATTCTAAACTCTCATAGGTAGCCTTCAATTTTTGTGTCATCGATAATCTAGAATAAAGAGAGACAATTCCTCAAATGAAGTCTTTAGGTTGTGTCTCTCACCTCATATTGATTTTGAAGGTGCAACATGTGTGATGAGGATCTTCAAAGTTACTAATTTGTGTTAGCACATCATCCATGACAACAAAAATGAACATTGACATAGCCTTGATCTATTGATATTATGTGTCTTGATCATTTGTTGGTTGTATCATTTTTGGTTACTACACTCTTGGTTGCCATGTTCCTACCAGTGATGATTCCAACTATGGTGCTCCCAATTGCACCAATGCTCTCAACTGCACCAATGCTCTTGACTACGATGTAATGGTAGGTCCTAGAAAAAACCTTAGGTCTTGAAGGGCCAATTGTTCCTTGACTTGTAGGGCTAGAAGCTTCATGAATAGTGAGTGACAACAAACGTTATGCAGGTGTTAGTCCTATGGCCATTACAACATCCCATACCCTTTGGCTATGTAGGTGGCTCTAGACTTTAATTTTCCATGTGTGGTAATTGTTAGACCCAGCCAATTTACTAGCAACTGGAAAGACACTTTCTATGAAGTTCAACACTAAGACAAGAAAGAGAAAATTTAATCGTAAAATAGACCCAACACTGAGAACTAGAGATAAGCTCCATGTTCCTTATGACATATGTATTGGAACTATGTTCACAATATTTCATTTATCTAAAGCTTTATTTGGAGATTTAGCTCATAGAAACTATTCAATTTTCAACTAGGTGGAGCTGAGCTCACACAACATGTCCACTAGCCTAACATTTTTGAAAACCTTGCTTTGATACCATATGAGAAAATGGATGTTCAATATTAAGATTGAATTTGTTGCTACTACCTAGGAACAATCCAAAAGGCTAGAAGAAATGCCCAAAGGGGAAGTGCAGAAATAGAAAGTAGCACCATAAGAGGATAACAAATAATTAAGTGCTAATCAAATTTGACTAATGAAGGACTTACATGCTGATAGTGTAATGTGGTTAGATAACCTCCAAAGGGATCATGGTTTGAAAACCACATAATAGGTGTAGGGAAAAGATCAATGATATATTAGCAAGATGAGTGTGTACTATTATTAACACATAATCCAAAAAATAAAAAAATTGAAATAATCTGAAAGTTAATCCAAAAAACTTTGAAATTTTTTCGGATAACTAGATTAAATATATATATAAAAAGGTAAAACCACATAAAAATCAGGAAAAAATCCCAAGAATAAAAAAAATGAAGGAAAAAATCAATAATGATAGAAAAAATTCAGAAAATACAAAAAATGTAAAACATCAAGTTTAACAATGAGAAAAAACTTAGGCTTTTATTCCAAAAATGAGAGATCTTATAAAATAATAATCAAAATTGGACTTTTTCCAATATTTTAATCTAGTTCTAGTTCTAATATTAATTTGTAACCTAATTCCAAAACTAAGACCAAGTTCTAAGTAGGTTCTTAAGAAATAGGTTCCAATCAAAGGTTTTTACTTCACAATTCAGTTACTTGCCCAATAATGGTAACAATTGTATAGGGTGGATTAAAAACAATTGTATTATGGTATTTTTGTGATACATATGTAGGGTTGTTAGTTTTTCACTTAAAAAACTATGGGTACAAGAAATGATTGGGCAACAAACTTTTTTTGGTCCACTTTAATTTGTAGAGGTCGAATATAACCATTAGTAAAAAATTGCACTCAATAAGGTGAAGGTACCATGGAGGACATTATATCAACAATGGGTCTTTATTGTAGACAATACTCTTTGTTTTTTTTTCCATGACTACCCAATTGCCTGACCAAGATGTGTGTCTAGTGATGACCAAACACATCTTGGTGTTGTAGAAAAAAATAATTGGGTCTTGTTGTGCATGCTTTGGGCATGTAATGGACACATGAAGGCATTATATTGATGGGCATCATTGATCTTTTTCTCAAAAAGATGGAGTGGGCCAAAGGCCAACATTTATAGATGACCAATTTTTTGTTATTAATTTTTTTAGAAAAAAACTCCTAAATGTGTCAAGTTCCAAAATGGATTTGATTTTAACTTTTTATGCATATTTCAAATTTTTAAAAAAATGACCAACAATATATAACTAAGGATAAATGATCACATGTATCAATTACATGCTCAAATTTTTAAATAAATAAATAAATTACATACTTGAAAAATGTTCCAAAATGTAACACATACATGCCTACAAGGTGTGCATGCTATTAACTAATAACATGATGTTAACCTGTTGGCGAGAAGACTAAAGGGAAGGTGGTGGAAGTGCATGGGTTTGTTCAAGTGAAACATAAAACTTCATGTTTCTTGTGATGGAGGTGAAGACATCCTAAACACATCATGGAATATAATCCACCCCATTGTGGGAATAACGAAGAAGGTGGGTCCTTGTTGGATATAAAGGTTGATCACAAATGCAATGAGTCACCTTGAAAATTAAAGGATGGGAGTAACCTAACTTAGTGTGCAACACAAAGGAGAAAATCTTGGAAGCTAAACAAAAATGTGGAATGATTGGGTGAGCAAACCCATGCATTTCATGCCTAGCCTATGCAAGACCTCAATCGTGCATGATGCAAATAGAAACCATGTCAGAAATGATGTTAAAAAAAGAATCGTTGTGTAAATTGTTTGAAATGCTTTTTTGAATTCGATTTGATCCTCTTTCAACAAATTGCATGAAATGAACAACACATGCCACCATATTTGGGGGAAGGAGTTACTCGCCAACCTCAAATGGCTCTAGAAGGGGAATGGACCAAGAGTGCTGGTGCCTATCATTTCCAATTTTAAGAGTGGGTGATGATTCAATATAAATCTAGTGGTGATGATTGTTGCAATAAGTGTCCAATTTCTCAAATAGGCTACCATTGCAATGAGCTTTGTGGAAATGAGGTGGATCCCCCATGAGAGATGGGAAAAAAAACTTGCTAGCGCACTAAAGTGGTCTACGAGCAATTCAAAGAACCTAAGCCCATGAATCTTTCACAAACTTTCATGAGGGTCAAGTTGAAGGAGACAAACTGGCGGCAAAAGATTGGTAAGACGAGAAAAAATGGAGCATATAGAAAATTTTTCAATAAAAACACCAAGAGAGAATTTTGTAAACTACTTGAACATCCTTTAACCTTTAAAACATTTTTGCATAGCAAACGTCTTTGTTGAACACATTCTGCAAGAAGAAAGAAGAGAAAAAAACAAACTCAAACAAGATACTCAAAACCTTGATGTTGTCCAACAAGCAACAAAAATAAAAAATTGACATGAAAAAGAAACAAGGAAATGGACCAAAAGATGACCAGACCAAGCAATTGTAAGGTTAGACCATAAAGTTTTAAAAACTTTCATATTGAAAAAATCTCTAGTTTTCATCCTTTGATAAAATGATGATGATGAAACCATGTGAAACTTTATAAAATGAAAGCACCCAACGAAAGGGAGAGAAAAAGAAACAAGGGGCAAGCAGCCCAAACAAGGCGGGCCACAGGAACGGTTTATGATAAAAACTCATAAGCAGAGAACTGTTGGTTTGATTCTGGCTATTTCAAAAACCTCAAACAATCTATGGTTTTCACAAATGAATTGGCAAAGAATTAATGGTTCTCTAATCAGTTCTTTGAATTTTTGAGATCTGGCAGGTAAGTGGGAATATATACTTGAGTCGATAGCTGGCAAGTATTTGCCCCTACTCTAAGAACCGCCCAAGGCTGATCAAAATATGCCTCTTTCTGCACACTTTGTAGAGGCTCGTAAAAGGACACCACAACTGTACACTTGTACAATTGCCAGAGGAGAGTGTAATAAATATGATTTGACTGATGTTCCATATTTCTGATTGACGAATCATAACGATTGGACCAAATGGTTTGGTATTAGTAGTATTCCACCTCTTGGCAAACTCAGTTATTAGTTTTTGGGGGTGGGGTTGTAAAAAGTAATGTTCGATGTGAGACGTATTTTTGCAGGGTCACATACTAAGCATCGCTTGGGATATGCGAAAATGGTACTTGATTTGCAATGTTAAATTTTGGGGTTCTTGTTCTTGTTTGTTACCTGAAGTTAAGCTTGTATTATTTGCTAGAACTGGCATGAGAACCAGACTATGAAATTAGCCTTTCTCTTTTGAATCTGGTAACACCAAAACATTTTGAACTTCATTTTCAGGTCTTTCTTTTGGTATGGAAGTTGAGTTTTTGGAAAAGTTCAAAAAAAGTTAAATCTTATAGTTAAATAATGATTTTATAATCGTTGAATGATATATTTATATAGACTTTTGTTTTAATTTGTTGAAAAACTTTGTATTTATACAATTTTTAGCATTTGGGAGTGTGTAATGTGTGCATGAAATTGGACCATAGATTTTTTGGACAAAAATTTTGTTGAATGACTTTTGTTTTTTTCCCAAATTGGTGAAATTTTTTTGTTTTTTTTTTGAGTTTCTGAGTTGCCAAATTAAAAAAAAAAAAAAAAGAATTAAAAAAAGTTCACCAGATTCTATCCTAAGTTCCAGCAAGTAGCCCAAAATATAAAAGGAAGCTAGGTTTTTTTAAAAATTTTCCTATTTTCTTATAGCTAAATCTCGTTAAATCATCTTATGATGATAGTCACTTCAACTACATCACAAATTTTATAATAGAAAAACCCTGAATCAGACCTGGTTTTTCAACTGGGTCTTGATGCTCTTGAATTTGAAAAAAATGTGGCAAAACAAGATCCAAAAGGTTTAGAAATTGGAAAAACTGGGCTCAAACCGGTATCCAAAGAATGTGCAAAAGAATTTACAGTGCCAAAGCCAAGATCGGGGGTTAAGTTTGGTAAGTATCTCAATGCCACCATTTGGATGGCATTAAAGATCCTGCAAAAATCAGCCACATAATTTTGGCTTAAGGGGGAGGCCCCCAGTACTAACTTCTAAGTAGTCACATTTGGTAAGGGCATTCTAGGCAAGTTCTGGAGATTCTCCAATTTTACCAAGTTTGAAGTCATGAATCAATTGGAAGGATCACAGAAGAGGTTCTCTTGAGGTTGAGCTTTCCACTTACTTTCTGGCATCGAACTTAAAACATTGACATTTAGAACTGTGAACTATGGGTCAAAACTTCAAAGCTCCCAATACTGTTTCATAAATTGATATCTTGTAGAGAAAAGGGGTTCCAGCAGTGTCTTTTTTTGCTTCCACAAATTTTTGCAACTTTGTGGACCAAAAGAAAAAACCAAGTGCAACTCATACAAAGGCCTTTTGTGAAAAAAAAAGTGCCTGCAGTTGTATTGAGGAGCTTTCAAATGTAATCCGACCTAATTCAGAACACTCTTGGAATTCATGTAAACCATAATAGTGTACTCAGTCAACCATAGATGAACAAACACAACCCATTCTTGTAAAAATAGATATTATGGTGCATTCACACTTGATGTTAAGTTAGTGTTAAATGAAAATCTAAGTGGCATCCTAGGTGGCACTCAATGTTAAATGGGTGATAGCTTAATGTTAAGTGAATGTTAGCTTAACATAAAATCTTCATGATAAATAGGTTTAAGTCCTAAATGACTAGCATGGTGTGAGGGGATTCAACACTAGAGTCCCTAACACCAAGTGTGAATACACCATAAATATTGAACTAAACCCCAACTAACTTAATCCTCAAATTTCTGACTCATGAAGTGGATATTCAGTAATAGACAAACTCTGATTTCTGAGACCTAGCAGAGCTACCGCTTTTTAACATCTGACAAGCCAGAATTTTGACGGGACCTGTCTCCTTTGATATTCTTCAGGGTTTAGGGTTTTTCTTTCCTCTTTGTTTCAGTGTGTTTCACTGGAATAACTTTTGGCTATTTCAGGTTGGTTTTTCTTTTTTGTTTTGCCCTTTTTTTTTCTCCAAATTCTGTGATGTAACCACACTGATGATCATCCGCACGAGGAATTAATGAAATTTGGCTACCCATCAAAGAAGAAAGTAGAAAAATTTAAAGAATCCTGCTACAGTTTCGTGACTTGCTGGAACCTATTGTTCAAATAAGGCAATTTCAGAAAATTTCTTTCCTGGAAATCTGGAAATTTTGTCACACTTTTGTCACAAAACTCCTATGCATGTGTCCCATTGGATTATTTTGGGGTCAACTAAGTGACGAAAATTCAACCAAAGAAGAAAAGAAGAAGCGCTGGCTGGTTTCCATCCAAGAGAGTAGATAATAGAATAGTTTTACACATGAGGTAGCCAAAACACCTACCATCAACTAGCCTACCTGCAGATATCAAGAATTAGGCCTTGGCCCCAAGTTGTGCCTCTCTGTGGGTGAGGTGCATGGAGCAGGAGAGTGGCCCAGGCAACTTACTCAAGGGAACACCTGTAGTGGGGCCAAGCTAGACTTCTGAGGCATTAGAAAACACTGGGTGTGGTGTGCCCTCTCTCCCACTAGCACAGAGCAGAGAGACCTTTGGAGCTAGCTGTATGGAAGGACCTGCTGGTGTAAGGTATTTCAACATTAACTACATACTGATGATGTATACTTGTATCCAGGAAGGCGTCATCAAATTACTCTACAAGAATGACAGCCGTTTTGCTACGCAAATGACAGCCTTTGGGTTGTATCACTTATAACAGTTTACTCGCATAACATGCTGGAGTCGTCCCCATGATGCAAGCAAGCAGCTGTAGGTGGGTGATTATCTTCTTCCTTCTCTTATTTTTTAATGGGGTCCCTTAGTACCAGCGTTTTTTCTTAGGCAACAAAACAAAAATTAGTACAGTGCAACTCATACATACAACCAATGGATTTTTTATGAAAAAAATGGACCAGAGTCATCAAATTTACAAAGAAACTTCTGAAATGGCCATATTTAGATAATAGGTTC
>Ga0116231_10012113_pt1 | contig 12856 bp, 11 predicted proteins | sample S1TSphgellanicum_2_FD_89695 | JGI IMG/M metagenome (GOLD analysis project Ga0116231, IMG submission 89695) | Host-associated microbial communities from peat moss isolated from Minnesota, USA - S1T2_Fd - Sphagnum magellanicum MG | ecosystem: Host-associated > Plants > Peat moss > Unclassified... | reverse complement strand
GTGTTCGGCAGCGTCTCGACGACCTCGCCCTCGAACTGAATTGCCTCTTCTTTTGACATGCGTCCTTATGGTGTGCCGGAAACCGCGCGCATTGTGCATAAAGCACCTGGGTAATGCAATTTAAGCGCCGGCGGCCGCCCAGCTGCCCCGAGGCTCGCGTCCCGCGTGTTCCCGCAGCAGGGCGATGAATTCGGCGCGCGGCAACTCGCGTGCACCAAGACTGGCCAGATGCGAGCTCGCCACCTGGCAATCGATGAGGCGAATGTTGCGCCGCTGGCATTCGCTCACGAGCCGCGCCAGAGCGACTTTCGACGCATCGCGCGCGCGACTGAACATCGACTCGCCGAAGAACACGCGACCCAGCTGCAGGCCATAGAGACCGCCGACGAGTTCGTTCTCGCGGTAGGTCTCGATCGAGTGACCGAAGCCGAGTGCATGCAGTTGCTCATAGGACGCGATCATATCGCCATTGAGCCAGGTATCAGGGCCGGAAGCCCGCGGGCCGGCACAGGCGCGTATCGTCGCCCCGAAGGCCTGGTCGAGGCGCGTCGTATAGGGGCCGTTGCGGATCGTCTTGGCGAGGCTGCGAGCGCACTTGAACTCGTCTGGAAACAAGACCATACGGGGATTCGGCGACCACCATAGAATGGGCTGCTGGGCCGAATACCACGGAAACACGCCATGTTCGTAGGCGGCGAGCAGCCGCGTCGGAGCTAAGTCGCCACCGGCGGCCAAGAGTCCCGGCGGATCGCGCAGTGCCTGCTCGACCGGCGGAAACCGCTCGGGGTCGCTCTCGTCGCCCAGCCAAACCAAGCGGCTCAGAGATGCAACTCCTCGTCCGGTGCGCGGTGGTACGGGACGTGCTCGCCGACTGCGGCGGCGTATTGATCCACGCCCCGGGCCTCGCGCAAGGCAAAGTCGCGGATTGCCGCTGCGAAGCGGGAATCGGCGATGTAGTGCGCCGAGGTCGTGATCGTCGGCACGAAGCCGCGCGGCACCTTATGCTCGCCCTGCGTTCCCGGTTCGAAGCGCTGCAAGCCGCGTTCGATGCAGTATTCGATGCCCTGGTAGTAGCAGGTCTCGAAGTGCAGGCTGTGATAATTCCCGCCCGCGCCCCAATAGCGGCCAAACAAGGCATCCGCACCGACGAAAAAGATCGCCACCGCAATCGGTTCGCCGCCGAGACGCGCAATCTTGACCATGAGTTGCTCCGGCAGAGTGCGCCCGACGCGCTTGAAGAACTCGAGGCTCAAATAGGGGTCGTGGCCGTGACGATAAAACGTATCGGCATAGAACGCGTACAACTTCTCCCACAGCGGCGCGTCGACATCACCGCCGAGACGCGTTTCGAAATCGATGCCGGCTTCGGCCACGCGGCGGCGCTCCCGCTTGGCTTTCTTGCGCTTCTCTGCCGTGAATGTCGTCAAAAATGCATCGAACGAGTCGTAATTTTGATTATACCAATGAAACTGGCAGTCGCGCCGCTCGATCAGGCCGGCATCGCGGAGCGCGGCGCTCTGGTCCTCGCTCGGGAACAACACGTGCCATGACGAGATCCCCTGCTCGCGCGCATGCCCCGTGACGGCACGGACCAACAGCGCCTCGACAGCCGTTCGATCGGCTCCCGGAGCCACCAGCAGACGCGCGCCGCGTACCGGCGTGAACGGGATGGCGGTGAGCAACTTGGGATAGTAATCGAGCCCATGCTGCGCATAGGCGTTCGCCCAGGAGAAGTCGAACACGAATTCGCCGCGCGAGTGCGTCTTCAAATACAGCGGCATCGCGCCGATCGCGGCGCCATGCGCATCTTCGAGCACGAGATGCTGGGGTGTCCAGCCGGTGCGCCGCACGGCGCAGCGCGACTCTTCGAGCGCCAGCAGGAACTCATGCCGCAAGAAGGGTTGCGCGTCGCCGGCAAGCGCATTCCAGCGTCGCGCATCGATGTCGGCGATGCTCGCGAGAAAGCGTGCGCGGACCGGAGCTTGCGTCACGCGTGCGCAGCGCGGCGTGAGATCGCGAGTTCCGCGTCGAGTTGTTCCAGGTATTTGTCCGCATCGAGCGCGGCCATACAGCCGGTACCGGCGGAGGTGATGGCCTGACGGTAGACGTGATCGGCGACGTCGCCGGCCGCGAATACGCCGGGCAGACTGGTCGCCGTCGCATCGCCGACGCTGCCGCCCTTCACCGACAGGTAGCCGCCGTGCATTTCCAGTTGCTGCTCGAACAGCTGCGTGTTCGGTTGATGGCCGACCGCAATGAATACGCCATCGACGCTGATCAGGCGGGTGGTATGGTGTTGCAGCGAGCGCAGTCGTGCGCCGGTCACGCCGCTCGCATCGCCGAGGATTTCCTCGACCTCGTGATTCCAGACGATGCTGACCTTGCCGGCCGACTCGAGCGCGAACAGCCGATCTTGCAGGATTTTCTCCGAGCGCAATTTGTCGCGGCGATGGATCAAAGTCACGTGCGACGCAATATTGCTCAGATAGAGCGCCTCCTCGACCGCCGTATTGCCGCCGCCGACCACCGCAACCGCCTTGCCCCGATAAAAGAATCCATCGCAGGTCGCACAGGCGGAGACGCCCTTGCCGCGGTAGTGCTCCTCCGAGGGCAGGCCGAGATACTTGGCGGAGGCGCCGGTCGCGATGATCAGGGCATCGCAGGTATACTCGCCGCTATCGCCGAACAGACGAAAAGGCCGTTGGCGCAACTCGGCGCGATTGATGTGGTCGAAGACGATCTCGGTGTTGAAGCGCTCCGCGTGCTTGCGCATACGTTCCATCAGCGCGGGCCCCTGCAGCCCCTCGACGTCACCGGGCCAGTTGTCGACGTCGGTCGTCGTCATGAGCTGACCGCCTTGTTCGAGTCCCGTGATCAGCAGCGGGTCGCGGTTGGCGCGTGCCGCATAGACCGCGGCGGCATAGCCCGCCGGGCCTGAACCGAGGATGACGAGACGGCTGTGCCGATTGACGCTCATGAGTGTTCCTTTGTGGCGGTTCCGCACTGGCGTTCATGGTAAGTAAATTTGGGGACGCGGGCCAATGAATCAAAGACCAAGCGGCGGAGATGACACGCGCGCACCGAGGGGACTGGCCTTTGCGTACGGTAAACAATTGCTATCGCATAATATTCAACCAGTTAAGATGATAATATCATTAAATGTCTAGAATCATGAAGGGTTAGGGTCATCAAAGGTCTGGAATTCACCGAGGGAGTTGCCGGGGGTAAGGCGAAACTGAAGCCGAAGTTGTCGGCGGCCGTCGTGCGTTCCCTGCGCGAGGGCACGCTCTGGGTCTTCGGTGCGATCGCCCTGCTGCTGGTTCTGGCGCTGTTCAGTTACCACGCGGGAGATCGCGGCTTCGCCGATTCGGGTGCCGCCGGTTCAGGCACGGTCGGTAATTGGATCGGACCGATCGGGGCTTGGATCGCCAACTTATTCTTGTTTCTGTTCGGCCGGCCAGCCTATTTGTTCCCGATGATGTTGGGTTTCGCCGGCTGGTTGGTGCACAAGAATCAGCGCCCGAGCGATCCGCGATCGCGCCTGAACAGCGTGCTGCGCACGGCCGGCTTCCTGCTGACCTTGGCGACGAGTTGTGGTCTCGCCACCCTGCATTGGGATGGCAGTGCATTTCCGGACAGCGCCGGCGGTGTGCTCGGTAAGTTGATCGGCCACAGCGCCGAACGCGGCTTGAGCTTCCTCGGCGCCACGCTGCTGCTGCTCGGCGTCTGGTTCGCCGGCGTCGCGCTGTTCCTCGGTATTTCCTGGTTCGCAGTCATGGACCTCGTCGGTGCACGCACGCTCGCCGCGTTGGGCTGGGTGCGTGCCAAGCTCATGCAAAGGCGCGAACTGAGCGCAGGTTTACAGCGCAAGCAGGCGCGCCAGGAAGTCGTGCGCGAGGAGCGCAAGAACATCGTCGGCCGTGCGCCGCCGCGCATCGAGGCGCCGCCGCCGGTGCTCGAGAAGAGCGAGCGGGTCGAGCGTGAACGGCAAGTGCCGATGTTCGATGCGCCGACGTCGACCGAACTGCCCGCCTTGTCCTTGCTCGATGAGCCCGCTGCGCGCGAGGTCTCCTATTCGGCCGAGGCGCTCGAAGCGATCTCGCGGCTGGTCGAACTCAAGCTGCGCGATTTCGGTATCGAAGTCGAGGTCGTTGCCGTTCAGCCCGGGCCGGTGGTAACGCGCTTCGAATTGCGTCCGGCGCCGGGCGTCAAGGTCAGCCAGATCAGCAACCTGTCGAAGGATCTGGCGCGGGCGCTGTCGGCGATCAGCGTACGTGTCGTCGAGATCATTCCCGGCAAGTCCGTCGTCGGCTTGGAGATTCCCAACGAGAAGCGCGAGATCGTCACGCTCGGCGAGATCATCAAGTCCAAGCCCTACGATGACCTTGCCTCGCCGCTCGCGCTCGCGCTCGGCAAGGATATCGGCGGCGTACCCGTGGTCGCCGATCTCGCCCGCATGCCGCACTTGTTGATCGCCGGCACGACGGGTTCCGGCAAGTCGGTCGGCATCAACGCCATGGTCTTGAGCCTCGTTTACAAAGCGACGCCCGAGCACGTGCGCATGATCATGATCGACCCGAAGATGCTCGAACTCTCCGTGTACGAGGGTATTCCACACCTGCTCGCGCCCGTGGTCACCGACATGAAACAGGCTGCCAACGCCTTGCGCTGGTGCGTGGCCGAAATGGAACGGCGCTATCAATTGATGTCGGCTTTGGGCGTGCGCAACATCGGCGGCTACAATCGCAAGGTCAAGGATGCCGCGGACGCCGGCAAGCCGATCAAGGATCCGATCCGCATGCAGAAGATCGTCCAGGGGGTGCCGGGCATCGTCGCCGAGGACGTGCCGGATCTGACCAGTCTGCCGTTCATCGTCGTGATCATCGACGAACTCGCCGATCTGATGATGATCGTCGGCAAGAAGGTCGAGGAACTGATCGCACGGCTTGCGCAAAAGGCGCGCGCGTCGGGCATTCATCTGATCCTCGCGACGCAGCGCCCGTCGGTCGACGTGATCACGGGCCTGATCAAGGCGAACATCCCGTCGCGGATCGCCTTCCAAGTCTCGGCCAAGGTCGATTCGCGTACCATTCTCGATCAGAGCGGGGCGGAGTCGCTGCTGGGCCACGGCGACATGCTGTATCTGCCGCCCGGGACTTCGATCCCGACGCGCGTGCATGGCGCGTTCGTCTCCGACCAAGAGGTGCATCGCGTCGTCGCCGGCCTCAAGGCCTCGTCGCCGCCGGTCTATATCGACGAGATACTCGAAGGACCGCGCGGCGCGGTGCCCGGCTTCCCGTCGGATGACGACGAGGCAGGCGAGGGCGGGCCGGCCGACGCGGAACAAGATCCGCTCTACGACGAGGCGGTGCGCATCGTCACCGAGACGCGCAAAGCCTCGATTTCCGGCGTCCAGCGCAGACTCAAGATCGGCTACAACCGGGCGGCCCGCCTGGTCGAGGGCATGGAGGCGGCGGGTCTGGTCGGGCCGCTGCAGGCCAATGGCGCGCGCGAGATCTTTGGCGCCGCACCACCGATGGAGGAATGACGGCGATGAGACCTGAGATAAGGCGGCACCGTTCGCTCGCAGCGCTCCTGCTCGCCGCGGCCGGCATCGCTGGCATCGCCGCGGGCACGGTATCGGCCGCGACGCCGGGGCGCGCGCAGGAGGGTTCGCCGACCGCGCAGGTCGAACACTACCTGGACGGCCTGTCGAGCTGGACGGCCGATTTCAAGCAGACGATTTCGGATAGCGACGACAAGCTCTTGCGCGCCGCCGCCGGTCATTTGTATCTGCAGCGACCCGGAAAATTTCGCTGGGACTACAGCGAACCGTCCGAGCAACTCGTGCTCGCGGACGGCAAGCAACTCTGGTTCTACGACAAGGATCTTGCCCAGGCCAACGTACGTGACATGGACGCCACGCTCGCGAGCACTCCGGCCGTGCTGCTGTCGGGCAACGCCGCGGTCGGTACGCAATTCGACATCAGTGCGCTGCCGCCGAGCGACGGTCTGCAATGGTTTGAACTGCGGCCCAAACATCAGGACAGCGACTTTCAGCTCATCAAGATCGGATTCGCGAATGGCGAACTCGCGCAGATGTGGTTGTCGGACAAGCTCGGTCAAATCACGCGTTTGAGCTTTGCCAATGCGAAGCGCAACCAGAAGTTTGCGCCGGATTTGTTCTCGTTCACCCCGCCCGCGGGAGTCGACGTGATCGGACGCGGCGGCCAGTGAAGCCGGTCAGCGACGGGACGTATCGCCCGTTGGCCGACCGACTGCGGCCGCGGACGCTCGATGAGTACGTCGGGCAGGCGCATCTGCTTGGGTTGGGGGCGCCGCTGCGCCGTGCGCTCGAGTCGGGACGTCCTCATTCGATGATCCTGTGGGGTCCACCCGGCACCGGCAAGACCACGCTTGCCCGCTTGGCCGCGAATGGCGCGGATGCCGAATTCGTCGCCCTGTCGGCCGTGCTTGCCGGCATCAAGGACATCCGTGCGGTCGTGGAGCGGGCGCGCTCGCTGCGGGGCACGCGCGATACGGTGTTGTTTCTCGACGAGGTACACCGCTTCAACAAGTCGCAACAGGACACGTTTTTGCCCTACGTCGAGGATGGCACCCTGATCTTCATCGGCGCGACGACCGAGAACCCGTCGTTCGAGGTCAACAACGCCTTGTTGTCGCGAGCGCGCGTCTACGTGCTGAAGTCACTCGATGCCGATGATCTCGGACGACTGCTCGATCGGGCGCTCGCCGATGTTGCCGCCGGCCTAGGTGCCCTGCATCTGCAAGTCGAACCGGGTGCGCGTGAGCTGCTGCTCGCGGCCGCCGATGGCGATGCGCGGCGCATGCTCAATTTGCTCGAAACCGCGGCCGATTTGGCCGCGCCCGCAGGGGCGCCGGCCGCAGGCGCGACACGCCGCCTCGACGTCGAGACGATGCGCGCCGTGATCGGCAGCACCTATGTTCGCTTCGACAAGGGCGGCGAGAATTTCTATGATCAGATCTCCGCCCTGCACAAGTCGGTGCGCGGCAGCGATCCCGACGCTGCGCTCTACTGGCTGTGCCGTATGCTCGCCGGCGGCTGCGACCCCTTGTACGTCGCTCGGCGCGTGCTGCGGATGGCGAGCGAGGACATCGGCAATGCAGACCCGCGTGCCCTGACGATGGCGCTCGAGGCCTGTGCGGTCTACGAGCGCCTCGGCAGCCCGGAGGGGGAACTCGCCATCGCGCAGGCAGTGCTGTTCCTGGCCTGTGCGGCAAAGAGCAATGCCGTCTACTCGGCGTACCAGGCCGCCGCCGCCGATGCCGTTGCGCTCGGCTCCCTCGAGGTACCCCTCCATCTGCGCAATGCTCCGACTCGCCTCATGCGCGAGATCGGTTACGGCAAGGGATATCGTTACGCGCACGACGAGCCCGACGCCTATGCGGCCGGTGAGCGCTACTTTCCCGAGCAGATGCCCGAGCGCCGTTACTACACGCCCGTGCCGCGCGGCCTCGAGATCAAGATCGGCGAAGCCCTCGAGGCGCGCCGCGAACGCGACCGGCGCAAGTCCGCCGGCGCGTGAGCCCGCGGGTTCGTGACCCTGGGCCGGCTTCGCCTACAATAGCGATTCGCTTTAGTTCCGAGGAAACCCCGTGCTCGATCCCAAGCTGCTGCGCACTGACTTGAATGGCGTTGCCGCCCAGTTGGCGCGCCGTGGATTCGTCCTCGACGTCGCTGCCTTCGCTGCGGTCGAGGAACGGCGCAAAGCCGTGCAGATCGAAGCCGACCGCTTGCGCGCCGAACGCAATGCCAATGCCAAGGCGGTCGGTTTCGCGAAGGCCAAGGGCCAGGACGCCGCGCCGCTGCTGGTGGTCGGGGACAGCCTCGGGGCGCAGCTCAAGGTCGTCGACGAGCAGTTGCAGCTGCTGCAGAAGGAACTCGGCGATTTGCAGCTCGGCCTGCCGAACATCTTGCATGCGAGCGTACCCGAGGGCCGCGATGAGACGGCCAATGTCGAGGTCAGGCGCTGGGGCGAACCGGCCGAGTTCGCTTTCGAGCCCAAGGACCACGTCGCCTTAGGCGAGCGCTTCGGTATGGATTTCGAAGCCGCGGGGCGCATGTCGGGTGCGCGCTTCGTCGTGATGACGGGGCCGCTCGCACGTCTGCATCGGGCGCTGGCGCAGTTCATGCTCGATCTGCACGTCGGCAGGCATGGTTACCGCGAGGCATACGTGCCCTATCTCGTGCAGGCCCAGGCCTTGCTCGGCACCGGCCAGCTGCCCAAGTTCGAGCAGGATCTGTTTGCCGTCAAAGGCGACCCAGGCTTTTACCTGATCCCGACCGCCGAGGTTCCCGTCACGAACCTGGTCCGCGATCAGATTCTCGAGCACGAAGTGCTGCCCCTGCGCTACGTGGCGCACACGCCTTGTTTCCGTTCCGAGGCCGGCGCGGCCGGCAAGGACACGCGCGGCATGATCCGTCAGCATCAATTCGACAAAGTCGAGATGGTGCATGTCGTCAAGCCCGAGGAATCGTACGCAGCGCTGGAAATCATGGCCGGACATGCGGAGGCCGTGCTGCAGGCGCTGCAACTGCCTTACCGCGTGTTGGCGCTGTGCGCCGGTGACGTGGGTCCCTCGAGCGCCAAGACCTACGATCTCGAAGTCTGGCTGCCGTCGCAGCAGCGCTATCGAGAGATCTCCTCTTGCAGCAACTGCGAAGCCTTCCAGGCGCGGCGTCTGCAGGCACGCTGGCGTAACCCCGCCACGGGCAGGCCCGAACTCGTGCATACGCTCAATGGGTCGGGAGTCGCAGTGGGGCGCGCGCTCGTGGCGGTGCTGGAGAACTATCAGCAGGTCGACGGCAGCGTGCGGGTGCCCGCGGCGCTGCTGCCCTACATGGGCGGGCTCGACTTATTGAAGTGACTAGGGGCGGATCTGCCCCATTAAACGGGGCGGCCCAAAGATTCGGGCCGCCCGCTCAGGGTACGCTCAGGGTACGCTCAGCAGGATGCTTAGTTGCGATTGCCCATCATCAGGCGCAGTACGTACCAGAACATCAGTGCGATCGAGGCGAACAGCTGCATTGCCGCCGAGACGTAGCGATCTTCCGGATAGTAGTGAATGACGTTCGAGGTGTCGTAGAGCACCGCTGCACCGGCGAAGCCGATCATCGCGACCGAGAACCACGTGCCGAGCTGAAAGCCGAAAATAGCGCCACCGACCATCGCGAGGATCGCGAGGATGCCGCCCCACATCAACATTGCACGCAGGAACGAGAAGTCCTTGCGCGTGCGGTGCGCGACGAACATCAAGCCCGCCGCGCCGAGGGAGGTGACCAAGGTGGCGCTGTCGATCGTGCCGGGTGCCTTGCTATTGGCGATGTAGAGCAGGGGCACGAAAATCAAAGCCTCCGCAACCACATAGGCGCCGTAGGCGAAGTACTGCATGCCGAGGGAAGAACTCGTCTGCGCCGTGCGCGTGGCGAGCCAGCCCGTGAGCATGAAGGCGCCCAGGATCAGGAACCAGTTGAAGCCGATCATGAACTTGAAGATGTCGAACGCGAGACCCGAGTCGAACAGGGCGAACTCGACCAGGATGAAGCCGAGGATGCCGCCGACCAAGTGCGTATAGGTCCGGGTGATGAAGACGGCGCGGCTGTCGCTGCCGGCGCGTGTAAACGACGCGTTACTGCTGGGGTATGTGGCCATGATCAACACTCCTATGAAACGTCTGAAGGCGATTTTAGCACTCCTGGCGCGCGCGTGCCCGGCACACCACGGAATTCCATCACGGGTCGCCAACAACCGGTCTATGGAGGCTTGATCGGGCGATTCAAGAGAGCACACCGGGACTGCCCAGCGCGCGCGCCGGTCAGTCCCGGGCGTACCCGGCTTGCCCAGGGCGTATTGCGGGCGTGCAGGCCACTTGCACCCTGTAGCCAAAGACCCGAAAATGTCGCGCTTCCATGCCATGGCGCAAGCAACATATTCCGCGCACAGCTTTGCTGCGGGCCGGCTGTCATCGCTGAGCGTCCGAGCGCGGGCAAGGCTGCGCCGCTGCAACACATCTGCCTCATTCGCCTCTCGGCCATTGGCGATACCTGCCACGCGGTGCCTTTGATTCGCACCCTTCAACGGGCATGGCCCGGAGTGCGCATCACTTGGATCATCGGCAGGGTCGAGGCGAAGCTGATGAGCTTGTTGCCCGAAATCGAATTTCTGACCATCGACAAGCGTCGTTTCCTGTCGGAACTGATGCTTCTGCGTCGCTCTCTCGCCGGCCGCCGCTTCGACGCGGTGCTGGCGATTCACGTCAGCTTCCGTGCGAATCTGGTCTGCGCCCTGGTGCCGGCGCCGCTCAAACTCGGTTTCGATCGCGCGCGGGCGCGCGATGGCCAATGGCTGATCACCAACCGGCGCATCGCCGCGCGTCGCCGCGAGCACGTGCTCGACAGCTTTTGGGGATTTTCGGATGCGCTCGGCATACGCGAGCGCCGGCTCGAGTGGAACCTGCCCCTGCCCGAAGACGCCCTGGCCTATGCCAAGCGCGTCATACCCGATGAGCAGCCGACGATGCTCATCAGTCCTTGTTCGAGTCATTCCTTGCGCAACTGGCGGCCGGAGTTCTACGCCCAGGTCGCAGAACATGCCCAGCGCCGCTGGGGCATGCGCATCGTGCTGTGCGGTGGCCCCACGCCTGTCGAGCGCGACATGGGCGATCGGATCATCGCCCGAATGCAGCATGCGCCCACCGATCAAATCGGCCGCGATACGCTCCCGCAAATGCTCGCGCTCCTCCGCGCAGCGACCGTGTTGCTGACGCCGGACTCGGGTCCCGCGCACATGGCGACCACGGTCGATACGCCGGTCATCGGGCTCTATGCTCCTACCAACCCCGAACGCAGCGGTCCCTATCGCAGTCTGCGTTGGTGCGTGAACCGCTTTCCGGACGCGGCCCGCAAGTTTCTCGGCAAGGAGCCGGAGCGGCTGCCGTGGTGGGTGAAGATCGAAAAGCCCGGCGTCATGGATCTGATTCAACCGGACGAGGTCATGCAGCGGCTGGACGAGTTCATGCAGCGCGACCCGACTGCAGGATACTGAGCGGGGCGATTTGCGGCAGGCGGCATTGCGCCAGACGCAAGATGAACGTGTTGACGAGCGCGTGCTGACCCGAAATGCTCGCATGGCTGGCCGTGTCGGTGAACACCATCCAGGCGCTGCCGGGCGGAAAGTGAATCTCGCGATAGTCCGCATCGCGTGCCTGAAATGCCGGCGTGTCTTTCATGTAGTTATGAAAGCGCCGCATGAGCCGATCGTAGGGACTCGAATCCGCGACCATCGCCTCCTTGAGACCGGAAGCGACGAGGCCGCGCAGCATCGCCGTGCGCAAATGCCCAAGGGGAGTCTTGCCGAGCCGATGGCTGCCGGCAATGCCGGCGGCCTCGGCATACTTGGCATACACCTCGGCAAACGTGCCCTTGGTCGCCCAGACGCGATCCTCGTGCGCGCTGACATTCACGAAGACGCGCAAGATGCGGTCTCCGTTGGTCGCGCCGTAGGCACCCGCGTCGATATGCACGAGTTCGTTGCTCGCATGCGGCTTGAGATTCCGGCCCTTCTCTTGAATGGGGCGGAAACTCGATGTACCCACGGTCCAGCCGCCGACCAGATGTGGAATCGTCCGTCGCAGGAACGCCTCGACGGCCTGGCTATGGGCTTTCAAGACGCGGTGCGCTGAATCGCGCAAGCGCTCGTTGTCCTTGATGCCGTGCACCCGGTCGCTTTCCGGGTGATAGCTCACGTTCTTCGTGTTCAGTTGCCGCGGGAGTTCTTCGCGCAGCAACTCGATATCCTCAGCCGGGGGAATCGGGAAGGGACACTCGCCGAAGCGGATGATGTTGCCGCGTTCGAGTGCATCGCCGATCTCGAACGGCGGTAGCGTGGGCAACTGTTCGCTGGTGTAATCGTGGATCATGCGGAAAATTGTAACTCGCGCGGAAGCGGCGATACAGACGGGATCAGGGGGTGGGGAGTGCCGGGATGGTCGCGCAGGGACAAGGAGGGTTTCGCGTAAGTGATTGAAAAGACGATATTGTCGATGCTGCGCTGGTGGACCCGCTTCCTGCTCGTCGGGCTCTTGGGACTGGGTGCGCTGGCGAGCGCCTGGCCTCCGAGCTGGTGTATCGCGCAGCAGCAATTCTCGATACCCGCGGACCGCACGCCTGCCCCCACTGCGGCGTCAGCCTGAACGAAGTGCGCGATCCCTCCCCGCGCTGAGCGGGAGCGTCGGGGCATCGTCCGAAAACGTCGGTTCGGCGACATGGAGGCCATGAGGGGGCGGGGGTATAAAGAGGCGACGCAGCCATGCACACGAAAGTCCCAGCACCCGCCCGAGGCCGAGCCCGCGCCCGAACTCAAACACAAGGTCGCGCCCAAGCCCGCGTCCCGGCGCAGGCCGCGAATGGCACCGGCGGCATGAAGAAATCGAGTGAGCCCATTCGCGTCGCCTTGCTTGCTTATCCTGGCGTTCAAACCCTGGATCTCGTGGGGCCGCTCGACGCCTTCGAGGCCGCCAACGGCTTTCGAGCCGGTGCTTACGCAGTGGCGACCGTCACGGTCGACGGTCAGCCTTTCCTCAGCGAATCCCGGCTCAAGATCACCCCGGATTGCGTGCTGGACGCGGCAGTGCCGATCGATACCCTGATCGTGCCCGGAGGCGCCGGCCTACGGGTGCCCGCGGTCACCGAAGCGGTGTCGGCGGCGATCTCGCGTCACGCGCCCCGCTGCCGCCGGGTCGTCTCGATTTGCACCGGCATTTACGGAGTCGCCCCGACCGGTTTGCTCGACGGATGCAGCGTGACGACGCATTG
>Ga0116231_10012111_pt1 | contig 12857 bp, 14 predicted proteins | sample S1TSphgellanicum_2_FD_89695 | JGI IMG/M metagenome (GOLD analysis project Ga0116231, IMG submission 89695) | Host-associated microbial communities from peat moss isolated from Minnesota, USA - S1T2_Fd - Sphagnum magellanicum MG | ecosystem: Host-associated > Plants > Peat moss > Unclassified... | reverse complement strand
TTTTAATACTAGTTTTTTTTTTTCTCACCTTAATCTTTTTTTTAAAAACTTTTTTTTTTTAATTTTTTATTTTTTTTATTATTTAATTAATTATATAAAAATATAAATAAATTTAATATTTTTTAAATAAAAAAAAAAAAAAAAAAAAAATAATAAAAAATATCAATAAAAAAAAAAAAAAAAAAAGGAAAAAAAAAAAGAAGAAGAAGGACCAGCTGGCCATATTCAAAGAGGATACCCGCCCAACACTTGCTAATGAACTTCAGGAACATAATCATAACCGGCGGGGGTTTGGTGCCGGTTCCAACACCCACCCAACACCAAGAAGTAGTTAGAAACTGATCAGATGAAGAAAAGAAGAAGAAGAAGAGGAAGAAACAGACTTGATGAAGGAACTTGTGAGCAAATGGGAATTGATGAGATGAAGAGAAGGGAAGAAGAGAGTAGAGAAAGTAGTAGGCTCATTGTTTGTCATGACAAAGTGAGCTTGTTGTAATTTTAGTTTGCAGCAGCAGCAGCAGCAGCAGCAGTAGTAGTAGTGGGGTGCCAGTCCTAAAAGTTGAAGGAATTTTGTTGTTGGTCCAATTGAGATCTTGGCAATTTCATTTTCCAGATTGCCAAAAGTTCAAGAGAGAGATAAGTGTTGTGTGACATTTGAGCTTGCAACTCTAGCTTTCCAGGATTGCAACGTTCAAGAAGAGAGAGAGAGAGAAGTGTTGTGAGTTCATTTGAGCTTGCAATTTTAGTCCTCAGGATTGCAAAGTGAGAGAGAGAGAGAGAGAGAGAGAGAAGCTTTGTGACATGTGAGGTTGCAATTTAGTCTTCAAGTTCAAGAACGCTACTAAGTTGCTTTGTTTTGGGTTTTTGGAATTTAGAGTTGTCCAGAAGCAAAAGTGGTGGAAAATTTGGCGAAATCATAACGATGACGGGTGTGGGAAGCTGCAGAGATGAAGAAGAAGAAGAAGCCGATGAGAGAACAGCGCTGGAGGCGGCCGAGAAGCAAGGAAGCGCTGATGAGGATGTGTTCTTTGTTACTTCACTCGGCAAATGCGCCATCGGATCTCCTTACCAGCTTGTATGTAGACGAAGATCACAAAACCCCCTAGTAGTAGCAGCAGCAGCTTGCATGCCTGATCTATATTTTAGGTCCGTGCTTCTGAACATAGATTTGCAGTGCAAGAGATGATGATGATGATGATTATGATGTTGATCAGCTAAGATGGAGTTGAAATGGCCGGTGCAGCTTCAGATCATAGCAGAAGCAGTAGCAGCAGAAGGAATTGATGAAAATCCTGATGCATGCATGCATGATGCAGGACATACCAAGTTATTTTCTAGAGTATTGTGCGAGCAGAAAGTGGGAGCTGAAAGAGAAGATGGTGTTGGAAGGTGACGAGAGTGGGATGTTGTGGAAAGTAATGATGGTGCTGAGGAGGTACAAGGAGAAGAGAAGAGCTAATAGAGTTCGTGTACGAGCTCGTCTAGCGAGAGGTTGGAAGGATTTCGCAGTGCAGAACAAGCTCAACACTGGAGATAACCTTCTCTTCACCCTTGTGCGTCCAAACCGCTTCGTTGTCAAGTTCTTCCATCCTGATGGCAGTCAGAAGAAAGGGTGGCTGTGCAGCAAGCTGCAGCAGCCTCCTGCAATCCATGCCCACAAGCTGCTGCTCCCCTCCAAGAATCGTGCAGCAGAAGCAGCATACTTCAAGTACATCGAGCGTACTACCTCCGATGGCCACGAGTATGTGGAGATTCTTGACAGCAGCAGTGGCAGCAGCAGCAGTAGCAGCAGCGATGAAGAGGAGATCAATGAGCAAGTAGGTGTAGCAGTAGGGTTTAGGGTTGATAATGATGCTAGTAGAGATCACCTGCAATCTCCTGCTGCTGTTCACAAGACCAATCCTTCTCAATTGGGTGCAGCAGCAGACAGGGAACTAGTGATCCGCGCTCATCAGGTGATTTACACCACCAAGAGGCCACGAGAAGTTACAGATGAAGAGAGAGCCAAAGCCATAGTTGCTGCAAGAGCATGTGCAAGGAGCCTCCCCAACATCAGTTTCATGCTCATCATGCGATGCTCTGAAGTCTACTACCACTTTCATTTGGTGGGTACTCAACCATTGCCACTGTTTCCTGAAGAAATCATACACAATTTAGAAAGGATTAAGACACAGAGAGAGAGCAATAAAATAATATATGCCACAATAAACACCAACTATTGTCCATTGTAATGGATGAAACCACAAAGTTTGCCTCACACACATGTCATGAGCCGCAGCTTTTTGCGTGAGAAAAACCACATTCTCTTGTAGTGGAGAGAAAGAGAGAGAGAGATCCAGATCTTATCAAGACTCCATGGGAGAGAAGATCTCAACAATGTTGAAGAACTTTGAATCTTCTTCTTTACAATGATTGTTACACAAACAATGGTGTTGTACGTGAAATGGGATGGTGGTGCACAGGAGATACCAGTCGAGTTTTTGAGGGAGACTAAGCTGCACATCCCCACAAATGGAGAAATAAGCTGGATAGCACTTGTGGACAGCAGCAACAAGTTATGGCAGGTCTTGAGCAAGCAAGTGGTGGAGTGCAACAAGCAGCAACAGAACAGGCTGCAGTTGAGCCCTGAGGGATGGGCACACTTTGCTCTAGACCACATCCTGGAAGAAGGGGATGCTTGTGTGTTTGAGCTTTTATCCAACTCAAAAGAATTACCAATGTTTTGTGTTCATATCTTCCAAGCACTGCTGCCAACATTAGATGATGATGACACCAGCAAGCTGGTTATTGCAGACAGACTCTGCCAACAACAACAGAGCCTTTTCGAATGCAGGTTCTGACTGGACATCACCAATTGAAATGGGTACACAGTGGATTGCTACATCTGCATTATGAGAGCTAATTCCAGACGATTGTAGGCTGACTAGCAAAAGACCCTCCCAACAGCTTAAGCCCCAAACCCCGATCTTAGATCTCCTTCATTCAAAACCCAAAGCAATAACAACATGCAAAACATGAATTGAGGGATGATGATCAAAGCATAAGTTTTTTTTTCTGACATCATTCTGCAAATATTTCAAAAGCAAGATGCAAATCTTCAGAAGCTTACCATATGGAAAGCATACAGACACCCATCCATCACCTGCTGCAACAAAAACACACCACTACCAAATCAGAGAACAATCATCCTACCAAAAACACTACATACAGACAGACTCACAAGCCTTGAATCTGTGAATGCAAACGAATCTTTGAGTCCAAGAAACAAAAGGCTACATAGCAGAAACCTCAAGAGTATCATCATCACTGGGAAGGTAAAGGAGTGTGGCACCCTAGATTCAATCAGCAGCAAGAGGATCCGTGTATCTGGAATTGGACACAAGTGGACTCAAGTGGGCTGCCCACATTACACAAATGAAGAGCAGATGGCTCATCTGTGAAGAAGAGATATTTTTCTTATCATCAACTGCAACAGTATGATTCAATTATGTCCTTAAGCCTTAAGTGCTTAAGAGATTTGTAGATTGTGCAAATAGGGGTTCATCAATCCACTACAAATGCCTTCAAGGAGAGACATAATGATTGGTAACTGCAGGCTGTCTTATTGAGCATGTTTCTCCCACTCTTCATGGAGATCTTCATGCATCTTTTCAGTATGCTGGTAAATCGCAGAAGCTCCTCTTTCTCTTGGCAAGATTGGAGCATCTTTCTGGCTTCATTAGTCCAAGATGCAGGTTGCATTTACAGTGGGCATGCTCAGATTTGAAGATTTTGGCAGTATCAAACTAGTAATCACCTATCTGTAGAGAGGTGAAAGGAATGTCTGTTTGTGAACCTCCTTCTCTCTAGCCTTCTTCATGTGTCGACATTGGTATTGATGTGCTGATGAAGAAGGAAAATTGTGGGTTATGAACAGGTAGGTGTCCATGATGAATGAAGCATCATGTGCATCAGAAGAAGGGTTACACCTGATCTTCTGCATACAAAACTCTTGCCTGGTTTTGGATGCTTATCTACCAGAAAGCAAGTGACAGAGGCTCTGCCACCAGCATCTGCAATGGACCCACCAACCATCTCCATTTGCATGATCTTCAGCATCAACATTGACTTGCCTCTTGCAAGTCAGAAAGGTCATCATCAAGTAAATCTTCTTCTATGACTGCTTTGAATCATGTTCAACACTTTTCTAAGTCTATAACCTTCATTGTGAGTTTAGGTCCTCAACCTTCCCTGCCTGGATCCAGGAACATATCACTTCCCATATATATCCAGGCTGATGGGAGAAGAAAACAATTTGTGAATATGGTGTGTCCACAACTCCAGGTCCGGATGCTTACCAAGGTTCAAGGTTTGCGGTCAAGCTTGGAGCTGAACTAAGTGATTGACCCAGTTCTTGCTTTTCATAGTATTGGGATCCAATTGCTAAAAACTATTGAGGCCATTCCAAAAGAGAGAAAATTGAGAGGGTACAAATCTGTTCACAAACAAATTCAGCTTACAAGGAGCCATTTTTCATAGTTAGATCCATAATTGATATTGATCATCTTGTCCACACATTGAAATTTGCTTTGTCAACATGATCTAGATTATGGTAGAATGAACCCAATTTGCTGAACCCTGATCTATATGCTAATTACCGTGCAATTCACAACTTGGTCCTTTTGCATCTGATTCAGTCCATCTTGAGGGCCTAGCTTCTTTGGTTAAGATTGATTTGTTTGATAAGATTAACACTGGACAAGTACAGTATAGAGTAACTCAGATGCTAACATGCATACATGGCTGAGCGAATCCCAAATGTCCGTTCAACTTATTCTACACTCTTGCATAGCTTGCACTAGCAATGCTCATCCAACCTCAGTTTCAAAAAAGAATCCCTTCGGCAGCTTTAATGTCTCTAGTAATGAGTGTAAGCTGAAAATAGGCTATGCAGTTGTTACAGGTGCTGGGCAGATGATGGGACTTGATTAACACTTACTTGTTTCTTGCCTTGAACAAAGAAGTCTTGTAATGCAATCATCTCTACTGGGCTGTGTTTCAAACCCCTCACAGCCTCAAGGCTGGCAAGCCCACCAGCAATTGTAGTAATAATCGGCACCTTGTATGCCAGGGCCATTCGTCGCAGTTGTCGACCATCAATTTGGTCTAGCGCATCCCCCGCACTAGTGATGATCAGAAGTTGAATATGGCCATTTGCTAACACATCACCTGCATGTGGGCGTCCCTCATGAAGCTTCAGCACTCTCTCAACAGTTACCCCAGCCTTCTCTAAGAAGGCTGCTGTGCCTTCTGTGCACAGTATCTTGAAACCGAGGTCATGGAATCCTTGGGCTATGGGTACAACTTTATCTTTCATCTGGTCGTTCATGCTGATGAAAACAGTGCCCTCAAGTGGTAACCTCTGATTTGCAGCAAACTGGGCCTTGGCAAATGCTTTATCAAACCCATAATCAATTCCCATGACTTCCCCAGTGCTCCGCATCTCAGGGCCTAGCAGTACATCACATCCTTGGAACTTATCAAATGGAAGTACTGCTTCTTTTACTGACACATGTTCAGTAAGAATCTCCTCCTTGAAGTTTATGTCATCCAAAGTTTTCCCTGACATCAATAATGCAGCATAGCTAGCCAATGGATGCCCAATTGCCTTTGAGACAAAGGGAACAGTACGGGAAGCTCGAGGGTTTGCCTCAATGATATACACCTCTCCAGCTAGCGTAACTGCATACTGGCAGTTCATTAAGCCAATAACTCCAAGTCTTTGTGCAAGCTTGACTGTAGAATCTCTGATCTTCTTTAATGCCTCAGGTCCAATATTTTGGGTGGGAAGGGAGCAAGCTGAGTCACCAGAATGGACACCTGCTTGTTCAATGTGCTCCATAATGCCGCCAATAACAACATTTCCCTCCCAATCAGTCAACGAATCAACATCAATTTCTGACGCATCTGTCAGGTACCTGTCTACCAGGACAGGCCGCTCCGGATCAACCTCGACAGCAGTCTCCAGATATGTCTTCAATTTCTCATCATTGTATACTATTTCCATGGCACGCCCACCAAGCACATAGGAAGGTCGGACAACAACAGGATAGCCCACCCGCTTTGCTATGGCCAAAGCATCTTCTTCACTTCTGGCAATGCCACCAGCTGGCTGCTTTATGTCAAGTTCATTCAAAATAGCATCAAACCTCTTCCTGTCCTCCGCAGCATCAATGGAGTCTGGGGAGGTGCCCCAGATCTTCACTCTGCCTTCCCCACTTGCAGCAGCTGGTTGAAACTCATCCAGGTACCTCTGGATTGGGACTGCCAGCTTGAGGGGTGTCTGACCCCCAAATTGAACGATAATGCCATCTGGTCTCTCCAGGTCAATGACATTACACACATCTTCTGCTGTGAGGGGCTCAAAATAAAGACGGTCACTTGTGTCATAATCTGTAGACACTGTCTCGGGGTTTGAGTTCATCATAATAGTCTCATACCCAGAAGCCTGCAGAATGTTATACTCATGTTAGAACATTGTGAACATGCAGATGGTAAACATGAGTCCGGGGATAACATCTTGTCCTATGGCTCCAGCAGAGAAACAAAGTTTGTGATAAAAGATTGATGGTCATCGGACTGCACCTCAAGAGCAAATGCCGCATGACAGCAACAGTAGTCAAACTCGATGCCCTGTCCAATTCGATTAGGGCCTCCACCAAGGATCAACACTTTCTTCAGATTATTGGGCATTGACTCACACTCATCATCATACGAAGAATAAAGGTAAGGTGTGTGTGCCTCAAATTCAGCAGCACAGGTATCTACCCGTTTGTAAGCTGGGATTACACCTAGTGCTTTTCGATGGGCACGAACTTCTTTCTCTGTTGATCCTGTTGCATAAGCAATTTGCTTATCACTGTAGCCCTTTCTCTTGATCTCATACAAATCATCCTTTGCTAAGTTGATGAGCTTCAAACTCTCCATGAACCTCTCTGTCTCCAGAAGTTCACCCAACTGGGCGAGGAACCATGGATCGATGAAAGTTAGGTCATGGATTTCTGACTGTGCCATTCCCCTTTTCATTGCAGCGTAGACAGAATACATTCTCTCCGGATTTGGGACCCTCAGGTTATACTTCAGTTTTTCCCAGTCCCAGTCCATCTCATTCACTTTTTCACAACCCCAGCCATTGTGGCCAGTCTCCAGAGAGCGCATAGCCTTCTGAAATGACTCTTGGAATGTCCGACCAATGGCCATTGCCTCTCCTACTGATTTCATCTGTGTTGTGAGAACAGGCTGTGACCCTGGGAACTTCTCAAATGCAAAACGTGGAATCTGTAGAAGCAGGAAAAAACAAAATAAGCCCAACGGACTATTAGTAAGGCATAGTTTCTTTATGCACTAATCCAATTCAAGAAAGAGGTAATATCCTTGCATTCATATATATTGATGAGTGTCCATTAGGAGCAATCAGAAAAAGAGCAAGACAGGAAATTTCCACTTGGAACGAGTTCACAAGGGGGAAGGACAAAATAGAGATAGTGGAAAGCTACTCAGCAACAGGACAAAGAATACATAAAAGGGATTGCAGAGGAAACTCTAAAATAACACTTTTGAAGGTACCTATCATGTTCAGTTTGGGCAAAGACAAACAAGCAAAACAAGAATGAATGCAGTCATAACTTTGGGAGTGGCACTCAAAAAGTATCAGACCAGTCACCTTCATCAGACATGGTGGCAATCAGTGACTGTTACTCAACAGCATGTCATCATTTCCCGACAAAAAGGCTCAGATAAATGTATAATAACCTCTCAAAACTTAGGGCAAACAAATGTGCAAAACTATGTCCTGAGTATCTCACATTTCCATAAGCAACAGGAAGACTCAGTCATAATGTCAGCTAGCAAGAGTGCAAAGACTTTAGACCTTTGTGACAACGTAGTCAATGGAGGGCTCAAAACTAGCAGGTGTCTTCTTTGTGATATCATTGGGTATCTGATCAAGGGTGTAGCCAACTGAAAGCTTTGCCGCCATTTTGGCAATGGGAAATCCAGTTGCCTTTGATGCAAGTGCTGAGGAACGAGAAACTCGTGGGTTCATCTCAATCACCATAACTTCCCCATCCTTAGGATTGATAGCAAATTGTACATTTGAGCCTCCACACTCAACTCCAATTTCTCGGATGATTGCAATTGATTGATCCTGCACTTAAACACAACATAAAACAAGTCAGATTTTATTGTTGTAGACTTTCCTGACATACATGTACTTGAATTGTAACAGTTGGTCTCATGCATACAAGACAGGAAGGTGAAAATAAAAACTGGCACAGTTAATAGGAAAGCAAACGCAGCAGAAGGTAACCCAATTCAATATTCTAATGAGTCTAACCAACAATACCAAGATCTGTATTTTATCATGTTGCACGTAGTACAAGGATAGACTAAAAACTTTTAATTGTACAAGCTGTGGGGAGAAACAGTTGACACCCTGCTTCTTAAGACAATGATGCAATAAACAAATCCTGAACTTCAATCTAAAACTGGGAGAAGCACAAAGAAGAGGAATTCAAAGGAAAGCAGACATACTCTTAATCTCTGGTACTCTTTGTCGGTTAATGTTTGTGCTGGTGCAACAGTTATTGAGTCTCCAGTGTGGACACCCATCGGGTCAATATTCTCAATGGAGCATATAATCACCACATTGTCAGCCAAATCCCGCATCACCTCCAGCTCATATTCCTTCCATCCCAGAAGGGATTTTTCTACCAACACCTGCAGTACACAATTCCAACATTTATCAGAATAAGTACTCAAATTGCCTTTGCAGTTTCACAGCTTCAAAAATCCAAGGGAAGTCTTAGATTTTGTCTTTCAAAACCCCCCACTCGCAACAAGAAACTCCGGGGACTTACTCACCTGTGAGTAAATACTGGCTGTAAGACCAGCTTTGCAGATCGTCTCAAACTCTTCTTTGTTATAAGCTATCCCCCCACCGGTCCCTCCCAGTGTAAATGCAGGACGGATAATCAGGGGGTATTCTCCAATCTTCTCAGCAATTTCAAAGCATTCATCAAGGGTATGAGCAATTCCAGATGGGGGAGTCTTCACACCAATCCTTGCCATAGCTTGCTTGAAAAGGTCCCGATCCTCAGCTTTCTGGATTGCATCAAGCTTTGCACCTATAAGCTCAACCCCATATTTCTCCAGCACGCCACTTTCGGCAAGTGCACAGGCAAGGTTTAGGGCGGTCTGTCCACCCATGGTGGGCAGAATCGCATCAGGCCGTTCCTTCTCCAGCACTTTCTCCACCAGCTCTGGGGTCATGGGTGTGATGTATGTTCGGTCTGCGGTTTCCGGGTCAGTCATGATAGTTGCAGGATTGGAATTGATGAGGACGACTTCATACCCTTCTTCTTTCAGGGCTTTGCAAGCCTGTGTACCCGAGTAATCAAACTCACAAGCTTGCCCAATTACAATTGGACCTGAAAAAACAAACCAAAACCGCCCATAACATACATTCCCCATTCCACCCTCAAAAGAAAGTCCAGAAAAACCGTGGAAATTTCAAAACGCCAGACATGAGGAGGAGAAAGAAATAATTTTCCAAGCAAAAGATAAAACCTCAGAAATCAGACCAGAGACATACCTGCTCCTAGAATGAGAATCTTCTTGAGGTCCATTCTTTTCCCTCCCTTGAACCCTAAATGGCTCCAATCCGCTGAAGCTTTCTGTGGTTCGATTGCAGGTTGGGCCATCTCCTTTTCGGCTCCAAGTACAGATGCGACCCTCCATTTCCTCCACTCCTGCTGCTTTGCCGCCCCCGCAGTCTCCTTTGCTTCTGAGGTCGTCCTAGGCTCCAGGGGTTTAACAGTAAACACAGAGGAGGAAGATATTTCTACTGATCTGACAACGGCGACGCCCTTGACTCCTCCATGGGAATAGGAGGAGGAGACCCAATGAGGGGGAAAAACTGAAGCTGCTGCTGCTGCTCCCAACTTCCGCCCGCTGCTGGCACCACCAGCATCACCACCAAAGAAAGACGACGACGACAGCAAATGCGGAGGCTTGACAGAAACCGCCGCTTCCGGCATTTGAATTCCAAGTGCCGCACGAGCCAGCATTGTATTTACCATCTTCAAGAAAAACACTTCTCACCCCACCAGTCTCAAGCTTTGTCTCTCTCTCTCCAACCCCCCTCCTCTCCGGTCTGCCTGGTTCTCTCTCTCTCTCTCTCTCTCTCTCTCTCTCTACATACAAGCTCAAAACCCCAGAACTTGATTCCCAGGAAACAAGAACAATCTGCAGCAGTGGGACCTGTTTGTTCCCCGTTTCTCTTCGGTTTCCGAAATCTAACAAACACAAAAGAATCCCAGCAGAAGAAGGAGAAACTAGAACTACTTACTTGAACTTTCTTCTCTCACAGAGGCACCAGAGTATATATATATATATCTCTCTCTCTCTCTCTCCCCCAAAGCTTTTCACCAACCCAGAGCGGAAAAAACAAATTTCTGGCACAATCGGCGAGAATGTCGTCGAGAAGCGACGAAATCGATCCTCTTTGGCAGCTTATCTTGTTCAATTTCTATGTCAACTGCGCTTGCAATCCGCCGCATGCATGCATCTCTCCATGAAGGGCCAGGAGGGACGGCCGTCCTCGCCGCACAACAGCGGCGCTGTAGGGCAACAGGAACGGACGGAGGGAGCGGGGGCCGGTCGTTCGTGACACGTAAGCCTGACATGTCAGCAACAGTTGCTCAATAGCACACAAATCTAGGCACTTTTTTGGAACTACTTGGCCCAACAGGACAACTGGACCATGCCACTTGGTCCCACCGTGGCACGTCTAGGGTCCCCAAATTGGAACCTACATGGATGGCCACCAGGAGTCTATTCTCCACTTTTGTTGTGAGCTCTTGGATTGGGTTCTCTTTTACACGTGGCGTAATCGTGGCCCCAAGTAACCTTCAGTGAGTAGGACCAAATATAGCCCCCTTAGGCCTCGTTATCGATAGGGATATGTGTACGTTGGAAGCGGTGTTCACACGATGGGGCCATAGCAGAGCTGGCAGATAAAAGGAGTTTGGAATTTTAGGGTTAGGATGATGGGCGGTGCATTTGAGAGCTTGCGGTTGGAAAGTACACAGCGTCCCCACTCCCACAAGTCTTTTTTTTCTTTTGGGGGATGGCGGGAGGTGGGTGTATGTAACTAGAGAGGCAAGACTAATGTTCAGCACTAATTCTTTATTCGTAAAGTCACGGAATTAGGAGGCGAGAACGACCAGTTTCGGCATAATAGGGCATCAAATGCGTAAGTAGGAATGAAAACTGTACAAACCGAAATAACTGGGACCCAAACTAGTTTTTGCACCAATTTTGGTGGTAAGCTGAGTGTGTTTCATCACCTCTTTCCTTTGTCCGGATTGCCTTCAAAGCATAATAGGGCATCAAATGTGTAAGTAGGAATGAAAACTGCACAAACCGGGACCCAAACTAGCTTTTCCACCAATTTTGTTGGTAAACTGAGTGTGTTTCATCCCCTCTTTCCTTTGTCCCTTTCGCCTTCACAGCTGCTGCATACATATATTTTAGCTACTCCTCCTACGTATAGGACTACTATAATTACTTTGCAACCTGGTGCATTAAATGCTGAGTTTCAACATTTCATATTGAGATGTAATAAAATTTCCTTGCTTTGCAGATAGGTAGCACCGAGAGAGGGGATAGGGGATGAAAGCAGGCCCCAAAGACAGGGTGACTTTAGGGATAACTTTAATGTGTAAAGAATTGGATCAAATATTAACCTAGCGAGCACCTTACAAATTGTAAGGCTTTTCACAAGGTGTAAGGAATTGGATAAAATTTAACACAACCAAACACATTACAAATTGTAAGGCTTGTATAATAATTGGATAAAAGTATATGGCATGTTGCATGGATTTTTTTTTGTATATCCGACCACAATTATCTTCTTTTTAAAATTAAATATATGTTATTTTTCAAATTAATTACACAAAAGAAACATTGTAGGTGTCTAATGCAATTTGAAACAAAAAAAACATGTTGAAGAATCAACCAAAAATCACACAAATTTGTCATGACTAGTGTTGTGCAAGTATTTGGAATAGTCTCTTACCTAAGGGAGGTTTCAATTCCAGATGCTTAGAAACTAATTGGAATTGAGTCTTAGTTATGGAACCGGGTTGAGAACTGACCCCTGGTTCCAAGGTTTCAAAAAAAACTGGAACCAGACTCAAGTCCAATTCCTAAGTAATTTAACAACCAAAATCAAACTTGTTTTGTTTTAAAAAACCCAATTTTAGTTTTAGCCCTTGGTTTAAGGTTTGGGGGAATGAAAGTTTGTTTTTGGAGCAATTTTTTGCTTTTTTTTTACAAGATTATCTGGGAAATTTTGGATAAATATGTTTTTCTAGTGTAATTTGGACCAATTTTGCAATTTTTGGGGCAAAATTTGCTAAAATTTTGACATCACAAATATGGAAAAAAGCAATAGGTGGAATAGTTTAAAGTTTTGTGGATTTTTTTTTTCTTGTTTTGTGGGTTTTTTGTTTTTTTGGTTTGTTTTTTTTCTTCCTCAACATTGTTGTGGTTGGCATTGTGCTCTTATTTTCATTTTAAAAACAAACAAAGTTGCATTAGATTTATTTATTTTGGTGTTCTTGATTGTGAATCATGTTCATGGGTTTTATTTTTGACATTGGTCTATATTTTTTTCACAAGTGAGGATATGTTTTTTTTTCGCATGTTTTTTTTTTTTTAAATTGTTACCCTTCCCTTTTTTTTTTTTTCTTTTTGTTTTTATTGTTTTTTTTGTTTTTTTGGGGTTATTTTTTAAAGTTCCCCTTCATACTTTT
>Ga0116231_10012110_pt1 | contig 12857 bp, 11 predicted proteins | sample S1TSphgellanicum_2_FD_89695 | JGI IMG/M metagenome (GOLD analysis project Ga0116231, IMG submission 89695) | Host-associated microbial communities from peat moss isolated from Minnesota, USA - S1T2_Fd - Sphagnum magellanicum MG | ecosystem: Host-associated > Plants > Peat moss > Unclassified... | reverse complement strand
GCGCGACATCCCCGACGCAGTCGCCCGCGCCATCCGCGAGGCGCTGGCCCGCCATCCAGGCGACATCCTCGCCTTCCTGCCCGGCATGGGGGAGATCCGCCGCGCCGAGGCGGGGCTCGGCGGATGCGGCGCGCTGGTGCTGCCGCTGCATGGTGAATTGCCGCCCGCGGAGCAGGATCGCGCGCTCCGCCCGGCCGAGGGCCGGCGGGTGGTGCTGGCCACCTCCATCGCCGAGACGTCGCTGACCGTGCCGGGCGTGCGGGTGGTGGTCGATGGCGGATGGCGCCGCGCCCCAAGGCTTGATGCCGCATCGGGCCTGACGCGCCTCGCCACGCTGCGGATCAGCCGCGCCGCCGCCGATCAGCGCGCTGGCCGGGCGGGGCGGGAGGGGCCGGGCGTCGCGATCCGCCTCTGGTCCGCCGCGCTGCACCGGGGTCTGCCCGCCTTCGACCGGCCGGAAATCCTGGAGGCCGAGCTGTCCGGCCTGCGGCTGGATTGCGCCGCCTGGGGCGCGGCGCCGGCCGATCTGCCCTTTCCGGACCAGCCGCCGGCCGGCGCGGTGTCCGCCGCCGAGGCTTTGCTGGCCGATCTGGGCGGGCTGGACGGCGATCGCCGGATCACTGATCTCGGCCGCCGCATGGCGCGGCTCGGCGCCCATCCCCGGCTCGCGGCGATGATGCTGGCCGCCGCCACGCCGGAACAAGCCGCGCTGGCCGCCAATCTCGCCGCCCTCCTGGAGGAACGCGATCCTTTGCGGGGCGCCGACGCGCCCGCCGATATCGGCTTGCGGCTCGCCGCCTTGGAAGGCGCGGGGGACGCGGATCGCGGCGCGGTGTCGCGTATCCGCCGCGCCGCCAGCCAGTATCGCAGCCGCTTGCGGGTGAGCGGCGCGGCGGCGGAGGGCGATCCCGCCCCGCTGCTGGCCGCCGGCTTCCCTGACCGCATCGCCCAGCGGCGCGGCGAGCCCGGCAGCTTCCGCCTCGCCGGGGGCGGCGGCGCGAAGCTGCCGGTGAACGATCCGCTCGCCCGCGCCCCGCTGCTCGTCGTTGCCAGCCTGGAGATGAAGCTGGGCGCGCGCATCCGGCTCGCCGCTCCGCTGGACCCGGCGACCCTTCCCCCGGCTGTCGCCGCGCGAGTGACGGAGGCGGTGGAGACGGCGCTGGATCCGGCCTCCGGCGCGGTGCTGGTGCGCCGCCGCCGACGGCTCGGCGCGCTGATCCTGGACGATCGCACCGAGGCCGCCGAACCGCGCGAGGTGGCCGCGGCATTGGCGGCCGCGGCCGCGCTGCCGGCCCTGCCATGGACCGACGCCGCGCGGCAGTTCCAGGCCAGGGTCGCGGTGATGCGGCGCCTGGAGCCGGATGGCTGGCCGGACCTGTCCGACGAGACCCTGTCCGCCACCCGCGCGGCCTGGCTGGAGCCGCATCTGCACGGCCTGACCCGTCTGGCGGAAATCCAGAAGCTCGATCTCGCCTCGATTCTGCGGGGCCTGCTGGATTGGAACGCGGCGGCGCGGCTCGACCGGGAACTGCCCACGCATCTGGCCCTGCCCGGTGGGCGCGCGGCGATCGACTACTCCCAGCCCGTGCCGCTCGCGCAGGCGCGGGCGCAGGCGTTCTTCGGGCTGTCCGAGACGCCGCGCCTCGCCGGCGGGCGGGTGGAGCTGCGCCTCGCCCTGCTGTCGCCGGCCGGCCGGCCGGTGGCGATCACCGCCGATCTGGCGGGGTTCTGGCGCGGCGCATGGGCCGATGTGCGCAAGGACATGCGGGGCAGATACCCGCGCCATTCCTGGCCGGAAGAACCGGCGGTGGGTGGCGTCTAGACGAGGTTTGGCACGCGGTTCGACGTCCGGTCGTTACCCCACCCAGCAACGCGGCGGACGCGCGCCGTATGGCCCGATCACGCCCGGCCGGCAGCCGCAGGCCTGGAGGGCCAGCAACGACGCCGCGAGCAGGATCAACGTCTTTAGCCTTGCCATCGAGTCATCCTTTCCGCTGGAAATCGCCGTTGCATACCTTCCCGGCGGGGTCGCACGTCATGCGGCGTCACGCAAGCGGGGGACCGCAAAGCAGCACTTCATACGGCGCTTCGCCGGCGGGCGGCACGGCCTCTCGCAATGTGACATGCGCGGCGATGGCGGCGCGCTTCGCCGGCATTTGCGCGCTGATATCGAGCCGCCAGACATCGGTCCAGGACCGAATTTCCGTTCCGGTGACATAGGCAAGCCGGCCCACGTCGCTGCCGATGGCGACAGCGTCGGCCACCGCCGCCGTGGCGCGGCCGGCGGGTGCCGGGTCGTCGCGTGACGGCGCGCAGATCACGTTGCAGTCCCGCGCCCACATCACCAGCGTCACGGCCTTCACCACGGCGTCGAACACGGGCCCATCGCCGGGGATCGTGCCGTCGAACAAGCCCACCATCAGCAGCCGGTCGCGGGGCAAGCCCAGACAGGAAGCCGCCTCGCGCGTCTCGCGCTCATGCCTTGCCGCGAGGCGGTCGGCCGAGGTGGATGGCCCGTGCGGATGCGATGACGTGCCGTCGCCCAGCACCATCACGAAAGGCGGCCGGCCCCGACGGCAGCACGTCGCGATCAGCCCGCCGCAGTGCAGGCTCTCATCGCCCGGCCCCGGCACCAGAACCAGCAGCGTCTCGTTGCCCGTGATGGTCTCAAGAGTGCCGAGGGGCGGATCGTCAACACCGGGATCTGAACACATGTCGAAAACCGATAGTGGGAAACAGGCCGCTCTGCCATCCTTCCGATGCCCCGCCAGCCGCAAAGGTTCAGACGATGGATCATGCTTTTCCGGATGCCCCCCTCGCGGAACCCGCCTTGGCCGTGTTTCCCCACACGGACGGCTCGCGCGTTCCCTACAAGGTCTTCAGTTCCGAGGAGATCTACGCCCGCGAGCAAGAGCGAATCTATCGCGGCCCCACCTGGAATTTCCTCGGCCTGGAGGCCGAAATCCCCAATCCCGGCGACTACAAAAGCACCTTCATCGGCGACACGCCGGTGGTGATGACCCGCGCCGAGGACGGCACCCTCGCCTCCTGGGTCAATCGCTGCGCGCATCGCGGCGCCATGGTCTGCCGCCTGCCGCGCGGCAACGCGCTCTCACATAGCTGCGTCTATCACCAATGGAATTTCGGCACGAAGGGCAACCTCCAGGGCGTGCCGTTCCGGCGCGGCCAGAAGGACGCGACCGGGATGCCGAAGGATTTCGACCCGAAGAACCACAATCTGCGGCAGCTTCGGGTGGAGAGCTATCGCGGCCTGGTGTTCGCGACATTCGACAACGAAATGCCCGATCTGGCAACGTATATCGGCCCGGAGATGCGGCCCTATGTCGATCGGATATTCTGCAAGCCCGTGGTCTATCTAGGCTGCACGCGGCAATTCTCCGACAGCAACTGGAAACTCTATTTCGAGAACGTGAAGGATCCTTATCACGCCAGCCTGCTGCACCTGTTTCACACCACGTTCAACATCTTTCGCGTCGGCATGAAGGCGCGCTGCCTGCCGGATGCGGCGAACGGCCTGCACAGCATCATCTTCGTCTCGAAGAACGACGAGGACACCAACGCCGGTGCCTATAAGAACCAGCAGATCCGGTCCTATGACGAACGCTTCAAGCTGGAGGATGACAGCATCCTCGCGCTGTTGCCCGAATACGAGGAGATCACCACCAACCACATCCAGCCTATCTTCCCGCAATTGGTGATCCAGCAGATCCACAACACGCTGGTCGCGCGGCAGCTGCTGCCCAAGGGCCCAGACCATTTCGAGCTCGTGTTCCACTTTTTCGGCTACGAGGACGACACGCCGGAGATGCGCAATCTCCGCATCAAGCAGGCCAATCTGGTCGGGCCGGCGGGCTATATTTCGATGGAGGACACCGAGGCGACCGAACTGGTACAGCGCGGCACTTTCCGCGATGGCGATAAATCTTCGGTCATCGAAATGTCCCGCGCCGCGCCGAACGAGCAGGGCACGCTGATCACCGAAAGCCTAATCCGCCGGTTCTGGGTCGGCTATCAGAAGCTGATGGGGTTCGGCATGGCCATGCCCGCGCAAGGCGCGGCGGAGTAGGCGGCGTGGAGGATCTGATGCTGCGCCTGGAACTCTCCGCCTTGCAGGATCGCTACGTTTCCGTGCTGGACAATGACCGGATCGAGGAATGGCCGGGCCTGTTCACAGAGGACTGCCTCTACGTCATCATCTCGCGCGAGAACGAGGAGGCCGGGCTGCCGGCGCCGGTGATCTACTGTGACAACGGCCGCATGCTGCGGGACCGGATCGTCGCGCTGCGCAACGCCAACATCTACGAACGTCCGGCCTACCGCCATAGCCTGTCCGGCCTGCAATGGCGCCAGGAGCCGGATGGCAGCTTCGCGATGGACACCAGCTACATCGTGGTCAACACCTCGCGGGAGGGCGTGTCCAGCATCTATCAGGCCGGCCGCTATCAGGACCGCGTGGTACGAACGCCGGATGGGCTGCGGTTCAAATCGAAACGCTGCATCTACGACACGCTGCGGGTGCAGACGCTGCTGGCCTATCCGATCTGATCACGCGGCTTTTGTCCGCTCCAGCTTCCGCAGCTGAAACAGCGCCTGCTCCCCGAACAGATTGGCCAGGCCCGCGAAGCGCCGCCACGGCGAACGCCGCCCGGCGTCATCCACCGCGAGCCATCGCTCCACAGCGTAGCCCTCCGCCTCGCACAGGGCGAAGAAATCGCGGATGGTGCAGGGGTGGATGTTCGGGGTCTCGTGCCAGGGCCGCGCCCAGACCGAGGTCATCGGCATCCGGCCGCTCCACAGCAGCTGCCAGCGCACGAGCCAATGGCCGAAATTGGGGAAGCTGACGATCGCCCGGGCGCCGATGCGCAGCATTTGCCGCAGCACCTCGCGCGGCTTCTCCACCGCCTGCAGCGTCCGCGACAGAACCACGTAGTCGAAGGCATTGTCCGGGTAGTGCTCCAGGTCGTTGTCGGCGTCGCCATGCATCACCGGCAGCCCGTGCGCCACGGCGCGCGTCACCACCCCCATGTCCAGTTCCAGCCCCCGCGCGTCGCAGCCGCGCGTGCGATACAAATGTCCGATCAGCACGCCGTCGCCGCAGCCGATATCCAGCACGCGGGTTTTCGGCTCGATCATCTCCGCGATCAGCCGCAGATCGAGCCGCATGTTCTTGGCCACGTAGAGCACCGGATCCACTGACACGCTCAACCGGAGAGCCCCGCGTGTTCCGCGCAGCCGTCGAGGAATCCGGCCAGCGCGCGGTGAAAATCCGGCTCGTCGAGCAGGAACGCGTCGTGCCCCTTGTCGGATTCGATCTCGACGAAGCTCACGTTGGCCGCCGCCCGGTTGAGCGCGCGGGCCACCGCGCGGCTGCCAGCGGTCGGGAACAGCCAATCCGAACTGAAGCTGATGATGCAGAACCGGGTGCGGGTGCCGAGGAAAGCGCGCGCCAGATCGTCGTCATGCTCGGCGGCGATGTCGAAATAGTCCATGGCGCGCGTGATCGTCAGATAGCTGTTGGCGTCGAAGCGCTGGGTGAAGGTGCTGCCCTGGTGGCGCAGATAGCTTTCGACCTCGAACATGTCGCCGAACAGGCTCATGCCGCCGCCGTTCAGGCCCAGCCTGCCGAGCGCGCCCTCCGCGGCCACCGGGCCCGCGCGCAGGCGCCGGCCGAATTTGCGGGTCAGCGCCTGTTCGCTGAGATAGGTGATGTGGGCGACCATCCGCGCCACGGCCAGGCCGCGCCCGGGGATTCGGCCGGTCTCGAAATAGCGGCCGCCGTTCCAGTCGGGGTCGGCGAAGATCGCCTGCCGTCCGACCTCGTTGAAGGCGATGTTCTGCGCCGAGTGATAAGCGGCCGTCGCCACGGGCACCGCGGCGAACACGCTATCGGGGTAGGTGGTCGCCCATTCCAGCACCTGCATCCCGCCCATCGACCCGCCGACCACGGCGAACAGGCGGCTGATGCCGAGATGATCTACCAGCCGTTTCTGGGCACGGACCATGTCGCGGATCGTGATGGGCGGGAAATCCGTGCCCCAGAGCGTGCCGTCCCCGCTGGCTGATCCAGCACGTGGCGATTGCGGGCCGCTCGATCCCATGCAGCCACCCAGCACGTTGGCGCAGACCACGAAAAACCGATCGGTGTCCACTGGCCGCCCTGGTCCCACCACCTGGTCCCACCAGCCCGGCTTGCCGGTGACCGGGTGGCGTTCCGCCACATACTGATCCGAGGTAAGCGCATGGCAGATCAGCACCGCGTTGCTGCGCGCCGCGTTCAGGGTCCCATAAGTCCGATAGGCGACCACGAGTTCAGCCAGCGCGGCGCCGCATTCGAGCGCGAGCCCATCGCTGAAAACGACGTGCTGATGCGCGACGGAGGGAATTTCATGCTGGTCCATGGCGTTGGCGGATCATATGCCGCCGGGCCCTCGCGGCTGCAACCTGTCGCGGCCACCCGCTGGTCCGACCATCGCGGGCTTTGCTTTGCTTCAACCGGCGGTTCCGCTATTCGGATTCCCTCCGCGCTCCCCGCACAACATGGCGAACCCCTTGCCCGCAGCCGATCCCTCAGACGCGTTCTCCCCGACAATCGACCCGGACCCGACGACCGCCCCCGCGCTCGCCGCGCTCCGCCGGGAGATTGATCGGATCGATGACACGCTGCACGGCCTGTTGATGCAGCGGGCCGAAATCGTCGCGCGCGTGGCGGCCGAGGGGGCGAAAGGCCGCGTGGCGATCCGACCCGGCCGGGAGGCGGATATCCTGCGGCGCCTGTTGCGCAATCACGCCGGGAACCTGCCGCGCGTCGCCCTCGCGCGGATCTGGCGCGAACTCCTGGCGGCGACGACCGCCATGCAGGGCGGCCACCGGATCACCGTGTGCGAGACCGATCCCGGCAATGCCTTCGTCCAGTGCGCGCGCGAGCATTTCGGCGCCCTCACCCCGCTGCGGGTGCATCGCAGTCCGGCTCAGGCGATCGGCGAGGTCAGCTCCGGCGCCGCCACGGTCGCCGTCCTGCCGATGCCGGCTGAGGAAGAGGCGAGCGGAATCGCCTGGTGGACCGCGCTGCTCCATCGCGACGAGCCGCGCATCCATGTCGTCGCCCGTCTGCCCTTCTGGTCGCCGCGTCCAGAGGGCAGCCCGCAGGTGCAGGCCCTCGTGGTGGCCGCCATCGCGCCGGATGCCAGCAGCCACGACCGGTCGCTGATCGGGATCGAACTGCCGCTGTCGGTCAGCCGGGCGAGGCTCTCCACCGGGCTGCAGGCGGCCGGGTTCACCGTGCTGTCCACCTTGTTGCGTCGCGGCTCCCACGTGTCGCATGCGCTGATCGAGGTCGACGGGCTGGTGCCGGACGGCGACCCGCGCCTCGCCCGGATCCCGGATGCCGACCGCCCCCCGGTGGTGCTGGGCGGGTATGCCGTTCCGGTCGGGCGGGAGGAGACGTGATGGCCAGGATTGCCTGCACGAGTCGCCGTTTCGCTCGCTCGGAAGCCCCATCATGAACGCCGCCACCCCTAAGCCGCGCCCCGAGATACTGACGATCTCGCCCTACATCGCGGGCGAATCCAAGGTTGCCGGCGCAAACTGCATCATCAAGCTCTCGTCCAACGAGGGCGCCTTCGGCCCGCCCCCCGCCGCCCAGGTCGCCTACGAAGCGACCAGTCGCGAATTGCATCGTTATCCGGATGGCGGCGCGGGCGAGTTGCGGCGGGCGATCGGCGCGCGGTTCGGCGTCGACCCCGACTGGATCGTCTGCGGTGCCGGCTCCGACGACCTGCTGTATCAACTTTGCCTGAGCTACGGCGGCCCCGGCACCGACATCATCATGTCGATGCACGGCTTCAGCGTGTATCAAATTGCCGGAACCTACGCGGGCAGCCGGGTGCTGAAGGTGCCCGAGCAAAATCTGACGGCCGATGTCGATGCGCTGCTGCGCGAGGTGACGCCGGCGACCCGGATCCTGTTCCTGGCCAATCCGAACAATCCAACAGGCAGCCTGTTGCCTGCCAGCGAGGTGGCGCGCCTGCGAGCTGGACTTCGCCCGGACGTGCTGTTGGTGATCGACGCGGCCTATGCCGAATACGTCGACCGGCCCGACTACGATGCCGGGATCAGCCTCGTCGAGACCGGTGGCAATACGGTCATGACGCGCACCTTCAGCAAGATCTACGGGCTCGGCGGCATGCGGCTTGGCTGGTGCTATGCGCCGCCCGCCGTGGTCGATGTGCTGAACCGGGTGCGCGGCCCGTTCAATGTGAGCCTGCCGGCCCAGGCGGCCGGCATCGCCGCCCTGGCTGAACCGGGCTGGGTTGAGACAGGCCGGGCGCATAACGCGCGATGGCGGACCTGGCTGTCGCACGCGCTGGAGGGGAGCGGCATCCGCGTGTGGCCCAGCGAGGGCAACTTCATCCTGGCCGATTTCGAGACGCGGGAGAACGCGGATGCGGCGGACGAATTCCTCAAATCGCAGGGCGTGATCGTGCGGAAGGTCGGTGGCTACGCCCTGCCGCAGTGCCTGCGCATCACCATCGGCACGCAGGAGGAATGTGCTGCGGTGGCCGACGCGCTGGCGGCCTTCATGCGGTTGCATGTTCCGAATGCCCACGCCGCGCGTGGCTGACCCCCCATTGGCTGAACCTCTGTTCCGGCGGCTGGCTCTTCTCGGTATCGGCCTTATCGGCAGTTCCGTCGCCCGAGTCGCCAAGCTTCGCGGCGATCTCGCCGGGGAAATCGTGGCCAATGCCCGCACCCAGGCGTCGCTGGACCGCGTCGTCGAACTGGGCATCGCCGACCGGGTCGAACTCGATCCCGCCCGCGCGGTCGAGGGCGCCGATTGCGTCATGCTCTGCGCGCCGGTGGGGGCCTATGCCGCGCTCGCCCAGGCTATCGCTCCGCATCTCGTGCCCGGCGCGATCCTCACCGACGTGGGATCGACCAAACAGTCGGTGATCCGCGATGTCGGTCCGCTGGTGCCCGCCGGGGTGCATTTCGTGCCGGCGCACCCGATCGCCGGCACCGAGTTTTCCGGTCCCGATTCCGGATTTGCTGAGTTATTTCAGGGAAGATGGTGCCTGCTAACCCCGCCGCCCGGCACCGATCCGGAGGCCGTCGAGGCGATCGCCGAGTTGTGGCGGCGCTGCGGCTCCAACGTGGAGACGATGGAGCCGGGGCATCATGACCGGGTTCTGGCCATCGTCAGCCATCTGCCGCATCTGATCGCGTTCACCATCTGCGGCACGGCGGACGATCTCGCCGACGAGAGCCGCCAGCAGGTCGTCAAATTCGCAGCCTCCGGCTTCCGCGACTTCACCCGCATCGCCGCCTCCGACCCGACCATGTGGCGCGACGTGTTCCTCAACAACCGCGAGGCGCTGCTGGAGATGCTGGCGCGCTTTACCGAGGACGCTCAGGCCATGGCCCGCGCCGTGCGCTGGGGCGACACCGCCTATATCGAGGACAAGATCGCGCGCGGGCGGGCTATCCGCCGCAGCCTGATCGAGCAGAAACAAGCCTGACAAACAGGCTGAGGGGGAGACGAATGGCGGACGACAAGCGTTTCACGGGCCGCGTCGCGGTCGTGACGGGGGGCGTCTCCGGCATCGGCGCGGCCATCGCCGCCCGCTTCGCCGCGGAGGGGGCGACCATCGCGGTCTGGGACCGTGACGGCGCGGCACTGGCCAAGGCGTCGACCCGGCTCGGCGCGGCGGTGCATACCGAGCAACTCGATCTCGTCGATGCGGAAGCGGTGCAAGGCGCGGCCGACGCGACGGCGGCGGCGCTTGGCCGGATCGACATCCTGGTGGCCTGCGCGGGCATCACCGGGTCCAACGGGCCGTCATGGGAGTACCCGGTCGAGGAGTGGCGGCGCGTGATCGATGTGAACATCAACGGCGTGTACTATAGCAACCGCGCGGTGGTGCCGCACATGCTGCGCGGCGGCTATGGGCGCATCGTCAACATCGCCTCGGTCGCCGGCAAGGAGGGCAACCCCAACGCCGCCGCCTATTCCACGTCGAAGGCCGCCGTGATCGGCTTGACCAAATCGCTCGGCAAGGAGCTTGCGAAGACCGAGATCCGCGTCAACTGCGTGACACCGGCGGCGGTGCGCACGCCTATCTTCGACCAGATGACCCAGGAACACATCGATTTCATGCTCTCCAAAATTCCCATGGGCCGTTTCGGGGACGTGGACGAAGTCGCCGCGCTGGTCTGCTGGCTGGCCAGCGAGGAGGCCTCGTTCAGCACCGCCGCCGTCTTCGATTGCTCCGGCGGCCGCGCGACCTACTGACATTTCGGTCATCCCTGGTGCGGGCGGGCTCGGCCCTCTATACTGAAGTGGCAACGACACTCGGAGCCCACCGCATGAGTGCGGATTTGGACTCGACCTGGGGACCGCGCCGTCTCGCCGCGATCGAGGCGGAATTTTTCGCGCTCCGCCAGCGCCCCGCCGATTTGCGCGGCGCCTTCCTGCGCGCGATCGAGGCGGCTACCGGTGGGGATGTGCCTTCCGACCTTCGCGAGGCGGGGTCGATCCTCGCCGACGAGGTAACGCGCCACCCCAACGATCTGCCCTACCACAGCCTGCATCATTTCGCCGAGACGGTGCTGGCGATGGGTTGGTTGTGCTCCATCGCCCTGTGCGATGGACGGCTCTCCCCACGCATCGCCGCACTGGGGATCGTCGCCATGGTCGGCCACGATTTCAAGCATGATGGCTCCCCGCCGCATCAGGGGCGCCTGGAAGCCCTGGCGGCCGCGGAGACCGTCGCCATTCTGACGGCTTTCGGATCGCTGGCCGAGGAGACGGCGGTCATCGCCGCCGTGATCCTGCGGACGGACCCCGACCATGTGCGCGAGAACGCGGCCCGTGCCGCGGGCGTCGCGCCACCGGGTCCCCACGGCAAGCAGGTCGATCTGCTGGCCGCGCTGGCCAACGAGGCCGACGTGTTCGCCAGTTTTCTGCCCGATATGGGAGCGCGCCAATCGGAACTGCTTGCCATTGAATGGGGCGCGGGCGGCCACAAGCGCGCGGACGCGGTCACCGGCTTCGCCAATCGGCTCGCGTTTCTCCGGCTCTATGACCGGCTAACCCCGATGTCGCGCCGGATGGGGATTGCGGACTTGCGGGCGCGGCAGTTCGCCGCCTTCACCTGCGGCGGCGGGTTGCTGGAAATCGGCGGCACGCCCGACGAAGGCGCCGCCGCGCTCGACGCGCTGCCGCCGGACGACGCGCGCCAGCGGTTCACCGCCTGCCTGCGGGACATGGAGCCGGGGCCCCTGTAGGCTGGCGCCGCATGCCGGACCATATCTCCGCCGCGGCGGCGCGCCGGATCGCCCTCTCGGCCCAGGGTCTCGCGGAGCCGCGCCCGGCCGGCCCGGTCGCGCGGCGGCATGTTCGCGCCGTGGTCAACCGCCTCGGGCTGTTGCAGATCGACAGCGTCAGCGTTCTCGCCCGCGCGCATTACCTGCCGCTGTTCTCCCGTCTCGGTCCGTATTCGCGCGATCTGCTCGACGAGGCCGCCTGGGGAGCGAAGCCCCGGATGTTGTTCGAATACTGGGCGCACGAGGCCTCGTTGCTTCCGGTGAGCATGCAGCCGCTGCTGCGATGGCGGATGCGGCGCGCGGCGGCGTTCGAGGGCTGCTACGGGGAACTCGCTGCCTTCGCGCGGGAGCGGGCCGGATATGTCGATCAGGTGCATGCCGAAGTGGCGTCCCGTGGGCCTTTGGTCAGTTCCGATCTCGAGGGGCCGCGCGGCGCGGGCGGCTGGTGGGGATGGAGCGACGCGAAGCGCGCGCTCGAATTCCTGTTCTGGTCGGGCCGGCTCACCACTGCGACGCGCCGGGGGTTCGAGCGGGTCTATGATCTGCCCGAGCGCGTGCTTCCGTCGGCCGTGCTCGCGGCGCCCACGCCGGAGCCCGCCGAAGCGCATCGGGAATTGCTGCGCCTCGCGGCGACGGCGCTGGGAGTCGCGACCGCGTCCGATCTGCGCGATTATTTCCGGCTCGACCCAGCCGACGCGAAGCCGCGTATCGCGGAACTGGTCGAGATGGGCGAACTCACCGAGGTGACGGTGGAGGGCTGGGGACCGTCCGCCTATCTCCATCGCGCCGCGCGCCGGCCGAGGAAGGTGGAGGCGCGGGCGCTGCTGGCCCCGTTCGATCCGCTGGTGTGGGAACGTCCGCGCGCCGAACGGCTGTTCGGCTTCCGCTACCGGCTGGAAATCTACACGCCGGCCGCCAAGCGGCAGCATGGCTATTACGTTCTGCCGTTCCTGCTCGGCGATCGGCTGGTGGCGCGGGTCGATCTGAAAGCCAACCGCGCCGCCGGCGTGCTGCACGTGCTGGCGGCCCATGCCGAACCGCACGCACCGCCTAATACGCCGGCTTCCCTGGCCGAGGAATTGCGCTGCATGGCGGCCTGGCTTGGCCTGGAGCGGGTGGAGGCGGCGCCATCGGGAGACCTGGCGGCGAGGCTGGCGGCCGAGTTGCGAGCGATTCCGGTCTGATCGACCCTATTTTTCGTCATGACCGGGCTTGACCCGGTCACCCACGCGGTGCCGCCGCGCCGGCCGTGGGAATGGGGCCTTGATGCGCGTGCCAAACGACAACTGTCTGAGGCACCCCGCCGCGTGGGTGACCGAGACAAGCCCGGCCATGACGGCGGATAGAAAGATCTTCGAATGCCGTAGCCCGCAAGGGGAGGGAGAAAGGAATGATCAATCCGCCTGGCTCTCGTTGCCGCGAAACGCCGCCGCCGGATACACGCCGAGGATCCGCGCCTCCCTTGAGAAGAACGAGAGTTCCTCCAGCGCGCGGCGCAAAGCCGGCTGCTCGGG
>Ga0116231_10012109_pt1 | contig 12859 bp, 4 predicted proteins | sample S1TSphgellanicum_2_FD_89695 | JGI IMG/M metagenome (GOLD analysis project Ga0116231, IMG submission 89695) | Host-associated microbial communities from peat moss isolated from Minnesota, USA - S1T2_Fd - Sphagnum magellanicum MG | ecosystem: Host-associated > Plants > Peat moss > Unclassified... | reverse complement strand
TTTTTTTTTTTTTTTTTTTTTTTTTTTTTGTTTATTTTTTGTTTTTTTGTTTTTTTTCTTTTCATTGTGTCTTCTTATCTTCTTGTGCTTTCTTTTGCCTTGTACTTTTTTTGGATGGGTTTCGATCCTTGATTTATATATACATGGTTTTTCTTCTTGCCACATGCTTGCACTTGTGTAGTCCTTCAACTAATTGTAACCAAGTCTGATAATCACTATTGGTGACAAAAGTTGGGTAGCACAATGGGAGTGCCAAACAACATTGAGCAAAGCCAAGAAATATTGGGCATTACTAAGAAATGTTGAGCAATTTGTTGGGAAGTTTGGGCAAAACATTGAAAGTGGCAAGGTTTGACCCAAAGAAAAAGTTTTAACACCCCTTGATGTGTTGGAATGGAAGCCAAAATATCAAGGCAAATAAAAAAATGTTGGTGCTTCTGATAATGTCCAATTTAAGAACATCAAGCAAAATGCCAAAAACATTGAATCCCAAAAAAAAAAAAAAACTAGCACGTTGAACATATTCTTGGAATGACATCGGGCAACATGCCAACATATTGGTGACAATGCCGAGCTACAATCAACATGCCAAGATCATAGGGAGAATTATTGAACTATGAGGTAAGTTTGAATCATAAGATTTTATTTATTTTTAAATAACATTTTAAAATAAACTTCCTACAATGAGGGGATGATCCAAGACATCCCCACCTATGAGGTGCATTCCTCATGACAACCTTAAAAATTTAGACGTCCATAGAATACATCATTATGTAAATTATGGGACATGGGCCTTATGGCTTGTGATTTCAAACCTTGATTGCGGAAGGAATTTGCTTTGAAAAATAATTGTGTAATAGCTAAATCAAAAATGTATTCTTGAATTCTATATATGAAATGAAATGGTGATCTAAACTTGCATTTTTTTTTCCCCTTGCCAATAATTTGATCTCCTTATGAAGTGACTTGCATGTTGACTTTTCAACTTGGTGTGTTTTCTAAAGCTCTAGACTCCATATGGCTAAAGAATCACGAGGCTTCAACTTCCTTTGTTGAGAAATTTTAGAAGTTCAAAAGTCATTTTATTTATTTATTGGTCAAAATTTCACCACTAATGACAAAAGAAAAAGGCTTGTGACTTCTACAAACAAATTTTTTTGGGAAAAATATTCCAAATTCGCCACATTTCTAGGAAAGATGGGTTGGAATCCCCATTTATGTATTATTGGTTTTGCAAATTGCCAATATATAATGGGATTTCAAAAAAACTATTTTTCTCTCTGACATGAGTCAAATTTGGTTAAGTCCTTTTAAGGAGGATTGTTTGTTCACCTACCTCATGAAATGGAAAAAGAATTCCTACCAAAAACTCTAAGGATGAGAGGGGTGATGAAACTTTTAAAAGAAAGGATGTTGTCAAGGCACTTGCCTTGTGTTTTCAAACTATTGTTTGAGTGCTACTGGTTGTTTTTAGGTATCAATCAAACACGATTTTGCCTAGTCTAAACATAATCTAAGCTCCTTTGTTTTTTTGCATTTTGTTTTCATCATTACAAGCTTGGTTTGGGGTGGTTTAGGGTTGGGGATGTGGGAGGTTTTGGCCTTGATACTTCATTTGTGTTTCATAAGGAAACCATCCATTTAGCTCATGGATGTAATTATTACATGGTGAATGAGGTTAGAAAAAGTCCAATAAACATTTCTAAAGGTGGTGAATGAAATGATATGTGACATAATGACAATTTTGATTGATTATGATTACATACTATGGTATTTATCGCAATCATAAATAAGAAAAATAACAAGACTAAATAAGGTAGGCTCCACCTTACATGGGTGTTATTTTCACAAAATAAATCAGACAAAACAAATACATTCAATATGTTATTCTTTAAAAAAATCTTCAAACATGAAATATTTTAAAATAAAATTGTGATTCATTCCAAATGTGTTTTTTTATCTAATTTAAATATCAACTTATAATTTGATGATCTATGGAAGACAATAATCTCCATAATTCCTCATAATAAGTTATGAAATGTTATAAATCATTGCATGATAAATATTCATTCAAAAACAACAAAACAAAAAAGTTACATAATTGTCACAATTAACACATACCAAAAAAGTTCAATATGTAATGACACCAAATACATTATAAAACAACAATGTCCACGAGTGAAATTCAATACTTAACAAATTTCTTTAAAATTTACAAAAGATCGATTGTCATTATAACAAAAATATATATATCATAAACTAGGGATTGTTAATGGAAACATTGGTTACATAAAACAATATCCTTCATAGATATTGAATGGATACAAAAAAAAAAAACCATGCATGCCCCCATAAAATTTTTAATTAATTTCAATGAATTCATTAAAAAAATCGTAAATTTACAACACATAATATTTTTTTAAATGTCATACCAATAATACCCATATTAAGGAAACCCCCAATATTGTCATCACATATTAGAATCAAACACCTCCAAAACATTCACAATTAATAAATATTAACTACCACTTGCCCCAACTTTCTATCTCACAAGTTTCAAAGCATAAAGGTGGATGCAAGTTAGGGCGGCTCAAAAGCAATAAGAATCCTAGTCCCAAAAATCCATATTTTAATATTATAATGGAAAAAAATTAAAAACCAATTTTGAGTGAGCCTTATGTGGTGATTAATCAATTAATAAATTCCATATGAAAGGCTACCCATTTAGCCAATTCTTTGACATAAATGTTAGGGGAAAAAAATTATAATTTAATAGAAAATGACCAAGATAGGGACTCAAAAAAATAAGATTCAAATGTGGTCATTCAAAAGTCTATAGTTATTTGTTGGTTAATTTTTTTGTTGTAATTTTTTCAATCCATACTTTTTTTCCATAATGTATCATGTATTGAGTCCCTATAAAAATGAAATCATAACAAAAAATGCATTTGAATGTTAATGCATAACCCATAACATGGTCCATCTGCTCATTTTAAAAGTCCATTATTATGTAGTTGGTGTATGCTTATTGAATTTCACCCCTCAATAAATATTCTTATTCAATTTGGCAATCTTAATCCATAAATATTGTTGTCAAATTGATGGTTTTACAATGTGTTTGTGACATTTGAATAGAGTACACTTTGCAAAAAATACATAAAGGGACAAAAAATGAGCCACCTTAGTTTGCCAAGTCCCACAAACATTTGACCACTTAATTATAGACCTTCACCAACAATTTGACAATGTGCAACTAAATATGCACAACATATATGTAATATTATGATGTTTATGGTCCATAGATGGACTCATAATTTTATGATATATTACTATATAACACATACACAAAGCTAATTTCAAAAAGGGATCATTAGAAATGGTGACAATTATTTCAAAACATAATTTTAATAACGCCAAATAAAACATTGCCTATTGAAATCCTACAATAGAAAAAATAATCATTTGTTTATCATAGATGATAATTCAAATGATGACAATGTCATTGACTATTGCCACAAAAAAATCCAATTAACTAAAAATGATGAAAAAAATATTCTCTATTCAAATGGATGGTAAGTATGAACAATAAAAAATTTGGTTGTTGTGATGCAAATGTTATATATTCAAAAACTATAATCATTAAGATACTGACAACTTACACATGTAATCATAGGCACCGTACATAGATACTTAACCAATTGTTTTCAACATGTTTTCACAAACAACAATCATTGGATATTAATCAAAATACATGTTTCCATTCTTGGCATGTAGTACAAAATATATGATTCAAACACATTGACAATGAAAACATTAGCAAATGACATTATACAATTACTAAATATTATAATTAATATTAAACACTTATGACATACATATGAAAACGTTATGCAACATCCAAATGGTTAATCTTGTCAGCTTTTGATCACAATAACATATGTGATTGATATAACATTTGGATTCAACCCAAAACAATCTATTTATAATGTGCCACAAATGCAATTACATTTGCACAACAACATAAACAATAAAAGTTTATCTTCATTCCCCAAACACTCACATCTTAACACGATATAATGTGCCACATAATTAATCATCATTAATATTGCGCAACAATGCATAGCCCAAATTCCTATACAAGGAATACATGGTGGGGGTGATACGAACGAATGTTTCCCTTTGAATCTCACATGTTTCCTTTTTTGTTTTGTTAAGGAATGGCTATTTGACTCATGCCATGCCTCATTCCTATTGTTGAATTGATTATATGGTCTTGTTTTAACTTTAGTCACAAGCACACAACTAAAGCCACAACACTAATTGTGATTTGTCAATTTTTCATGTCAGATTACATTAACATCAAGGTTTCATTAGTCATTAAAATAAATTTTTTTCATAGAATTTAAAACAAAACCATCCTAGTTATGCTTGTCATCTTCCATGTGAATGTGATTGTTTGTCAAAATTTCAATTTACCACATACTTATTGTCTTTTTCTTTAAAAACCTTCACATGATTCACAAAAGGGGTCCCATGTAATGTGCTTTCACTTCAAAGTCAAGTTTTTGAAAAGTTCAAAGAATTCATAATGTTGGTAGAGAAGAAAATTTATAGACAATTTAAAACCTTCAAATTTGACAATGGAAGTTAATATATGGTTCAATTATTTTTGTAAAAAAAAAAAGAAGAATAAGAAATAAATTAACCTTACATTACAATCTCAAATAAAATGGTTTTTCAAAAAAAATAAAAGAACAATATATGATGTGCATTTAGTATGCTAGAATATGTTAATTTACCACATAAGTATTAGGCAAAAACAATTGCAATTGCAACAAATACATTCAAAATATGTTATCAACAAAATCAATTCTTGGAAAGGTCTTAAGAGAAGTTTGGAATGGAGAAAAGCCCTCAATATTTGAATTAAAAATCTATGGTTGCATGCTTATAATCACATCCCTACAAAAACAAGAAAAAAGTTGGAGCCTAGGGTAAATGCATGTTATTATGTAGATTGCCAAACTGTCATAGTTTGACAATTTTTAATATTTGTAGATCTTTGATATATCATGGTGGATGTTTGGAAAACATTTTGTAACAATTTTTTTCAATTAATGGTGGTTTACATCCCAATATATCATTGTATCATGAAATTGGAACAAATATGAAAAAATTCATTATTAATTGGAGTACATTTTCAGATTGCAACAACCTTGTCAAAATGCTACAATTATAAAAAAAACTACAAAGTACTAAATTCTGCACATACAAAAATACAACCATGAAGAAAAATATTCTTCATTAAAATTTTTTATTTCTTTTCAAGTTGTGAAGTTCATATCAAATGTTTTAAAAACATTTGTTAATGCATTATGTTATAATAATGATGAAGATTACATGATCTCTTAAAGTTATAAAATGTTTTTCCATTGAAAATGTCAATGGGCCAAGTGTTGTTTTTACCATTTTACATCAAAATAATGGATTTAAAAAATTAATAAAAAATGATAATCTAATGTCAAATAAGGATTCTAAATCAATGTTTATAAGATTTTTTTGTATTTTTACACAATGATACAACCATCAATCGATTGCATATTGATGGGAATCATTAGAAAATTTAAAAGTGAGTTATCTTACATGTTATTTTTTATATTATATGTAGTCCCAATTTTCCTTAAAATTGTCTACACCTTACCATGCATCTACCCCCCAATGCATTAGAATGTGTTTTGATTCATTCACAAAAAGGACTAAGGGATAAAAATTGTTCAATACTAAGAACATAAGGATATTTCATAGTCAAAACGTAGTTTTTCATGAAGAAGGAAATAATAATGTGATATTAGAATCATATGAATGTTTTTCTTACTTGTATTCAATATGGCAGAATCAACATTGAAGAAAATGAACAACATAAACCCATTAACATAATTCCAACTTGAACAACACCTTTTAAAGTTGAACAAATTGTGTTAAACTAATTTGATGAAGTTGAAGATCACAAAGGAAAAACCTACTTTGAAGAAGAAGATCAAATGAATAAAAAAATTACCCCCGTGAGATTTCAAAGACAACATGTAAACTTTTAAATAAATTCATTGACTATATGATAGCCATTAGAACATTGTCTATAACTACTCAATTGATTGAGCCAATGATATTATAAAAAACCATGTTTAGTATCAAAAAAATAATAATATTAAATAATACAAGTCATTAGTTCAAAATGATATGTGAGAGTTAATCCATTTGCCAAAAGGCAAAAATAAAATAGGGTGTAAATGGGTTTTCAAAAGGAAATTGAAATTAGATGGTAGATGGTATTTTTGATGAATATAAGATAAACTAGTGACTAGGTGCTATTTGCAAGTTCATGAATTGGATTTTTATAAAGCATTAGCTCTAAAAGTGAAATTGCATCAATAAGAATGTTATTAATTTTAATATCAAACAAGAATTATGATGTGCATAAAATGGATTACTCAAAAAAAAAATTCTCAAGAAGAAATTTACATGGAACAATTGGATTTTTTTTTATCAAACTTGATATCTACATGAAGTTTGCAAAATGAAAAAGGTTCTATGTATGGACTTAAATAGTCACCTTGGGCATGGCATGAGAGGGTTGATCTCTCTAACTAAAAACTTGTGGTTTTATCTAATGTCATAATCCAAAATATCATTCACAATGAAAAAAATCAACAACAAAGTTATTTTTCCTTGAAAAGAAAATTAAAGAAAACACATCATTAACTTTGTTCATAATCTTAACTTAGAAATTGAATACTACAATTTAAGTGAGTATATTTGTAAATATTGAGATTTTAATGTTAAACCTTTAAAAAACACTCCTAGAGATCATGAAGGGTTGCAACTATTAGTTATAAACATACAACATTTTATGTGTGAACAAAGTTTGGAACTAGTAGCACTTTAAATTAATTCATTTTTCTTTTTGCCAAAAGCAAGTTCATGTTTTAATAGTCATAGCAACGTGGGATTACAAAATTCCAATGGTTGATCTACTAGACCTTATAAATTGTGTTCATTTATAAATCAAATATTCAAACATTTTCATCATTAAAGAACCATTGAATTGTTTGTATAAGGCATTACTTAAGAATGATACATCAACAATAAAATAATTGAAGTTTCTTATGAGTATCATGCCAAAAAGTTCAATTACCAAAAGTATTAACAATTCAATGCAACATTTTAACTGGAATTTAGTCAATTTTTAGTTAGAATTGTGATCCCTTCATGGTTCGTGGATACAAACAAGATAAAAGGAATCACATGTACCATTTAAGTGATTTTTAAAAAAACAATGAGTTTGTCCATATTTTGCGACATACTAATATTGATTACAAAAGGGCATGGATTAAAAATCCATGAATTTTAATAGTGATAAAAAATATTCATGACAAAAAAAAATCACATTATACTATATGTAATTGTGAGGATAATTATTGTTCACGATCATGCATTTTTAATGTCTTTTAAGTCCTTTAAAATTTAAAGAAAAACATCAATTATTCAAGCACTTGTTATAATGCTTTTATAGCGATCTTGAATATTTTATACTCAATAAATTCATTCTATTTTTTTTCACATACATGTTCTCATAATATATTATAAACCTAGGGAAATCATTTCCATATTTTTCCCAAATGGTGTGCCAAAAAAAGGTGCAATTAATTCATTAAGATGTAAATACACTTTTAAAATTTTCAATTTTGATGAAATAGTTTTTGAATATTTCATTATTTCATAACATACTAAAAGAGATCCTTTTATCTTAGGTGTTTCAAGAAATATACAAATGACCTCTTTGATATTAAAAATATTGTCATCTTAACATATTAAAAACTCTCAACATCAATTAATGTAAAAACGAACACAAAGACATTTGAAACCAAGCATTGGTTACATTTGATGTGGCTCTTATTAGCGTGATTACACCTTAATAGGAACTGTAACGCATGTAATTAATGCTTTACATTTTAAATAATTTTTAGATCACTAGATAATATGAATAATTATACATAACCATTTACAACTACTCTATATTCAAAATGGCCCATTTATAACTATAAATAAAGTTGTACTTGAGTTTTTTTTTTAATACCAACTATAAGAAACATTATGTAGAAAACAATGTAAGTTATCTAATTAGATATTCATTAGAAGTTCATTAATTTTTTTATGTTTTCTATTGATATAGTTGGGATGCATGTCATTTTTAGAAATGCAAGATGGCCGTGATTAAACACTTCACAGTTGGGTCAAGTGGAAGACTTATTTCATATTAGGTTTTCATCAATGTTTGGTTATTTGTAGTCTCTAAATCTTTCAATATACTTTTAGATTTTGGTGGCATTATTTATGAAGATTCGTTTGAAAGTCTCAATTGTGATAGTGGACTCTAGATAATATACATGCTTCCTTGGATATTTAAAACATTGTGAACACATTTTGGAAATCTATTTTAGCATGTGTTAATTATAGCAAAATCTATTGCATTTGTGAAGTTTCCATTTATTTGTGTTATTGCAAGGGCCATGGAGAAAATTATATATAAAAAAATTCCATTGATATTCATGGTCATAGTTTAGGGTTTATGGTTTAAATATTTTGGCACTAAACATTATAAGTACAACAAATGCCTTGCAAATGACAGGCTTCAATAGCTACATGAGTGGTATTGTATCTTTACTTGAAAAAACATGAACTTGAATGGCTTCTTTTCTTCAGCCTTGGTCTCCTTTTGTTTTGATCATGTCCATTTTGGTGGTTTTATTTGTCCCTCCCCTTGTCAAGTTATCTTTTATTTCACCTTGTATTTCTTTGTTCTCCCTAATTTTATTCAACTTGTATTTTGCATAAAATTAATTCACTCCTTTTTTTGGGCATAAATGACATAAGATCTATCATGAAGTTCTTAAAAGTTTTGTGAGGATGAATCCACGACACAATTTGTGCTTCATCATAGTGCAAAAGAAATCCATGTATAGTCTTGGTATCTATAAAATTTTATGCATTTATTAGAGTAATATCAACATTTAGATATGCCTTAAATATTCACAATATAATTTTATTGGAACATTTGGAACACAATTGCTATGCATTTCAATGTTTGACAATAAATATTTCTAATTTAGTCCTAGAAAGTGTTGGTTTGTAACAATTGTATTTTTAAAAATACACAACCTAACCCCAAAAATATTACTAGATGTCACTAATTTTCCTATTCTAGGTTTTGTCACAAATGTGAGGGCATTTTCTAGGGTTGATTAATCATTATATGAATTATGTAAAAGGTTATGCACATTTTTATTCATTATTAAAACTAATGAAAATGGATTTTTTTGGGGATGGAAGCCTTAATGCCAAAAGGTGTCCCATGTGACATTTCGTACAACATACCCCAATGTATGATTCTCATCATTTTTAAATGAAATAAGATATTTCATTTGTATTTAGTTTGTGATTCATACATAAAGTTCATCCATGAACATCCATGTTTCATTTCTATTGAACGAATGTGATCCATCATTGAATGAATGTAATCTAGTTTCGAACTTGGTTCTTCACATCTTAAGATCCCAAGTTCCAAGTTCTTTAATAAAAACTCCTAGGCAAATATAAATCCAAATTATACTTGGTTTTATTTACCCACACATAATTTTTAAATTGATTTTTTCCTTTTTTACTAGCATTATACCACCAATAAATGTGACCACCTATATTAAGCACATGCTTAAACCTATCAAAAAAAATTCCACGTTTGATACATGTTCCAAAAGTAAAAATTACATGCTTAATGTCTGTCCCACCCCACCCCCAAATTATTGTTCAAACCCTTGAATTTATTTTCTCAAATTAACAACACATTTAACCTTGGTAAAAAAAATCCTTAAATTTGTTTCATTGCATTTTTTAAATTTAAATTTTTGAATTTTCAAAATTGAAGCCTAGATCAATTAGGTTTTGGGACGAATTCCAATTCCAAGTCTAGTTCTAGTTGAAGCCAATTGTTGGTTGTAGTTTTGGTTTCAAATTTTTCTTGGTTCCTAATGTCAATTCTAATCATGAAAAAATTCAAAATTTTAAACTAATAGTTCAAGTACCTAATAATTGATCTATGAATTACAATCAAAACTAGAACTAGCCAACACTAATATGGACCTTAAAGGTCAAAAGAGGTTAGAACAAAATTGTCAATTAATAAAATTGGAATCTTTTCCATTTAATCACACAAGGTGCCTTCCCAACATACCTTTAAAAACCTCTCCCACATATGCACTTCATGAAAAAAACCTTAAAATCAATTTGGTTTTGGTTCTTGAAAACTTGTTCCAAAATGGACCCAAAAGGTGAAAATATGTCAAAACAAACGCAAATCTCCATCAAATAGGGTTCATTTTGATCAAATTATAAAAAGTGCCTTCCCAACAACCCCACAAACCATCTCCCACATTTGCACATTTAAAAAAATCCTAAATTTGACTCTATTTTGGTTTTTGAAAATTTGTTCCCAAATGACCTTGAAAGGTGAGAATTTGACAAAACAAACCAAAATGTCCATCATATGGGTTTTTTTGCATTGAATCATACAAAATGTTTTCCTACCATACCTTACAAAGCCTCTCACACATTTGTACCTCAAAAGAAAGTCCTAAAATTGATTACATTTTCGTTCTTGAAATCAATTCCCAAATGGATTAGTAAGGTGAAAAATTGTCCAAATAGTCCCAAATCTCCATAAAATTGGGTATGTTGTCATTGAATCATACAAGGTGTTTTCCCAATTTACCTTACAAAGCTTCTCACACATCTACACCTAAAAAAAAAACCCCTTAAAATTGATTTATTTAAACATGTTTGGCACATCCTTAATAGATCTCACAAAATGTCTCCCACTTCTACACCTTAAAAAACCCCCCCTAAAAATGTTTATATTTGGTCATATGACCCGTTGCATAAAAAATGGTTAAAGTAAACCTTTCCATGATTCAAAAAGGCCCAAATTTCATGTCGTCATACCAAATACCTTCCTACTATAACCAAAAAAGCCCATACACATCTACAAATTAAAAAATAGGACTCAATCCAAAAATCAAACTACATTTTCTTTTAAAAAACAAACAAATATTGAACTTCATTTGTGTTGAAAGGAAAGGCTTGATTGCAACTTTGTCATGATCCTTCAACATTGAATTTCTCCTTGAAATAAATCATTTGAGTAAGCATGTTCTATTTGGGATAGGCTTGAACTTTTTCTATTTGTCTACTGCACCTCCCAAGCATAGACCCACACCTCAACTCACATTTCCCAAGCATCACAACAACCCACACATTGCAAGCGCCTTACAACAAATGTTTGTCAAACCTAAACCTTGCTTCTCTTTCTACAATGTTTCTTTCTTTTCATGTGAATTTTTTTTTTCATGTGATTTTCTGCACCAAGCTTCTTTCTTTTTAAAAGCTTCAAGTTCCCTTTCCCAACTTTCAACTTTTCGAATTCTTTCTCAAAAGGTTCATTTCTTTTTCTTCTTTCTCCAAGTTTTTCACTTCCCACTTTCACATGCATTTCAACACTCCTTGTCCCAAGTTCCTTTTTCCCATATCATTTTTTTCTCAAGCTCTTCACGAATTCCTTTGAATTGTTCCAACTTTAGGCAAAGTTTTCATAGGGGCTAATTTAAAAATATATAAAATGAAACTAATCAAACCACTGAAATCAACGAAAATATGAGTTTTGTGTCATGTTATTTGCATTTGTAAACTATGAACACCCGGTTTGGGATTTCACCTTTAAAATATTCGTTGAATAGGGGTTTCCAATCCCCACTTTTAATGTTAGGAATTCTATTATGTTTAGATGGTTATGCTTTAGTCATCGTAAACTAAGGTAAGTTAACTTGGAACTGATTTTAATGTGAATGTGATTCCAAATGTTTATTTGGATAATGATTTAAACCCTTGGGAGGGGTGTTTCAATTCAAGTTCAATGGATTTGATATCACACCTCTTTTATGTTATTGTGTGCTTGTTTGGCAATTGAATTTATGCAAAGTTCATGTTTTTCTTGCAAAAGTGGTTGTACTTGGATTCCTATCTATTGTAGGTGAATAATATTTTGTTCCCAAAAAGTTGGGTTTAGCTTGATAGTGCTAAAGTTAGATTCATTGTGTGGCATTGGTTTGTTTTGTTTGTCTTTTGCACAAAATATGCCATGTGGTGTGAGATTCATTCATTAGACTTTCAATGAGGTAGGACTTGCAACTAGCAAAGTTTTTTTAGTTAAAAATTGTGATATTTTGACATGTTTTTGCTTAAATTTTCCTTTGGGAGTTAAACCTAAATAGGGTTTTGTACCCTATAATTTGAATTGTGGAAAAAAAAAACAACAATGGCCCTATTCATATCACAAAAGGCCCAATTATGAAACGAAATTAATTGAATTCAATAGAGAAAAAATCAAGAGATAACTGAACAATAGGTTAGCTAGAATCATAAGGTAATTGAATTATCCCCTTACTAAAATTAGTGGCTAACTAAACATAAATTTATGAATGTTGTGAATAGTTAATTCATGTAGTAGATATCAATAGGAATAAATAGTTGAAAACACTTATAACTAATTACAAAAAATATACAAGGGCAAAATTGGGAATCGAACTTTCTTTTGATTTTTTGTAAGTTCGGGAGTATTGTGAATGAAGTATTATTATGATAATTACCTACCTACCCTATCTAGCCACCTACTTAATTCATATTCCTACCTTTTTACCCATGCATGTTAAGTAGTTAGGTAAGTAGCTTGGAAGGTAGTTATGCAAGTGGATTA
>Ga0116231_10012108_pt1 | contig 12859 bp, 14 predicted proteins | sample S1TSphgellanicum_2_FD_89695 | JGI IMG/M metagenome (GOLD analysis project Ga0116231, IMG submission 89695) | Host-associated microbial communities from peat moss isolated from Minnesota, USA - S1T2_Fd - Sphagnum magellanicum MG | ecosystem: Host-associated > Plants > Peat moss > Unclassified... | reverse complement strand
GCCGCCGCCTGGACTTTCCTGCCGCATTTGGTCACACATGCGCTCTACCCCCTCGCGGTGTATCTCACGCTCGCACCCTGCGGAATCTACAGCGGCCTCTTGAATTTCACGCGCACGCGAGACCTGCCGTTCTTGATCGTTTTCTGGGTCGTCGCCCAGGGCGGGGTCATCGCCGCGATGTTGCAGGAGGATACGCCCGGCCTGCCCGCAGGCGGCGTGCCCTTTCGGTTTTGGGTCTTGCCGCTCGGCCTCGCGCTGCTCGCCATCGCGATGCGCCGCATCACGGCGCGGCGTTGGCTTTACATCGACTGGCTTCGCTACCGCGCGCCGCGGCCGACTTCGATGGGAGTGCGGGTCGCGGAGTGAGGCGCGCGGGACCGCAGCGCGCCGTCGTCGATCACGCCGTCGGGTCCATCAACACCCCAACAAACAGCAACACCCTCGTTTGATCGTCCCGAATCGCATAAAAGAACGGATGGTCCATCGTCATCGAAAACTGCCCCGCCCCGACGGCCGAAATGCCGATGCCGACGCTCGTCGCGCCCGCCGCTACCGTGCCGGATTCGTCGACCTCGATGACGGTCTTGTGCTCGACGTCACTAATGCAGGCGCCCGGTGCGATGCCGCTGAAATCGGCGCCAGAGCTCGTGCAGAACGCACCGCCCATGCCCAGCGAAGTCAAGGCGCCGGGCAGCGAGGCGCCGAAGGTCGCCGTGAACCGTGGCAAGGCGATGCTGCCGCTCTCGGTCTGCAGCGCCGCGACCCAGTTGTCGATGGCGGCCGGTGCGATGGCGGCCACGAATCCGCCTATGTCCACGCCGTAATTGGGCAGCACGATGAGCATGCTCAAGGCCCCCTGACCATACGGGAGTCGCAGCACCTGGAAATTGTTGCCCGCGTAATACCCGAAGCTGCCGGTCTGGTTCATGAACTCGCTCGTGACCGGACTGCCGTCGCTGCGTGTGAAGGGCTGCGCCACGGTTTGGTTCGGATCGAACCCGGAAGTCCATTGCCCCTTGAAATAGATCACGTTGACGATGAGCGCGTAGAGGTTCTGGTAGTAGCTCGTCGATTCGGCGGGCAGGATTTGGGTAATGAGTCCCTGAGTCTCGGTGTCGACCCAGGCATTGATATTGTCCGGCGCGCCCGCGAGTCTGCCGACCGTCGCGCCATAATAAGTCTGATCAGTTGTCGTGAAACTCGCTGAAACGCTCAGGCTCGGATTCAGCCACAGGGAGTTCGCGAGCGTGATTTGGACCTTCGGATCGGGGTCGAGCAGCGATGCCTCCAAGGCGGAGTTGTCGGTATTGAGCGTGGCCGTGTTCAAGCTTCCGAGTTGCAGCGTCTGGGCCATGGCCTGCTGCGTGGATCCCACGGCGCCGTTGTAAACGATCTGCAGCGCCATCGCGACGCTGACCGGCGCGATCGCGACGTTACCGCTGTTCCCGGGAATCAAGGTATTCAGGAGACTGAGGCCGAAGCCGTTGTCCGCCGCGACGATCGAGGGGTCGACGCTCGCGCCCCCAGCATAGGCTTTCGCGACCGCGGGCGGCGCCGAGGACGTGCCGCCACCGCCCGGCGGCGACTCGGTCGGCGCGACGGAACCCGAGCCGCAGGCGGCCGTGAGCGCGGCGAGAATGAACGGGGCGCCGGCGGCGCGCAGCCGGGCGCGAACGCAATCGCGATGAGTTCGAGTGTCCATGGCCGAATCCTAGCGAGCGGACGCGAGAAAAGCTGTTGGCGATTTGTACTAGACTCCAACCGCTCCGGGGGGCGGCGGTCGCGCCGACCCCTACACTTCGTCACAAACGGGTACAAAGCGGCAACAATGGCGCGCGCGCGACTCTGCGATCATCTGCCACCATGAGCCGCTCATCACCCTCACGATGGCCGCCGCGTGCGCGCGCGGCGCCCGCCGGCGCGTCTTGGCTGTTCGCAGTGCTGATCGCCCTCGTGGTCACGACTCCGACCGCCGTGGTGGCGGCCGACACCGCCGAAGACGCCTGCCACACGGCATCCCCGGATTGCGTCGCGGTCGGGCATTGGAACTTCAGCTTGGAGTTCGGCGGCGGCGTACGGACGAACCCTTTGGCGGGTTCCGACAACATTCCGCTCATCGTGATCCCGCACATCAGCTACTACGGCAAGCGGTTCTTTCTCGACGACCTGGACGTCGGGGTGACCCTGTTCGAACGCGACGCGAATACCTTCAATCTGGTCGCGAGTCCGGGCTACGACCGCGTCTATTTCTATACCGCCGATCTGCAGAACATTTTCATATCGGGTCTGCCGACTTCTGGGAGTTCGGGCTCTCAGGCGCCGGCGTACTCTCCTGTCGGCACGGCGGGCACGACAGCCGAGCGGGTGGCGCAGACCGCGCCGTACGCCGAGCAATTTCCCCGTCGCGCGCGGCAGTGGACCTATCTTGCGGGTCCGGAATGGACGTTCAAATATGAGAGCATCTCCGGTCAGCTCGACCTCCTGCACGAGATCACGGACAAGTACCATGGCAACCAAATTCGCGCCGCGCTCGGCTTCCCGCTCATCGAAACGCACGGCGTGTTGACCGCCGATGCCGGCATGACCTGGAACAGCGCCGCCTACGTCAATTACTATTACGGCGAGAGCGGCATCTATGCCGGCGGATCGGCGTTGGACCCGTTCGTCAAATTGGGCTACGGAATTCCGGTATCCCGCAAATGTCGCTTCAATGCCTTCGTCGAGTATGAGCACTTGGGCAGAGCGATCGCCGCCAGTCCGATCGTCGCGGAGAACCATGTTGTCACGATCTTTGTCGGCTTCATTTTCTAGTGGCCGCCGCCGCGAGTTCGCGCTCGCGGGCCTGCTCGCGTACCTCGCGTTGACGCCGCAGGCACGGGCGACCGCGGCTCTGGAGCCGACGCATACCGACATCCGTCTCGAGTTGAGTCCGCGCATCTGCACGCTCGGAATCAAGGACCAGCAATGCGAGGCGCGGGTCCAGGCTACGTGGCGTTCGCCGACCGAGGAGTCGCTGTGCCTCGTGATCGAGGGCCGCCCCGAGGTCAAACAGTGCTGGGAAAAATACGCATCGGGCACGTACACGATCGAACTCGTCTTCAATGACGACCTGCTGTTCGAGCTCAAGGATCTCGAGCTGCAGCGGGTGCTCGCCGCCGAGACGCTGCGCGTGATCAAAGAGGCGATCCATTACCGGCACAAGCGCCGCCAGCCCTGGAACGTTTTCGATTGAACGCGCCCCACACGCCTTCGATCATGCTCGTCGAGGACGACCTGCGCCTGTCGGAACTCGTGACCCGCTATCTCGAGTCCAACGGCTTTCGCGTGAGCGTCACGCATCGCGGCGATCAGGTCATGGATGAGGTCACACGCAGTTCACCGGATCTCGTGATCCTCGATCTCGGTCTGCCGGGCCAGGACGGCTTCTCCGTATGCCGGCAGCTGCGGCCGAGCTACGAGAATCCGATCCTGATCCTGACCGCGCGCGACAACGACGGCGATCACGTGCTCGGACTCGAACTCGGGGCCGACGATTATGTGATCAAGCCGGTCGAACCGCGCGTGCTCATGGCACGGATTCATGCGCTGCTGCGCCGGAGCAAGTCGCGCCGGCGCGCGGAGACGCGCGTCATGCGCTTCGGTCGCCTGCAGATCAACGTCCTGGCGCGCTCGGTCAGCATCGACGGACAGCCGATCGCGCTTTCCAGCAACGAATTCGATCTGCTGAGCTTCCTGGCCACGCGAGCCGGCGAAGTCCAGTCGCGCGAGAGCATCTTCCAACAGTTGTACCGGCGCGAATACGACGGCATGGACCGCATGCTCGACGTACGCATCTCGCACTTGCGCAAGAAACTCGGCGAGGACGCCGACTGCTCCGAGCGTATCAAGACCATCTGGGGGCAGGGATACCTGTTCGTGCCGGACGCCTGGTGAGGCATGGTCCGGCACTTCCTCGGTCTGTATCTACTGATCGTCGTCACGCTCGCCGCCGTGAGCTGGGGCCAGGATAAATTGCTGCAGGCCTACGGGACCGGGGACTTGCTCGACGAGCGTTCGCAGGCGGTCGCACTGAACGCGGTCGGCGACCGCCTGCGCTCGCTGCCGACGGCCGAATGGAAAGACGCCGTCGCGCGCGCGGCCGCGGACGCCGGTGTCGGCCTGGAACTGTACAAGACCGAGGACATCGCGGGGCCCGAAACCCTCGCCAAGCTGCGCGCCGGCCGGATCGCCTATCTGCGCGCGGCGCGCGGAGAATCCTGGGCGCTACGCGAAATCGACGCGGATACGGTGCTCGCGCTCGAAGTGTTCGCGCCGGATCCCCAGCGCGGACCGCTCGAGTGGGCGCTCGATGGCTTCTTCTACGCCGCGATCGGGCTCGTGATCATGATCTGGATCTGGCCGCTCACGCGGGACCTTCGCATCCTCGAGGCCGCCGCGGCGCGCTTCGGCGACAAGAACTGGCTGTTCGACGCGCCGATCAAGCCGCGCTCCCAGATCTATCCGCTCGCCGAGACATTCCGCAAGATGGCGGCCCGCATCGACGGGCTCATCGCCTCGCACAAAGACATGTCGAATGCGGTTTCGCACGAGATCAAGACGCCCTTGTCGCGTATGCAGTTCGAAATCGAGCTCGCGCAGCGGGCGGGCAGCCCGGCCGATGTCGCGGCCTCGCTCGCCAACATCAAGTCGGACATCGCCGAGATCAACGCTCTCGTGACCGCGACCTTGAGCTACGCGATCCTGGAGCGCGCCGACCTGGTGCTGAAGGTCGGCGTGCACGACTTCACGACACTGATCCCGGCAATCGCCGAATACGTGCGGCGCGATGTCCGACCGGACATCGACATGCACACGGCCATCGACGCTTCAGGTGCGCGGGTGGTCTGCGACGGGCATTTGTTCGAGACCGTGCTCAAGAACCTGCTCTACAACGCCGCGCGCTTCGCGGACCGACAGGTCCGCGTGTCCTTCGCAACCGAAGGCGGCATGAACCGGCTGCTCGTCGACGACGATGGGCCCGGCATTCCCGAGAAGGACCGCGAGCGCGTGTTCGACTCGTTCGTGCAGCTCGATGCTGCTCAGGGTAGGAAGCGCGGCTTCGGGCTCGGACTCGCGATCGTCCGTCGCGCGATCGAATGGCATGCGGGCAAGGTCTCGGTCGCCGACTCGCCGCTCGGTGGCGCGCGCATCGCGGCGGTCTGGCCGCAGATGCGGGCACCGGACGCGTAAGCTACCATGCTCGCATGCCGATGCATGCTCCCGACTTGCGGCCGCTGATCGTCGGGGCACCCGCCGCGGTCCGCTGCTGCATGCTCGCCTGGTGCACACTCGCGTGCGTCGCGCTCGGCTGCGGCGGCTGCTTTGGAGAAGTGCGCCCGGCCGATCCGCCACCGCCGCCCACCTGGACTTCCAACGTCGCGACCCGCCTCGAAGCGCTCGCCTTGCTCGAATCGCTGAATGCGGAACTGTTGAGCCATGATAGTGCAACGCTCACGCTCGAACGCTGGTGCGCGGCGCATCAGCTGGCCTCGCCGCCCCTCATCGTCGCGCAACGCAGTGCCGGGGCCGAGCAGCCACCGACGGATGAGCAGCGCGCCGAACTCAAGGTTGCAGCCGACGAACTCGTGCGTTATCGGCACGTGCGCTTGACCTGCGGCGCGAAGGTCCTCTAGGAGGCCGATAACTGGTATGTGCCGTCCCGCCTGACGCCCGAGATGAACGCGCAGCTGGACGGCAGCGACGCACCGTTCGGCAAAGTCGTGCGGTCGCTGAATTTCGTGCGACACACGCTAGCGGCGACGCTGCTGTGGCGACCGTTGCCTGAACTCTGGGAGATGGACTCCAGCATCGAATGCGGAAGAGCCAACCTGCAGCCCATGCCTGCGAAACTCCTGCAGCACCGCGCGATTCTCTCCTTGCCGGACGGCACGCCATTCAGCGAGGTCGTCGAAACGTACACGGACGCAGTGCTGGATTTTCCGATACCCGCGCCGGCCGCGCCGCTTTGCCGATGAAGTGGTTCGCGGGCGCGCGCCCGATCACGAACCGCGGCTTTTGGCGCGACGTGTTTGCGGGCGTGAACCTGGCGTCGATCAATATTCCGCAGGTCTTGGGCTACGCCCGTATCGCCGGCATGCCCGTCGTCACGGGCCTGTACACGGTGCTGTTGCCCCTGCTCGCCTTCGCCGTGTTCGGCTCCTCGCGCCACCTGATCGTCGCGGCCGACTCGGCCACGGCCGCGATCCTAATGGGGTCGGTCGCGCACATGGCGCCGCCATCGAGCACCGCCTACGTGACGCTCGTCGGCACGGTCGCGCTGTTGACCGCGGCGCTGCTACTCGCAGCGCGCGTCTTCAAACTCGGGTTCCTCGCCGATTTCCTGTCGCGCACCGTGCTCACCGGGTTTCTGACGGGGGTCGGGCTCCAAGTTGCGATCGCCATGCTCGGCGACATGTCCGCAACGACCGTGGCGTCGCGCTCATCGCCCGTGCGCGTCTGGGAGGTCCTGCACGGAATCCTCGTGGCGCCGAATGTCGCGACGCTCGCCCTGTCTGCCACGGTGGTCACGGCGCTGTTGGTCAGCGATCGATTCTGGCCGCGCTTGCCGCTGTCGTAGATCACGGTCGTGGTCACGATCGGCGCGAGCGCGATTTTCGATTGGACGGCTCATGGCATCGCGACCTTGGGTCCGATTCCGGGCGGACTGCCGCGCCTGGACTGGCCGATGCCGGCCTGGAGCGACGTGCTCGCGTTGCTGCCGATCGCGATGTCCTGTTTCGTCATGATCATTGCCCAGAGTGCGGCGACCGCGCGCGCGTTTGCCGTGATGTACGGCGAGACCTGCGACACGAACGCCGACATACTCGGCCTCGCGGCCGCCAACGCGGTTGCTGCCGTGAGCGGCGCCTTCGTCGTCAATGGCAGCCCGAGCCAGACGGCGATGGCAGATCGCGTCGGCGCGCGCAGTCAAGTCGCCTCGCTCGCGCTGTGCGGCGCGGTGGCCCTCGTGCTGTTATTCCTGACCGTACCGCTGCAGTACTTGCCGCGCTGTGTGCTCGCGTCGATCGTGTTCACGATCGGCGTCGGGATGGTCAATGTGCCGCGCCTCCTGGACATTCGCCGTGAGAGTCCGGGCGAGTTCACGCTCGCGGTCGTGACCGCGGCGACCGTCGTCGTGGTCGGTGTGGAGCAGGGCATTTTGCTCGCGATTGCGCTCTCGCTATTCCGTCACGTTCGGCACAGCTATCGGCCGCACACGACCATGCTCGTTCCGGAGGGCGGCGGCGACTGGAAATCGATCGCTGCCACGCCGGGCCGTGAAACCGAGCCCGGCGTGATCGTTTATCGCTTCGGCGCCGATCTGTTCTATGCCAACCAAAACCTGTTCGTCGACGACGTACGCGCCCTCATTGCAGCGGCGCCGCGCCCCGTGACTTGGTTCGTCGTCGATGCCGGCGCGATTACCGATCTGGACTATTCGGCGGCCAAGGCGCTGCTGGAACTGGTCCTAGAATTGAACGCGCGCCACGTGCGACTCGTGTTTGGCCGCGTCAACAGCTACCTGCGCGCGGATATGGACCGTCACGGCATCACGTCGGCCTTGGGTGCGACCTACGTCCTGCCGACCCTGCACGAAGCACTGGCGGTCACGCACGGCGCCGCGGCGCCGCCTTGAGAGTTCGCTGTCAGGTGTTTCCGACAGACGGCGCGAATTGTCCGGGCAATGTACGGGCGTGGGCTTCGGCAACAGCCTCCTCGAGCGGTCGCAGCGCTCGGTAGCCGGCGAGGTTCTGCGGCCGCTCGACGCCCGCGAGCAGGCGCGGGCAGGGTTCGGGTGCGCCGATGAGCATCCTCACGGGCAGGCGTTCCGCGTACACGGGTAATTCGTAATCCGCGTCGTCATCCGCGACGCCTTTGCCGCGAATCTTCGCGGACGCGCGCTCGATGTCCATCGCGATGACCGTCGTTGCATTCACCTCAGTCGCAGTCGTCGGCCGCAATTGCGCGCTACGGCCCGGGAAGAAGCGGTCCACCATCATGACGAGCGCGCGCCGCTTCTCGTCGAGGTCCGCCACGAGCTGCGCCCGGCCGAATGCCATGACCGAACGGTAGTCTGCCGAGTGATTGAATCCTGAGCGAGCGAGCACGAGGCTGTCGAGATGCGTGACGGTGAGGCACGCGGGCTCACCACTGGCGAGATTGCGCAGCATGCGGCTGGAATTACTGCCGTGCCAGTAAAGCCGGCTCGCCTCACGCCAGTAAAGCGTCGGCGTGCAATACGGCATCCCGTCGATCACGTAAGAAACGTGGCACAGCGCGCCGGCGTCGAGCAGCGCATGCACGGTCTCAAAATCGTACGCGCCGCGTTCCTGGCGTCGCTTGACGCGGTTGATCTCATCCACCGTATAAGCGCCATGTACATCGTTCGCCATGCGTCGTTCCTCTTGCGTCCTTGGCGCCAAACCGGCAACCTCCGCTCGATTATGACGACGCCCGCCCTCGCGATCCACCCGGCCGCGCCGCGCGCCGCAGAACCACGCCGCGTGTTCCTGCTGGGCGCCACGGGCACGATCGGCCGCGCGACCGCGCAGGCGCTCGCCCGGCGCGGCCATGAAGTGATCTGTTTCGTGCGCCCGCGTGCGGGCGCGGGCAGTCGGCTCGCCCCCGATGACAGCGCGAAACTGCTCGCGGGCACGACGGTTCGGTTCGGCGATGTCACGGACCTCAAGTCGCTCGCGCGCGAGGGCTTTCGCGGCGAACGCTTCGACGTGCTCGTCTCGTGCCTCGCGTCGCGCACGGGCACGCCCAAAGACGCCTGGGCCATCGATCACCGCGCACATCTCGATGCGCTCGTGGCCGCGCGCCACGCGGGCGTCACCCAAGTCGTTTTGTTGTCGGCCATCTGCGTGCAGAAGCCGTTGCTCGAGTTTCAACACGCGAAACTGGCGTTCGAGAAGGCGCTCATCGAGTCGGGGCTGCGCTATTCGATCGTACGTGCCACCGCCTTTTTCAAATCCTTGTCCGGGCAGATCGAGCGCGTGCGGCGCGGCAAGCCGTTCCTCGTGTTCGGCGACGGCGAACTCACGGCTTGCAAACCGATCAGCGACGCGGATCTCGCGAACTACCTCGCGGACTGCCTCGACGATCCGAGCCGCTGGAACCGCGTGCTGCCGATCGGCGGCCCCGGCAAGGCGATCACACCGCGGCAACAAGGCGAACGACTGTTCGCGCTGCTCGGCCGTCCGCCGCAGTTTCGGCGCGTGCCGATCGGCATGCTCGATGCGATCATCGCCGTGCTCGGCACGCTCGGACGCGTGGTCCCCTCGCTCGCGGACAAAGCCGAACTCGCGCGCATTGGCCGCTACTACGCGACGGAATCGATGCTGGTTTGGAATCCCGAGACCCGGCGCTACGACGCAGATGCGACGCCGGACACGGGCACCGAGACGCTGTTCGATTTCTATGCGAGCCTCGTGTGCGGTGCGACCGCTCCCGAGCGCGGCGACCACGCGGTCTTTTGAGCGTGCGAAAACCGCTTGCATGAACTCTCTACTTGAGTGACTGTAGCGAGGCAGCCCCGCGCCTCGCTCGAAGGTCACCACTATGCAACTCCAGTGAGCACGCCATCCGCACCCCGTGTCCGCGCCCGGGTGGCCGGCGCCCTGTACGTGCTTTGCATCGTCTGCGGCTTTTATGCGGAGATGGTGGTCCGCGCCAAGCTCATCGTCGCCGGCGATTCGGCGGCGACCGCGCAACACATTCTCGCCGCGCCGGCGTTGTACCGGCTCGGTTTCTTTGCGGACGTCGCGGCGATGGGGCTCGGCTTGCTCTCCGCCGTGATTCTCTACACGCTGTTCAAGCCCGTGAGCCGCGGACTCGCACTCATCGTGCTATCACTCGACATCGTCAGCAACGCGATCTCGCTCGCTGGGGCCGTGCTGCTGTATGCGCCGTTGGTCTTCTTGCAAAGCACCGATCTGCTCGCGCCTTTCACCGACGCGCAGCGGGATTCGCTCGCGCTGCTGTCGGTTCATCTCTATGAACTCACGTATGCGCTGAACCTGGCCTTCTTCAGCGGCTCCTGCATAATCACGGGTTACCTGATCTTTCGCTCGACGTTTCTGCCGCGCGTGCTCGGGATCCTGCTCGTGATCGCCGGCGCCTGCTACCTGACGAATTCATTCGTGGACTTCATGCCGAAGGGCTATGCCGACTGGCTGTTCCCGTGGATTCTTCTGCCTTGTGCACTCGGCGAAGCGGCGCTCGCCTGGTGGTTGCTGCTGGTCGGCGTCAATGCGACGAAATGGGGGGAGGTGGACGCCGCGGATCGGCGCGTCGATTCTCCGGCGTCCGTACGTGTTGCCTGAACTCAACGGGATTGCAGTTGCCCACTGAGACCGGTCGCGCAGCGCCGCCTCCCGGTCGAATCCACGTCGGCATCGGCGGCTGGAATTTCGCACCTTGGCGCGAGACTTTTTATCCGCGCGGCACGCCGGCGAGCCGCGAACTCGATTATGCGAGCCGCCAGCTCACGTCGATCGAGATCAATGGTACGTTCTATCGCCTGCAGAAACCGGCAGTCTTTGCGAAATGGCACGACGCGACGCCGGATGATTTCGTGTTCTCGGTCAAGGCGCCGCGTTTCGTCGTGCAACGCAAGGATCTGCGCAGTGCGGAGAATGCCATCGAGCGTTTCTTGGCGAGCGGCATCGTCGAACTCCAGAGCAAGCTGGGCCCGCTCCTCTGGCAACTCTCCGCGACGAAGCCATTCGACGCGGACGAGCTCGACCGCTTCCTAGCGCTGCTGCCGGCCGCTGTCGGAACGCTCCGGTTACGGCATGCCCTCGAGGTTCGCCATCCGAGTTTCGCTCATCCGGAGTTCCTGAGCGTCGCGCGCGAGCATCGCGTCGCCGTCGTCGTCGAGGACGACGCGGCGCAGCCGGGTTACGCCGATCTGACCGGGAGCTTCGTCTACGCGCGCCTCCGACGCAGCGTCGCTTCCGTCGCGACCGGGTATCCCGACGCTGCCTTGAAAAAATGGGCGCGCCGCGCGGTGACTTGGGCCGCGGGCAGAGAGCCCGCGGATTTGCCGCGCATTACGCCGCTTCGCCGGGCGGCGGCACGTGGAAAGGCCGTCACCAGCCGGCGCGACGTGTTCGTGTATTTCATCAACGGCGCCAAGGAGCGCGCACCGGCGGCGGCGCTGCGAATGCTCTCGCTGCTGCGCTAGACGTGTGCAACCCAGGTTGTGAAAAGCTGCCAACCCTGCCAGGCAGGTAACGTGAGAAAGCAGATCAACACGAGCAGCATGACTCCAAAGCCAAACCAAGTGGCGCGCTGGACCCGTCGCTGGGTCGCCAAGTCATAGGCGATGAGTAACAGCGGCTGAAGAAGATAGAAAAACGCCAGTGCGAACGGTGGCCCGTTTTGGATGAAATCAAAGGGCCACCGGGCGAGCGCGGGACCGATGATCGCGGCGCTCGCGAGGGTCATCAATCGTTTGTGCTCGGACGCGCTTGCGCGTCGCGCGAGTCCCGCCGCGATCAAAATGGCGAAGGCTACGGTTTGCGCGAGGTCGCCGGCGAACCCGCCGGCGCTAAGACCGCTGGGTTCTCTGCGGACGGCCATGATCGCAGTCGCCGGGCCCACCAGCACCATCGCGGCGGCCCACACGCCCATCACGATGCCAAGCTTGCGATGCATCGAGACATGACGGGTTTCAACCAGTGCGATCTGCGTGGCAAAGAGGGCTATCCAGCCGACGTACAAGACAGAGTGGACATGCACGAGCGCGCTGGGAAGCCTTGCGAAAACCAGGCCTGCACCGATGTAACTGGGCCAGAACCCGAGCAGCACATAGCCCACGAGCAGCAGCGCTATCAGCGGGAAAAACAACCGATCGGTACGTCGCTGCGAAATGATGCTAGCCACTGGGCTCCCTGTGCGGCCGCGCGGGCCTAATGAGTCGTGGATTCGTGTGAATAAACGACCTTCCAACCGTCTGGCCCTTTTTTCCAGATGGAGGAAACAGCAAATCGGCCTTCCTTGACCGCGCCACTCGGCAGCGTTCGATGCGCCTTCATCAGCAGCGTCGTTACCACTACATCGGGCGCGAGTTCCAGAATCTCAGGGGCGCTTTCGAGTTGGTAAACGACGTCGGTTTTTCCGTTGTTCCACCATTCTTCTTGCTTGTCTCGGATCGTGTTCCACCCCACGATCGGCTCACCGTCCACAATCAACGTGACACCCGGAATGCGAGCATAGTAACCCACATGGCGTTCGACATCGTGTGCATTGGCGGCGTCTGCCATGCCCTTGAGCGCCGCAGCGACCTCAGCTCGAGGCTCGAGCGGCGCGTCCGCGCGCAAATCCGCATGAGCCCAGAACAGGGCCAAAATCAGTACAAGAAGCTTCGAATCGTTCAAGATCCTCGATCCTTGCGGTTCAATCATCTTGCGGTAGACTAGCATTCGATCGGTACTCCGATAGTGACGGCCACGAAGAGTCGAACCCTTTTGATCCAAAAATACCTATCCATCGCCGTTCGTCTCATTTTTGCGTTGTACTATTTCGGTGTTGGCATCATCGGGTTCATTACCAATGACGCGGTGAAGGACGCGGCGAACGCCTCGACGCCGCTCGAAAAGGCGATGGCGGAAAGCCTGTTCATGAACCCTCTACTTTGCCTGGCCTGCCTCGTTGGAGGCGGCGCAATGCTTTTTCGCAGAACGACCCCTCTAGGAATCGTCATTCTGGCACCGCTGGTGATCATCATTTTTTGCTTCCACATGATAATAACGAAAAGTTACTTGTGGGGTTCACTGAATTTGATCTTGCTCGCGGCCAACGCTTGGCAGTT
>Ga0116231_10012106_pt1 | contig 12864 bp, 9 predicted proteins | sample S1TSphgellanicum_2_FD_89695 | JGI IMG/M metagenome (GOLD analysis project Ga0116231, IMG submission 89695) | Host-associated microbial communities from peat moss isolated from Minnesota, USA - S1T2_Fd - Sphagnum magellanicum MG | ecosystem: Host-associated > Plants > Peat moss > Unclassified... | reverse complement strand
GTTCTGGACCTTAGAAGTCGCATTCTGCATCTCATGAGTTGCATTTTGCACTCCCCAAGACTCGTATTGATCTGCACTCTAGGCAGGGGTGCAAGCATTCCACCTCCTAGTACAGAATGCGACCCTAGTAGCTAGGTGCCACATTCTGCACCCTAGGGGCGGCTGCATTCTGCCCCCAAAGGGAACCAGCACCCCCACCAGCACACCATGAAGGATGAATGATAAGTGGTCAGGAAACAGTTTTCTGTTGGGTTCCAGTTCCCTAGCTAACCATGGTGATTAGCTCAGTTGCTTTCTTTTTCTACCTACCTACCTCCTAACAGCCCCCCACAAAGCAGGTTGTTAGTAGGTAGGTAGTAAAAACAGCAGCCCTTAACTATGTATAAACCATCTTACTTACCTAGTAGTTTAAACCTATTTTTTTCTAACCTATCTACCTATATATATATGAGACCTATTTTCCTACAGAATTGGTTACCAAGGTGAAACCAAATATTAACTCAGTCGAGGTTCATCCACAACCGAGTGATGATAACAGGCATCCATTGGATGATGTGCTGGTGGGTGCTGGTTCACTGTGGCTAGTTATGGATGAACCTCTCTACCGATTTACACCTAGAAGGCTGCATTCTGCAACAACCTAGTAGTCACATTCTGCACCCTAGGAACTGCATTCTCTATCACCTAGTGAAAGCAAGATATGAACTAAGGTAGGACACACCCTAGGTTAGATAGAGTGAGTGTTTCTTTTCTTTTTCAATGGCATACATCTTTTTATTTTGTTTGGAAATTTTTAGGTAGTGTAGTAGGACTTTTTCATCATAGGACTAACAAATTTTTCAAAGGATTGTAAAAGTTTGTTGTTCTTGTTGCAATTGTAGTAATTTCTAAAGGTTGTTGTTCATTTGGTTTGAATGCAGCTTTTGCCATAGAGAACATTAAAAAAGCTCTCAACCTCACGACTTGGACCGGAGATCCATGCGTGTACACACCTTACAACTGGATCACATGTACATCCAATTCCACTAATCGAAATGAGATACCTCCTAATATTGTGACTCTGTAAGCCCATTTTCACCTTATTTCCTAAATGAAGGATAATATTACAAATTTGACTCATTTTTTCACAACCCAATCGCTTACTCATGATAGGGTTGGGTAAGGCGGGGGGGTTGGGTTCTTGAAGTTTTTTTAAACAAGTCTAGAGTTTGGAATACATAGAATATGTGTAAATTTTGGTTTCAAATATCAAATTGGGAATATCAAAACATCAAGAATCATACAAACCCTAATATCAAATACAATGAAAATTTTAATAAAATTTTCCATGGAAATAAATAGTCATCATGCTAATTTGTATGTAACATTAACTACTAAGTTTTAAGTATCCTTTTCGCAACATTATACCTTTAAATATGACTTCAAAGAATGATCATGACTACGGTCTAAACGTGTTCATGGTAAAATGTTGTAATTCAAGACAAGATCACAATTTACTTTGGAAAAGATGCCATTGCAAATGGACACATGACATACTAACATTTTGTAAACTTTTCACACTCCTTTTAACTTCTTTAAGAATAGGGGAATGCATGTCTTGTGGGATGTTTTCCACAAACATTGGGATGTTCATGTAGCTAAACATAAAGATGCATGCAATCTAATCGGGAGTATATACTCGGTTGTTGCAGGGAGCTCACCAATTACGACTTGACAGGCACCATCCCAGATGCCCTAAGTAATTTGACAATGCTCACTACTCTGTAAGCAAACTTATACACATTGGTGAACTAAACTCCAAATTTTCAATACCTTGTTCTCCACTTAAATACTTAGTAGGAGTTGATATATATATCATGTTTATTGTCAAATATGTTCACAATTTTCCCATTTCGGTGTGCGTGATGGTTCCAATGTAACAAATGCTTTGTAACTAAAAGCAAAGTTCATTCTAAAGCACAACAACTTATAAGGTAATTCCCAAAGCATAGTGTATACTAGTATACATGAGAGGTGTTTACAAATCACACCGACTAGGGCTATTGAATATCAAAGATTCCAAAATTCTTTTCTTCATGATATGAACTTGGGATGTTGGAGAATTCTTTGAAATGAACTTCTTTACAAACATTCATCAACTTCTTTTTTTTAAAGTTATCAAAAGTGATTATAAGTCAATATCTAATACCACACTTCGGTGAACATGAAATCATAGTTAACAAGTTCAATGTTGGCAAATGGTGCACGTGAATGGTGTGCATACTAGGTGGTTGGATGATAACTCATTGCAAGGCCCTATCCCAGAATCGCTTAGTGCATTGACAAATCTTGTATCATTGTGAGTTTACATCACCTTCAAACCTTCAACTATTTGTATAAATAGGTTCAACTATTTTGCTAAAATATTTTCTCATCATAGTTAGAATATGTCATGTTTGCAAACCCTAACCCACAATGTAATTAATGTATTATATCTTTGTATTTGGAAAGTGGATTCCTATTCATCGAATGCAAATTGATCAAAGTCTACCTCAATTTTACAACTAGTTGATCTTTCAAATATCCGACCCTAAACATGTAACATAAATTGTACTGTATTTTATTCAAAAATTTGCATTTTTGTTACAAGTTGAGAAAACTCATTATATTGTTGGCTTGACATTAACAGACGATTATCAAATAATGAACTTACAGGCTCCATCCCTACTTGGCTTGAATCCTTAAATTTGCAAGAATTGTAAGTATGATTTTCACCTTTCCAAAATCAGGAATTATATATGTTTTGTGAAAGGACTTCTCCTTTTATAGTTGCTATTTTTTTGTTTTTTTGTAATTTAGAGGTGTTTTTTATGTTCATATTTCAGCTTTCATTTCCTAAGCTTTTGTAATTAATTAACTACATGTGTGTTATTTTTTCCAAGCTAGCCTAACATGGTGTGGGTTTTTTTGGTTTTTTCTTTTTTTCATTTTTTTTTTTAAAAATTCAAAGAGTGGTGATTTTTTGCTTTTAAAAAAAAAAACAAAGTAGTGGAAAAGTAGTTCAAATTTTAGGGGGCATTAATAATATCTTGAATGTTTTCATGGGAACAGGATTTTATCAAACAACAATTTCTCTGGAATGATACCCCCTGGTCTTTTAAAGAAGGCAAACCTGACTTTTCAGTAAGTTTTGTTCACCTTGCCTTATTTTTGCATTCAAATTGCGGAAATTGGAATTGGTGCGAGGAATAAGGATTTTCTTAAAGGTTTAAAAAAATTAGCACCTAGCCTACATGACAAAGGGATTTGGAAATACATTTATGAAGTTTGAACTTTGAACAGTGTTGGGCAGTTATCGGGAAAAAAAAAAAGGAACCAAACTCCACAAGTTATCACCACGGTTTGTAGGGTTCATAACCCTAAATTATTGAATGTCCCAAATCAAAAAACCCTAAGTTACCTAGTGTCCCAAATCAAAGAACCCTAAGTTACATAGTGTCCCAAATCAAAAAACCCTAAGTTACCTAGTGTCCCAAATCAAAGAACCCTAAGTTACATAGTGTTCCAAATCAAAAAACCCTAAGTTACCTAGTGTCCCAAATCAAAGAACCCTAAGTTACATAGTGTCCCAAATCAAAAAACCCTAAGTTGCCTAGTGTCCCAAATCAAAGAACCCTAAGTTACATAGTGTCCCAAATCAAAAAACCCTAAGTTACCTAGTGTCCCAAATCAAAGAACCCTAAGTTACATAGTGTCCCAAATTTAAAAACCCTAAGTTACTGAGTGTCCCAAATCAAAGAACCCTAAGTTACATAGTGTCCTCAATCAAAGAACCCTAAGTTACCTAATATCCCCAATCAAAGAACCCTAAGTTACCTAGTGTCCCAAATCAAAGAACCCTAAGTTACCTAGTACTCCAAATCAAAGAACCTTAAGTCACCTAATGTCCTAGCAACCTTGAATACACAAGTTGTGATGAACACCTTGACACATTTCTAGAGAATGAAAACTCATCAACCCATACAATTGTGTATCTAATAGACTCACTTCATACCTCAACATTAGCTCTCTAAATTGGATACCTATTAACTTGTCCATTAACTCCTCTAGGTTCGGCAAGGGTAGGGGAAAATGAATATTATATGACTAGCATAAAACTAGCCAATGGAACACCAACTTCACTTCGTGTTATATTAATGTCATGTCCACACATATTGTAATAAATGATTGTAATAATATTGTAATAATAATGTAACAAATGAATGTTATTAATAAATTTTTGAGAACTTGTTGTCCTCATGTGTGCACCCATTCTAGGGCCCCTTGCCATATTGACCACCATTTTGGCATCACCTTGATTATATTTTAATGCGAGGAATTCATATTGACCACCATTTTGGCATCACCTTGATTATATTTTAATGCGAGGAATTTTGGCAATCTAACTAGTCTCTTTTTTTTAGTTTTTTCAATTTTTGTGATGTTTTTGCTCAAGTGGTGATCATCATCCGGAAGAATATTTAGCCAAATTTGGTGATATTCAAAATATGAAAGTAAAAAAAATTACAATCTTAAGCATCCTTTCTTTCATGCAATTGTGGTGAATTTTGGTGAAATGTTTTCTTTCAAAAAACAGGGTTTAATTTATGAGAGAGTATTCTTTTTCAAAATATTTTTCAAAAAAATGGTGAAAATTCACCACAAAAATATTAATAATTAATAATTAATTTTAAAAATCAGTGATTTTTCTATTGATTAATTGGTAATATTGCAGGTATTCTGGAAACCCATATTTATGCATATCAACAACTACATGTTCAGCACATTTTTCACCTTCACCATCACCAACAATTGCGCCACCGCCGAATCCAAGCTCTAATCATATAGCAGCTATTGTGGGAGCTATTGTGGGAGGCTTACTTGTGGCCATTGCAGCCACATTGGTGCTAGTCATTTGTTATTGCAAAACCAGAAACAACAACAACCATTCTGAAGGAGAGATGGCAATAGCAGAAATGCAATCGCCGGGTCCAAAAAAGCCATATGGATTAGGTATGTGAAATTTTTTCTCCATACCTCATGTCCTTGATTATATTTTTGCTAATTTCCATATTTCTAGTTTGTAAATTTACAAATTAATTATATTCACGATATCAACCATATGACCCGAAAAACCCTAAACCCTAAACCCTTGTTCCTTAAAACCTAAATCAACATATATATATATATATATATATAAGTACATATTCTAGTGTCATTACACAATAGGAATGCCCCCAAAATTATAATGACATTAATGTTGGGGGATTCGAGTATTGTAATTAAGACTTTTGATTGTCAAAGTGTTATTATTATGTCCAAAATTTGGAAAGTCCCAAAGAAGGAAACATTTTATCAATATTTGACTCATTGGTAGTAGTTACATGTTATTAGTTTAAGAGAAGAAATTTGGTAGACTTGTTGAAATTTGGGATGAGAAATTATGTTATAGGGAACATATATAATACTTAAAACACCAAATGGGAATACATGACAACAACACCCTTTTGGTTCCAAATGCCCATCACCAAATTTATTTACTATTTATCATCAAATTTGCTTTCCATTACTTTCATAATTTTAATAACTATTCAACCCTTTCCATTTTTCAAACCAAAAGGAAAAAAGTTGTTCACATGTGCAAGTTCTATTTAGTACTCTTTTTTTTTTTTTTAAAGTGGATAGCTACAACTTGTACCATATAAGTTCATGTTTACATATTGGTTATTTCACCTTATATTTTCATATGTTAACCATCCTTAATAATGTTAATCCATTTTAGAAGAATGGGTATTTTTCAAAAATGGGATATTATTTTTTTTTAAATTATTGAAAAATTGAATAAGACTTTCTTAAACTCTAAATTGCACATGTGTAGACATTCATGGTAGACCAAGAGGATTAGATGAACACCAAGTTGGGAGCCCACAAGTTGCACACGAATATTCATTTGTTGAGGTGATGAGGGCAACCAACAATTTTTCAAAGGTCCTTGGAGAAGGTAGCTTTGGTGTTGTGTATTATGGAAAACTACCTAATGGACAAGAAGTTGCGGTTAAAAGGTTGTCTACTACTTCGCATCAAGGAGCTAAGGAGTTTTTCACGGAGGTATGTTTATATATATATATATCACTAAAACTACCAAGTTAGTACAATTTTAAGATGAAAATAGAATTTCGGCATTTTTTTGAATATTAATTAAATTTTCAAACCTTTGAAATCATTTTACATTTAATTGAATATTTACAAGATTTTAGCAAAAATTGTCTCTACTACATTGTAATTTTATTTTATTTCATTTCTTTTGTTTATAGGTCGATCTCTTAACCAAAGTGCACCATAAGAACTTGGTGTCTTTGGTTGGATTTTGTAATACGGAAAAGGAGCAAATATTGATTTATGAATATATGTCAAATGGAAGCTTGGGTGAAAGCCTTTACGGTAAGACTCACAACTCTTAAGATTTTTGCAACAATAATGTGTTATTGTTTATGTGCTCTATTTTAGGTACGATTTTTAAAAAGTGTCGAAAAAATGTATTATACCTAGCATCTTTGATTTACAATGTTTTGCCCAATTGCCTTTCAATTTATTCATTTCCATGAATTGTGGGCGTCGTGATCTTTTAGGAACTCCAAAGGCATACAACAATCCAATAAATTGGAAAACTCGGCTCAACATTGCTCTTAATGCTGCACAAGGTTCAAAACATTGTGACCAAAGCCTTTTTTTTATACATATCATTATACATACATCATCATTTTTATTTTTATTTTTATTATTTCAAAGGAAAAAAAAAATTATCTACTTTTAAATGATTTTCATTAGTAACAAATGCATCATAAATTTCCATCAATGTTTTGATCACCAAATGTGTTTATTTTTTAAATCATGTTTTGTTGTAACATTAAGGATTGGAGTATTTACACACCGGTTGCAAACATCCCATCATCCACCGTGATATAAAACCTAGCAACATTCTTCTTTCATCCAAAATGGTTGCTAAGGTTGCCGATTTCGGACTCTCGAAAATGAATGTGAACGAGGGTGCTTCCTATGTCTCCACCCAAGTCAAAGGCACGGCTGGGTATATGGACCCCGAGTAAGTAAACCAATTTTTATTTTTATTTTTTTTTCCAATTTGTGTCATTTTCCATATCATCATCTTTTGAAACTTTACTAAAAAAAAATTTAAATGGTTTAGGGTTAAGTCCAACTTGTGTCATTTTCGATATCATTGTCTTTTGAAACTATACTAAAAAATTAATCGGTTTAGGGTTTAGTCCAATTTGTGTCATTTTCCATATCATCGTCTTTTGAAACTATACTAAAAATTAAAATGGTTTAGGGTTTAGTCCAATTTGTGTCATTTTCCATATCATCGTCTTTTGAAACTTTACAAAAAAAATTAAATGGTTTAAGGTTTAGTCATATGCTTTAATCGTAATGGTTCATAGCAAGAATGCTTTTGCAATGCATTTCTTTCAAAAAAGGAAATGCCTTGTTCTAGCCACCGGCCAAGTCTTTACAACCTTATAATGTGTCTTGTGGCATTCACAATGTTATTCATGGGTATATTTTTCTAAACCCATGCAAAATGACAAGTTTGAATTCAATGCCTCGATGTCTTTGTCGGGTTATCGATTGCCCAGGTATTACAAAAACGAGCAATTAACGACAAAAAGCGATGTCTTTAGCTTTGGAATTGTGTTGTTGGAATTGATATGTGGACGTAAATCCATCAATGTTGAATTACCTCCAAACAAACGCCAACTCACGAATTGGGTATGTTGCTTTTTCCTTATGCACATAATTATAATTTTTTTATAATTTATCATAATTATGGATGATTTACAAAAAAAAATTGATTTCAAATTGCCATCCATTTGAAAAATAGTGGCCTTTCATTTATTTAACATAAAAAAAACTTGGGTACAATTGATTACAAATCAAACCCAAAATTTAAAAAATTAAAACTCTTTCAACACAAATAGAAACAAATACTTATCACAATAATCCCTAAATTTTTATTAGGGTAATATTTTTCATTTGTCCAAAAAATTACAACATACTTCTTTGTCCATACACTTTTTGATTATGGTTCAATTATATGTAGAAACACGATGCATTATTTATAATTCAATTCAAGGAATTGGCATACTATATGAGCCTCCTCTTCATCATTTCCAATTTGACTATGGAATTGATAGAAAGAACAAAAACCAAACCATTAAACTTAAAGACACAAATGAAAAAGTTCCGCATTTTTTATTTTATTTCACTATTTTAATTTATATTTTAATATTAGTTTGTTTGTTGGCCTTGCCTTGGTAGGAAAGGATATTGTGTTTAGATTCATTATAGAGTACAGTAGCTTAAGGGATTTTTATAGGCCCTTAGGTAATAATAATAAATAGGTCTATTTTTTATATGAGGATTTTTAAAAGATGATATTTTGGCTTATGTTGAAACTTGAGATTAGTTATTATATAGAGTTATGACATCTTGAAGGATTTTGGCTTCTTTTAGAGGATTTTTTGAAGATTATATTTTTTGCATGGTGAAATATTTGAATTTACATTCTTTTGCCTTAAGATACGTTTTAATGTAAATGGCAAAGGCCACGGTGTCACACACACCTTGTTGTTTTGCAGGTGAGGTCACACTTACAAGCGGGAGTTATCCATCCCGTTGTCGACCCAGCATTGGGAAACCAATTCAATGTTGAAAGCATGTGGAAGGTAGCTGAGATAGCAATGAGGAGTGTTGAACCATATGGTGCACATAGGCCAACTATGATGCAAGTCGTGGCTGATCTTCGAGAAGCCATGGAAATCGAAGAGAATGTGAATCCTTCAAACCCTAGTAACCTTGCACATCAAACAATCAGTAGAACATTGTTAGGAGGAAACTTTACGAGTCATGAGAGCTTAGATTACATGGTGGGGGACAACTCATTAACACCTTCAAGCTCAAGTAAAGTGGATATTGACTCCGGCCCACATGCAAGGTAACAACAACAACAACGATTACATCAACGACAACAACAACAATTACATCAAAAACGACGACGACAACAACAACAATTACATCAATAACGATTAAATTTAGTGTAATGCAAATCTCTATCACCCTAAACTTGTTGAATAAAAATGTATGTTACATAACCATCATCATCGTCATCGTCGTCGTATCATTCAATGTGTCATTACTCATCAAATGAAGTCTTTACTCTTTTTGTCTTCCATTCAAAGACTATGGTGATCTCAAGGCTCACCTCACCTTTAGCGGGAGAAAGAAGCCCATCTTTAGAACTGAGAATATGAGAACCATCTTTGTTGCCTAAACCCTAACCCTATGCAGTGCAGTGTTGGGGGTGGGGGAAAATTTGCCAAATTAGTGTGCAATTAAGTCATGTGCCACAATTTTTGGGTTTTTTATTTTGCCATTTCAATCACTTGATTGGATTTTCACTTGCTTGGTTCTATTCTTCTAGGTGTGAGAGAAGTTGAGATACCTCTACCCTAAACCCTAAAACATTGTTTTTTTTTTTTTGGTGATGACCTAACTATTAACCTTGGGTTCTTTTCTAGGTGTGAGAGAAGTTGGATTTCCAACCTATAATTGTTTGGTAATACCTATTTTTGTTTTTTTGGGCGATCTCCTAAATATTAACCTTTGGTTCTATTCGAGTTCTAAAAGAATTTGGGTTACCTATATTGTTTTGTGATTTCCATTTATTTTTTTTTGGAGGTGTTATCTTAATAGTTAGCCCTCCATTCTATTCTAGGTTTGAGAGAATTTTGGTTACCTATATTGTTTTGTGATCTCCATTTATTTTTTTGGTGTTATCTTGATAGTTAGCCCTCCATTCTATTCTAGGTTTGAGAGAATTTTGGTTACCTATATTGTTCATGATACCCATATAATTCAATGATATCCTAATAAATTAACCTTGGAATCAATTCTAAATGTGTGTATTTGTTTACATTTGATGATACCCTTATGATGTGATGATATCCTAACAATTAACTTGAGTATTAGATGTCGATTTCCATTGTGCATGAGGGACAATCACTAGAAATAATGTGGAATTATTCACATGCCACCATTTTGGCTTTTCCATTTTAGTCCCTCACTTGGTTCACTTCTCGGTTTGATTCTAGGTGTGAGAGAATTGGGTTATTTCCATTGTTTGTGTAGGGTAATGCCCAAGGAGTCAAATATATATAATTGACCATGATCTCATAGGACATGTATTATTGCTCATATGTATAAAAATACATTTTTGCATTTTATTTTGAATTAAAAGATGCAAGTATTGTATAAAGAGACAAATAGAAATTTAAATGAAAAAAAAATCATCCAAAAGAACTATTCAGCTTGTAGATTTCCAAGGGGGGGCAAGGGGAAAGGATTTTAATTTCCATTAAGATTTTATTTTGTTGTGTAATGTGTTATGATATCTAGGATTTGAAATTTAAAATCATGTTTACAATTTATTAATTTTGAGGCAACATCCATTGACACATTGCTACTAAATCTTTGATTTTATTTTTCAAAAGGTGATTGTACAAACTCAACAAACCTACAAACTTCATATTTGCCACTTTGCCAACTACTTTTGATTCCACCTCAATTTGCATGTTGCCATGAGGGTTCTCACCTTGTCATGTGTATGTCATGTCTATGTTTCTCTATGCACCTTTTTTGGAAAGTTATACTTCATAGGGCTTTACATTAGCTACCCCATGAGGGAACTCCCGCTTCTCTATGCAATGTGTCAAGCATCATTACTCTTCTTCATACCAAGCAATGCCATAATAAATGTGATCCAATTTGCATTAGGAATATCATTGTGCCTAAGGAAGTGAACATCTTTGAAGACTTGATGTTATTGGGTGTCACTCCTTTGATTAAGAATATGTAGTAGTTTTGGATATTTAAACTATTGCAACTATTGATCATCTACACTCCTCTACATCCATATTCCACCCGATCGAAAATCAATCTCGTGATAAAAATAAAATCACTACAATAAACAAAGTGCCCACAAACTACCAAAAAGCCATTCCAAAACACAACAGTGGTCTTTTCCTGATCCAGCTTTTTTAAGTCTAATTCAAACTCAACCAAGCAGCAGAGGGTCAAATGAAAAATCCTGACACATGAAGAAAAAAAAAAAGCTAACAATTCATCCAACATAGAGCAGAACAAAGATAACAGAAATGACAGAAATAACCTGAACCCAATTATCACAAACACCATACAGTACTAAACTTGAAAGGGAACAACAGAGTATGTAGCTGCGCTCTCAATACCCTCATATGTTTTCAATAAACTCAAAAGAGCCTCCCCTCTCGATTGGGTCCCTAACCCAACTCTGCAAAAACATTTATTTCAGGCAAGAAAACAAACGATTTAGTACTCAAAGATTTGGATTTGGGTCATCCTGAAATGAGGAGAAGGAGACTTCTTCACAGACAGAGCAAGGCTTCACCCAACTTATTACTAGACCATGTCTTCGTTTTCCAGTGATGATGGCAAGTTCTCTGTCGAAACTACTTTTGTTTCGGCTTTTGTTACTGAACCCAACCTCTCCTCCAAAGCCCGGGCACCTCGCTCCCTGTGTCCACCACCCAATCCCATGATCAGAACTATCTACTGACAATACATGTCCAGGCAGATAGTATCAACATTCACACAACGTACTGGACAGTGGATGCTGCACTCACAATTTGATGAGAACCAAACAATTTATTTACCTCCTGCGGTTGGCCTCCACAGGGTCAGAACCAGGAAGGGGCTTTCCAAGGTCAAAGTCCTGCCCTTCCTCCAGCACTTGATTCCTCCGCCCACAGAAGATCTTCTCAAAAATAGCAAAAACTGGATCGACAAGAGGTCTGCACCCGAAAGCAAGGTACTCACAAAGTCAAGATCAAGAAAGGCTCTTGCAGGAACTGGAATGTGCAAGCAGCCTCCTGTTGGAACCAGAACTGGAATCCAGAACCAAAAGGTCTATTTGGAACCCAGAACTAGACAAAAACTGGATTAGATGTGCCAGCACAAGAGAACATCAAGAGCGCTCTTTGTCTTGTGCTGTTGTAACCAACAAGAAGAAGAGAGATGATTCACTCAAGATGATGCACTGATCCAATGCATAATGCTGAGGTTTACTTACTGTAGGAATCCTGGGAAGAACGTGGTGAGGGCGAATTCAGAACTCGCATCACCTTTGAAACCCGCCTCTGGTTTCCTTTGAAGATAGCGCAAGTAAAGCCAGGCCCCATAAGTACCAAACACAATGAATGGCACAAAATGCATAGGCTCATTTAAAATGATGCTGGCAATGAGCGCTGACAGCACAAACATTGAGGGTAACCACTGCAATCATCAAACCATACTAATGACTGTCAGCAAACCAAAGCATGCAAAAAACTTTCTGGTACATCTCCAGCATGCAAACTGTCTGATACATTGCTGTCACAACTGCCACACAATTTGAAAATCCAGACCTTGGAGTTGGGTCTTTTCATAAGAAACTCCTGACCCATCAGAGCAGTGACTAGTTACATATACGGATGATGCTTTCTTTACCTTGGCACGCAGCTTCAACAAGAATGGTACTTCTTGATCTGGCATTATCTGCTTCACCGCCACCAAAAAGCCAGCCAACACTCCATGAAATCCTGATACAGACACATACCTGCATAACGTGACATGCCAGTCAATGACCCACAACCAAAAAAAAAAAAAAAAAAAAAAAAAATCCTTAATTGGTAAAAAAAAACCAAATCATAATTTTCTTTTCTAAATTTTATTTTTTTTCTACCATTTTCCATTCTC
>Ga0116231_10012105_pt1 | contig 12864 bp, 11 predicted proteins | sample S1TSphgellanicum_2_FD_89695 | JGI IMG/M metagenome (GOLD analysis project Ga0116231, IMG submission 89695) | Host-associated microbial communities from peat moss isolated from Minnesota, USA - S1T2_Fd - Sphagnum magellanicum MG | ecosystem: Host-associated > Plants > Peat moss > Unclassified... | reverse complement strand
GTGGCAAAATTCACCAGGTCGCAGCGATGGCAACCGATCACCTGGGCAGCCCGGTTCGATCGTTGCGGTTCGAGGGCGCGGACCGATGGATGGGCGGCTTTATCGGCATCGTCGAGCGCGATCCAAACCGTCTCCATGTCGAGCGCCGAATCCGAGGCGGCCATCGAGATCATCACGCCGACAAGCGCGAATAATGCGGTGTCGAGATGGACGGCGGCCATGGCAATCAGTCGGGTATAAGCCACCATGAAGCCCAGCAGATAGACGTCGATCATCGCCCAGGGCCGAAGCGGCTCGTACCAGCGGAAAATGGCTTTCAAAACTCGCGCGGGCAGGCATTTGGTTTCGATGCCGATGAGCGTGACCAGCAACATGGCGATCTTGATGCCGGGGAAAATGACGGTGACGGCTAATACCAGCAGGCCCACCAATTCGAATCCGGTTTGATAGAGCTGGTTCGGTCCGGTTGCGATTTTCGCCATTTGGAACCGGCCATAGGCCGAAATCTCCAGAAAAGGTGCCAGCAGCGCAAAGGCGTAGAAAGCGGCGCCGGCCAGGCCGCAGGCAATAACATATTTGAACGGATGCCTCTGATGGCGCCAGAGCGCATGGCCGCATTGGGGACAATCGGCGACCAGACCGATCCGCAATTCAGGCATTCTACAAATCAGGCCGCATTGCGGGCATTCACGCAATTTTTTCAACGCGACGTCGTCGAACGGCAGGTGTCCCGGATCAGGCTGAGGCAACACGCCGGGTCGCCCCTTGATTGCGGACGACAAGGCTGGACCCTGCACCAACGGACCGGCTATTGCCGAAGGCTGAGTCGTTGCCGGCAAGGTCATTCATGAGGCATCATAGCCGCAGGCCTGGATGCCGGTTTGCAGCCCACATGATCCGCCGAAAACATTACGAAACGACATTGCAACATCATTTGCCTGGAATACACCCTCGCCGGTCGTTGCAGCAACGATGGAGCCGGCAGCCTAGGTTTTGCAAATCGGCGTTCGACTTTCTGGCAAGCCCCCAAGCGGCTTGAAGGCGCATTAAAATGCAACGATTCAATATGCCTTGTGCACGACCGCCGCACCATTCGGACCCGCGCAGCCGGCGCGATAGGGACCGTTCGCGCAGGTCACGCTACCTGGCGGATGATACGGCACGGGGGCGTGATAGACCGGCGGCGGGTAATACCCTGGCTTTCTGACCACCACGGCGCCGTTAGGGCCGGCGCAACCGGCCCGATAAACGCCGCTGGCGCAGGTTGCGGCGCCGGCTGCTGCGGGAAGCTGGAATATCAAGCCGGAAAAGGCGACCAGGAATAACGCGCGCGCGCTGTTCATTTCGTGACTCCGGATGCTGCCTCGAGGTTCGGGACACGCCCAAAATGCTTCATTGACCGTTGTTTCCTTTTTCTTGGTAGACTTGTCGGGGAGTATTACCTGTTCAACCCGCATCCCGCCAGGGGGCGATGCAAGCCGTTCTAGCGACGGCGTCGGCCGGCTATATTGCTGGTTTTGGCACTTCTACCAAGACTGACCCGGGCCTGGGATGGCGCGGGCTTGTTGAGCGATTTTTGACAAAACCAGGCAAATCGCTGTTTTGCTGCGCCAGCAGCTTTGCAGCGCACGGTGCCGGGCTTGCCCACCCAGAAAGGTCAACCATGCCGGCCGATACCAAGGCGCCTTCCAGCCAGACGATCCAGGGGACAGCTCTGCTCGTGGTCACCATTTGCGCGGCCTTGAGCACGCTGATGCAGGCACTCGACACGACGATCGCGAATGTGGCGCTGCCCTATATGCAGGGGACCGTGGGCGCCAGCCAGGAGGAGATCAACTGGGTTCTGACCAGCTACATCGTCTCGGCCGCCATCATGACCGCGCCCACCGGCTTTCTGGCTGCCCGCTTTGGCCGCACCCGGCTATTCGTTACCTCGATCCTGGGATTCACCGCGGCCTCGATTCTGTGCGGGATGTCGCAATCGCTGGACCAGATCGTGCTGGCCCGTGTCCTGCAAGGCATGTTCGGGGCGTCGCTGGTGCCGCTTGCGCAGGCGGTCATGTACGGTCTCTATCCCGGCGGGCGCCGCGGGCCGGCGATGGCAATATGGGGGATGAGCGTGCAGGTCGGCCCCATTTTTGGGCCCATTCTGGGCGGCTGGCTGACGCAGCATTATAGTTGGCGATGGGTGTTTTACGTCAATGTGCCATTCGGACTATTGGCGGCGGCCGGGCTCACGATTTTCATGAAGGACGAAGCAGCGCCGGCGGTCAGACCAAAACTGGCCTGGGTCGGATTTGCCTCGCTCAGTCTGGCGGTCGGGGCCCTGCAGATCATGCTTGACCGGGGCGAGCAGATGGATTGGTTCTCCTCGCCGGAAATCATCATCGAAGCCTGTGTCGCCGGCCTCGCCTTCTATATTTTTCTCGTCCATTCCTTTCTCTCGCCGGCCCCGTTTCTCTCACCGAAACTGTTTACCGATCTGAATTTTGTCCTCGGACTGATTTTCGTTTTTGTCATCGGCCTGATCCTGTTCGCCACGCTGGCCCTGCTCGCCCCATTTCTGCAGGTTCTGTTGAACTACCCGGTGATCACGGCCGGCTTGGTGCTGGCGCCGCGCGGCATCGGCACCATGCTTTCCATGTTGCTTGCCGGCCAGCTGGTCGGCCGTCTCGGGGCGCGGCCGCTGGTTGCCGCCGGTTTTCTCTGCAGCGCCTATTCCTTGTATCTGATGACCGGCTGGGATGCCGATATTTCCGAACAGGCGATCATCGTGGCCGGGGTCGTCCAGGGGCTCGCCGTCGGACTCGTTTTCGTGCCGCTTTCCACAATGATGTTTGCGACGATGCCGGTGAGGGCCCAGACCGAAGCCGCCGGCGTGTTCTCTTTGGTCCGCAACCTCGGCAGCGCCATCGGGATTGCCGCGACCGGGGCGCTGCTGACGATCAATACTCAGGTGAACCACGAACAGATCGGCGACGCCGTATCGGCGTTTAACCGGGCGCTGCAAACCGGCGCGGCATCGCAGTTTTGGAACCCGCATACCCTCGCCGGCGCCGGGGCGTTGAACCAGGAGGTAACGCGGCAGGCGAGCTTCATCGCTTATGTCGACGATTTCAAACTGATGTTCATTTTATCCCTTGCCGCCGTACCGCTGTGTTTGTTCTTGCGGCGGCCGCCAAAGAACGCGTCTTTGAGCCAGACGCACGCAGCGGCGATGGATTAGCGTTCCCTCTGCGGCAGACACATAGCCTGCCGGCAGCTTGATCTTGCGAGCCAAGTTCAATCGCGGCCTCCTTGGAGCCTGATCGGGCTTTTGCGGGCGTCCCAAAATCAGGCGGATCGAGTCACAGAGAGCGGCAAAGATTGCGCATCTGAAGCGTTTCGAGCAGTTGACAACCTGGCATAGAAAGTATTATTAATCACGCCATTATCGATTTATGATACAGTCGCTACGGAACTTAACCGATTTTTAGCGGAATTTTGTACGAAATGCAGCGGTTTGCCCCATTCAGACGCGCCCAATTAAGCCAGGCTAGACCAATATGGGTAAATAGTCTTATTTTTTATACTGATCTGAAAAATAATTCTGAGGCCGCATCCGGTGTTTGTTAAAGCCTTGGGACAAGGCGGGGCGAAAGCGGCATCTGGCCGCGGCGGCAACGCCGGCAACAGCGCCGATATTGTGGTTGGCTTGATCAATATCATGCCGCCGGCGGCCATGCGGACCATCGAATTGCTGTTGCGCCGCTTGCTGGACGGATTTGGTGCATCGGCGAAACTGCATCTTAGGGTGTTCGCGCTGCAAAACAGCCCAGGCGATGCGCCCAATGTCCCGCAGGATTACGAAGGCCTGGATGAATTATGGGAGTCGCCGGCTAGCGCGCGCCCGTTGGACGCCTTGATCGTAACGGGAACCGAGGCCCGTGCCCGTTTGATGACGGATGAACCCTGCTGGCCGGATTTACAAAGAATTTGCGACTGGGCAGGAGAGAACACCATCTCGACCATCTGGTCATGCTTCTCCGCGCATGCGGCGGTGCTGCATATGGATAATATCCGCCGCCAGCCGCTAGGCGAAAAGCTGACCGGGGTTTTCGAATGCGAAAAAGCCTCCTCCCACCCGATATTTGAGAATATGCCGGATCAATGGGCGGTGCCGCATTCGAGATACAATGATTTGAATGAAGCCGCACTTACCGCCAGCGGCTATCAGATCTTGTCGAGATCGCGAAGCGCCGGTGTGGATAGCTTCATCAAGCGGCATAAAGATAGTCAATTCCTGTTTCTACAAGGCCATCCCGAATACGGCCCGGAACGATTATTTGCCGAATATTACCGGGATCTAAAGCGATTCACGCAGGGGCAGAGCGCCACGCGGCCGAAACTTCCCGAAAACTATCTCGATCAAACCGCAATGTCGACTTTCACGGCGTTACAAGGATCAATGCAGTCCAGGCCGGAGGCGTTTTCTCAAACGGACTTCGTCAACGCCGTCGCGGCTTGTCTGAATATCGATTGGCAAGCACCCGCACAACAGCTTTTCACATCATGGCTCTGCTATATCGCTGATCGAAAAACGGCTCTCTCGGGCGCGCAATTTGCCCCGGCATTCGCGCCCAGCGCCTTCACGGATTTGCATCCTTCTGAAACACACGGATGTATTGCACCTGCATAATCTGCGGCGACTTTAGTTTGTCAAAGGGCCATCCGCCACCGATCGCCAGATTAACCAGCATGTACATTGGCTGCCGGTATTCCGGCGGCGTCGGCGTCGTCCAGATTAAATTGCGATTGAAATAGAAGCGCGTCGTATCGGGTTCAATTAACACGCCATAGGTGTTGAATTGTTTCGATAGCAGACCTGGCGTCACCTCCTGCATATGGTCGCGCGGCATGACGTCGCTGCCGTTCTTCCAAAGATGCTCCACGGAATGAAAATATCGGTCGGATTCGCCATAATATTCGACCACATCGATCTCCGCCGACGAGCTCGTCTTATCGACACCGATCAGCCAAAAGGCCGGCCAGGTACCGGGACCACCCGGCAATACCGCCTTCATTTCAAAATAACCGTAGCGCTGGGCAAATCCATGCTGGCCGGCACCGTCGCGATCCATCGAACATAGTAAGCCGGAATGCCAAAGCCCGTTGGCGTCCTTATGGGCGATGATCGTCAAGCCGCTTTTACCCATGACAAACGGGCCATCCGGCCCGGGATTATCGAACACGTCATTGCCGAAATCGCCATGCCAAGGGGTGTGGGCGATCCAATGTGTTCCCGGACCATTCGGGCCATTGCCGGATACATCCATCTTGGTGAAGGTTTCATTGAAGGTCATGGAATAGCCGGTGAGATCCAGCGTCGCGGCCGGGCCGGATGCGGCGCTGCCGGCGGCAATGGTTTTGATGCTCATCGCCAAAACCACCGCCAGCACCGCCAGCGAGGCAGCAACACGCCAGCGGTTTCGTGCATTCAGAGCCATGTTTACCCCTCTCACAGTGCGAGCCTTAGCCAGCTCTTCCGCAGAATTCAATTAATAGGAATATTCTCTCTAAGGTTGTTCTGGCCGGGCGCGGGTCCTGAGCTGGCCGTTTGCCCGCGCAGCCCCCACACTTGCGCTAACGGACGCAATTGCCCGGGCGGCACGCCGGCAGAATTCTTGGCCGGTCCAGCCGCCAAAAAGCGATATGCTTGGTCGTTAAGGTTACAAAATGATCACGTGTATTTTACCAAAAAGTAAAAAAAAAGGCTCGGTTTGGGCGTTTTTGTTTTGCAAATACGCGCGGCATGGGCTACACGCGATCGTGCTTAATCATTAGTATTATCTTATTTTTTATACAAAAATTTGGGATTTTGCTGTTATTTAAGTTTTGTACCCTGAATTTTCGTGCCGTCCTTGTTGATCGTATGGAGTTGCCTTCGTGCTAGAGAGTTCTCTTAAATCATCGGCATATTTTGATCTCAGCCAGGGTTCCTTTTACGAAGCTGATTCTCAACTGCTTGAGGATTTCGAAGCCAAGAGACCGGAGCTGCATACGAAAGCGGTATTGCGGCATTTTCCCGGAATTCTGCTGTGCGGCGATTTTTGTTTTTTAATGGCGGCATTCGCGCTTTCGCCCTTATCCTTCGGCACATTCCTCAAAGCGCCGTCCACGTTCAATGGCGCCCTCATCGGGGTGTTCCTTACTGCCTTTTCCTTGATGATATTCTATCTGGGCAAGTTATACCGGATCGAAACCATCGCCAATTTTCGGTTTTTCTGCGCCCGCTTCTCACTGATTATTTTAAGCGTTCTCGCCGCCGGCGAAATTGAAAATTTCATGATCTCGTCGGGCCCATCTCACGCTGCCGCATATGACCGCCCGTTTTTTGCCTGGGCTGGCCTTACGCTATGCCTGTTCCTTGCATGGCGCTTTGTCATTTCCGAGGCGTTTCGCCTTTTGGTGGCGTGCGGGCACGCAAGCCATAACGTCGTGGTGATCGGAACATCGTCGGTTGCCGAAGCGTTCATCAGCAAACTTCATGGCAGCGGTTTGGGCGTACGCGTTCGCGCCGCTTTCGAAGAGAATTTCAGCGCCAATCGCTCCTCGGCTGTCGCCGGCGTTGCGGTGAAGGGCGGCGTTCCGGCGTTGCTGCAATATACCAAACACCATGCGATCGATACGGTTGTCATCGCGTCGGAATCACCGATTAGTTTCAATCTGAAAGTGCTGGTTGACCAGATCTCGGTCCAACCGCTGCGTATCGCTATCCTGCCGCCGAATCTGCTTGGCAGTGGACAGGCAAAGACCGCGCGGTTCGCGCGGTGCGCGCCGGCCGGCACGGTGCCTGGCGTTGATCTGGTGCATCTTGCGGATGTTCCGATCCGTGGTCTCGGGAGTTTCATGAAGTCGGCGATGGATGTAACGGTCGCTTTGGCGGCACTGCTGCTGTTCGGCCCGTTAATGTTGATTTGCGCAGTCGGTATCAAATTGGCGAGCCCTGGTCCGGTCTTCTTCAAGCAGCGCCGCATCGGCTACCGCAACAAGGTGTTCTGGATTTTCAAGTTCCGCACCATGCACGTGGCCGATTGCAACACCGGGACTCTGACGAAACGCAATGATCCGCGCGTTTTCAAGTTTGGCGAGTTCATGCGCAAGTTGAGCCTGGATGAACTGCCGCAGCTTTTCAACGTGCTGAAGGGCGACATGTCGCTGGTCGGCCCGCGGCCGCATATTCAGGAGGCCCGGGCCGCCGGCGTGTTATATTTCAAGGCGGTGCCGAATTATCCGGCCCGGCACCGGGTGAAACCAGGCATCACCGGGCATGCGCAGATCAATGGCTGGCGCGGCCCCACCGAAACCCTCGAACAGATCGAAAAACGGGTCGCCCATGATCTGTATTACGTCGAGAATTGGAGCTTTCTGGGCGATATCAAAATCTTGATAAAGACGGTGTTCGTTGGCTTTTTTGGTGAAAACGCTTTTTGACAAGCCGGTAGTTCACACATAGCTTCGTTTTTCAAAACGCGAGCTAGTCTTTACCGAGATGAAAATTGCCATAGCCGTCGCCTCAATCAGGCGCCCTGAGGAAATTGGGCAGTTATTGCATCAACTTGAGCGCCAGATCATTCAGCCCGCGCAGATTATTTTATCGCTTGAAACCCGCGCCGATGCGCCGCCGGCTTTGCCAGCCACACTGGATATCATTCTGGGGCCCAAGGGCCTGACGTCGCAGCGCAACCGCGCGCTCGATGCGGTGAGTCCAGATTGCGAAGCCGTGATATTCTATGACGATGACTACCTGCCTTGCGACGACGCGTTGGCCGGAGTCGCCAGAATATTCGAAGCGGATGATGCGATCGTGGGTGCCACCGGACGCGTGCTGCAAGACGGGATCACCCATGGCGGCCTGGCTTATGAGGACGCGCTCGCCTGTCTTGCCGAGTACCGTGCCAGAACCGGCGACGATGCGTTGGTCTATACCGACACCGACGCGCTATACGGCTGCAACATGGCCTTTCGTATGAGCGCCGTGCGGACGCTGCGCTTCGATGAAAAGCTGCCGCTCTATGGCTGGCAGGAGGATGTGGACTTTGCCGGCCAACTGCTCGCCAGAGGGCGCATCGTCGAGACCAATGCGTTTTCCGGCGTCCATCGTGGCGTCACCCGCGGCCGCACGCCGGGTGTGGCGCTCGGCTTCTCGCAAATCGTCAATCCGGTCTATTTGGTCAAAAAAGGCACGATGCGGCCGGCCAAAGCGATCAAGCTGATGCTCAAAAACCTTGCAGCCAATCATGTGAAGTCGTTTCGGCCCGAAGCCTATATCGACCGCGCCGGCCGGGTCCGCGGCAATTGGCTCGGGATTTGGCACATCATGTCCGGCAAATCCGATCCGGGCGCAATCCTGCGCCTGTAAATCTCCCCACGGCGCAGGCCGGCCAAAACAAAGCTTGCTTTTTCGACCATCTTCAAGAAGATTCGGAGTAATTTGTATAGAGATTTCAAATGATTGAACGCTGCGCGTGTTTTTTGACCGATCTTGGTTACATATTCCCGACCGTGCTAGCCGCCATTCAGGCCCGAAAGTTCCTAGACCGCGAAATCGCCGACGTCGTCATCATCTTGTTTGATTCACCGCCCGAAAAGACCGAGCTGATCGAGAAAATCTGCGCGCAGAACCACATCATTCTCTTAAATCCGGCTAAGGAGATCCTCGAAGGATACGGTGTTTTGCATGCGCGGCTGTTTTTGGCCGATTTATTGCCCGGCCAGTACCAGCGCGTATTTTACATGGATGCCGACATTCAAATCACCGGATCCTTGAACGCGCTGATTCAAACCGAGCTTCCCGCCGACTGCGATTTCGCCGCGGTACCCGACCCGATGGCGATCGAGCTGTACGAAGGGCCATCGGCGCACCCAAAAATCCAAGCCTATTTCGATGGGCTGGGCATAAAAAGCTCACCCGATCGCCCTTATTTCAACTCCGGCACGCTGCTGATCAACCTTCCGGCCTGGGCAACCATCGGCCGCGACGCAATCAAGTTTCAAACCACAATGCCCGCCAAATGCGTGTTTCATGACCAATCCGCCGCCAACTTCGCAGGGCACAGTAAAATGATGCCGATGTCGTTCCGATGGAATTTTCCCATTTTCTTCAGAAATTGCGGGGTTGAGCGACCCATCGGGCCCTCGGTCTATCACTTCATGTCGAAACCGAAGCCATGGGATGGCGTGTTTCCGCCTTGGAATCATGATTTCTTCGACCCCTACGTGAAGCTCCGCGCCAAATATCCGGAGCTGCAAGGTTTTTCCAAATCATTCTCCCTATCGGCGCGGGCAAAATACCTGGGCCAGCAATATTATAAGCGCGTGATCGAAACAGTTACCTGGCGATACTCAGGCCGCCGTCCAGCCATTCTGGAATTCAACGCCGCAACGAAGTTTTAACCCAAGCGGCCGCTTGCCTAGTTGCTTGCATCCACCATCACCCGCCGGCGCACGGGTTGGCGTTTGATCGGCATGACGGCGTGCAGGTCTTTGCTGGCTTCGGCGATGGTCAGGCCGGCGAATTGCGGGGCGAGCGTGGTGCCAAGGCGCTCCCACAGGTTGAAGCTGCGCAGCATCAGGCGCCAGTTGAGCGGCGGGACGCTAAGCGCCGAGCTTTGGTGTTCGACCCGGAAGAACAGGCTGGAGAGCAGGCGGGCGAGCTGACCCTTGGAATAGGGCTGGCCGTGGCCGAAGGGCGAGTTTTCCCAATAGGCCCACATGCCTTGCCGGTTTGGAACCACAACGATCAGGCGGCCGTCATCTTTCAGCAGGCGCCAGACTTCGCGCAGGGTCTGGCGCGCATTGCCGGCATGTTCCAGGCCATGCACCAGCAAAATGCGGTCGAAGGACAAATCGGGGAAGGGCAGCGTGTCTTCCTCGGCGGTGCAGCTCAGGCTGGCGCGGGCGGCCGGGAAGACGGCATTGCCGAAATTCTGCGGCGAGACGGCGATACAGCGGGTGGCCTGCTCCCGCCATTGCCGCAAGAACGGCCCGGTATAGCCAAGGCCGAGGCAGGACAGGTTGGAACAATCCGGCCAGATCTCGCTTAAGCGCCGGCGCAGCAGGTTGGCGGTCAGGCCGCCCAATGTGGTCGCGTAAAATTCGGCGGCATCTCGCGCATCGATCGACATGCGGCCTATATAGCATGCGAACCAGGAAAAGGAGCCAGGCGCAAGTGACGGTGACAGTAACGGCCATTCCCATGCTGACGGATAATTATTCCTGGCTGATCAAGGATCAGGTCAGCGGCAAACTCGGCATTATCGACCCGGCGGAGGCCGCGCCGGCGATTGCGGCGATCGATGCCGCCGGCGGCCATCTGGACTTTATTTTCCTCACCCACCATCACGGCGACCATATTGACGGCGCGCCGGAGCTGGCCGGTCATTACGGCGCCAAGATCGTTGGCAATGCCGGCGATGCGCATCGGCTGCCGAAATTGGATATTTCGGTGCGCGAAGGCGATGAAGTGCCGTTCGGCGCCGCCTCGGCCCGCGTGCTGGACGTGCCTGGCCATACGCTTGGTCATATCGCCTATTATTTTGCCGATGGCGGGCTGCTGTTCTGCGGCGATACGATGTTCAGCCTGGGTTGCGGCCGGCTGTTCGAGGGCACGGCGGCCGATATGTATGACAGTTTACAGAAATTCGCCGAGCTGCCGCCGGAGACGCTGGTTTGCGCCGGGCATGAATATACCCAGTCCAACGCGAAATTCGCAATCTCGGTGGACCCGGAAAACGCGCCGTTGCAGACCCGCCTGCGCGAAGTCGATGCGCTGCGGCGCGAGGGTAAAGCCACCTTGCCGGTGCGCCTGGCTGAGGAGATGGCAACCAACCCGTTCCTGCGCGCCCTGGACGCCCCGAGCCTGGGCCGGCTGCGAACCGCGAAGGACAATTTTAAGTAGGCCTTCTTTCGTCCTCGCTCATGCGCCTTGAATCAATCGTGAAGGCCCAGCCGATGCAAACCAGCAGATTTTCCGGTCCGGCTATTCCAACTTCGTAGAGGCCCCATTCGCGGTGGCGCAGGATCCCGCCGGGACGGATGATCAGGTCGTCCACCCTGGCGGCGATGGCGTCCACATCCGGTGTGCGGATGAAAACGCCGAAGGGATTCTGATCCGGCACGGCCCAAGGGCCGGTTCCCGCCTGGGTGAGGTGCAGTTCGCAGTTCCAGCCGGTCATTATGATGTAGTTGTCGTCGCCGCCGGTGCGCGCAAAGCCGAGACGTTCCCAGAACGGAATCGCCGCCGGTAGGTTGTTGCTTGGAACGATGGCGAAGGCGCCGACGAGCGGGGTCTCGGACATCGAGCTCTCCTTTCGCAAGCATTATGGCTGCCCAGCTTGCTTTTACATCAATGGTAGAATTGTTGTGTTAGGGAATGTCGAGTTCTCCCGCGGGGAGTGTTTGGATGAAGTGTTGTAGTGCTTGGTTCCGGGCAACGGGATCGAAGCCGGCCTTGTCCAGAAGTGGACGCAACCGGCTCGCCGGTATGATGTAAATAAGATGATCTATTGAGATAACCTGATCGCCCAGCGTTGGCGGGATCATCAGAACTGTTGGTTTGACGAATTGATGATCAAGGTTGAAATCGTAAAGAACCACTCGGTTGCCGCTGAGCGTGACATAATTGGTGGAAGTGTTGTCAGTCCAAGTCAAATGCGCGGTCTCGGTCGTCCCCATCATGTAGTCGCAGACGTCTTCTTTGATAAAAGTTCCGGGTTTTGAGAGGCGACCAATGAGATAAAAGGAATAGCTGTGTCCGTCAGGATACAAGATCATATAATGGTCGCCAAGGATTGAGCCGCAATTGGCGTCGATGCTCGGATCGTAAACCTGATATATAGCCGGGCTTATGAAAGCTGCGGGCTGGAAGTCGCTTTCCCCCGCCCTTGGAATAAGTCGATTGAATGGCCGCGCGCCGTCCGGCACAGGACACAATGGTCCGGGAGCGACGGATAGTTTGTTGCGTTCAAGGTTCCACATGCCGGACGTTCCGTTTGTAAAAACCAAACACAGTTCCTGCTTGCCTGCCACGGTATAGATATCGTCTTGTTTCAGGTTGCCCACTGACGCGATGTGCATCAGCGCCGCCAGGTCGACGATCCCCTGCTTTTGATCCGGGGGCTGAGATGCGTAGGAAATTGATAGCCAAATCGGGATAAGAGTCAAAATCAGAGTAGCACGCATACATAATCTGGAAATAATGGTTTTGCAGATGAGCAACCGCGAGCGGCACTTTTCCCGAAACATGAAACTCTCCCGTATCCTGGCTGGTTCAAGCCTGATACCAAACGTGGATCTACTGACGGATACGAAAACCGTCATTGCGAGCCGGACGTTGGAAAGTCAAGAAACTCGTGAGGTGGAATAAGCTGTTTCTCTTTCAAAATAATCGTATGTCAGCGGGCGCACGCAGGTGAGCGGGGATGATTCCAACGCCTGGACCCAGATTAAAAAAGTTTTTTTGCTTCTTTTTGTTCACAAAAAGAAGTGCTTGCTTCCGCTCAGCCAGTCGCCGCCATCAGCGTGCCATTCGCCAACCGCCAGATGCGGTCCAGTTGTTCGACGCCGGTCAGGCGGTGGACGATGAGCAGGATCGTGCGGTTTTTTGTGGCCGCATTCAGGGTTTTCAAGAATTCGATTTCGGTGGCGTAGTCGAGGCCGGCGCAGGGTTCGTCCAGGATCAGGATGGGCGCGGGCGAGAGCAGCGTGCGGGCCAAAGCGAGACGGCGGGCTTGGCCGCCGGAGAGGGTGTTGCCGGATTCGCCGAGCCAGGTGTTGAGGCCGTCGGGCAGCGCGTGGATGGTCTCGGTGAGCTGCGCGGCGGCG
>Ga0116231_10012104_pt1 | contig 12865 bp, 13 predicted proteins | sample S1TSphgellanicum_2_FD_89695 | JGI IMG/M metagenome (GOLD analysis project Ga0116231, IMG submission 89695) | Host-associated microbial communities from peat moss isolated from Minnesota, USA - S1T2_Fd - Sphagnum magellanicum MG | ecosystem: Host-associated > Plants > Peat moss > Unclassified... | reverse complement strand
CGATCGCTCGGCGGCTAACCCTCCGCAACACCCTCAGGATCGCTAGGGAGGTCGGGTCGTGCGTCACCGCGGGCCAACCCCTCTGCGCAATCGCGGACCGCCATCCTAGTCGTCGAGGCCCTTGCCCTCCAAGATCAAGGGCAGAGATTTGTCGATCCTCGCCTGGCGGGTCTTACTCTGCTTGGCCGACCCGAAGTAAAGCAGATAGCCCCTCTGTCGCCCGGGCGTCAGGGCATAGAAGGCTGTGCTGAGTTCGGCAAACGCCTCGAGCTTTTCCCGAAACTCGTCCGGAACCGAAAACTCCGCGGTTGTTTTTCTAACGACCCTTGAGCCCGCTTTCTCGACCTCGACTGCCTCATGGATATAGGCCTCGAGGGCGGGCCGAAGCTGGACGATTTCGCCGGAGTGGGTGAACCTGATCTGGCGGGCTGATTGAACGTTTGGTGTCTGCTGAATCAGGAGGCGGTTTGAATCGTTCAAGAGCGCCCCCTTGATGAACAGAACGGCGCAATAGTCTTTAAATCCATGGATCAGGACAATATTCCGTCCCCCGCTCGTGTAACAGGGTTGTCCCCACTTGAGCTCTTCGCTCAACCCGCAGCCGAGGATAATCTCCCTCAGCCTTTCAAACTCGTCCCGCCATTGCTCCGTCCGCCTAAGGAACGCATCGACCTTGGGATTCGTTTTGGACGGGTCCATCTCAATCAGTCTAACCACAAGGCGAGGGGTGCAGATTGGGTGTAGCGGAAAACATAAATCGGGGGCTGTCGAGGCTTGGGTCCGAAATTTATTCTCCTCGCCAAACGGACGCTTCAGGCGCACGGCAGCGCTGCTCGAGCTCGAGCCCTCTACGAAAGGCGCCGGCGTATGAAAACCTCCCGCCTCAGGGTCAAGATGACGGCGATTGAGTTGAACCCATGGTGTTAAGACGCAGTCTGTTTGGCGCTATCCTCGGCGTCAGTCTCCTTGGATCGCCCGCTATGGCCGTGGAAGAGCCCCCGTTTCACACGGTCCTGCGGGACGGCGCGTTCGAGGTCCGCGATTATCCGGCGTTGGTGGTTGCGGAAGTCACGGTCGATGGCGACCAGAAGCAAGCCGCCAGCCGGGGCTTTCGCCTGCTCGCCGGATACATTTTTGGCGCCAACAGAGGCAGAGCGCACATTCCAATGACCGCTCCGGTCGCCGAAACCCCGACCAGTGAAAAGATCGCGATGACCGCGCCCGTGACGCAGACGAAGAGCGCCGGCGCCTGGATCGTCCGCTTCACCATGCCCCGCGCTTACACCCTTGACACCCTTCCCGAACCCACCGATGCGCGCGTGCATCTTAGAGGCCTTGCGCCAAGCCGCGTTGCAGTTGTCCGGTTTTCCGGCCTCGCCGCGCCGTCGGATGTCGATGATAAGGCGCGCGCGCTGATCGCGTGGATCGACAGACATCATCTCCACGCCACGGGTCCGGCGTCCCTGGCTCAATACGATCCGCCCTGGACGCTTTGGTTCGCCCGGCGCAATGAGGTGATGGTCCCGATCGCAAATTAGACCCTTAAGGCGCCGCCTCGACCTGGCCATGCCTTGCGTGCCGCCACTGAAATTCGGCGAGCGTGGAGCCTCAGCCCAGCCGTTTTGCCGGGCGCGCCGCCCTTAAGCTGTTCCGACGACGGCGCCATGAGCCGTTTGATTGGGGGTGAGAGCTGGCCTCTTTAGGTTCAGTCGTGCGCATCGCTCTTCGCGGCGAAAGCCAGCTTTGGACGGGCCGAAGAAACCGGGCGGCCAAATGCTGGGCTCCTGATCGGGCAAGGCCAGCGGGTGAACGCCGGTTAAACCTCGCAGGTGATCCAAGCGGCAAAACAAGGCGTTTGAGAATTCGGCAATATAATGCAAGGCCGGGGTTAAACGAGAAATTGTCGTTAAAGGACTGATGGCGTAAATTAACCAAGAAAATTGATCTAGGTTAAATATTGCGATGATAAGCGCTGACGGACCAAGATTTTGGTGATTTGCAGAAGGCAAGAGCATTGACTTTCAGTATCAATACCAATGGCGCATCTCTGATCGCCCTGCAGAACCTCAATACGACCTCCACGGCGCTGCAGCAGACTCAACAGGAGATCTCGACCGGCCTTAAGGTTTCCGGCCCGACGTCAAACGGGGCCATCTGGGCCATCGCTCAGAACTCACGCTCCGACATTTCGGCCCTCGACACGGTCACGGACTCGTTGAACCGCGCCGTTTCGACCGTGGACGTGGCGGTGTCCGCCGGTCAGTCGATCTCCGATCTTCTGAACCAGATGAAGTCCAAAGCGCTGGCGGCGACGGATACGTCTCTTAGCACCACCAGCATCGCTGCGCTCAACAACGACTTCGTCGCCCTGCGCAATCAGATCAAACAGATCGTGTCGAACGCCAGTTTCAACGGCGTGAACATGATCAAGTCGGGGGGCACCAGCATCTACGCCCTGGCCAACTCGGCCGGCACCTCCAAACTGACCGTCGCAGCCGAAAGCCTTGCCCTCGGCGGCACGACGCTGACGGTGACCGCGTCGAGCTCGTTCTCGACCAATGCGACCGCATCGGCTCAGCTGGCCTTGGTCAACGCGTCGATCACCAACGTCAACGCCGCGGTGGCCAAGCTCGGCACCGGGGTCAACGCTCTGCAAACCCAGCTGTCCTTCATCAGTCAGCTGCAGGATTCCATGACCACAGGCGTGGGCAACCTCGTCGATGCGGACGTGGCCAAGGAAAGCGCCAACCTGACCGCGCTGCAAACCAAACAGCAGCTCGGCATCCAGGCGCTCTCTATCGCCAACGCGTCATCGAGCGCCCTGCTCAGCCTGTTCCACTAATTCAGGTCGGTCCAGAGGGCCCTCGGGACCGAGCAGGCTGACGCCGACCGCCGCAAGCCTACGCGCGCCTCTGCCCCTCCGGCCGGCCCCCGGGGGGGATGCGCGCCTTGCCGACGCCGTCTCTACGGCGGATTGATTGCGTGTGCTTAGGCTTCGCCGCCCCTTGCGTGAACACCCCTGTCGAACATCACCTGTCGTCCGACGCGAACACCGGGACGCCGCGACCCCGCTTGGGGACCAGGTGTTCAGACCCTGGTCAAACAGGTGTGGCTGGTGGCGAGGCGAACGCCCATGAAAACGACCCGGCCGACCACCATCACCTGGGTCGGGCTGATCTCGACAAAACGGACGATCTGACGTGGCTCCATCCGTCCGCCTGGCCGCACGGGTCGATCGAAGATGACGCGCAGATCCGGACCCACGAGCTTTCCGCGCAAGCGCGCCGCCTGATGCGCATCGTGGGCAATGATGAACCCCTGCTCGTCGGTGTGGACCGCCCAGCTCCGCTGGAACACCTCGGCCTCGCGACCGACATAGACATAGGTCTCGTCGAGGTGCAGCGCGCGATGTTCATCCGACCAGGTCCCGTTCATTTCCACGGTGTAGCGCCTCAGCACACGGCCGCTTAGGGCCTGCACACACCCGAAACCTGTCAACCGGCCGCTAAGAAAATCTTCCGGTGTCATTGAGTAGCCGCGATCCTGCGCCTGATGGCGGAGAGGTGCATGCTATACGCGGGGTGTCTTCGATGAAAGGAAGATGGGGTCCGTTCCTGGCGACAGCGTCGGCGCTGATATTCGGCTCCGCTCAGTCCGCAACCCTGCAGGCCGTCCCCTCAGGACCTGAAGCTCAGGCCCGTGCGCCCGATCCTGGCGAGAGCGCGGTGGTCCAAGAGCTTGAGGTCGTCGGCCGCTACCCTGGCCCGCCCCAATGGACGGTTGAGCGCGGCGGTGCTGAGGTGGTGGTTCTGGGCGCGCTATCGCCCCTGCCGCACACCCTGGACTGGAATACGCACCGCTTCGACCGGGCGCTTGATGGAGCGCGTCTGGTTATTCTGCCGCCCAATGGACGAATTGGGATATTCGATGGCGCTTATCTGCTTTTGCATCAGGGCGATCTGCGCCTCCCGGCCGGCCGGCGGCTTTGGGACGGGTTGACGCCTGACGAGCGACGTCGCTTCGATTCCCTTCGGGCCGACGCCAAGACCGATGCAAAACGCTATGAGCGCTTGAAACCCGCGATCGCGGGCATGACCCTTGAGTCCGACTTCGACCGGGCGGCGGGTCTCTCGAACGCCAAGCCGGGATCGACGGTCAAACGTATGGCGGACGAACGACGCATCCATACTGAGGCTGAAGGCCTGCCGATCACCGCCTTGTTTCGGTCGGTGGTTCGCATGGATGACGTGACCTCCCACGCTTGCCTCGATGCCTTCCTGGGCGACGCAGAACGCCATCGCGGGCAGGGACGGGCGATGGCGGAGGCCTGGGCGAACGGCGAGCTTGGCAAGCTCAAGGGCGAATATCTGTCATCGGCTGTAGATCAGTGCATCGCCGGCGCGCCAGGACTTCAGGCCTTCGTGGAAAAGTTGACGCGTGACGCCCAGAGCCAGATCGACGGAGCTCTGGCCAAAGGCGGCAAGACGGTCATGGTGATCGATCTGCGAGTGCTCCTGCGCGCCAATGGCGTTCTTGACCGGTTGAAGGCGGAGGGGGCGAACATCAGCGTGCCCCACGATTGAGCGCGCCGATTGAGCGCGCCGATTGAGCGCTCTGGCTTGTGGCGCAGGTGTGCGGTGGCTAAGCTCTCCTGATCTTCGCCAGGGGGTGTTCATGCGTATCCTGCTCGCCGCATCTGCGGCGCTCATCGCCCTGGCCGCTGCGCCTAGCGCTGACGCCGGACCGGTTGATCCGCAGACTTTGAATCTCATCGCGGACGCGGGGTTCAACCACGGCGAAGTTATTGAAACAATAGAATATCTCTCGGACCAGATCGGGGGGCGGATGACCAACTCCCCCGCCATGCGCAAGGCCGAGGCCTGGACCCAACAGAAGTTCAAAGCCTGGGGACTTAAGAACGTTCATCTGGAAGGCTTTGAGTTTGGTCGTGGCTGGTGGATCGAAAGCGCTCACGTGCGGATGGTCGAGCCGCGGCCCTTTGACCTGCATGCGATCCCGGTGGCCTGGTCGCCGGCGACCAACGGAAAGCTGACCGCCCCCGTGATCCTGGCTCCGATCCGCTCTGAGGCTGACTTTGCAGCCTGGCGCGGAAAACTTAAGGGCAAGATCGTCCTGACCAGCATCCCTACGGTCCAAAAGGACGATCTAGAGCCACCGTTCAAACGCTACACGGACGCCGATATCGCTAAGCTCGACGACTACCGCCAACCCTTCAACGACCCTGAGCTGGCGGCGCAGCGGGCAGGCCGGGCCGCCCTCGCCAGGAAGATCGATGATTTTCTTGCCGCTGAAGGCGCCGTCGCCCGGGCCAGCATGTCCCGCAACGACGGCAGGATCGTTCACGGCGAGGGATCGGGCTATAGGGTCGGCGAAACGCCAAAGGTGCCATCCTTCGACATGGCGGCCGAGGACTATCGCCGGCTGGCCCGGCTCTCAAAGGTGGGTTTGGTGACCCTCGAGGTGGAGAGCAACGTCCACTATGAGGACGCCGATACCAAGGCCTACAACATCATTGCTGAAATCCCCGGTTCGGATCCAAAGGCCGGATTCGTTATGGCCGGCGCCCACCTCGACAGTTGGGTGGCTGGAGACGGAGCCGCGGATAATGGCGCTGGCTCCGCTGAGGTGATGGAGGCGGCGCGGATCCTGGCGAGCCTTGACATCCACCCCAAACGCACAATCCGGTTCGCACTTTGGGCGGGAGAGGAGCAGGGCCTTTGGGGTTCGCTCGCCTATGTTGAGGCTCATTTTGCGAAGCGGCCATCGCCGCCCAAGGGCGATCTGACCAGACCCTATGATGTCAACGCCTTCCCTCTGACCCTTCTGCCCGAGTACGGGCAAATGCACGGATATTTCAATATCGACAATGGATCGGGCAAGATTCGCGGCCTCTACGCGGAGGGCAATTTCGCCGCCGCGCCTTTACTCAAGCAATGGCTTGCCCCCTTCGCACCGCTCGGAGTCTCCGCCGTGGTCGCTGAGCCGACCGGCTCCACCGACCATGTCGGCATGGTCCGGATTGGCCTGCCGGCGTTCCAGTTCATTCAGGACCCGCTTGATTACGAGAGCCGGGTCCACCACTCTGACCTCGACACCTTCGACCACCTGCGCACAGAAGATATGCGCCAAGGGGCGGTTGTGCTTGCTTCGGTCTTGCTCGAAGCCGCGCAGAGCGACACGCCCCTGCCTGGAAACGTTGTTCCGACCGCCCCCAAACCAACCGACCCGTTTCGCTTTGCGGACGACAATCCTCAAGGGGTGAGGCGTTAGCCCGGCGCCTGAGCGCCGCGCCCCATCGGCTGGGGCTGACGATCACAACGCCCTAGCCTTTGCGCCGCTTGGCATGGCGCTTGGACACCGAAACGGCCGCAACAGAAAACGCCCTCGCCGGGTCACAGCGAGGGCGTCATCCCTTAAGCCCAATCTCAGTTTAGGGTCGCTCGACTAGGGTTTTACCGCCGTCAGGTCGTCGCCCACCTTCTTCAATTGATCATCCGTGATCGCACCCTGAGACATGGGCTGCAGATCCTTGAGGCTCATGGACTTGAACTGGTCGTACATGGCGTGGGTGGTGAGCCCCGGCAGGTCCTTGTCCAGCACTGCCTTTCCAGCCGGCACCGCAACGATCTGCTCGATCGGCGTGTCAAGGGTAAGCGCCTTTGGCGGGTCCGCCGCAAGGGCGCCCGAAGCAAAAGCGAGGCCGGCGGCGAACACGCCCGCGGCGATGAACTTCTTCATGACGTCCTCCCTGAGTGTCCGGGTGATTGAACCGCGTTTTTGCCGCAGCGGCAAGGCGGCATCCTTACGGTGTGTAGATTGCCCCCGTGACAAGGCGTCTCCCATGGACCAGATAGGCTTTGAAGGTTTCATTTTGGCCAATCTGGAACGGCTGAATGGCTGGGACAAAGAGGCCTCAGCGGTCTTGAGATGGAGTTGCTGGCGATGAGCGAACGACAGCCCTACCGGGTTGTGGGGCGTACCGGTGAGTGGGAAGTGGTTCTGGGGCTCGAAGTGCACGCCCAGGTCGCCTCCCACGCCAAGCTCTTTTCCGGCGCCGCGACGGCGTTCGGCGCCGAGCCCAACGTGCAGGTTTCCCTGGTGGACGCCGGCTTTCCCGGCATGCTGCCTGTGATCAATCGCTATTGCGTCGAGCAAGCGATCAAAACCGGATTCGGCCTTAAGGCGCAGATCAATCACGTTTCGCGCTTCGACCGGAAGAATTACTTCTACCCCGACCTGCCTCAGGGCTACCAGATCAGCCAGTTCAAAGAGCCGATCGTGGGCGAAGGGACGCTTGAGGTCGAGCGTGACGACGGATCGCGCTTCACGGTGGGGATCGAGCGGCTGCATCTTGAGCAGGACGCAGGCAAGTCGATCCACGATATGGATCCGGACTGGACCTATGTCGACCTCAACCGATCGGGTGTCGCGCTTATGGAAATCGTGTCGCGTCCCGATATGCGCTCCCCCGAGGACGCCGCAGCCTACGTAAAGACTCTGCGCATGTTGGTCCGGTATCTTGGCACCTGCGACGGCGACATGGAGAAGGGCAATCTTCGCGCCGACGTGAACGTGTCGGTGCGCAAGCCTGGCGATCCGCTCGGGACGCGCTGCGAGATCAAGAACGTCAACTCTATGCGCTTCATCCAGCAGGCGATCGTCTACGAGGCGCGCCGGCAGGTGGAATGCCTCGAGGACGGGGGGTCGATCGACCAGGAGACACGGCTCTACGATCCGGGCCGCGGCGAGACGCGCTCGATGCGCTCCAAGGAGGATGCGCACGACTACCGCTACTTCCCCGATCCTGACCTTTTACCGCTCGAGCTTGATCCTGACTGGGTGAAGCGCATAGAGGCCAGCCTGCCTGAGCTTCCCGACGCCAAGCGTATCCGGCTTCAGACTCAGTATGGCCTGTCGCCATACGACGCCGGGGTGCTGGTGGGCGACCCTGTGCGGGCTGCGTTTTTTGAGGAGGCCGCGCAAGGGCGCGACGCCAAGCTCGTCGCCAACTGGACCTTGAACGACCTTTCTGGCCGCCTGGCCGCCCAGGGGATTGAGTTCGAGGATACGCCCATCAAGGCTGGCGACATCGCCGCTCTGGTCGAGCTGATCGAGACCGAGGTCATCTCTTCCAAGATCGCCAAGGAAGTGTTCGAGCACATGTGGGCCGGCGAGGGCGCGCCCAATGCCATTGTGGAGGCGCGCGGACTGGTTCAGGTGACGGACGCCTCGGCCATTGAGCGGGTCATTGACGAGGTCATGACCGCCAACCCTGACAAGGTCGCCGCGGCTCGGGAGAAACCGCAAGCCATCGGCTGGTTCGTCGGCCAGGTGATGAAGGCGACGGGCGGTAAGGCCAACCCTGCGGCGCTCAACCAGATTCTCAGGGCCAAGCTCGAGGGCTGAAGGCGAGGCCAGGCGCCGTGCGCGGGCTAGCGACTCAACTCGGTCGAACAGGCGCCCCTCGTTACCAACGCCGAGGGCCTCACCACGCCCCCGGCGCGGTGTCGAGGATCAGGCCGGTGGAGCGCTGCACCAAATAGGCGTCTCGGCCGACGCCGTACCACGCATAGCCTGGCGGAGGGGAGCGCAACCGATAGCGACGCGGGTCGAGGGGTTGTCCTCCTCCTGGCCCGCCTGGAAAAAACTCGCCCCTGCGCCATCCGCCTCGGGGCGCGTAAGCCTGAGGCGGCGCGGCGTAGGCGGGATAGCCGCCGAGGTCGGGGCGCGCGTAGCCCCGCTGTCCATAGGCGCCGCCCCTCGGGTAGGGCGAAGGCGCAGCGCTCGGGCGGCCCATCCGCGGGGCGCCCGCGGGCTGTGCGTAACCGCCGCGGCCTCCGACTGAAGGCCCCGCGCGGTTCGCGCCGCGGCCATGGCCACCCCAGCCTTGAGCGTCGGCGCTGGCTGCGGCCAGGACGCTCAGAACCAAAACGGCGACGAGGGTTTTTAACGCACGCATGACACGGGGACCGGGCTTAGCGGAGGATTGGGCGGCGAACCGGGGTCCGCCCCCAACTTATCACCAGTAATAGACGCCGGGAACCACGTCGACCACCTGGCCGGTAGCCAGGTTGATCAGCAAGGCGTCGGCGCCGACGCGGATCCATTGGTACCCATAATCGGGCGCCCACAGCCCATAGTCCCAGTAGTCGCCGATGAAGTAATTCGGCAGGAAGAACACGGAGGGCAGGAACTCGCCCCGCCGCCAATAGTGATGGTTCCAGCCGCCATAGCCGCCCGGAAAGGCATAGGGCGCGGCGCGATAGCGATAGAAGGTGCGCCCGCCGACGGCAAAGGCCTCGGCGCCGGGACGGGGTCCCCTTGCGACCGGGCCCCCCGCGCCCTGGCGACCCGGATAGGCGACACCGGGGGCGGCGCGACTGAAGGCCTCGCCAGGGTATCCGTTTCGGCCCTGCGGGGGGTATGCAGCCATGCCCTGCGGGCGGAGCGCGTTGCTGGGCGCGCCCTCGGACGGTGGGCGATAACCGCCTTGAGGCCCGCCCTGCGGGGCCCTGGCCGCGGGCGCGGGGGGCGGCGCATGCGGGGCTCCGCCTGACGACGGATGTCCCCCGCCGTGCTCATCATGGTGCTCCTGGGCAAGCGCCATCGTGGTCCCCATGAGAAGGGAGAGAGCCGCTGCAGTGGCGAGCATACGGGTCATGTACGCCTCCTTTATCGAGTTCGGCGGCCTTGGCGCCCGATGCGCTCGGGAAGTCCGCTTGACCTGAAGACTTTATCGACCCTGGCGGCTGAACCGGGCCTGAACGAACCTATCGGGGCGCTGGTCTTGGGGGCGGGGCTGTGCAGGCGGCTTTGTCCGTCAAAAGAGCGGAGAGCCGCGCCTGTGCTCAACTCGAAAACCGGACCCATCCAGCCCGCGATCGCGTGCAAATTAACCGGCTCAACATCAAGGTGTACGATAAATGAATTGAGTTGTGTTAAGTAATTATTGGTTCACGAAAGTCTTTGAACACGGTTTTTTTGCGCTTAACTGTATATTAGAACCCACGCTGTTTTCTGCCGCCATCTGAAGTCGCCATGCGGGCCGCCGAATGCGGCCTTTTCGGAGGAAAAACAGTGATGCAACCGGCGTACGATCAAGCGGTTCAAGAATGTCAGGCTGCCATGCCGCTGCCGGGCCCCAACTCCACGGGTGAAGAGCTTTTCCGCATGGGCATGCTCTACTCCACCGGCCAGGGCGGGGCGCCCCTCGATTATGTGTCAGCCCATATGCTGTTCAACCTGGCGGCTATGCGCGGCTCGGAAGCGGCGAAGGAACGCCGCCGTGAGCTCAGCCAGGAAATGGATCGCGACACCATTGCTGAAGCCCAGCGCGCCGCGCGTGAATGGCTCCAGCGCGCCTGACAAGCCCGCCCCTCAAGGCTGAGGGGGAGCCCGCATCCGGCCAGGATCAGGGTTGAGCGACCGTACTGAGATAGTTGCCGTTCACGGCATAGGTGAACTGGATCGGAACCGTATCGCGCAGGTATTGCTGCACGAAGACCCCGATCTCGGCGATGGTCGAGCGGGGCACGTAGATGATGTCAAATCGGCGAAGCGGCACAGCGCCGCCCTGGCGCGGATTATAGATGGCGGCCTTGAGGTCGGCGGTCCGCATCATCGGCCGCCCGCCTGGCCCGCGCCGGATGATCACCACCTGTGAGGTCTTGGCGGAGACCTTAAAGCCGCCCGCGAGGAGCACGGCCTGCAAGGCGTCGATATCGCCCGGCATGTCGTAGACGCCCGGCTTGTCGACTTCGCCGCCCACGAACACTTTGAGGGGCGTTGCGGATCTTACCGTGACCTCGACCTCGGGATAGCGCAGCAGGCCTGAATAGGCCTGGGTCAAGGTCGCCTGAAGCTCCGCCACCGAACGATCCGCCGCCATCGGCTGGGGGATCAGCGGCAGAGAGATGCGGCCGTCGGGCTGGACCGTCACCGTCCGGGCCAGCTCCGGCGCCGATGGCACGGCGACATCGAGCACATCGCCAGGATAGAGCCGATAGCCAGGCTCGTTATCGTCCCAGCTGGCGTAGGGAATCGGGATAAAGCCAGGGCGCGGCGTTTGGCCGCTGTAGGCCTCAGGTGCAGGATGCCAAGCCGTACATCCCCCCAATCCCGCGAGGATCGGCCCCGCCAAACCGATCGTCAAGACCAGCCAGGGGCGGGGAAAAAAAGTCAGGGGACTCAAAGGGCGCTCCGGGTCATCGTCGGCCGGAGAATTATGGTTAACGGGTAATAACTGGTTAAGGCCGGGGCGGCGATGGTCCGGCCAGTGCGTGGAGTGTCCGGCCGTATGCCCAAGGGCGCTGATCAGACTGTGGATGGAGCCGCCCACCTGCGAGAGCGCGTCGCCTTGCACCATACGCCTTCGGACATCCTTGCCCTGTTATGGCGACGGCTGGCGCTTATGGTCGTGGTCTTCCTTTTGGTCTTGGGGGGAGGGGTGATCCTCGCCCTTCAGTTGAAGCCGACCTTTGCGGCCCATTCCAGCCTTCTAATCCGGCTCGGCCAGGAATATGTTTATCAGCCGACGGTGGGCGATGCTGCGCGTGGGGCGACGCCTGATAACGACCAGGTCGTCCAGTCCGAGCTGGAAATTCTCGAAAGCGAAGCTGTGAAACGCAAGACCGTCGAAGATATCGGCGTCGCCCGCATGTCGCCGGCCCTTGGGCGCGCCTATGCCCATGCGGACGACCTAAAACGCCGGGACATACACGCCGCGGCGGTGAAGCTCATCGACGACGGTTTGAAGCTGCAAACCGCCCCCGACAGCTCCATCGTCAAGCTGAGTTTTACCGCCAACGATCCAGCCTTGGCGGCCCTTGTGCTGAACACCCTTGTCGACGAGTACCTGCGCTATCGCCGAACGGTGCTTATCGATGGTGAAACCGGCCAGGTGGAGGCCGAGCTCAAGGCGTTCCAGGTCCGGCTCGACGCTGCGGATGCGGCCTATCAGAAGTTTCTAGCCGACAATGGGGTGGGCTCAGGGGATTTCGACGCCGAGAAAACCTCGCTGACTCAGATCTACGCGCAACTGACCACCGAAGCTTATAGCAACCAGGCCAGCCTGTCCGAAGCCGAGGGGCGGTTCGGCGTCACCAGCCAGCGCGCGGCGCAGGCCCAGCCGGAGATCGGCCTCTACCGCGACCTTGACCATCAATCGCAGGACGAGCTCAACAAGCTTATGGTCCAGCGCCAGGACCTGCTGTCGCGCTATCTGCCCAGCGCCCAGCCGATACGCGACCTCGATCAGAGGATCGCCGCGCTTCAGGCTCTGATCGCCCGCGGGCCGGCTGACGGCGGGGCCAGGCGGGTCGGTCCAAATCCGATCTATCAGGCGCTGGTCACCGATAAAGACCAGGTCGAGGCCCAGGTCGCCTCCTACAGGCGAAGGCTCGCGGAGGTGAAGGCCTCGCTGGCCGAGGTGGCGGCGCGCCGTCAGAAGCTGGCCGCTCTCGAGCCCCAGTTCGAAGCGCTGTCGCGTCAGCGCGACCTTTTGGCCGCCAACGTCAAGACCTTGGCGCAGCGGGTGCAGGAGAGTGAGGCCGCTCAGGCGATGGCCAATTCTGGTCAGGACAACATTCGTGTGGTTGAGCGCGCTTATCCCGCCGTCAAGGGTGTGTCCCTGAGACTGCCGGTCATCGGCCTCTCCGTCCTTTTCGCCGGCTTCGCCGCCCTCTGCGCCGGCCTCTTTTCAGCCTTCACCTCCAAGGGCTATCCGACCTCGGAAAGTGTTGAGCGGACCCTTGACCTGCCGGTGCTGGCCAGCGCTCCGGCAAACCCGGCGTGAACGGGCGGCTGACGCTTAGTCCAGGCTGGAGGAAGTGGGCGGCCGAATCGG
>Ga0116231_10012102_pt1 | contig 12868 bp, 15 predicted proteins | sample S1TSphgellanicum_2_FD_89695 | JGI IMG/M metagenome (GOLD analysis project Ga0116231, IMG submission 89695) | Host-associated microbial communities from peat moss isolated from Minnesota, USA - S1T2_Fd - Sphagnum magellanicum MG | ecosystem: Host-associated > Plants > Peat moss > Unclassified... | reverse complement strand
GCCTTTATTTCACTTGCAACTTGATGTGGTACATTTTATGTGACACCCTGCCCCACTAAAAGAAAGGTGATGTCCTCATCACGTTCTACGTCTCTTTTTTTTTGTCGGTTTAATGTGGAATTCTTTTATGGCTTCTTGGGCATGTTCCATGTCGGATTCATTCACCCAAGATGCCTCTATCGTATGGTATCCTTTCCATTTCACTAGGTATTCCCGCTCTCGTCCTCTTAGTTGCCTTGATTTGAGCACGACCTCCACCTCAAACTCTAGTTCATTATGAACCAAGTCTGGTGAGGGCTTTGAGTTGTGCTCTTGATTAGGCCTTGAAGCATTGCGGGCAACCGACTTCAAAAGGGAAACATGAAATGTGGGATGAACTTTAAGGTTTTCCGGTAGTTCTAACTTATAAGTGTCAGAAAGTTTCTTTTCCAACACTTTGAATGGACCCGCATATGGGCCCAAGAACTTATGACTTAAACCTTTTGGCAACTGGAAGTTTTTGATGTTCAACCACACTTCATCCCCTTCTTGAAACTTCACCTCTCGTCGGGACTTGTCTACAAAATCATTGTACCTTTTGTTCGCCTTTTCCAAGTTGGCCTTTGCCAACTCCCAAAGGCGCCACCTTTCCTCATCAAGTTGTGTGACCATTGGCACTTCCTTGCTTGCATCACTCGGGGGTTGTCCATGTGCCACCCAAGTCATGGGCACAATTAGTGATTTGCCCGTCACCATTTGAAAGGGGATGGACCCAGTCGTGGAGTGTTCCAAGTTGTTGTAACAAAACTCAGCTAGCTTTAAGTGGTCCACCCAATCTTGTTGATTTTCCACCACATAATTCCTTAGGAATTGTTGGATCATTAAGTTCACCTTCTCGGTTTGCCCATCTGTTTGGGGGCAGAAGGAAGTGTTCATCTTGAGCTTCGACCCCATTTTCTTCCACAAGGCCCGCCAAAACTTACTTGTGAACTTTGGGTCTCGATCCGAAACTATGTCCTTTGGAAGCCCATGATGCTTGAAAACATGTGTGAAGAACAACCTACCAATTTCTTGGGCCATGGCCTCATCCTTTGTGGGAATGAAATGTGCCATCTTGCTAAATCAATCCACCACCACCATGATGGCATCGAACCCCCTTGATGGGGGCAAGCTTACCATGAAATCCACAGACACACTTTCCCATGACTCTTCTGAAATTGGTAGAGGTTGCAACAAACCCGCTTGTTTTTTGTTGAGGGTTCGATTTTGTTGGCAAGTTAAACAAGTCTTCACATACTCTTCCGCACTATCCTTCAAGTTGGGCCAATAGTAAGATTTCTTTATGAGTGTTGTGGTGCGCTTTGCACCACCATGGCCCGCAAGCGGTCCATCATGACACTCCTTTAAAATGGTGTCCCTCATCTTCCCTTCTAGCACATAGAGTCGTTTTTGTTTGTACCATAATAATCCATTTTGCAAATGGAAATGGGACTTGGTTCCATTTTGAATGTTTTGCCTTGCCTCTTTGGCAAATGCATCTTGGCGGCTTGCTAATCGAACTTCCTTTTGAAGTTCTGTTTCTCCCACATACACCATTCTAAGTTGGTGTTTTCGACTTAACGCATTGGGCACCACATTATCCTTCCCTGGCTTGTGTCAAATATCCACATTAAACAAGGCCAATGTGTCTTGCCATCTCACTTGCTTTGAAGACAACTTGGGTTGAGTGGCAAAGTACTTCAAGGTCACATTGTCGGTCCACACTACCACATCTTTGGAGCTTATGTAATGGCCCCAAGTCTTGAGGCAATGTATGACCACCCGCATTTCCTTCTCATGTGTTGGCCACCTTCGCTCTGTTTCACTCAACTTCTTGCTCTCAAATGCCATTGGTCTTCCTTCTTGCACTAGGACTCCTCCAATTGCAAAGTCAAAGGCATTGGAATGGATCTCAAAGTCCTTGTCAAAGTCGAGCAACTTCAACACGAGTGCCTTCACCAAAATACCTTTCAAGGTCTCAAAGGCCTCGTCGCATGCTCCTTCCCATTCGTAAGTGACAGTGAACTTCTTCAAGAGGTTTGTCAAAGGCGCGGCTATTTTCGCAAAGTTTTTTATGACCTTGCGATAGTAGGAGGCCAATCCCAAAAAGGATCTTAAGGCCGGCACCGACTTGGGTGGTTCCCAATCCACAATTGCCTTGACCTTGTGATCATCCATCTTCAAACCTTCTTGAATTATCTTATGCCCAAGGAAGTCCACTTTCGTCACCCCAAATTTGCACTTCTCAAGCTTGGCATACAACTTGTTTTCCCTTAATCTTTGGAACACCTTGCGAAGGTGCTCCGCATGCTCCTCCAAGGAGCCACTATAGATCAAAATGTCGTCTATGTAGACAATAACAAAATCATCAAGCCATTCCCGGAAAATGTCATTCATGAGAGTGCAAAATGTGGCGGGCGCATTGGTGAGCCCAAAAGGCATCACCAAGAACTTGTATGAGCCATACCTTGTGCAACAAGCAATCTTTTCTTCATCCCCTTCCGCAATCCGAATTTGGTAATATCTCGAACGTAGATTAATCCTACTAAACACCTTGGCTCCCGAGAGACGATCAAATAGATCATTGATTTGAGGCAAAGGATACCAGTTCTTCACCGTTGCCTTGTTGAGTGCTCTATAATCAACACACATTCTCAACGTCCCATCCTTCTTGTGAACAAAAAGGATGGGTGCCCCATATGGTGATTTACTTGGTTTGATATACCCTTTTGCGAGGAGTTCTTCAAGTTGAACCTTAAGCTCTTTCAACTCCTCATGGCTCATTCTATATGGGGCCTTGGTAGGAGGTGCCACTCTCGGTACCACCTCAAGTGCATGATCAATTCGCCTTCTCAGGGGCAGGTCTTCAGGCAACTCTTCAGGCAACTCTTCGAGCATCACATCCGGGAACTCTTCCAAAACTTGCTTTATGCACTTGGCGGAAGTCACCAACTTGGTGGCTTCCTTGGTCTCATACTCATCTAACACCCGCATGACACACAACATGCTGTAACTTCCCATGCATTCTCTTTCCCAGGTTTTTTCTAACATAAAGTGGATGGTTGGCCCACCCACACAAGGCATCTCATGCGCCTTCACTTTCACGATCCCACATTTGGAAGGAATCTTAACTAGTCTATTGTGCCCTTCTATGAGCACATTGTTTTGGGTGATGAACTCCATTCCCAAGACGCAATCCATTCCACCCAAGGTGGATACCAACAAGTCCACCTTTCCTCTCCAATTTCCTAGTTGGAGAGGCACCTCCTTTGCTTGTGACGTAGTGGGATGGGGAACCCCATCCGCAAAATGCACCTCGATGGGTGCCTTAAGTTCCTCCAAGTGGAGCTCCATCCTTTCGACGCTTTCTCGTGTTATGAAGTTGTGAAAAGCCCATGTGTCCAAAAGACATAACACATCCCGCTTCGTAATCTTCCCCTTCAAGAAAATAAGTCGATTGCACTCAACTTGGGCTAGGTTGGCATTGAGGGAAATTACTTTAAAGCCCCCATTCCCCGCTTTAGACTTGGGGCAATCCTTGGAGTAATGCCCCACCTCATTGCAGTTGAAACATGCTCCTTTGGGTTTCACCCCAACATTTCCCTTGGGTTGGCTCCCTTTGAAAGGAGCCCCCTTCTTCACAAAGTTCCCTTTGGGTTTAAACCCCGTGCCGTGGAATTGTTTGGGCTTATCCTTTGTTGGGCTTCCTTGCCCACGGTTCCATTCACTGTCATGCCTTGGTTTCTTGTGAAAGAACTTATTGTCCTTCTTGAACTCGGATTTTTCACTCCGCCCCACATCCGAAAAGCCTTCCACTTTCATGATGGCTTCAGATAGTGAAGAGGGCTAATTTTCCTCAAGCTTTCGTTTGGCCCAAGTTGGAAGTCCCATCACGAATTGGCACACACGGTCCAACTCATGCATGTGCCAGATCTCGAGCATGAGTTCAGAATAAGCCCTCACATATTGCCTCAAATTTTCATTTGTGGCATTCACAAGGTCACGAAGTTTGCACCTCGAGATATAGTCGGAGTTCCTTGGGACAAATTCGGTCTCGACGCATTCCTTGAAGAACTCCCAAGTGTAGCCATGGTTCTTCCCTTCCTCTTGTCTCACTATCCTCCACCATGTGGCGACATAGTCTTTCAAGTAGGACTGGGCAAGCTCCACGGCTGAATGCCGTCCAACCTTGGCAGCATGCAAATAATCCTCCAATTCTACAAGCCACGCATCCACAACCTTTCGGTCACGGGCACCATCGAAGTTCTCGGGTTTGGCTAGTTGGAACCTCGCATCCTTGGATGTTCCTCCTTTGAGGGCCGCAACCAACTCACTAAAGTTGGGCCTATTCATCTTGAGGAGGACTTTCAATTGTTCCTAGGTGAATAGGACCGAGCTTTGTTGCTCTTCCTCACTTTCGGGCTCATCTTGGTCCTCTCGGGTTTTTGGTTCCTCCTCCCCAATTGATTCCAGCGGGACTACACGATCTTCGTTGGGTTTTTCCAACATGGTCTCTTGAGCTTGCTTCCGATTCTTCTTGGGTGCCATCCAAAACTCCCAAGAAGTGACCCGAGCTCAAACGGAGCTCTGATACCAAGTGACGCACTCCCAAGTCCCTAGTTAGCCCCAAGTTGGGCCAAATCATTCAAGTTGCGGAATTTTCGGGACTTAGGGCACGCTCCCAGCTTCCAACACTAAAGGGGGGTGAGAGGGGCGTGTTGAAAGCTTCAAGATTAGACTAAGAAGAGGGATAAACAAACTCAATTATTTGGTCCTGCGTCCAAATCCAACCAACAAGTTCGTTAGAACTCATTCTACACACTTCTAGTGTTGGGACAAGCCATCGGCAACCTTGGACTCACTTGACTCACCACGACCCGAACTCAGGGGAAGCCACCACCTTCCCCCATATAGTATTCCCTGCAGCTCTCCGTCGCATTTGCATCCAAATGCCTCTTTTCCCGGGACTCCCAAAACGGAGTCCCGAAATTGTCCCGATTTGGACTTCTGGGACTTTGGGCATTCATAACTTTTCACCTCAAACTCAGATTAGGACACGGTTTAAACCAAAGTTGTAGCCCTCCTCGAGAGCTTTCCAACAGTGTGTCACACTTTACCTACACACACCGGAATCAGGTCGATTCCCGACTTTTAGTGGTCGGGAGTCAAATTGCCAATTTGACTCCTAGCCCTTCTTTCGACCATAACTTGTGCTGCAAATGTCCAAATGGCTCATGTGAGGCCATTTTGGACATCTACACTTCAAGACCTTTCAAACAGTATAAAGAACGCTTCAATGCAAGGTGTTTTGACCCCTACAATCATGCTCTAAATTTTTGGGAGTCTCGGAGGACTCCCAAGTCCTGACGCACTCCCAAGTCCCGGGTTGAACCCACTTGAAGGTCCAACTATGTTGAGTTGCGGAAAGTTGGGACTTGAGGGGCGTTTTCGACTTCCAGCACTAAAGAGGGGTAGAGGGGTGTGCTAGAAGTCCCGGGATTAGACTAGGAAGATGGACTAGTAGATCAAGCACGAATCTGCATCCAAAACTAACCACAAGAAGGTTAGTTCACATTCAGGAACACCCTTGGGTGTTGGGACAAGCCACGGGCACTTTGGACTACTTGACTCACCACGGCCCGGACTCGGGGGAAGCCACCACCTTCCCCCATATAGTATTCTCTGCAGCTCTCCGCCGAAGCTACATCCAAATGGCCTTTTTTCCCAAGACTCCCAAGTGGGAGTCTCGAAATTGTCCCGGGTTAGAGTCCCGGGACTTTGGACGACCATATCTCTTCGCCCCAAGCTCGGATCGGGACGAGTCCTGAATCAAAGTTGTAGCTCTCGTCCAGAGCTTTCCAATGTCGTGTCGCACTCCTTGAGGCGACATCGGGAAGAGGTTGATTCTTGACTTTTAGTGGTCAGGAGTCAAACTACCAGTTTGATTCCCGGCCCTTCTTTTGCCCATAACTTAGGCTACAGATGTCTAAATGACCAATGCGAGGCCATTTTCGATATCTACGTTTTAATACCTTTCCAATGACACCAAGAACACCCTAATGTGAGGTGTTTTGGGCCTTGCTGTCGAACTCTAAACATTCGGGAGTCCCGGAGGACTCCAAATCCCCAACTTTGGGAGTGTTGGGTTTCACCCGCACACTTTGCCAAAGTGGGGTTGCGACAATACACCTTATCCTCCATAGCTACTTTTGGTTCATATTCATTACCAAGTATCTTCTTTTATATGCTTTGGACGTTAAATACCTATTCTAAAATACTCATCTTCGCATATGTATCCATGATCTCCACATTTGTGGTTTTCATATATTAAATTGTCTAAGGTAAACTAATTGTTCCTATGGAAAACAATTCTAGCTATGTAGCAAAGATGACATTTTCTTCTTATTCAGTGATGCCATTCTAATAATCGTAGCATAGTAACACTTTTGGTCTTCTTACTTCACTTCCCAAATGTTTGGTAACTATAATTGTTCGAATTGTCCCATTCCTTTATATGGTAATAGTGTTACTTCCCCAATCATGTGCCACTTTAACATCCCTCAACCATGGTCTCCCCAACAACACGGAATAACTAAAATCTACCACACTATTCTGAAATACAATAAACGTAATTATGTAAGGAATGCCATGAACATATATCTTTAGATCTTTGATCAACCCCACTAGTTTTGTGGTTGTTTAATATGCCATCTTTAGATTATGTGGTGCAAGTTTAAGCTTTGGAAGCCCCAACCTTAATCTCAATTGTTTTATGATAATACTAACTATAGAACCTCCATCCAGTAACACATCTTTTATTGTATTATTCCCAATCTATACTTGGACAATTGCCATATGATTATCTATCACTACAACAGTTGTCCTTACTTCTAGTACTAAATAACCAACTTGTTTCCTTGTGGTTGTTTTATTTACATTAAAAGTTTTTTCTGGTTTCAACTTTTGCCAAAGATATATTTTTAGTTCAGGAGCTATTTTAAGCAAATGTTCTAAGTTCAAAGTATAACTTCTTTCTAACATCTTCTTACCAATGTCCAGAAAAATCTCTTCTATTGTGACTAGTTTCCCTTGTGAATTCACTACCTCCTAATACTTCTATGTTTCCATAGGGGTAGTATTTAACATACTTGGCCAATTTGTGTTCCATCCCTCCATGGATATGGATGGCCATTTAATCTAGGTTTGTGTTTTCAAAATCTGTTGAATTGTCTTCACTATAGATTACTTCAACCACTCTTCTTTCTCCTAGTCAGCAACACTCTTTGCTTTTCTTGGCTCTCTATCCTTGAACACCTACTCTCAAGTTACTTTACTTTTTATGTTAACATTAACATCCACCATATTCACATCCACAATGATTGTTTATGTCTCAACAATAGGTTAAACTTCTACTATTGTCACATATTTCCCATGAAAAATTTTATGCATCTCAGTAAACTTTGGATAATTTGTCATTTTATGGCCATTCAAACCACATATGTGACATGCATATGAAGATGTCTTTTATGTTTTTTGACTTGGTTGTGCCACCTTTGTGGTTGCCTTCATGGTCTGTTTTTTCTTCTTTTTGCATGTCTCCACATTATGATTTGTCATCCCACAATTTATGCAATGTTTGTCAATCTTCCATGTATTACTTTTTTTTGGGTACTACTTATTTGATATTTTGTGGTATTGATAGTGCAATCCTTGCTTATGCAATAGTCATATTTTCTTCACACAACATTATCGCCTCCTTATGTTGTTGTAATGTTGATTGCTTCATCCCTGTAGTTGTGATTTTGAAGTATGATTGCAAACTCGTTCTAAACACAATAGTTAGAAAACTATCTATGGTTAGTACTTGTAAACCATGAGCCAACTTCCAAATCTGTTCATAGTAAACCTACACCCTCTCAGTCTCCTCCTACATCATGTTCTTTAACTCCATGTATATTTACTCGTCATTTTAAATCTTTTGATTACGTTTACAAAATGCTTGAATAAGCTTTTAAAAGGTACAAGCAATAAATTTTGACATGTAATTATGGCACTAGTCCAATGTTGTATCTCTTAATGTATAGCTAAACCCATTGATGATATATTCTTCAGAAGTTTTTACATTTTCTTTTACTTCAAAATTGAACACTTTGACATGAGCATCTAGATCAACATCTTTTTTGAAATCAAGATACTTAAAAACTACCATGTTTAGCCTAACATAATGGCCATTTTTGTGATCAAGAATTGATGTTGTTACAACAATTGGTTCTGGGTATTTGTTTTTTGAATGCATAACATTTGTAATTATGCACCCTCCATCAGCCATTGAACTCATCAATGGTCAATTTGTAGTCATGTTCCCATGAGTAGCCATTATTGAATTAGTAAACACCACTTGAGGTATGCCAACAACTCCAATAATAGCTGCTGGTAATGTCAAACTTTGACCCAAATTCCTTCTTGCAAAAACTCCACTTGATCCACTACCCAATTTTGATATAAATCCAATTAGTACTCCCCTTTTGACAACATTTATGTTGGGCTCAACAACTGTTTCCACTCCCATGGTTGTTATACATGCATCACATGATTAAATAACTCCTACTCCAACATGTTGTCTCCATGTTTCAACAACTACCGCTTCTAACACTATTGGTGAAGTTATGTTGACTCGATATCGACATTGTTCCAATCTATGGTTACCCATTAGTATCCTTTCTGGTGTAGTATGTGGATGTGAATACCCTTTTGGTTATCTCCTCCTGGTTTGAGTAGATGAACGAATCTATCAACATTGTGGTCCCAATTGGCTTCCCAACTCCATGCTTTTAAATTTGTTATGGACTATAAGAATTCCTTATTCATGTTCATGTGGTTGATCTATTAATGCTCCTACCACATTCTGTAACTCCACATGCCTAACAATACCTGCTATAATGTGAAAAGGCATAAAAGGACAATCCATGATTGCATGTCCTCTTCCTCGTAGAATGTACATACCCTTGAAAGTAACTTGAACATCTCTAAATCCATAGATTCATGATCCCATATTTCGGTTATGTGCTTTGTTTGATCCAATTCTAGATTTCCTCGATAAGAATATGATTGTGAAATTTCATCCAATGCATTTACCTATGCCTCTACATACTCATATGATCTTGGGTAATTTTCCTCAATTTGCTCAAACACATCAACATTGGTGTTTTCATCCACCTCCCAATGTTCCATTGGTTCATATTAATTGGAAATGCAAATTAATACACAAACCTAGGTTATATACCTTTTGTAACATCCCTCCCTTAACTAAACACCAACTTTGAACTTGGAATTTCCTGTGCATGATTAAGTACTACAAAATCATTACTTCGTCTTGATCTTTACAACTCTGAACCACAAATTGCGGTTGAGAAGTATAATGCATATGCTCATTTGGATAAGTAGTCGATTGCATCTCTTTATGTGGAGATCGTCATTTAGAACTGTGCTTTCTTTAAAGACCCCTAGTCCATGCGTTTCGTTGTACCACTTCTTGTGGTAGAAACGACATGTGCCCCGCAAGCCTTTCTTTTATTATCAAAACTTGTCTACCTAACATCATATTATGAAATAGGGTTTCTATAAGCCCTACATACTCCTTTCCATTTTCGAAACTATCTTCTATTTATCTTTCAATAACTTGTCGATTTGCCTCCAAGTCTAATTGTTGCTGTAAACTTTAAGTCACCATCCAATTCATCTTGTTTCACAATTCTTCACCTTTAAAATTTGTAAATCGCTTTGTAGTCCTTATGGCATTAACCACATAGACCTCTAATACTTTTTAACATACCCCTTAAAATTATAAATTAAAAAAAAACACTACTCATTTAAACAATTTCATCTACAATATACAACAAAATTTGTAGAAAACCTTCCCATTATTGAAATAAATAACAGAAAAAAAAAATTCCCCAACATGGTCGCCAAATGGTAAAAGTGAAATTTAAATTCTTATAGAATATTTCACACTACTATAATAACGTATTTGCATTTCACATGCCTATGTTCACTATTTTTATCTTAAGTCTTAACAAACTTAACACTACAATTCATTCTAACATTCGATTCATGGTTATTGCATATAACCAGAATCTGCACTTTAGAATACATTGTAAAAAATCCAAAACCAAGATTACAATTTATTTCATCATAGTCTAACATTACAAAAAATTCACACAAAAGATGAACATAGAATTCATTGTAAAAGTATGTGTTTCTTTGTATTACTAAAAACATTAATCCAAATTATAGTGTAATCCCATGTTTTGTTGAAAATAAAATCAATCCCAAAATAACACTTAAAATTTGTGCTATATCAAAACAGAATTTGTGGTTTTCTACCGCAAGTACTTCTAACTCTTCCTATTTTTCTTTCAAAACCAAAAAAAAAACTCAACTCCCTATTTCATTTTCTTCTCCTCCCTTTGTTCTCTAGAACTCTCCCCCTTTTGAACCATCCCAAGTCACATCGCAATGATCCAAATCAACAAAAATTCAATATTCAAACTAACAAAATTTTCTAACTAGTCCCATTCCTAACTGCTCTATTCATCCCAAATCACATACTTAGCTTACCCCCTTAACAATATAGCATCAAGACGAGCGTTAGAATTGACAATTCAGAATAGTACTCCTACTTACACTGAAGTTACATTGTCATCCAACAAGCAACGAACTTCATCACAATTCCAAGTTGGAAAATGAATGAAACTTTTGAATTGCCCACAAAACATGACATGTTGTACAACATAGTACATGTATTTATAGGGCACCCACTTCCTTTGCCAACCTCACAAATTGGAAATCATTGCTACAAAATCCAAACAAATGTAAGTTGAGAAGTTCATTATTCTAACTTCATATTGTTTTATGTTTGGATTTTGACCAGATAGAATCTTATAAATTCATCCATATCTAGGATGGGGAACCTCCAATGGTGGGTTTATAATTGCTTCAAAAAGTCGACGAACCTCCCACCAATTGTAATGTAAATTTGACATCTTGAATGACATTGTATGATGAACATCCTTACCATTATGTGATGTTGGCTGCAACATTTCATCCACTAGCCTACTTGTAGGAATGGAATTTTCCCCTATGAATAGGCTTCAAAAAAAGATTGACTACCATCTATTCAGAACAAATCCCACTTCTTCAAAAGACTTAATTTCATCTTGGGTGAGATTGGTTTCAACTTTAATAAGCCAAATTTTTAGGACAACTAGTCTGTCCAATGCATACTTGCGTTTTGTATTGCCAACACATCAATTCAGGTCATCAACACAAAACTAGAACTTGTGCAGCTTTAAGGGTGCATTGGGGAACTAAGACCACAACCTTGAGTAAATCAGGGTAGGGATGTTGAGAATTCAAGCTCAACTAGTTAGGTTTCATTAGTTATTGGAGTAGGAAAGTAATTAGGTTACTTTCACAAGGTTGAATTACTTTCTTTACTTATATTAGTTTGGTTATTTGTGGTTTGGTCTTTTAGTTAAATACCTTAGTGTTGATGGTTTGGCTCTCTTTTATTCATTGCATAATTTGTGTATTTCATGTGACAAGAACCTTGAAGTGTTCTTCATGTTATGTTTCGTGTTGTGAGCATCATGTTGTAGTTTCCTTTCAATAAAGATTTATGTTTGCACTTGAATAGATCTCCTCTTTGTTAACATGGTATCAGAGTTTAGGTTATTGAATGAGAAAGTTGAAAGAGATCTAGAGCTAGAAAGTTTCTAGAAACTAGAGTTTGAGAGTCTCTAGTAATATCATAGGAGTTTGTCAAGTGCAAAAGAGAAACATGGAAAGGAAAGAATGTGAAGAAAAAGAAAAAAAAAGAAAAGTGAGAGGAGATCAACATATCAAGGGTTGTGGAAGTCAGATATTTAAATCTAGATCTAGATCTACACTGAAAAGATCTTGGAGTGAAATTTGAAGATTATATAAGACTATAAGACGCTTCTATTAGCAAATTTTCAAAAGAAAAGCATATGTTTTGTGAGAGTTATGAGCCTTTGAAGACTCTGTGTTAGATTTGGTTTTTTGGTCATATCTCCTTTGTTTGAGCATTTTTGGATTTACAGCTTTAAGATCGTATGTGAGAGAAATTTCATGTCATTTGGATTTGTATTGAGAGAGATCCAAGCATCTAAAGTTTTAGTCTCAGTTTTGAAATCAGTTTCTTTTGAAAGTGATAACTCTTTGTGGTCATCGTCAATAGAGCTAAAATTTTGAACAGATGTGGAAGACATATATTTGATGTGTTTCCCAAATTTTCAAGGAGTTTGGAATTGCTAAGAGCGAATTGTAAGTCGTTTTATGTTCAAGTCCCAGTTTGAGGTGATTTCAAGGAAGTAGCAAGATCTCTCATTTTATGAAGTTAAATGAGCTAAAATTTTGAAAGATGGTAGTAGACATAGTTGTTCATGTTTTACCAAAATTTCAGATCGTTCCAAGGTCATATGTGAACGGTGTAACTTTGCAAAGTTGTTATGACAAAAGTTTGTTTTGAGAAGACATTAAAACAAATTTTTGAAGTGGAGCAAATACAACTTGGGAAAACTTGAAGGAAGGAGTTTAAAAATTGGGAAGCGCAAATACATTATCAAGACCTTCATACAAAAATGTGTTATGTAATCATGTACTTAATACCATACAAAATATTATACGAGATACGTACATATACGTAAAACCCATGTATAATATAGAATTTCGTATAATATTCAAGACATACATACATATGCAAGGTCCATCTTGTTCAACCCTAACCCTAACCTTAATCCTAGAAACCTAAGGAAGGAAAACCCTAATC
>Ga0116231_10012101_pt1 | contig 12869 bp, 13 predicted proteins | sample S1TSphgellanicum_2_FD_89695 | JGI IMG/M metagenome (GOLD analysis project Ga0116231, IMG submission 89695) | Host-associated microbial communities from peat moss isolated from Minnesota, USA - S1T2_Fd - Sphagnum magellanicum MG | ecosystem: Host-associated > Plants > Peat moss > Unclassified... | reverse complement strand
TTTGTTTTTTTGTTGTTGTTGTTGTGGTTTTGTTTGTCGTTATAACATTCTTTTTTTTTTTTGTTGGTTGGGGGGGGTGTGGTGGTTTTGGGGGTGGGGGGGGGGGGGGGGGGGGGGGGGGAATTTCCTTTTGGTGAGAAAGTAGTGAGTGGGTATGAGAAAAAAGCAAAAGGATTGAGCTTTTGTTTGTTTGTTTGTTTGTTTGTTGTTGTGGACTTGTTGGGTGGTAGTAGTAGTTTTGGGGTGAAATCCTCCTCCACACTTGTTGTATGGATTGCCATTATGGCTGTAGATCTTGCACAATACAAGCTCTAGCTGCTTTGTGCTGTCTCCAAAATTCATCAGGAATAAGGCAAAGGAATTCCAAGAATTTCCATCACCAGCAGCAAAGAAAAAAAAAATTCTACTGGGAGTTTTGGGGATTTTAGATTTGTATATCTCCCTCTCTCTTCTGCACATCATTGTTCTTCTATAGTTCACTGAAAAGATCTTGGATTGTTCTGCATTCGGTAATTAGGGTTTTGCTGTCTGTCGATAGCAAAATGATTAGCAGGCTGATTTTGTAACTACTAGGAATTTGCTTGAAAGACATGATTTTCTCCAAATTCCCATCTCCAATTGTGTCTGCTCTGCAACTTCTGCATTAAAAATAAAATAAAATGCATCATCAAATCAAATGGATTGTCTGCAACCCTATTTTTCTCTTGATGATATGTTCCTGGCTGTGATATGCTCCAAATCAATTAAGTCTTCAAGGGTGATGAGAAAGCTCCATTGCAGGAGATACTGTACTATGGAATGGTCAAGCCCTCTGCCCATTATGTTGTTGGGTAAGGCACTAGGTGAGCCTGATAGGGCAAGATAGACAATGCACCCCATGTAATGGGCAAGGGCAAGGCCATTCCGGAATGATGATGTTAAGGTATCTGGATGGCAGACTTGATGATCTGAAAAATAAAATTTGATGTTCAACAGACATGTTCTGGTCACTACTACGAGTGTATGATTTTCACTAGAAGATTATGTCATATAGTGTGGTCAAGAATAAAAAATGACATTATCTGCCACCCCAGACGTTAATGTTTGCAATCAAGGCATGCATGCCATTGTGTTGCTAAGTGTTTCCTTAGAAATTCTTGAGCAATCTTGAAACATGTGATCAAATCAATTTTGATCCAATGCAAAAATTGCATTCTTTTGTTATAGTTTCCGAATTGTGGACTGGCACATAATTATTTTTTCTGGTTGTAGGTTCTATCATTCTTCAATGTGGATCCAGCACGGGGGCTTGACGACCTACAGGTAGAGAGCCCTAACCTTGTTTGCTATTTCCTGTGTTAAATTTTACATTACATTTCAAGGAAAGTTCTCATACATGAGACTTTTTTGGTTCCGCATCACTAGTCCTTCCTTTCCACCACAAAAGAAATTTTCAAAAAAGTACTTCTTTTGACTCTCGTCTCTCGGAGTCCTCTTTCTACTGAAACACATTAATCTGGCAAAGTAGAGGAGAACAATTGCTGATGATACTTACAAGGATGGGCATGGGGTGTTGTGTGCAGGTTGCTGAGAATCGATCATTATATGGAGCGAATGGTACTGTTTTTTTGTTTTCTGAAAAAGGATTTGCTGCTTGATGCTACATATAAGTAGAAACAATAGATGTGGGATATAACCAGTGAGTCCTAGAAACTTAGATTCAGGAAATCAGTGTTGATTTAATTTACAAGTTTCAGTCTTCATTAAAGGTTTGTTCCCAGGTTGCAAGATCCAAACACCCAACTAGGGATCTTCTCCAGGACATGTTGAGTGCTGTTGTAGGATGATAGCATGTTAGGTTGCCAATGGTGGACTAAAAAAAAAACTGATCCCATCTGAACTCTCTAAAAATTGAGCAGCTTGAGCTTGCAAAACCTACTGGGATCAGGGTACCCAAAACCAGGAATCCACTGGTGCCATACCCACCATTGTATAAATGGACCTTTGGAGGTTATTCGTGTACAATAAAGCTGACACCTTGTTTTGCTGCGTGATTGTTCCATGGCTGGTTGGTTGTTGTCGCATACTCATCGACTTGCACAGTGCTTCCAGTGGAGGAGGGTAAGTGGGTGCTTTTTTTTGCCCTATTGATGAAGAAGCCAAAATCTTGGACTGTTGAAGTTTCCTCAGTAACGCTATATGATAGGGTTGCTACGTAGAGATATGGGGACTTAGACTAGGGTTTAGGGTTTAGATGCAACTTTTCCTTTTTTTTTTTTGCTTTAGCATAAATTGCCCCAAGGACATGTCTTGGGAAGAAGCATGAGGCCCACCATGCTGCAATTACTGGCTGGGCTGGCTCCCTCTCTTATTTTGGGTTTGTGTTGATGTTTCAACAGGCACCCCATTCTGGAAGCTCATCTTGAAGCAGTTTGATGATTTACTTGTCAAGATATTGATTGCAGCTGCCATTGTGTCCTTCCTCCTTGCAATTGTCAATGGTGAAACTGGAGTCACTGCCTTTGTGGAGCCCTCTGTAAGCTGCCCTTCATTGCTTACTAATGATTAGAAATTTTAGTTCCAGAGTTTCCCAACTGGGTGGTTTGGCTTTAGGGTTTAGGTCCAGAGGTATTCCTTTCTTATTACCCTGGGAGCCATGTTCTTGACTGAGTTATTCTCTGCCAGGACACTTTGTCAGTCAAATTCACGTGTCATGGCTGCTCAATTGCATGGGTGTGTTGTCCATTCTAGATTGAGGAGCAGGCAACAAGTTCAAGTATGAGAAAGAACTGATGAGTACAGGTAGCATTAGTGACATTCTGTGTTTCTGTTGATTGCTGTAGGTCATATTGCTGATTTTAGCAGCAAATGCAGCTGTAGGAGTGATCACAGAAACAAATGCTGAGAAGGCTCTTGAGGTAAGCAAAAAGATATCAAGTAGAAAAGTATTAGGATAGAGCCTTCTCTGTGATGACCCAATATACCATTTGTTGAGTTTAAAGTTGCCATATCTAACTGAGAATTGACATCTGTAGACAACACATTATTTGCTGAGGTCGTTGTTTTGGGCTTTTTGTTTGTCAGTTAAAGAATTGGCATGCATAGAGGAGGAGCCTCAAACATCTTTCCCCCCACTCTTCCCACTAGCAAGTAAAAGGAGGTGGTTTTTTGTTTCATGTTTGAGGTTGTGATTTGCAGGAACTTAAAGCCTATCAAGCGGAGGTGGCAAAAGTTCTACGGAATGGTGAGTGAGATTCTTATGGTATTGAGGTTGTTGTGCTGATTTGGCTGTCAATTATGGTCACATCCCTTCTCTTGTACGCATCAGAACTGGTCATGTAAGTATTTATTATTTGATACATCCTGTGCTGCTCAGGTATGCTCTCCATTACCCCTGCGACAGAGCTTGTTCCAGGCGATATTGTGGAGGTTGCAGGTAGTTCTCCTCATCATTCTTGTTTGAACTTAGGATCCAGGGTTTAGGCTTTAGGGCATGTAACTGAACTTGAATTGGATACATTTCTCTCTACAACCTGATCATGTGGGTTTCTGTTGATCGGTTGCTGCTTTGCATGTGGTTGACCCTGCTTCTGCAGTTGGGTGCCAAATTCCGGCAGACATGCGTGTGGTTGAGTTGCTAAGTAGTCAATTGCGAGTTGACCAAGCAATTTTGACAGGTTTGAGAACATGGAAGTCATCTGGAAACATTGTAGTTGTATTATCTCTTTGGCTAAATAGGTGTTTGTGTTGGGTTTGGGTTTCTGCCCTGTGCCCCTCATGTCAGGCAGTAATTAAGATTGCTAAATGGAAGAAATTTCCATAACCTGTTTACTCAATGTTCAAAGAGAAAGGTTTTAGGGTTTTAAGGTTCCTTCAGTCAGGGGATTACAAGTTTGAGCTATGCAGTTTACTGAAACATGCTTTGTAGCTAGGTAGCTGAGTATAAAGTTTTGCTTTTTGGATTGCTTTTACAGGAGAGAGTTGCTCAGTTGCAAAGACTTTGGACCGAACATCAGTGCTGAAGGCAGTGTACCAGGATAAGACTAGTATACTTTTCTCAGTATGTCCTTGACCTTGTTATTATTGCTATTGTCCTTTCCTTGGTATGGCTTCCGTGAGTTGATGGAGAGAATTTGCAGCAAGCTGTGGTTGATTTTAGAGTAACCTCCTGATGGTGAATCCAGCTGTCATTACTTTGTGTTTTCAGCAGAATAGTGCTGATTCCAGGAATTATGGAGAATTCATTTTCTGCCTCCTGGAAGCTGTTGTTGACTTTGATTAAACTTTCTGATTTGGAATTTGAACTGATGATGTTCAGTGATTCATCTAACGGCTTTACAGCACACATGTGTAGGGCACTGTTGTAACGGTGGGGCACGCACGAGCCATTGTTGTTGGGGTTGGCTCCAAGACAGCAATGGGGAAAATCCGTGATGCCATGTCAGAGTCAGTTAATGTGAGTAACTCTGTAGGGTTTAGGGTTTAGGGAACCTTGGCCCTCTTGATCATAGGATGGATTGAAATCTAACAGTAAGTGCCAACTGGACTGTACCAGCAAACCAATATAGATGGACAAGCAATGGTCAAGCACATATGCCATTGTGTTCATATGGAACATGGCATGTAGGTACTCTTCTGGACTACGGCAGTTCATGTTCAAGAGATTTATAGTTGTGTTGGTCGTTGCAGGAGATGACACCGCTCAAGAAAAAGCTTGATGAGTTTGGTTCCTTTTTATCTAAGGTATGTATGTACTTCAGTGCTTGTTTCCCTTTTTTTTTGTTTGGTCCAGTTTGCCCTGATTGAGCTGAATTGGATTGCCTAGGAAGTTAACTCAGTGTTGATTGAGGAGAAAAATTGTGCTGCAAAATGGAATGTAAAAAAACTGGCTGCCTTCTAAGGTTTTGTTGGTTTTCACAGGTTATTGCAGTGGTGTGTATTCTTGTGTGGGTTGTTAACATTGGTCATTTCCATGACCCAGCTCATGGAGGTATTGTGCGGGGAGCCATCTACTACTTCAAGGCAGGTTCTTTCTGCAACAATTGCTTGTCTACTTGATCATTTTCAGTCACAATGATTTTTATTCTTTTTCTTTTTCTCCTTATTTGCGTAATTATTTTCCATTGGAAACAAAATGGTGGTTCTCACAAGTGGTTTTGAGCAAAACCCATTTGAGCCTTCTTGAATTTTGATTTTATACTTCTCACAATGAAGTGGGTTTTTTTCTGAAAGGTAGCTCAGAGTCTACTGGCAGGTCCCTTTTGTCAGTAAGTGAGACCTGAGTCCTCTCACTGAATTTTCAGAAAATTGCATTTGATGTTGTGAGCAGATAGCTGTTGCTTTAGCAGTTGCCGCCATACCAGAAGGACTTCCTGCAGTTGTTACAACGTAAGTTGCACACTGAAGTTGTAACATCAAGTTTGAAATTGGAAATTGGAAACTGCCTTCAATATGTATATCACTAGCACCATATTACCATGCTTATTGGACCACAAAAAAAATGCACACCGCTGTAACCACTTTGGTACTTGTGCCTATGTGACCCATTTCAAGCATACCCATTGCAAAGGAACTACAGCTAGATCTGAACTGCTTGGCTTTGAGGTTCAGTTGCTTGGCACTTGGTACAAAGAGGATGGCAAAGCTGAATGCAATTGTGCGTACACTGCCTTCTGTGGAGACACTTGGATGTACAACAGTCATCTGCAGTGATAAGACTGGCACTCTGACCACCAACATGATGTCAATCTCCAAGGTTTGTTCTTTCTTTTGTAGCTACTGGTAGAAATATCCTAGAGATGGCATTCCTGAGATGATGAATGCTGAATGATTTGTGGATGTTTGCTTGATTGTTGTAGTATATACCCATGCTTCAAGCTGATGATCAGAATTTCTCATTTTTAAGCCGAAGAGTCATTGTGGGTATTGGCAGGTATGTGTGGTACGCTCAGCTCACCGTGGACCGGTCTCTGCAGAGTACAATGTCACTGGAACCACATATGCACCTGAGGGCATCATTGTTGATTCAGCTGGTCTAAAGGTTTGCTCTATCCCTGTGTTTTTTTTTAATAAACTTTTTTGGGTTTAGGGTTTAAGGTTTAGGGTTTATAGTTTCTTGAAAATGTGTGTCCTGATGTGTTTTGTTTTGGCAGCTCGAACACCCAGCAGATATGCCATGCTTATTGCACCTAGCAATGTGCTCATCACTTTGTAATGAGTCATGTGTGCTTTATAATTCTGAGAAAGGCATGTACGAGAAATACGGAGAATCAACAGAAGTGGCTCTTCGGGTTCTTGCCGAGAAGGTTTGTAACAGCACAACAGCTGCTTTTTAATCATGGGCTGCCAGTTTCACTGTTTGAATTTATGCTTGGTCGAGATGTAAAGTTAGTGCCATTTCTTTTCTCCCCAGCCTTAGAACTCATCAATCTGAGGTGGCATCAGGTTGGGCTGCCAGGATTTGACTCTATGCCATCAGCATTGACAATGTTGAGCAAGCAGGAGAGAGCTTCATATTGTAATCATTACTGGGAACAGCAATTCAAGAAGGTATATGTATGACCTTGATCGTCTATTGAATTTGGCGATGCACCACCCATCACCTGTGACTCTTTTTTTCCTTTTTCACACAAATGGGTGAGGCTGCTTACTATCATTGTTGTCACCTGCATGTGATGGGGGCTCGGCAGGTTTCAGTACTCGAATTTACACGAGATCGCAAGATGATGAGTGTATTGTGTTCTCGTAAGCAACAAGAGATCTTGTTTTGTAAGGGAGCCCCTGAAAGCATATTTTCCAGGTGCACAAGTGTACTTTGTAATGATGATGGATCTGCTGCTCCAATGACTGCTGAGATTCGTGCAGAGCTTGAGGAGAGACTAATCAGGTACTTTGTCTGAAGGGTTTGAGGTTTATGGTATTAGGGTTTAGGGTATGAATATGGTATTGTGCTGTTGAACAAAGTATGCAGCTTATTCTCTGCCTAGTTGTTGTCACACACAATTTTGATTGTACCCTGTGTAGCAATTGCACCATAACCTGTGTGGGTGTTTTGTCTATGTCATCTATTAGAAGATGGCATGGACAATGGGTGTGTACCAATTGATGTGCAATTCCAAATTCCAAAATCCCAAATTCTGAATCTGGTGATCAAAGCAGTCATTCAGTGATTGGCACTTTGCAGTTATGGGCAGAAGGAGACACTGAGGTGTTTAGCTGTTGCACTGAAGCCTATGCCAATGGGACAGCAGACTGTGACACTAGATGATGAGTACAACCTAACACTTGTTGGACTGGTACTTCTTTTTCCAACTTTTGTAACCCATAACTGGGTTACATGAACAAGTATCTCCAATTGCAGGGGTCATATTTCATAGAAAGAAAATAAAATTGTGGCACTCAGAATAGGGAGATGATGAACTGATGATGAGTTGCACAGACTTGACATATTTCGGTCCCAATTGTTTGGTTGATGACTGATAGACATGAAAGACAATCTTGATCAGGATGAATTTAGGGTTTAGGGTTCAGGATGCCCGCTTGATTCAGATTCACTTGCAACAAGCTGGCTTAGTTTGCTGCTCTAAAGAAAAGTGATGTTTGGGTTTTTTAAGGTTTAGGGTTATTGATTCTCATGTGTAATCACCTGGTATTCTGTTGTTCTCTGCTTCTTCACAGGTTGGAATGCTGGATCCACCAAGAGATGAAGTAAAAAGTGCAATTGCACTTTGCAAGTCAGCAGGAATCCGTGTCATTGTTGTAACTGGAGACAATAAGGTGTGATCCGTGTTGGGTGCTGTTCTTCTCTTAGGAACTGCAAGGAGTAATTCTTTGTTCTAGAAGCTTTGCAAAACTGGGGTCCTTGTGTCACAGAGCATCAACCTTTCATGTACTTTTGGTGCCATGGGGAGACAGATGTGTAAGCAATTGATGTACTGTTATGATGTAGGCGACAGCAGAGTCAGTGTGCCGGCGCATTGGAGTCTTTGATCCACTTGATGATTTGACAGGGAGATCTTGCACTGCGTCTGAATTTGAAGACTTGCCTCCCATGCAGCAAGCAGTTGCCATTCAAAAATTATCATTGTTCTCAAGGTGAAAAAAAAGAACTGGAGCTGCAGTTGCTTAGTTTCCATGAAGTTATATTAGTTTTGTTTGTCTCCTTGATGCCATGGTTTGTGCACTCACCACAACCCTGAATAAAAAGACTGAAAAACCCACACCAAAGGAACGTTGTCTGTCCATAGAGGGACAGAAAAGTGTGTTTGACTGCTCTAATGTTTGAAAGTCAAGTGCAGCAAAATGCAAATGGTAGAAGTTTCTGATCAGCAACCTAAAAGAGATTCTGATGGATTTGCAGAGTGGAACCATCACATAAAAGCATGCTGGTGGAGGCATTGAAGAACCAAAACGAAGTGGTCAGTTTACTCAGTACACCTGTTAGCCCTATTGAACAAGGTTGCAGACTTGTATCATGGATCAAATTTCGAGCCTTGAGACTTGTAGTAGTTTTCATTGTATGGTTGAAATACTCTTTTAGCTGGGATGATTGTTTATGCAGGTGGCCATGACAGGTGATGGTGTCAATGATGCACCAGCTCTGAAAAAGGCTGACATTGGGATTGCGATGGGTTCTGGGACGGCTGTTGCAAAGGTCAGTTTGCTTTGTACCCAGCTGCTCATCCTGCCCCCCCTTCTCCTATGTTATTCTGCTAAAAATGTCACCTTTCCTTTTGTCAAATTTTTTTTGGCATTAGAGCCTTAACTTCTTCCTGATCCAACTCCGATCTTCTTTGGGACCTGACCCTTACTGATAATGGGTTGTGCTGTGTGTTTGTGCAACAGAGTGCTTCTGATATGGTCCTAGCAGATGACAATTTTAGCACGATCATTGCTGTAAGTATATACACCTGAGAATGAAAGATGTTTCATTTTCTCTTTCCTTGGTTACTCACCTGTTTTCATGCCATGGTATTTTTTTTGCCTCAAAAGAGTCTGACATGATGTGTGAAATTCATTTGCTTTTGCTCAAAACACTTTTTGAGAATCTTGAGAACCAACTGAGCTGCTTGTGTAAAGGTTATGATGATCTGCATACCCATGTCTGGGTTTGTCTCAAGGTTTGATTCTCCTCTTTATTGAGTCCCGGGAGTCTGGAGTCCTGGGAGTGAGGGTTGAGTCTTGGGTGGAACCCATCATGAGCTGAAGCATCACTGCAACTACCTTAACTTTGGGATGTTTTATCTCTGGTTTAAGCATAATTATTTTCAGGATGTGGCATGGTTTTGTGCAGGCCGTTGCTGAGGGGAGGGCAATCTACAACAACACAAAGCAGTTTATCCGCTACATGGTGTCATCCAACATTGGAGAGGTTGTGTGCATTTTTGTTGCGGCTGCTCTCGGCATGCCAGAAACTCTTATACCTGTATGTACTTGCACACCCGTACTGTAATTTTATTAATTTTATCATTTCAAAAATTCATAGGCAATAATTGTGGACTGACATCTTGTACACATCTCGGATGTATATTTCTTGCTTATGTTAGTGGGGTCCAACTGCAGCTTGGATCTGTGTACCATAATGTAAGTGGAATTTGGATTTCTTTTGAGCAGGTCCAGCTTCTGTGGGTGAACTTGGTGACTGATGGCCTGCCTGCCACAGCACTTGGGTTTAATAAGCAGGACCGCAATGTCATGATGGTCCGACCACGCAAGGTTAGAAGAAGTCAAGTAGCAAGATGGCTACAACTATCTTTCACTCCTATGTTTCCCAAAAAATGACTATCTACAACATATAGAATGCAATCTCCCTCTTTTATTTATTATCTTTTGAAGAAAGTGATGATGGGTCATGGTAAAGATGGCTTGTAGTTTACACATTTCCCCTTTCAAAGAGCTTTGAGACATATGCATGGCAGGTGGAGAAATTATTTTTTTATTTTGATGTTGTTGTTTTGATAACTGGATGCAGATGGATGAAGCGATTGTTAATGGGTGGCTGTTTTTTCGATATGTCGTGATAGGAGGTGACCTTTTCAAAGCTTTGCCACCTTGCTTTTTTTTCTTTTTCTTTTTTTTTTTTCATTTCTTTCCTCCAGCATATATCTGTTTGGCTACTGTGCTTGTAACTATCCAAACACTAATGTCAGACATCATTGGATTGTGACCATTACCTGCAGCATATGTCGGTTTAGTGACAGTGGGAGGCTTTGTATGGTGGTTTTTGTACTATGAGAATGGTCCCAAACTGCATTGGGCAGAATTGGTAAGATATATTCTTGACAGTTCTCTTAGTACCAGCAATATTGATGGCTCCTTTTCACAGCTTGCAACTGGATTCTCAAATAATAATTTGGGTTTGCTGATAAGAAGGTTGGGTTCCAAGTGTTTTCTGCTTAGGTCTACAGTTCATTGTGAAACTTTAATGCTTTGAAGTTCAGCAAGAGTATGGTTTGCAGCGTTAACTGTGCTGATCTTTTTTTATGTGCTTGATGATCATTGACAATGTGCTGCAGGTCAGCTTTGACTCATGTGCTGAGAGGGACACTCTTTATCCTTGTACAATCTTCCAAGATCGGCATCCATCTACTATCTCCATGACTGTGCTTGTTGTTGTTGAGATGTTCAATGCCATGAACAACCTGAGCGAAAATCAAAGCCTCCTGTGAGTGTTTCAGAAACTTTTTCAAGGAGCTCTTTTTCATAACCCTTTCACCACATACTACTGCATTCCTGTTGTGTTTAACAGATCCCAAGCTAGGCGTCTGTGCCATGTCAGGCTGGAAAAAAAATCTAACTTTGGCAATATTTCAGTCAGCTTGAAGAGAATTCTGCAAATTTAGCCTTGTCTGTGCATGGATTCTGTTGATGCTTGTGAAGTTTTTCACATAGGAGTGACGATATGTGATAGTGTCTTGTCCAGTGCTAATAATGAAATTAGGGTGTTTTTTCCAGGACTCTACCACCCTGGAGTAATCTGTGGCTGATGGCCGCAATTGCTGTTTCAATGATTTTGCATATGCTCATCCTTTATGTTCATCCTTTGGCCATCATGTTCTCGGTATGTATCTCCTCTGTTTTGGTTCTATTTAGAGCAATTTCATAATAATGGTCCCAATGGAAACAAATTATGATGGGTTGTGTCTCTGCAGGTCACACCATTGACATTTTCAGAATGGAAGGCAGTGTTCTGGCTCTCATTTCCTGTGAGTATCATCACTGCCTCACCTAAGTGATCAACATGTTAGTAAATTCCGGCTGGGGCTTTAGTTTCTTAGTTGAAGGCATTGAGGATTTTCATAGCTAAACAAATTCTTGCTAAATCCAATTTGGGTGTTCTCTGTGGGTTAAGTTAGATCCATACCATATCTTATATTTGCATATGGTTGAGTACCTTGTCATTGGAGTTTTGGGTATCAGTAGGTGGTGTCATGTCCTCTCTTTATTGACCTGTCTCTGTCCTTCGATTCTGACATTGTAATCTGTGACAGGTAATTCTTGTCGATGAACTGTTGAAATTCTTCTCTAGACGAGTGAAAGGTAATCCATTCACCACCCTCTTCATTGTTGTTTTTCCAACTGTTGTAGCATTGGTTCTAGTGCGTGCAAAAAACCTGAGGTGCTGTTGTTGAACCTAACGTAGATCTGTAAGTTGGATTGAAGTTTTGGTTTTCAACTCTTTAAATCACCTGGACTCTTTTGAGTATGTGAGAATATAGGGTCAAACAAAATGGTCCACAAGTATCTGAAGATACCACCAAAGCATTTATGTTTGAACATAATAGGCTTCTTTAAAAGCACAAAAGTGAAATTGCCTGCCAATGTTTCTTCTAATTACTTCATTCCTGTTTTTGGTATCTGCATTTATAGATACTGAAGATACTGTGTAACTCACATTTCAACTCACTTAAGGTCCCTGTGGCAACCTTCAGATCTCATCAGACATTTCACTGGCTTATGTGAATGTCATGTTGTTTAACATTGTGTAGGTCAAATGCCAAGTCTGCGGTTTCGAAAGTACGACTTTCTTCCAAAAAGCCTTACACGTCAGGAGTGATGGGTTTGGAATGACTTGTAGTGTGTTCAGGCTCAGAAGCAAAAAGCAGGTAGGATTCATGGAGCCCATTTGTTTTAAGGTAGATGCCAACAGATTTTTAGGTTAAGATAGGTTTCTTAAAAAACAGTGTCGGTTAATTAGCACAAATTTTCTCCAAGCACCATGAGTTAGGATTGCTTGGAGCCATATCTCATAAGCTGGGAATCCCCACCCTGATATGCAGTTTCTATTTCACAGAAAAAAAATTGTCTTGGGAGACAATAGGAAAAATGTCAAAAAGGATGTAATGGGTATTTGCCCGCAGTTGCAAATCTGCTTGTTATAGCACTGCATATGATTTTTGTAACAGTTCATGTTGCGCCCGAAACAATATGTTTGAATTTGTTGATATGTGTGAATTTATATGTGAACAGCAGTTTTGAAGGTTTTCTGGATTTGGTTGGTTTAATTGCCAGGGTAATTAATAATTTCAGCAAAATGCGGTCAGCAGCCCCATTTCTAATTTTCAAGAATTTTGACAGTCAAGTCTTTAAGCACAAGATAATGCACATAGTTTTCAGAAGAAAAGATGGGAGACCAGTTGCAGGGGCAGACTCTTCTAACAAAGGGTCATGAGTTTCAATTCTTAGGTTTTTCAACAGGGCTATACTTCTTAGCTTCATTTTTTTTCAGCTTCACCGGTCGAGCCTCAGTCAGACTTATGGTAGTTTACCTGGTTTCACCCCTTCACATTGCATTTGTTGAAATAGTTCCAATGCCTTCTCACCTTGACCACATTTAACATGTCCCAAAATCATAGCACTCCAAGAAACAACATCATGTGTGGTCATCTTGT
>Ga0116231_10012099_pt1 | contig 12870 bp, 12 predicted proteins | sample S1TSphgellanicum_2_FD_89695 | JGI IMG/M metagenome (GOLD analysis project Ga0116231, IMG submission 89695) | Host-associated microbial communities from peat moss isolated from Minnesota, USA - S1T2_Fd - Sphagnum magellanicum MG | ecosystem: Host-associated > Plants > Peat moss > Unclassified... | reverse complement strand
TCCGTCTTCCAACCGCCTCTTCGTCGATGACGTGCTCACCAATCCCGACTATCTTCATTTCGCGCTCGCCGGCACCACGGCCGCCATGATCTGCTACATCCTCTACGTCGGCCTGGCCTGGCCCGGCATCGCCACCTCCGTCACCACCTGCGTTCTCACCGCTCTCAGCAACATCGGCGCATCCCGGCAAAAGCAGGTCCTGCGCATCGCCGGAGCTATCATCGGGGGCTTCGTCTTCGGCCTCGGCTCGCAAATCTTCGTTCTGCCCTACATCGACTCCATCACCGGCTTCACCGTCCTCTTCGCCGCAGTCAGCGCTGTCGCCGCCTGGGTCGGCACTTCCAGCTCGCGACTCTCCTACGCCGGCCTGCAAATCGCTCTCGCCTTCTACCTCATCAACCTCAGCGAATTCAGCATCCAGCTCTCGCTCGCCGTCGCCCGCGACCGCGCTATCGGCGTCCTGCTCGGCGTCTCCATGATGTGGATCGTCTTCGAGCGCTTCTATCCCCGCCCCGCCGCCGACGAGATGGTTCGCGTCTTCATCCGCACCCTGCGCCTCATGGCCCTTTTCGTCTCCGAATCCACCATCGGCGCCGACGCCGAAACCATCGTCCTCATCCGCCGCCAGCGCGACCAGGTCTTCCGCTATTTCGGAGAAGTTAACGCCCAATCCGACGCCGTCCCCTTTGAAACCGGCCCCGAACGCGCCGGACACATGGCCGCCCGCGACCGCATTCGCCGCTGGCAATCCGCACTGCGCAGTTTTTATCTGATGGAAGTCCCGCTGCTGCAATTCCGCCTGCTCGGCGACCCCGGCCGCATCTCTTCGGCCTTCCGCCACATCGAGACGCAATTCATTGAGGACTGCTCAAGCGCCCTGAACCGCGTAGCCGATCGCCTGGAAAACCAGCTCAACAACAAGGCCTTTCAGCCCGAGCCGCACCAAACCCTGGAAGGCCGCCTCGCCGAAGACGTCAGCCGCGAACACACCCCGTTATCCCCGCAGGAAGAAGGCCTCGTCCGCTTAACCCGCACCGTCTCCGCCCTCATCGACAAACTCGAAGAAGACGCCATGGCCGCCCCACTCTTCTCAGTCGAATAGGCAAAAACACTGGTCCATGGCTTTGCCGGCACGACCTCAGTCGTAGCGACAAAGCAATCAATGGGACAGGGTTTAGCCCTTGAGGGCATCCTTCGCAGTCCATACAACCTACTTGCAAACCACTCCATTCACCGTAAAGCTCGCCGGGGCCGTGTTTGTCCCCGAGTACGAAGCCGTAAAGCCCATCCCACTCACCGTCGCACCCGCAGGCAGGGAAGCGTTGTAGCTCTCATTCGCCACAGTCACCTTCGCCCCGCTCTGCGTCTCCACCCCATTCCAAAACGCCGTCACCTTTTGCGAACCGGGAAAAGTCCACGCCAGCGTCCAATCGCTCCAATTCGTCGTTCCGGTATTCTCGATCGCCAGACTCGCCTGAAATCCGCCGCTCCACGTCCCGGTAATCGCATAGGTCACATGGCAGGCCGCGCTGCTCCCCTTCGCCGCCGGCGTCTTCGCGCTCACCTGAGCCGAAGCCGCCGAACTCCCGTAAGCATCCTGCGCCTCCACCACGTAGTAATAGGTGGTCCCCGCGCTCACGCTGTTGTCTGTGTACGCGACTGTGGTCAACCCGCCGGCCAGCGCACTTCCCGGCTTGAATCCGCTGCTCGTTCCCCGGTAAACCGCATAAGAAACCGCGCAATTCGCGGGCGCCGTAACCGGCTTCCATCCCAGCGCAATTCCGCCGGTTGCGCCCACGGCAGCCGTCAACCCCGCGGGCGCAGCCGGAGCCGCCTTGCAAACCGGCGTCGGCCCATCCGTCGCACGCAGCGGAAATTGCACCGAAGAAAGCAACTGCTGCTTCAGCGAACTCACCGGCGTTGCGTCGTACGAGTTACCCAGTAACGCGAATGCATCCTCTCCATTCAGAGCCAAGTACGTCCACTGCAAGTTCGGCTCATTGCCCAGATACGCCACCAGGCTGGAGAACCACTGCCCCTGGCTCCCCGCAACATTGCTCTCAATGTCCGAAGCGGCATTGGTCGTGCCAAACTCCCCCAGCCACACCGGCGCCGTCCCGTCGATGCTCAAATAGCCCCAATACTTCGTCCAAACCGCATCCAGCGAACCCGCCGTCGTCTTCGCCGAGAACCAGCTCTGCGCATCCAGATCCGGTCCATAATCGTGCGCCGAATACACCAACTTCTCCGCCACCGTCAGCGTCACCGGATACTTGGCCGCGCCCTCCAGATTCGCCCCCTGCCAGCCGCAATCCCCGCTGTAGCAATCCGTCCCTTCCACCATGATTAGCAATCCAGGGTTCACCCCCAGAATGGCCTTCGCCGCCCGCGCTGCCGCCGCCGGCCAGTTCTGCGCCGTATCCGTCACCGGGCAGCCATTGGTCCACGTATCCCCCGTCCAGCAAGACCCCGTCCGCGCCGCCGTGCTCGTCAGCAGATGCGGCTCATTGCGCAGGTCCACGCCAATCACCGTCGGATTCCCCTTGGCATCCGCAGAGCCCTTGTACCGCGTCGCAAGCGTCTCCCAGTCCGCAATCCACTTCGCCTCCGGATACGCCGCCGTGTACCAGAGCCCGCTTGCCTCGTTGCTGTTCCCAGCCTCCGAGCGATGATTGTCCAAAATCACCTTCAGCCCCAGCGAACCAGCCTCAGTAATGATCTTGTCCATAATCTCAAGCGAATTCAACCCCGCCAGCTCCGTGTTGATCGGCCCCGCCCCGTTCGCCGTCGCCAGTGCCGTCGGCACGATCGGATGCTCCACCATCTGGTTGGAAAACGGCAGCCGGATCGTGTTGTACCCGCGCGCCTGAATCGTCTCCAGAATGGTCCGGTAATCCTGCGCATACAGCCCATGGACCACCTGGTCGGTCGTCTCAAACCCGTACCAATTGATGCCGGCTATCCGCACCCGCTGCCCGTCGGCATCCAGAATCTGCCCGCCGCTGGTATGCCAATACCCCACGCCTTGTCCCAAAGCGGAGCAGGCCGGCAACAGCGCCAGCGCCGTCAACCCACTGCAAATGGAAACGCCAATCCCTCTCCGCTGCAACAACATACAGCTCCCGCTCCCCTAAAAAGCACGATGAGTCCAGCTTCGATACTCGGCGAAAGACGCGCCCCAGCAACATAGCCAAAATCGGTTACGAAAGAAACTTTGGAGTGATTACCTTTGAAGCCCAAGGAAAAAAGAGGATGATCGCGGCAACTCACGGGTTGCCTCCGGTAGGCCGACCCAGGGCCGAAGGCCCGCTCGATACCAGCCCCAGGTATGGGAGCCAAACAATCCCAAAGGATCCAAGGCCCGACATCGAGGCCTTCAACCCACCGCGAGGAAAACTCAATCATCTCCAAGGACAAAAGAGAACACCCTTCCCCGCAAAAAGAGCATCCTATCGCAATAGCCAGGAGTAGCCCATGCCTCAGAGCCCCCACGACCGCATTGCCGAGCTGCACAATCTCGCCGCCCACGCCCACGCCGCCGCCGTCGCCCACAACAAGGCCGACCATATCTCCGCCCACGAGCTCTCGAAGCAAGCCCACGAACTCTCTCTGAATGCGCACCGCTGCGCCGAACAGCTTCGCACCGCTACCCCAGTTTTTTCCGAAAAGGTCGGACCGAAAAGCTGAATCCTATCCCAGCCTGAGGGTCATCTATGACTGACAGAGGATTCAACCATGGCTCAAAACGCAAGCAACACCGGCAAAGTCGCTCTGATTACGGGAGCCAATCGCGGAATTGGATTCGAAACCGCAAAGCAACTGGGCGAGACAGGCGTCACCGTCCTCGTAGCAGCCCGGTCGCTCCAGGCTGCCGAAGAGACCGCTTCCCGGCTCAAAGCCCAGGGCATCGACGCCCAGCCCATTCAGCTCGATGTCACCAACCCCGCCGACCGCGTCGCCGCAGCCAAGTTCATCGGTGAGAAATTCGGCAAACTCGACATTCTCATCAATAATGCCGGCGTCGGCTCCTCCACCGGCTTCGCCGTGGTCGTCGCCGATGTCCCAGACGAAGAGATCCAGCGCGTCTTCGCCACCAACTTCTTAGCCGTCGTCTCACTCACCCGCGAACTGCTGCCCCTGATCCGGAAAAGTGAAGCCGGCCGTATCGTCAACCTTTCCAGCATCCTGGGTTCGCTCACCCTCCACGCTACCCCCGGCAGCCCCATCTACGACTTCAAATCCCTGGCCTACGACGCCTCGAAATCCGCGCTCAACGCCTACACCATCCATCTGGCCTATGAGCTCAAGGACACGCCCATTAAGGTCAACTCCGCCCACCCCGGCTGGGTCAAAACCGAAATGGGAACCGAAGCCGCCCCTATGGAAATCCCCGAAGGCGCACAAACCAGCGTCGCCCTCGCCCTGCTGGGCCCCGACGGACCCACCGGCCAATTCATTCATCTGGGTCAGGAACTGCCCTGGTAGCAGCTTCAACAACATGCCCGAGTCCGCAGCCGCGTTAGAGTTGCGGCAAAATCGCCGTAGGCGGCCGGGGGAACTCAACCCCCGGCAAGAGCTTCGGCGATGGCTTTGTGAAAGGGCGCGGCTTGAGCCGTGCCGAACAGGTCCACTCGATCTCGAAGGCTTTTGCTCTGAGGGAATCCGCAAGCTGGCCTCTGCCGACCTTGCGACTTCTTCCGTAGTCTCTTTAAGCCCGCTCTAGGAACATGGTTTCCGTTGTACTATCGGCCAGCCTTAGCTATCCCGTTCGTCTTCTTACCCTGGCGTTTCGCTTTCGCTCCAGGAAGCAAGACGTCCGGTCGTTTGGAGTCTTCATCCGGCAGCTTATCGTGCAAAATCACGTTGAGCAGCGACTTATGTACCCGGATCCGCCGCTTGTATTCGATAAACCCCAGCTTGCGGAAGCGGTTCATAAAAAAGCTCACCCGGCTGCGCGTCGTCCCAATCATCTCCGCCAGCGTCTCCTGCGTAATCGCCGGGATCAGCGTCTCCGGTTCACCCGGCTTGCCAAACTCCGCCATCAGCAGCAAGATCCGCGCCAGCCGCTTCTCGCTGGAGTTGAAGAGCTGATCCACGAGGTCCGCCTGCACCCGCATGCTCCGCTGCAACAGAAATTTCAGAAACAAATCGGAGAAGGCATGCTCTTCGTGTAGAACCCGGGTCATCTCCGCCCGCTCGATCTTCATCGCGATGCAACCGGTGATTGCCGTCGCCGTCGCCATCCTCCGCCCACCGGCGCCGGCAATCGACTCTTCGCCGATGAATTCGCCCGGACCCAGCAGCGTAATCGTCGCTTCCTTGCCGCTCTTGGAGACGACCGAAAGCTTCGCCCGCCCGCTCTGCAGGTAAAAGACGCAGTCCGCCAGATTCCCCTGGAGAAAGAAAGATTGCTTAGCCTTCAGCCGCACGACTCTGCGGCCCAGCCCTGCATTGGTCAAAAAAACAGCGGGATCGAATGCTTCCGTCGCGCTTGCCATGCTCGTCACCTTCTCCTCTCGTACAGGAACCCCGCTGGAAACGGGGTTCCGTCGGGAAGTCCGAGGGACACATCGATCGGCAGAAGAAGGTCAAAATTAGAGTTTCGATCGGGGCCCGGGTTCAAACAGACTGTATGTGCATCATCCTATTCCCACTTGCGGCAAATCTGTGCGATTTTGCTCATCCAAGGAGTTCAAAAATGCGACATCTTTTTCCGTAAAGCGACGGAATGTTACCTTTAAGGAAATAAACCTCAGATCGCGATCAATCGCCGCGGCATCCGTTCGCGCGCTCGATCCAAAAAGCCGCGCATCCGAAGAGCCTCGGTGCGCTGCACCGCCACCAGTCTCCGATGGCGCAGAATATGATCCTCGCTCTCCAGATGCGCCAGCGCCAACTCGTCGTGGTCCGCATCCCGCTCCAGGCGGGCGACCCGATCCTCCAGCGACTGGCGGAAACGCGGGCTGATCTCGTAAATCTCAAAATGGTCCGGCGAGTTCTTCATTTCTGGCTCCAGAGTGTCGTAGCGGAACAAAATCCGATGCTGTTCCAACTTTTTCTCGCAAAAGGCTGATGTCGCTACGTCGATATGCCGATCATAAGTCGAACCTCAGCATGGCACCAGATTACGGATCCCAGCGCAACGCCGGCACTTTGGTGAAGAATTCCTAATTACTGTCCCAATTTCGATCACGCCCGGCCCTCTCGAAAGACTCATTCTTCCGGCGCCAGCGCGTAATACCCCTTGCGCACCTGCACGTTCAGCTTGTCGCCCTGATCCGCCTTGCACTCCACCGCAATCTTGCGATAGCTGCCGTCGATCTTCGCGTTGGTTGGCGTGTAGGAAGCCACATACTGCGTCCGCAGCTCGTCCTCAATCTGCGCAAAAGCCGCTTGCAGCTTGTTTCCGTTGTTGCCCACATTGATCATCCGCCCGCCTGTCTCGTCGGACATCTGCTTCAGCGCAAAATCTCCCGAATATCCCAGCCCAAATCCGCCATACCCGCCGCGATCCGCCAGCAGAATCCCATAGATGATCACATTCGACTTCTGCGCCGCCGCAATCGCTTCCTTGATCTTGTGATCGCTGCCCTCATCCTGCCCGTCGGTCAGAATAATGATCGCCTTCCGCCCGGTCTGATTGCCCAGCTTCTCGCCTGAGGCCTGATACACCGCGTCGTAGAGCACCGTCCCCTTGTTGTTCTGATTCGGCACCGGCCCCGACCCAAACCCCACCCCCATATTGATCTCCGCCTTGTTCAACCCCCGCTCCAGCTCCCGCGGGCTATTGGTAAAGTCCTGCAGCAGATCCACATCCGTGTCGAAGTTGGCCACAAAGGCCTGATCCGTCTTGCGCAGCACCCGCTCCAGAAACTGCGCCCCAAACTGCTTTTCCAGCGGCAGCACCCGCTGCTGGCTCCCCGACGTGTCGATCAAAATCCCCAGGGTCAGCGGCTGATTCGTCTCCGCCACAAAGTGCTTCAGAGTCTGCGGCGTCTTATCCTCGTCCACTGTGCAGTTCTGCTTGGTCAGATGCGGAATCAGCGCGCCATTCTTGTCCTTCACCGTAAAGTACAGGTTGACCAGGTTCACATCCACCTTCAGCGTCGCTACCGGATTCTCATCCTCCGGCGGAGGCGGAGGAGCATTGCTCACCGGAGAAGCATCGGGCGAGGGTGCCAGTTGCGCCTCCAGGCCAGTCGCAGCGCCAGCCATGGCCATCAGAACAACGATCGTGAGCAAATTGGGGAGCATTCTTCGCATACTTAGGTAGACGCAATTCCCGTTCCTGTGGAAAGCATTGGCTTGGTGAAAGAGCACGGTCGTGCCGATACAGTCATCTTAGATCAACAGGCCTTTAGCCCCTGAGCGGAGGCCGCAACGGCATTTCCGCCAATCGTATCCTTTTTCTTGGAGCCCTTGAGAGCCGGCCCTGTCGGTGCTCGCCCACGTCAATTTCCTGCCGCTGGATTGGCCGGATTTTGATCCTTATGAGACCTGCAACGCTTTGCTGCGTCTGATAATCTGACCAGTGCAGCCTAGCTCCGCCAACGACTGGCGTTTCGGCTGCCCGGCACTCTGAATTGTCGCCACGAAGCACCGGCGAGCCGCGTTTCGATCGCGGCAAAAGGAAGATCTGTGCATCGTAGCTTGACCCATTTTTCTTGCGCCCCCGCCCTGAAGCTGACCCTGGCATTGCCCCTGGCAATCCTGCTGGCGCAAGTTCCTCTGCACGCCCAATCGACCCCGCCCCAGGCCCCACCCGACGCGCCTGCACCCCAGGCCCCCGCGCCTATGTCCGACGTCAAATCGCAGATCACCCCCGGCAGCGGCACCGCGGAGACCGTCCCCGCCGAGGCCGAACCTGCTCCCAGGCCGGCGGCTCCAGATCCCGTGCAAGGCGAAGCGCCCCTGACCGGCACCGCCGCCGACAGCTATAAAATCATCAGCACCACCAACGCCGTCGAAGTCCCCGTCACCGTCAAGGACTCCAAAGGCCATCTCGTCGCCGGCCTCACCTACCGCGATTTCCGCATCTTCGAGAACAACCAGCAGCAGCGCATCGCCTTCTTCACCGTCGATCCCTACCCGCTCTCGATTGCCTTCGTCATCGACCAAAGCCTGCAGGAAGGCACCATGGCGGAAGTCAACCGCTCCCTCGGCGCCATCCAGGGTGCGCTCACCCCCTATGACGATGTCGCCGTCTTCGCCTACAACAACGGCGCGCGCGACCTCTCCGGCGGATTCACCGGCGCCCAGAGCCATCGCCTCGAAGCCGTTCTCGCCTATAACAAAGCCGTAGGCCGCGATCCACTGGTCCCCGTCACCTCCGGCCCGCTCGCCGGATGCCCCATCACCTCCAACGGCGACTGCGTCAACCCCGTGCTGCAGCAGGGAGGAGCCACCGGCGGCCAATTCATGACCCTCCCCAAAGAAATTCATACCCTCAACGATGCCATCCTGATGGCCGCCGAAGAGCTGGCCAAGCGTCCGCAGGGCCGTCGCCGCGTCCTCTACGTCGTCTCCGACGGCAAGGAATACGGCAGCAAAGCCAAGGAAAAGGAGGTCATCAAGTATCTGCAGGCCCACGGCATCGCCGTCTACGCCACCCTCGTCGGCGACTCGGCGCGCTGGGGCGAGGGCTACCTCAGCCGTTTTCACCTGCCCTTGCAGATGAATGACAACGTCCTCACTCGCTACACGCAGCAGACCGGCGGCAGCCTCGATTCCGAAAAGAGCACCAACGGCATCGAAAAGAGTTATCAGCACATCGCCGAAGAAGCCCGCTTCCAATACACCCTCGTCTACTACAGCCACGAGCCGGCCATCGACGGCAAGTACCGCTCCATCGACGTGCGCATCGATCGCCCCAGCAAGGAAGTCGAAGTCACCGCCAAGCCCGGCTACTACCCCACTGCCGGCGATCTGCACTAGACCGTGGTCTTCGCCAGTCCGGCCGCGAGTACCATCGCCCCGGTCCTCTCCGTAGGGCTGGGACTGATCGCCGCCACCACCTGGGGCGGATCGGACTTCGCCGGCGGCATCGGCGCGCGCCGCTCTCCGGCACTTCTGGTAGCCGCCTCCGGCCACTTTGTCACCCTGCTGATCCTGCTCGGCGGCTGCGCCCTCTGGCAACTCCCCATCCCGCACCGCACCGAGTTTCTGGAAGGCGCCATCGGCGGCCTCGAAGGCTCTCTGGCCCTCTGCGTCTTCTACCGCGCTCTGGCCATGGGCGCCATGGGACTCACCGCCGCTCTCACCGGTCTGCTCACGGCCTTGGTTCCCGTAGTCTACGGTCTCTGGGTCGAGGGCCTTCCCGCACCTCTCGCCCTAACCGGCCTGCTGCTCGGCGTCGTCGCCATCTGGCTCATTGCCCATGCCCCCGGCCACGGCACGCCCCCCAAAGCGCTGCTCCTCGGCGCAGCCTCAGGAACCGGCTTCGGCCTGCAACTGATCCTGCTCAAATTGGCCTCCAAAGACGGCGTGATCTGGGCGCTCACCTCTGCCCGCATCGGAGGCGTCCTCGGCATGGGCGCAATTCTGCTCGTAGCCTGGCCGCGCCGGCACGAAAACCAGCCTTCTCCCGGCCGAAAGCATCGTATTTATAAGGGATTTTGGAAGACCGGCATCCTGGCTGGAGCTTTGGATACCCTCGGCAACATCGGCTACACCGTAGCCGCGCACGGAGGACGCCTCGACTTGGCCGCCCTGGTTTCGTCGCTCTACCCCGGATTCACCATCCTGCTGGCGGCAATGATCCTGCGCGAGCGGCCCACCCGCAGGCAAACCTTGGGCATGGCCGTGGCTCTTGCATCGGTAGTGATGCTGAGTCTGTAAATGCCAGGCATGGGGCTAGACTTCGAAGCACTGTGCCCTTGAGCGCCACTCACCCTGGGAAACGGCACAACTTGAGCCGTGCCGCAAAAGAGCCGTTGCAAGGATAGGGTTTTCGCCCCAGAGGGAAGCCGCTCCACCCTACAGTGCTTCCGACAACGATCTTCACTCCAAGCCTAAGTCCGCTAGGCCACCGGCGTCTGCTTCTGCTCAACCGGCTGCGCCACAGGCTGCACCGGAGCGGCGCTCTGCGCGTGCACCGTAGCAACCGGCTCACTGCCGCTCTTGATGCCGTCCTTGAATCCCTTCAACCCTTCGCCCAGTCCTTTGCCCAGCTCAGGAAGGCGCTTGGCGCCGAATAAAACAAACACGATCAAACCAATCACCAGCAGGTGGGTCGGCTGAAAAAGTTCACCCATGATTCGAACCTCCGCGGAAACACATTCCGCCTCTCAAACGAGAGTCTTTTCAAAATGATTGTCGCACAAACTCTTTGCCCACGGCAGAACTCGATGCAGCGTCCCACCCCGGCCAACCGCCCAAACTCGGAATGCACTCAGGGAACGCAGCTCAACCCCTTTCGGATTGCCCGCTACGGCAGGCGCCCCACACATCAATTCACCTGCGCCGGTTTCCCCAGCCGCTCCGTCACCATATCGAAAAACGCGGCAATGCTCTCCGCCTCGCCCATCGTAATCCGCCGGTACACCTTCATCAGCGGAAACAGCCGCGAACCGCGCACCTCAACTGCCGGCACTGCCGCCACGCCGCCAGGATACTGCATCATCTCCCAGCTCCCCGCATAGCGCCGCCGCAACACTTCGCCCAGATACCCGCCCCACAACCGCACTTCGTAGTCGTAGTCCAGCTCCGTCTTCTCCGCCAGCTCCGACAATACCGCTTCAAACGCCACCATCGATCCCGAATCGTAATCCAGCCGTTGCCGGTACTGCTCGCGGGCCACAATCACCGCCGCCACCGCATAGGCCTCCATCATCGCGTCCAGGTCGGGATACGAGGCCGATTCGAGTTTTGCACGCCGTTCGTCTGTCACGCTACTAGCTTAGACCCTTCCGGCAAAGAATTCCTATCCTCGCGCTCCGGCTTGCATCTGATTCCTGTTCGCGCTACAAAAATAAGAGCCGAGGTCGTTTCCCCGTGTCTGCATTCAAGTCCGCTTTGAACTCCGGTTGCTTCCGCGGCATCGCCCTGCCGTTCGCCCTAGCCGCAATTCTCACCGTTGCGTACCCGCCGGCCCAGGCTGCCGCGCGCATCATCTACCCGGCTCCGGAGCAAGCCTCAGCCGATCTAGCCGCCGGCCTGAAAACCGCCGCCGCCGAGCACAAGCGCGTCATCCTCGACTTCGGCGGCAACTGGTGCGGCGACTGCCAGGTCCTCGACATCTACTTCCACGACCCTGCCAACAAGCCAATCCTTGACGCCAATTACGTCGTCGTCCACATCAACATCGGCCTCCACGGCATCGACCCGGATACCAACAGAAAGATCGCCGAGCGCTACCAGGTTCCTCTGGACAAAGGCGTACCCGCCCTCGCCGTCCTCGACCAGCACGGCAAACTTCTCTACAGCCAGCGCACCGGCGAATTCGAATCCATGCGCCGCATGGAATCCAGCGCCGTCACCAGCTTCCTCCTCCAGTGGAAGCCGGCCATGGCGGGAATGTAGCTTGAAAGTGGCGATCAGGCCAAGATGATCGCCAGCCCACACGCCTCGACGTGGTTCATCAATCGCGTCTGGAATGGCTTTGGTCGAGTCTCAGCCAGATGCAGTTCCAGTCCTGCCAGCTTGGCAATCGCATCGATTGCTCGCCGCTCGTGCAGCAGCGTCGATTGATACGGAATCTCGCCGATCACAATCAGCGTTCCACCCTTCGCGGCGTTTTCGCGCAGGTACGCTCTCGGTTCGCCGGCAGCGCCCGCTAAATCGGCCGCCGTCACACCCACATAGGTGAGCCGCTGTAACGACGCCGTCGTCTTGCCGGTAGGAGCGTCCGCTCCGTAAAACAGACCCTCGCGCACCTGCGACAGCCGATGCGTCGACCAGCCAGAGATTTGCCCCTTGACCAGCAGCGACAGATCCCAGTCGCCGCTGATCCTGCGTCCCGGCTTGATCTTGTGATTGCTGTCCGGAATGGAAGCCACCGGAAAAGGAGCGTGCGAAGTTTCCGGCGATTGCGTCAGCTCGATGACATAACCATGCGGGTCCAGCAGCGAAAAACTCTCTGGCTCCGGCCAGCGCTTCCCTTTGGGATCGTCAAGCTCCGCATCCGTAAAGATCACCCCAGGCAAAAAGACCGCCCCAACATGATGACCGTTTTGCGGTGCAAACACTTCCACGTTGCCAATCTTGCCGTCTGTAACTTCCGGCACAAACAGCAGCGGTCCTGCGAATACCACATCCAGTTGTGTTCCGTTGGTTGTCAATTCCGTCTTCTTTTTCTTCGACTTCTTATCGGCCGGCATGGTTCTCTCCTGGTGGATGTTCAATCTCTCTACCGGTAACGTAGTACGCACCCCAGTAATAAGGATTGCGATAGCTGGAATTTCCGAATTGTACTCTCCTCGCGGAAGCGAGCGCCATGGCCGGGGTGTCTCCCTGAGAAAGCCTCCCATAAAAGGCATCGATCAACGGCACAGAAGCCTCGGAATCGATCTGCCACCGTGTCGCCACCACCTCCGGAACCCCCAGGGAAGCCAGCCTCTCCACCATGCTGTCGAGCGGATGACTCCATGCCGCTTCGCGCGTTCCCGTCGCGCAGGCCGAGAGCACCGCCAGCCGGCAAGCGCGTGGCGGATGCTGGCTCAAAAACTTCCCATCCACCCACGGCTGTCTGTCGCCCGGCGAAGAAGCCGCCAACAGCAGTTCCGTCCCGTCCGGCGTCCGCACCGCGTGGCCGGCAAAGTGAAAGATGGTTGCCGAGCCCAAATCCGCGCCCACCCGCGCCGCCGTCGCCCGCTCGCCCAAAAGGATCTCCGGCGCATGCATCAGCCGCGCCACATCCGTCGCCTCGCTCAT
>Ga0116231_10012098_pt1 | contig 12871 bp, 10 predicted proteins | sample S1TSphgellanicum_2_FD_89695 | JGI IMG/M metagenome (GOLD analysis project Ga0116231, IMG submission 89695) | Host-associated microbial communities from peat moss isolated from Minnesota, USA - S1T2_Fd - Sphagnum magellanicum MG | ecosystem: Host-associated > Plants > Peat moss > Unclassified... | reverse complement strand
TGCCCTGTGAGGTCAAAACCTCAACTTGGCGAAGCTTCGCAATAATCTCCTCAGGCTTGTAAATCCTCCGCGGCATAACCCACCTCCACCAAAAAACTACATCAAAGGTGGATCAATTCTAGGCGGTTGGACCAGTGATAGAGGCCAGGGCAAAACATCTAACGCCAGTGATAGGCGATGACGAACCAGCTTTTCCAAGTGATCATAATGTCATTAATCTGGTTGCCGCACTTCGTCATAGCATGCGACAGAACCGATCACCGATTCAAAAAACAATTCCCGAGCGTACAAAAAAACGCCACCGAAATTAAGCTCACTATAAATTGGCCCAGAAACGTAGCTGGCTTCCTGTGAGGCCAATAGAACGGAAATCGGTGCCAGTCGAGCCGGCTTGCCGGGCCTGCCGATGGGCGTATTTAGCAAATCCCTTCCAGCTTATGATGTGTTGGTAAGCATGTGTCATGTCGGGCGATCATAACCCAGTTCGTGCTTATCTCTGTGCTTAAAGGTATAATGGACAGCCTGGACGAACGGCATTGACCTCACCCTTAGAACCAAAGCTTATAATGGCGCCAGCCAGAGGCTGGGGATTTGCACGCTCGCCTAGTAATATTATCGCGTTATTTGCTGGGAGCTTCAGCCTTGTCAATTGACGTATCGCCGAGTCCTGCGATTACCTTATCAAGCGTCAGCGGAAAATCCCTAATCCGCACGCCGCAAGCATTGTAAACCGCGTTTGCGATGGCGGCACCGGCGCCGGAAATGCCAAGCTCGCCGATGCCTTTGCTTTTCAGCGGGTTAGCCTTGTCATCTAGCTCGGGCAGAAATATTACCTCGATATCAGGTACATCGGCATGCACCGGCACGTGATACTCAGCCAAATCATGGTTCACGAAAAATCCGTATGTCGTATCAACAACCAGATCCTCGGTCAGCGCCGCACCAATGCCGAACACTACGCCGCCGATCGCCTGGCTGCGGGCGGTTTTAGCGTTTAGGATACGCCCGCAGGTGAGAACGCTGAGCATACGGCGAACGCGGATCTCGCCGGAATCGATATCGACGCCCACTTCGGCAAAATGCGCGCCATAACCTGCTTGGGTGTAGGCGTCTTCCATGTGGCCCGGGTTGATTTCTCCCATCGCGCTCAATCCTGAACTTCCGGCGATTTCGTTTAAAGACTTGGAGATGTTCCCGCTCCGGACGAAGCCGCCTTCAAGAACGGCATTGTGATCCATGCCGGCAGCTTCGAGGATTTTTTCCCGTAAGGCCGCGCATGCATAATAGACCGAGGCGCCTGAACTGCTGGCACCCCATGACCCGCCTGAACCAGCACCCGCGGGAAAATCTGTATCGCCGAGTTCGACATCGATTTGATCCGGCTCGAGGCCAAGAATTTCGCCGGCGATCTGCGTAAGGATCGTGTAGGTACCTGTACCAATATCGGTCATCGCAGTCTTCACCACGAGCCTGCCACTGGAGGTGAGTTCAGCACGAGCCTTCGAGGGCTGCAACATATTCCCGCGCGTGGCGGCTGCCACACCATAACCAATGAGGAAGTTGCCGTTACGGATTTGCCCTGGCTTTTTGCGTTTCTCCCAGCCGAACCGGAGCGCTCCTTGCCGTAGGCAGTTCACCAGATTACGGGCTGAGAACGGCGTGCCGTCTTCCGGGTGTTTGTCAGGCTCATTGATGATCCGCAGTTCTACGGGATCGATGTCAAGGCTAACTGCAAGCTCATCCATCGCGCATTCTAGCGCCAGCATTCCCACTGCCTCACCTGGTGCGCGCATAGAGGCGCTTTCGGCTAGATTGAGCGCTACCATCCGGTGCGTCGTCAGCCGGTGGGCGCCAGCATAGAGCATGGTAGTTGCAAGTGCGACGGGTTCGAAAAATGTTTTGCCCGGAAGGTTGGCGACAAAATTCTCATGCGCAATGGCAAGCAGCTTGCCGTTAGACTCTGCACCAAGGCGGATGCGCTGGATGGTCGGGCTGCGATGCGTGGTATTGTTGAAAATCTGTTGCCGTGTTAGGGCGATTTTTACCGGTTGGCCGAGCGCCTTGGCGGCGAGTGCTGCCAGAATGGCATCGCCGAATACTTTCAACTTTGAGCCGAACCCGCCGCCAATATAGCGGGCGATGACGCGCACGTTCTCGGGCGGCAAATTCAAGGTTGCCGCGATGGTTTTCTGACTTTGATTGGCCATTTGCGCGGCGGTATAGAGCACGAGTTTATCGCCTTCCCAGAACGCGAGAGTTGCATGCGGCTCCATCATCGCCTGGCTCTGGTTCGGCGTTGTGTAGGTAACGTCGATCTGCACCGCTGTAGCTGGAAAATGCGCGGCGAAATCTCCGGCGCCGGTGTCGGGTTTGAACATCCCCTCTGGCGGCTTGGTCGCGGTACTGGTGAGGGCGGCGAAATCATAGGCCCCATCGGCGTTCTCATATGCCACATTGATCAGCAAGGCGGCGGCGCGGGCCTGCTCGAAAGTTTCCGCCACCACCACGGCGATGGTCTCACCATTATGCATTACATCGGCGCTGTGCATTTGTGGCACTGTATCTGGGCTAGGATCGGCCTGCTCTGGCACGTTCTTATATGTCCACACCAGCTTCACGCCGGGGGCCGCCTCGGCGGCCTGGGTCTCGATCGCGCTAATCTTACCCTTGCCGCATGAGGCCGTCAGCAAATAGCCATAAGCTGCCTCACCACCTTCACGATATTCATAGGCATAGGTCGCGTTGCCATGCACCTTGAGGGCACCATCAACCCTGTCGATCGGCTTGCCCACGAGCCGTTCGCGGTCGATCAGGCTCTCGCCCAATGGCGTATCATAATCCATTGTCTAGCCCTTTCTGGCATCGCGCAGAACAGCGCGGATGGTCCGCCGGGTGAGCGGAATCTTAAAATCATTGCTACCATGGCCGATGGCGCCGGCGAGCACCGCATCGGCAATTTCGTCGGCATCATGCAGATCATCGGCAGATTCAACTCGCCATGGTTTGGCGCCGATGCCGCCGAAGGCCATTTTGGCGGCGCCATTTTTGTCAATGATCGCGGCGACCGAAACCAGAGCAAAAGCGTAGGAGGCGCGGTCGCGGACTTTGCGATAGACTTGTTTGCCAGGCGTTGGCGGCGGCAAGATAACCTTGGTGATCAGTTCGCCGCGCTCCAGAATGGTTTCCTGTTCCGGTGTCTCGCCTGGGAGCTTATGCAAATCGGCAATCGCAATTGCGGCGGTGCTGCCATCTGGTTTTAGCGTTTCCACTGTCGCATCAAGCAGGCGCATTGCAATCGCCATGTCGGAGGGGTGCGAGGCGATACAGCTTTCGCTGGTGCCGAGGACGGCGTGGATGCGATTGAAGCCGGCAAGGGCGGCGCAACCAGAGCCGGGTGCCCGCTTATTACAGGGCTTGGTCGTATCGTAAAAATAATAACAGCGCGTGCGTTGCAGTAGGTTGCCGCCGGTGGTTGCCTTGTTGCGCAATTGCGGCGAGGCACCGGCAAGCAAGGCTCGGCTCAACACAGGATAGATTTTGCGCACGCGCGCATCGGCGGCGAGATCGGCATTGCGCACCAAAGCGCCAATTTCTAATCCGCCATCCGGCGTGTCTTCGATGCTGTCCAAACCGATATGGTTGATATCGATCAGAGCGTCCGGGCCCTCGACTTGCAATTTCATCAGATCTAGCAAATTCGTACCGCCGGCGATGAATTTTGTATCATGGCCGTTACTGGCGGCATGGGTTGCCGCGTTCGCGTTTGTGGCGCGGGAGAATGTAAAGGATTTCATGGTGCGGCCTGCTCGATAGCGCGCACAATGTTAGGATAAGCGGCGCAGCGGCAGATATTGCCGCTCATACGTTCGCGGATTTCATCGCCGCTCAGCTGGGGTGTGGCATCGAGATCCTTCGTGGCGTAGCTGGGCATGCCGGCTGCAATCTCTTCCAACATTCCGGCGGCAGAGCAGATTTGGCCCGGGGTGCAGTAGCCGCATTGAAAACCATCATACAAAATGAATGCGGCTTGTAACATGGTGATCGTGGGGTTATCGATCGCTTCGATCGTGGTGACGGCGTCTCCCTCGTGCATCACCGCGAGCGTCAGGCAAGAATTGATCCGCCTGCCATTGACCAGCACGGTGCAGGCGCCGCACTGACCATGATCACAACCTTTTTTCGAGCCAGTTAACGCAATATGTTCACGCAAGGCATCCAGAAGGGTCGTGCGCGGGTCGAGCCTTAAAGCGTAATTTTGATCGTTGACGGTTAAGGTGACGTGTAGTGTTTGATCCATGGGTTCCGACATTCCGTTGCTTACCGATGGAGATGGGATTGATATTGTGCGAGAATGAAAATCTTTCGTAGATTTCATCGAAATAATTCATGTGCCTGGTAATATTCCGGGCTATCCGCAATCTGGCGGGACCGGTTGACCAAGTGGCCCCGTTTAACGCGTTTTCCAGCACTTCGTCAGGCAGCCATGGCCGCGTAAAGTTTGTGCCCTTGTCGCTAATGATCTGCAGTCACACCATCCTTCACTCGCTCCATAAAGGTTATTGTCGTCCGTGCTATCCGTTCGTTTATCCAAGCCGCCATTTCTTCCTCTTCCTTCAATGACGTACGTGCAGCAGCGGTGCCGGCAGGATGATCAATAAATTCGGACATTGTGATCAATGATTTATATGCTGCAATTTCCAAATTTTCGAACATGTAATTAGCTAATGTATTCTTAAGTATCTCATCACTTGCCGTCGTATGCAACAAAGCCGCCATATTCCCGCCAAAGCCTAGAACGGCCTCTTTCAGGGGCGAGGACTCTTCATCCAGTGAATGCAAAACCTCCTCTAATCTAGCGCGTTGAGTCTTGGACTCCTCGAGATGCGTGCGCATTCGCGCTTCCAATTCAGGGTAGTTATCTAGCCGCTCGATTTGCCGGGTCAGTAACTGGATTGCCTGGGTCTCCATTGCGTGAGCATTGTGAAGACCTGTGATATAAAACATCCTAGGTTCGTCCGCGATCAATTTACCCATTTCCATATCCTCATATTTTAGTCTGTACACATTATAAAGTAAGCGGCATAAAATTTTTTATTTGCCGATCAACGTCCGACACTTTTTTTTCTATGATATTCGCGATTAGAAATAGTGTGCGTTAAACCAAAACTAATAGTTTTTGAATTAACATAAAATGTTGATTATTTCACATAATTCGGCAGTATGGTTCTGACCTAATCAGTCGCAACCAAACAGCCTAATTATGATTCTCTAATTATAGACCGTGCGCTTCACTGACTGTCAAATTTTATCAGTATTAACGCATGATGTACTGTCTACAAGAATAACTATAGAGCTTTGACCAGCTTAGCTCCCTTGACCGTAGCTTTTTCATCATCCGGATTGACTGGCGCCGGCGGGAAACCGCCCTCTGGTTCGGGGTTAGTTTTGTACAAAAATGGCTTTTCGTTCCAGGGGCCTCGAGCGTCCTGGCCTTGGCTGAGGTTGTAGACAATGTTAACCGTGTCATCTGGCTCGATGGTGCCGAAGAAGGGATCATCTAATTTGCCCATAGCATCGAGCGTCTTCATGAACATGCGAGCATGAGTGATTTCGCGCGTAAGGAGGTGCGTAAGGGTCTCAACGGTGCCCTCATCTGTGGTACGTTTGATTAGCGCCTCGTATGTCTGGCGGGCGCCGGCTTCCGCCGCAATATTAGCGCGTAAATCACGCACGACGTTGCCACCTTCGTTAATGTAGGAAGCTGTCCATGCTGAACCCTGGCTATCCACGAAATGCGGACCGATACCCTTCATAGCAAAAAGGGGTGCCGCATATACATCTGTCTGATCCATTTTTGATGTGTGTTGGGCAATCAGCTTGCCTACCATTTCCAGATGCGAGAATTCCTCGATCGCGATATCTTGTAGCATATCACGGATTGTCTCATCCTCCACATGAAACGACTGAACCCAATATTGTAGTGCGGCTGTAAGTTCGCCCGTAGCGCCACCGAATTGCTCAAGCAAGAATTGACCAAAGCGAGCATCAGGCTCGCCGACGTTAACAGGTCGAATTAGCTCTTTACGGTGTAAGAACATAATGTGCCTCCGTTGAAAAGATATCTAGAAGAATTGGGGACCCAACCGCGTTCTACAATGGAAACCAGGAAAGCAAATCAATTTTAATGCGCAGTCCAGTGACAACAAAAATGTCATAATGGCGTATAAAGTACGAGGCCTCAAAAACTGATCCCTCTTTGATGTGGCTTTTTGTGGAGGGACTTCGTATGATTCATGGTAGAGGTTTCATGGGAGTTTTTCGGAAGCTGAACCGCTCCCCGCAGCTAAACCAATTTTATGTGTTTTCCAAATCTTATCAGCTGCGGTCGGCCGTGTGACACGGGGCACGTTATAGACGATATTGATACTATGTGCGGTAAATGCCGCTAGACAAAGTATCGGAATATACACATGCCAGCTAAACGGCAGCTTTGCGGCTCAGGGAAGAACCAGCTTCGGGGGCGGCATGTATGATGGCAGGCGGAGATGGGTTACTCGACTGGGCGCTGCATTGCGCTTTCCTGGTGAGCATCTTGCGCGTTGATGCCTGTCCTTGGCTGGAAGGCTGTCCGTTGATGGCGGAGATCGATGGCACGCTGGACCGATCATGTTCCGTATGGTTGATCCCGTAAACGCTAACGATGCCCCATATCGCTTTTACCTGATCCAAGCTAACCAGGGTACGCCTATTGTCTGCCAATCAGCTGTCGAGAGGTGGACAAATTATATTGATAAATAAATAATATGAAATTGTAACAGAAAACTCACCTCCGCGCCTTTTCCGTACGTATCTAGGTGGATTCCGAACCTTGCTATTTAGCCGGATAAAATAAAAAATCTTATTCGTGAAATTAGTTGGTAGCCATATCACTTATGAAAATTTGAAAGTTCTCAAATATTTCACCTAGGTGAATATATTTTCTACCTTAAGATGCACTCGACTCTTTTGCGATGGAAGATTTACGCCTCATGTCAAGGTTTTGAGAGATATCAGCGAGATAAGATCGGTCCGATTACTCACAATGAGCAGGGCGCGGAAGGAAAAAAATACTGCAATCGTTAAAAAGCGATCGTCACAATTATGAAAAATTTAATATGAAGACGGGATCTTGGGGAGAAACGTCCATCGTTCCATTAAGCGATAAAGCGTTGTTGACTTTTAACCGGAGAGCGTCCCGGGAAGCGGTCGATAGACAAGCGGGAGCCAAAGTTATCGTTCTATACGCAACGGAGGGGTTTTTCGGAAAGGAGATTTAAAAATAACGCTCTGTGCCTACCGGCGGTTCAGAGTTTAACCTCGATACATAGCCTAAATTTTTGAATTCACAAGCAAACGGGCAGCTGGCGCGCTGTATAAATTTTGCTTGGCCACACCAAACTCGAAAGTATCTTTCGATACCTGGGTGTCATGTAGAGGAGGCGCTCGCACTCGCAGAAGGCATAGTGGTCTAGGATGCTAGGCTCCTCGATCCGGTCGTCAGGTAAACGCCCCTCGTATATGCGACTCAACACCGTCGTTCCCGCGCAATCTCATCCTGCTTAATAACGGCCGTTCGGAACAAAGTTGACCGTTGTCCGTTAAAACCTCTCCAATGGAGCGAGTGAGCTGCGCAGCGAGGGGATACTTGCCCCGAGGTGATCGGGTTGACCAGCCTTCCGTAGGGCAGCGTGGGCCCAAGGTATCTGGGCGCGCATAGCGGCGCTCCAAAACGTTTCCGGCGCGATCAATTCGCCAGGCGGTCGCTATCCAGCCGCATCGTGATGATCAATCCCTCCGCGCGCCAGTCGAACGCGATGGAGCCGCCGAGCTGGTCTGAGATTCCGCGCCTGAGCAATTTGCTTCCAAACCCGCCTTCCGAAACGGGCGCAATAACCCGCGGTCCGCCGGTCTCCGTCCAGACGATCACAAGGTCGCGGCCATCGATATGGCATGAAAGGTCCAGCATCCCGCCCGCAGCCGAGAGCGAGCCGTATTTGAGTGAGTTCGTCGCCAGTTCGTGGACCACCAAAGCGAGCGTCGTGGCCGGCGCCTCCCCGACGATCATTCTCGGCACCGAAACCCGCACCCGCCGGGTGAAGTCTCCCATGCCTTCATAAGGTGCCAGCAGCACTGAGAGGAGGTCGCCCACCAGCGCCTCGTTCTTGTCCTTGCCCGGGCTGGGACGGACAAGATCATGCGCGCGCCCGAGCGCCATCAGCCTCTGCGTGAGATCATGGGCCATGGCCGCCGCCGAGTTCGCCGAGCGCGAGGTAATCGCGGTTAAGCCACACGCGATTGCTAACAGGTTTTTCACACGGTGGCTCATCTCCTCCGCCAGCAGCTCATGAGCTTCTTCGGCATTCTTGCGGCTGGTTACGTCAAGGAACACCCCGTACATCACACGGCCGACGATACCCTCGTCATCGCCTTTGCCCCGCGCCGCGACCCACCTGATTTCATCAACGACATTAATTCGGAAATCGAGTTCGTAGGCACCGAGGTGAGAGCGCGTGGCGTTAAATGCGACCGCGACCCGGTCCCGGTCCGCAGGGTGGATATGCGAGGACAGTTCAGCAAACGTGATTTTAGCGCGCTTTGGTTCGCCCCAGAGGTCGAAGCCACGCTCGTCCATATTGATTTCGTCGGTATCGACGTTCCAAGACCACAGAGCCACACCCGCGGCATCCGTCGCGATCTGCAGATGCTTGATGTCCCATTCTCGGTTCGGCGGCTGGACTGACGAGTTTTTCATCTTCCGTGCCCGTTCAGAAATGGCGATGGGCAAAGTTGCGAGAGGGCACGTATACAAGAAACATGCAACACATATGGAGGTCATATGCAAGGTGAGCGCCAGTTACAAGCCGCGCACCCGCCAGCGCCGGATCCTGCCACCCTGCGGCGGACATACCAGAAATTCGACCCGGCTTGCCTTAAGCTCGCTCACCGACGCATTGGAGCCATAGTGGTCCAGATGGACCACCGAATACCCAAGGCAAACAAAAAACTTATTGAAAAACTTGACGTGCCGTAGGGGACGGTAAGTCACAGATGTCTCTGTTGTTGACCGCCATCACCCACTTTTTGAGACCCGTTTACCGTTGGCAGAGCAAAGTTGCCGCCGCGGGGCGCCCGTGGCTGTGGTTGTTCTTCGGATGTCCAAAAACGATCGGTGCCCCTCGTCCCAACGGGTTTGGCAGTGGATCGGATTGTTCAATCACAGCTATATTCGCAAGCACGCATTTCAGTGCAGAGCCTTTTGCCATTGGCGAATCTTATCCGCATTATGCTTCGCTGTGAGCATGGAGAGTTTGATGGTGAAGCGCTGCCAGGTCGAGATACCCGGCCCTCAGCAGGCATCGGAACCGATGGGGTGGGTTCGAAATACGTGTAAAAAATGGTCCAAAGGAATTCGCGGACAGAAAAACGCTTGTTTTCCTTGACTCTCTTTCGCCTCGTTTCTGTTCAGCCGCCGCGGCAAATCACTGTTTTCGATAGCTCGCCAGGTCGTCCAAAAATGGTTCGGGCGATTGCCAGAAAAATACGTTTGATTTCAACAGGATATGAAATGACATCCGGCATCCAGAACGGTAACCCTTCTCGGACACTGGCCGGTTTGGCCTTTGACTATCTTTTAAACGTATCCCAAACCTACCCCTTCTTACACAAATAAGATCAATGCGCTAACCTGCCCATCATCAGCCGTGTGGCACGGCCGGCCTGACATATGCAAAGCGAGCCAACCCATGTTCGACGAACCCGGTTTTCCAATCGACCCTGACCATGACGCCACCGCGCCCACGCTGTTCACGTTCGTATATTGCAGTCGTGCCGCCGATTTCGTGGACGACGCCGAGGTCAACCGCCTCATCGAGTCGGCGCAACGCCATAATCTCACCTGCGGCATCACCGGGGTGCTCGTTTTCGGCAGCGGCGTCTTCTTCCAATGGATCGAGGGGCCGCAAGCCGAGGTGCGCAAGCTGATGGCGAACCTGCATGGCGATCCGCGCCATTACGATATCGTATCGCTGGACCAGAGCGAGGAAAAGCGCGAGCGTCTGTATCCTAATTGGCTGATGGAGCGGGTCGGTGCCGACGACATCCGCGAAGTGCTCCAGGACGCGCTCGAAAGCGCCGAAGATGAGAACAATATCGCAGCATTGAAACGTATTCTCGATCACCTGGCTACGAGGTCGCTGGATTCACTTGGTCGAGGTAATTAGCGGCACGCAAACATAGGGCATTCGGAGACAACCAGTGACCCGATGCCTAGGGAACACTTTGATTTTGTGGGGCGCTTGTGTCGCATCATGCCTGCCGCCGATAACGTCCGGTGGGTCCTCCCGGTTGATAGTTCAGGCTCTTGGAACGGCCCTGGGGCGCCATTTTCCATGAGAGCTTCGAGGTCAGCTGTCCGGCAGAAAACGCTCCGGCCGATCCTCACAGGCGATAGCCAACCCCGGCGCTCCCAATTCCTGAGCATTCTGGTCGTCCTGCCGAACTTTTCTGCAGCACATTGTACCGCAAGCAATTGACTGGCTATGTTTAGCGCCTTGAGCTCTCATCCAGGCGGCGAACCAGTAATTTCATCGCCAAGTGTGTTGTCGTCAAGTTTGATCTCATCGGGCACAGTCATTTTAAGCTCCAAGGTTTTGGGAGCTTTTGTCTGCGCAGTAATGGTCGCCTGCGCCACCAATCAGTTAGACTTTACAAAATCTACAAGAAAGAATGTCAGTTACATAGAGTCCCTTTCGGGCACCCATATCGGCAAAACTTTACAGATTTAGCGTTACACCGAAGGTATTGGTATGCGTATCTCCCCGACGAGCGCCATCTGTGTGCTTTCTCACGATTAGTCCCGCTGCCAGCAAGGTCTGAATCGCGCCCCTGTAGCGCTTGATCCCCCATCCATTAATCTTGCCAGCCGACATCATAGCTTCTGCGGCGATCGCAAAACTCGCGCCTCGACGAACGCGCGCTCCATGGCTATCCTCATTCGCCGCCAGGGCGCCCCTGAACACCTGCGCCGTTTGTTCGATAATCGCGGTGTACGGCGCCACATAAATCACGCGGCGTAGATTATGCGCCACCGCATGTTCCAGCGCGAAAGACATCGAGGCAAGCGTTTTTCCGCCGCCGGTTGGTACGGTCATAGTGAACATACCTGGCTTCAAAACCGCCTTGCTGACCGCATGCGCCAGAATCTCAGTGCGCTGCGCTGTCAAAGGCCCGCTAGAGGTCTGCCCCACGCCTTCCATATGGGCGCGCAGTTTATTCCGTAACGCTACCAAAGGCCGATGACCGCCCCGCTCCATGGTTTCGCCCCTAGCCTTGGCGTAGAAATGCTCTGTCTCCAAAAAATCGGCGTCGACAAGGCAAGAGAAAATCATGCGTGTCAGAAACGCCATCTCAAACCCTGTATACTGTGCGCTTTTAGTGAACCCGGTAGGCGGATCCAAATCACTTAAGGCCGGTGGCATCCCTGTGTAGTTTTCCCAACCAGCATAAGGCGCCACCGTCTTCGTCAGCCTTACCGACAAATCCTTGCCGTCAGACAACCCGGCGTGGTGCCCCACCACCGTGAATGCCAGCAGCCGCCCACAAATTTCGCCATAACGCCGCATCGCTTCAATCGCCCCAGCCGTGCTATGGTCAGGGCTGTTACCGCGGCCACAAATATACGCGAGGTAGGCATCGGAAACCTTACCGATATCATGCAGCAAGCCGGCCGCTTCACCCCATTTTGCGAAGCCGAACGCGGCCGCGAATTCGCCGGCCCTTGCCCCTACGGCACGTAGGTGCTCATCAAGCGGTTCCCACTTCGTTTGGTCCGAGACATCCGGCAAAGAATGCGCAAATCTTGAGACGCTTACCTGGCCCACGGGCGGTCCTGAAAATCAAATGATCTTTATTGATCCAGCTATACCTTATTCGCACTAATTTGATATATTTTTGAGCGCGGGTGTTTTGGGGTTCCCAAATCGGCTTTTGATTGATTCATGGGAGGTCGATATTTATGAGGCTGACCACGACGCGCCCGAGGTTGGATTGAACCGACGACCTTGATTGCTGACTTGAACCGTTCTTCGAAGCGCTTAGGGATAGCACGCGCCGGCGGAGGTCCTCTGCCTACGTGGCTGGGTTGATCGGCCCGGTATTGCCGAGAGACCAAATACTTTAACCTAGCGCTACAGTGACGAGCGATTTCAAAGCTGTCCAGTTATTACTTTCGTCGCACCTGGCTCGCCAACCTACGCCACAGCGCGAGAGACTAGCCAAACTAGACGTCCTTAAAAAGCGTTTGACTGCCGACGCTAAGGGCGTCCCGGTCGCCTCAATCCTCCCGCCCGGCCGGTCGTTCTGTGATAAGATGAAAAGCCGCTTTTCCGCGGGTTACGGTATTGACGGCCAACCGGCGGTCAAAACTAGCGAGCCGGCAGCCATAAATAACCGCCAGCCCGGCCCCATACTGCCGCTCCAAAAATCGTCAGTTCCAAAAAGAGAGCGGATTCCGGGGAAAATCCCATTATCGGGATGATGACTTGATCCCACTTTAATCTTTTCAACAACTGCGCCGACCGAATTCTTGGCATGCGGCTTGCGGAGGTCTGCCGGCACGACCAGGAGCCCCGATGCCCGACTTCCAGCTTCCCGAAATCGCCCAGCGGCAGCGCCGGCGGAGCCGCCTGCTCCTCTGGTGGGGCGGCGGTGGGGCGGCGGCATTGTGCGTCGCCGGCATCCTCGCCTGGTTGCCCAACGGCCCCGAAGTGGACTCCAGCACGCTGGTCACCGCCACCGTGCAATCGGGCCTATTCGCCGTCAGTGTCCAGGCACC
>Ga0116231_10012097_pt1 | contig 12872 bp, 16 predicted proteins | sample S1TSphgellanicum_2_FD_89695 | JGI IMG/M metagenome (GOLD analysis project Ga0116231, IMG submission 89695) | Host-associated microbial communities from peat moss isolated from Minnesota, USA - S1T2_Fd - Sphagnum magellanicum MG | ecosystem: Host-associated > Plants > Peat moss > Unclassified... | reverse complement strand
GGTTTTGTTTTCTGTGACAGTTATTACTCGACGGGTGCATTATGCACCAGGTTCACACTAGTCAATAATGAAGGAAATGAATGTATTTATTTTGTGAAAATTAACTTCCATTCAAATGAAAATATTGATTGACATTGCATACAACTCAAATTCAATTCAAATTCATGTATGGATAAATGGAATAAATGAATGGCCAATGGATGAATTAAAAATGAATGACCAAGAAAATGGCCAACTAAATGGATGAATGAACAATAGAATGAATGAGAAATGAATGACCAAAATGAATGAGAAATGGATCAGCAAAATGAATGAGAAATGGGTGACTAAATGAATGGCCAAGTGGATGAATGAAAATATGATGAATGAATTGGACAAATGCACAATGGAGGAATGGAAAGTGCACTAAATGGACAATGGATGAATGAATAAATGGATGCACACTGGGATGAAGGCAAAACCAGAAACACTCGAACTACCTGAACATAGCCATCTCTCTCTCTCTCTCTTTCTCGGCTTGCGTTGTATTGCTTGTGTTGTGTTGCCAGGGGGAACAAACATACATCTATCTCCATCTGCGCCTGTCAACCCATCTACTAAAATCAAAAGAGGAAGAGGAGGAGAAGCACAAGAGGCCTACAAACGGATTGGAGAAGTCGGGGGTGTGGGGAGGGTGTTTGTGCAGGCGTAAGTGGGTCGTGACTTATGACCATGGCGAGGAGCAATGGGTTGTCGCCATTATTACCGATGGTTGGACTTTTTCTAGTTTATACTAGTGTGCATGCGATAGCCAAGTTGGATATCCACTTGTTGGACAACGGTGAGATTTTGACTTCTTTTGTGTTCTCCTACTTCTTCTATTTCCTCTTTTTTTAATTGATTTATTTTTCTTTGTTATTTTTAGGTTTTCTTTTTAATGATTGTGGGGTTTTTTCTTTCAACAAGAGGATTGTAAGCAGTTAATCTTGCAGAGCTCCCAGTTGTAGATTTAAAGTCTATGGTGATTTTTGTGGAGCAAGCATCAAGTATGGTTTTAGGGTTTGAGGGAAAACATTGTGGGGTTACATGTGAATGGTTTCTTGAAACCACTATTGCTGAATTGCTCATTCACTATTGCTGTAACCCTAATTCTCAATTTTCTGCAACCTGGGTTGGTTTCTGAAATCAACCTCTGACGGTCAAGGAATCCACACATGCTTGAGGATGGACATCTTGCATTCAAGTTTTGGAACTGGGCATTAATCAAAGTTACCATGATATTGATTATGATTTGTTTCATGAATGGCATTTTGCATTTGAGATTTGGAGCAATGGATGTGAGGCTTATCTTGTCATTTTTGTTTTCTACATTAGTAGGATGGGGTTAGCAAATGGTAAAAGAGTTTTGTTCAAAGATCTTGGTTTTTAAATGTTGGGGAGGGGGGGGGGTGCACGGCATATAATGTGCAGAGTGGAAGAAATTGGAGAATATGGAGAAGGTGCTGGCAGGGGCAGCACATCTTCCACTCCATTCACAGAAGATGATATTGAGAGCGATGGGTGAGGGTATTTCTACAATTGGTGAAGGGCGCTGCAACATATTTGGAGGTGCATCATCATGTGTTTCCATCCCATCTGATTCAGACTATGTGAAGCAATGTCCAGAAGCTAACAAGGAGGTGGATTGTGCACTTCGGATGGCCGCATTTGAGCACATTGCTAAAGACCCAGAGATCCATTTTCGGGAGAAGTTGTCAAGTGAAGGTATGCTTTACTGTGTCTTTGCAAATGCTAGTGTTACAAGGGTTGATCAGCATCAACAGCATGAGTACTTCACCAATTTGTTATCTACAGCCCATTACGTGAGATTGGGAAACTTTGGTGGTCTCTTGAAATAGATGCAGGATTTCATTGCTGTGGAATCAATGTCTGTTGCTTTCCTGCCCCTTCTTGATACTTACACTTCCCTTCCTTCTGTAAGAGAGTGTGATAGCCATGCAGGAGACCATGTGCATGGATGTTTTAATTCCATGTTCAGTTAAACCTAAGCTAATCAAGGTACCATTGTTGTTTATGCTTTCTCTTGCTCAACCAGGATTTCCAGAATGTGCTGATTGCTACAAACTTCTACACCAGTTTTGGTGTGCTCAAACTGTTCCAACATGTGGCATATTTGAGAAGGTCATTGATGAGATCCTGGTGAGTTTGAATGGTAAATCCAATGGTAATCATGTGGCACTTTGTGCAAGCTGTGCTTCTGTGTCTTTTTGCTAACTGTATCAGTGTGGATTATCTACAAATTGGACTGCTGTTGTTGAGCACAACATGAGAATGACCTGCTGTCAGGGAGATGTTTGGCAATTGTTGGTTGTCTGTTTGTGAACCGGAATTTGTGTGGTATGCAGCCCTTGATTTCATCAGTGGCCTTAAGGAAGGAGAAACCATCGGTGGCACTCCAGGAAGCAGTGCCGCGGATGTTGCAGGCAGCTAGTTTGGGTCTCCCTTGTCGAGAGATGTGTGACACTATTACACAGACTTGTGGTTGTGGTAAGCCAACCACTTTCGGTCAGGTAGCCCTTACTCTTCCTTTCCCCCACCACAATCCAAGGCCCTTCAACCAAACCATATATTTTCAGGCATGAGACCTATTGTGTGTTTGGGATCATTGTGCTTGCATTCTCTTTATCTGGAAGTTCCTAGCCCTCTCCAGTGATCTCAGACCAGTAAATACAAGTGCTAGAAGGTTTGCCCTTGGAAATGACATTTTTGACCTTTTCCATGAGCAGGCAATGATGTCAATCCAGACTGGCAAACATCAAGAGATGTACAATACAAACATGTCAGTGTCAACTGCAAAGGACATTTTTGCTAAGATATGGGACAAGCCGGTGTGCGATCTTTTTGTGGAGTCTGACATGCCAGGGTTCAGTGGAGTATGCACAGTACAAGAATCTTCAGGTAGCTGCTCATGGTGCTCTGGCAAGTCTGCACGACCAGGAATTGTTGATGAGCAAATTGTGGCACAAACAGCCCAGTGGTTTTCAGGCCTGATGCAGGTGATTGAGTCCACCCCCTTTTAATTACTTGGAACTCATTGCCAACACAAGAATGGAGATTTTTTTATACACCTTTCTCATTTGCATTCAGCCTTTGTAGTTTCATTGATCCCAGCAGTGCCAGCCAACATCATGACTGAGTCTTCCTGTTGCTTCTGGAAACAAGACTGAAACTCAGACGCAGATTTTGTATAATGGTTTGCCCATATTTTACTATATACTTATCTACACCCACCATTAGGAGCTGATGAAGTCAGTGGGTATCTTGGTGGCTCATCACTGCTATTTGTGATGAAGGAGATGGTCTGTCACTTTGTGACTGACTCTCATAAGGTTGACTGCTAATTGTCGTGTTACTGTAGTTGTGGGTATTTCTCTGCAATTTCATAGATATGTCACAGATCTGAAAACATGGTCTTGCAGGGTGGGCTTGAGGAAATCTTGATCTCAGCAGGTGGGGAGCAGACTAAGACTGCCACTTTCTGGAGCTGGAAGCAAAATGGAGAAGTTGTGAAGAAGAAGTCCAGTGGGGGCCATTCAGGTGTATGGGCTGTCATTCTGATATTAATGTTGGTAGCGGCAGTTGCATTTGTTGCTGCAGTCAAATTTCACCAAAGCCAACACAGCCCATCTCAGTATGTGGATCTGAATAGCATGGGCTACACACCCCCGATTCTGTAGTGGCTACTATCATTGCTCCATCACCAGACATGTGGTGGTTTGACATTGAAGTGACAAAGTTGAATAACATCACATGTGAATTTGATCATCTCACAAACTCAACCAGGCTCCTTTTTCAGAGAGAAAGACCACCAGTGGGACATTTGTATTTTACACTCCAGGTTGCATAGTATGTAAACTATCTATGCCTGGTAAATCGCCATAAATTAAGATTGTTGATAGAAACCATAGATTCACCAAATTGAACTGCTGGCCAGGGGCAATGTGCACATTATTTAAGGCATTTTTGAGCTCTAATTTATTGGCTTTCTTTCTGCTGTTTTGACAGGTGAAAGTGTAGTCAATCATCAGCATTATTAAATACTACCCATCATCTGAAAACAGGGGATCTCTCCTGTGTAAACAATTGTTAAGTTAATTATACCCATGTGCAAGATCCCATGCACTCTTAACAAGTGGGCATAATATGTTGGGTTTTCCAGAAAATGGAATATCTGTGCCTGAAGGTGTTTTGTTTTCTGAAGATCCCGGCAGGATTTTGTGCTCTAGAAGTATGTACCTCCAAACACACTAAGGCAAATTTTGGAGGTTTTTACCAGAACAGTAGTTATGTATCAGAAATAACCGGTTCTTTGATCTTCTGAGAATCGTGGCTGTGAGCCCTAAGAACCGCACTGGTAACCTCCGGGGGTCTGTGCCTGTTTTTGATAGCTGCCCAACGCCGCACGCACGCACTGAGCAAATCTGGATTAGGGTTTTGACACGGGCCGAGTTGCAAGAGACTCTCTCGCTTGTGTTGTAGAACAAAACACGAAGAGGGCCAGTGCTTTCACAGCAGCGAAATGGTTCTATTTTCTGCAGTTGGAAGATGCGGCAGAAGAGTCGTGTGATCAGTTGTGCGATTTTTGGGCTAGGAAAACAAAAACAGACAGACAGACAGACAGACAGACAGAAGGGGAGAAAGAATTCGTGAAGGAGAGAAATGGAGTATCGAAAGGATGAGAAGGTGTTGAGCTATGGTGATGTAGTGCTTCGGCGGTCGGACTTGGATCTATTGGAAGGACCATGCTATCTGAACGACCGACTCATAGAGTTTTACTTGCAATACTTGAGTGCCAAGTTTGCTGCTAGTTGTTACGCCGCGACGCCATCATCCCCGTTGCTGCTTGTGAGTCCGGCAATTACTTTCTGGCTACTGCATTGCCCGGATTCAGAATCCCTTGTCGCTTCTATCGCTCCTCTGCAATTGCAAGATCGTGAGGTTTTTCTCCCCTCTCCCCTCTGTTTTTTAATGGCCTCTGAATCAGCAGCCTTAGCGACCTCAGTGTTCCCTGAGTCGTGCTAGAATAGTTGCAAACTTAATGAACCCAATCTGATAGTGAGAGACAATCCTCTCTTGTTAGGTCAAAACACAGGGACATAAAAACTTCTTTGGAATGTTGGCGCATGTTGCTGATTTCTTTTGATGAAGTATATAGTGTATGCTGGATGGCAGATGGTGATGTTTGCCTTGAACAACAATGAGGATGTGGAGATGGCAGAGGGTGGCTCGCATTGGACCCTTCTTGTCTACACCAGGTTGGCCATTGCACAATTGTAAAAGAATCGGGGGATTTTTTTCAGCTGAAATTCAGGATGATTATCTGATGAAAGATTGTACTTCTTTTCATGAAAGTCTTTTCGGGCTTTCATTCCTTTTATTTTATTTACATGAGAAGGGTGTATCTTTAGACCCTTCCTGGATTTGAGGCACATGGCAAGAGGCTGGTAGGCTGATCGCAGGTTACTGAAAATCCAGGAAGGGTCTAAAGATAGACCCAACCCTTCACCTGTGTAAAGAAATGGGTGATTATTTTTTCTGACATTCAAACTGCGAAGCCAAATTTTTAAGAAAGAATTAAATCTCAAAAAGGCATACAGTGAAAAAAAGTACCTTCCAAATTGCAGAAGGTAATCTACAATCTTTCATCAGATAATTGTCCTGAATTTAAACTGAAAAGAATTCCTGATTCTTTATAGCTTTGCAGTGCACATGCAAGAAAGAATTGTCTATTTCTTTATGCACATGAAGGCTCTATCTTTGGACCCTTTCTGGATTTTTGGCAACCTGTACTGGCCGTATGACAGGTGCCTCAAATCCAGGAAGGGTCTAAAGATATAGCCTTCTCCTGTGTTACATGATCAGGATTATTGCTTCCATTGCCTCGTGTTCAGCTTGTGCAGGTAGTGAGACATGGTACATACAACATTTGCATGTGCAGGTCACCAATGCTCAGTTTGTTTATAGCTGCTTGTGGTGTGTGGATGCTGGATATGATGCAGGAAGGAGAATGTTATTCAGCATTATGATAGCATGGCAGGTTGCAATCGGAGGCAAGCACAAGAGCTTGCAAATAAACTGAAGCCTTTCATCTGTAAGTAGATAACCTGCATCTTGTTCCATCATGGGAGTAGGGGAGGGGGAACAGAGAGGTCAAGCAAGTAGTTTTGAGAAAATGAAAGCTTCACCACAAATTCCAGTAATGGAGTTTGCTTCCCAGCAGGAGTTAATTAGTGCATGAGAATGTTGGGTTAGAGTTCTGGGCTACTCAACTGATTCTTGCATGGGGGTTATTGTGTCCAGCAGCATCAGGATCTACACCACCAAAGCTAGTGGAGCAAACAACACCACAACAGCAGAATAGCTATGATTGTGGAGTTTATGTGATGGCGATTGCACAATTGTTGTGCAATGTCTTTGAGGATTCACATAAGTGTATCCCTGTACAGGATGTGGACATATTACTACGTACACAAGTGACCCCTTCTTTTGTTCATAAGATGCGCCACAACGTCCTTGAGCTTATCTCTCAATTGGTCAAGTAACACGACTCTGTGCCACAACCACCATTCTTAAACTCGTGCTGTTCATTTGCCCAAAATACATGAAAACCTGTGAACAATATTCATGTCCATCCAACTGTTTTGGACTAGATGTTTAAACACTGTACACTTAGTTATCCAACCAAGTTTTCTCCATGGAGCTTCGAATCTGATCCATGGTGTTGTTGGGCAGGATTGCAGTCAACTGCCAAACCCAACAAACTCTTGCTCAGGTCTTTCTAAATTGAATTCTGTATATAGGTTTAGTGTGGAAATGAAACAGAGCTCTGAAGCATAAGTCTGATGTTAGGCATTGTGCAAGTTGCACATGACCAACAAAGGAAAAGGTTGATCGTAAAGCACTACTTTTCCATAGTCCATTTGTTGAGGCTAGCAGATGATATAGTTTCTCTGTACAGTTGCAAATTGATCAGTCCTAAAATTTAGCAAAGTTCAGAAGAACTAATCTTGATCAGTAATCCTGATGTATGCCTTTGCAGCCTAATGAGTTTTTGCCCATAATGCCCTTTAAATAAAAGAGCATGTCTCTGCAGGCCTTGTTGAACTTTACTAAAAGTGGCTGCAATGATATGCTACTGGTTTCAATGTACAACCTGGAGTGAGACCTGGAAGATTATGACTTCTATTTTTAAAGATCCAACTTCACTACTCATTGAACATCTCTCAAATTAGTGTTGGAAGGTGCCTGTTAACAAGTTTGCCACATATTGGCCTTCACAGTCTTTGTAACTGCAAGTAAGATACTGTGCTTTAGGTGCAAGAAGAATGTAAACATTGGTCTTCATTTGACCTTGAATGAAATAATGTGATATCAAAATACATGGTCTGCCTTTGCCCAAGAATTTTTCTTGCCTGTACCTGATCATTTTCCAGGTGGCCAACCTCAATATGAGGCCAACGGCAGATTCTGTGAAATTGGATATATACATGACACTGGTCACGAAAAAGGCTCTCCATACCTGCAACAGGTTATATCTCAGAACGACGTGCTTCCGCATTTCTTCTCTCTTGACCTGTTTCTGTGATGTAGAAAGCCAGAGAGTTCAAGATCAGTTCCCTGATAAAAGGTCAAGCAACATGAATGTTCTTGAGAGCAAACAATTACAGTTGAACCACCTCTTTCCCTGCAACTACAGACATAAGAACAGTGAGTTTTTCCTGAAGGGAGACTCAACATGCATACCTGCATCTCAATTCCTCGCCATTTTCTTCCACCTACATCATCGCCAGCAACCAGCCCAGCCCCCCACTTATCAAAAAATGTGTGAAACCCTCATAAACTAAAGTGACGAGGAACTTATGACCTTCTGCAAGTATCACATGAGAAATGCCATATCAAATATTTCTTGCCATATCTCCTTGCATTGCTCTTCCATCTAAATATCACCCAGTGTATGGTCCACAACTATGATTCAGTTGCAGCAGAAGTCTGTAAACTTTGCCATCATAAGGTTTGTGCCAAGTAACCACTTAGTTCTCTGGTTGGATTCTCACAGCTTACTAAATTATTGTCAAGAAGGGCTGATAGCTATCTAACAGGGGCTGTTTCAAGCAACCTCAGCAATACAATGCCGAATTCTGAAGAATTCTTTGCTACCACAGCTTGCAAGCCAAATGGTTTGGTTGGGAATTACAAGCAATCTAACAGAAAGAATTTATATGCTTAGCATCATACCTTTTCATTTACACCTGGCTTGGAACCAGGAACCAAAAATAATTGTTTGCATGCAGTCACAGCAGCTGTTCGTCCAGAGTTGAGGATGGTGGTCAAGCGGAAAAGACAGGCCACCACATGGTTATAAATACTGCACACAGAAAAGCACCCAGCTGATGATGACTTCAGATATTGGTTGCAAGAAGAGTAACAACAATAGAGTGGATGTCAGTGAAACTAGAAAGTAAGGAGACAGAGCAGGAGGAACAAACCTGAGTCGATGGCGATTGCAGGCTGTAAAAAAGGCCATAAACCCATTGACAATGCTCCGGACTGCTCGGAAAACCTGCCCACATTCAGCAACAAGTAAAATAGGCATAGAGAATGATCAGCACATGTACAATCACACTCAGTCAACTTTTATATATATATATAATGTATAACTTCAGGGAACTAAAACCAGTTCGCTGAAAAGAGTGCAATGAGTCAAGGTCATGCAAGTAGAGAGGAGCATGAATCATATTAGCAGCAAGAGAATACATTCAACATGTCATACACAATCATGCATTTTTCATAGCTGCAGAATCCTAGCCCAAAGGTCAACTAACAATGGCTGAATCAGAAAGAAAACTGGGAAAGCATCCAGGGATTCCAGTTTCACATTGCTACTAAACCTGACCATAAAATGAAACATGCTGAAAGTAAATCTAATCTCAAGATGAATCCAGAAGTGACTCACCTTTGAAAATATATCATTCCACAGTGCACGCCACATGGATGGACCTGGGGTCACAGCTTTTGCACCCTGAAAGGTTGAAAAGCTGGGCATTGCACTTGCAAGAATGAGCTGCAGCATATCAATGATCCCATCCACCACACCAGCAGCCACACTAAGTAGCATGCGCATTGCCTGCACTGGGAGCCCCAGCAGTGCCCATGTTGCCACCAATAGTGGATACAGTCCTGCACATTTTAATCCTCAGCATCAACATTGCCACCTGTAGCTTTATTCGAAGCTTATAGGTCCAATGATGAATTGGAGCATTGATAAAGCTAGACATGTTAAGATGGAAAGGACGGCTTCACAGAACCAAAAATAAAATTCTAATTGATTGGAGCATTCCAAAAGGAAAAACAGCATCATGAGAACACTATTATTCCTTAGTACACAATTTTTCAGCTCTGCAGCAGGTAGAAATGAGGAGCTGTGGGCACTCACCAAGGTTCCAAAGGGTGCTGACCAAGATATAGAAGGGCCACAGGAGAAAGCTGAAAATGCCAGTGACAGTGCTAAATGTGGTAAAGATCAAGGGCGAAATAAGATCCCCAAATGCTAAGATGCCTTCCAGCAGCGAAGTCCAGAGTGGTAAAAGAATGTCACCCAACAGTGTTAGTGGCTCTACAATTGGTCGCATAAGAAGTGATGTCAACTGCCTGAAAGCCCGCACTGTCATCAGAGCCCATTGAAAGGCCTTCTCAAAATTCTGCAAAACAAGCATTGTGCCTAGATACTTGAGCCGTGAAACCATCTCCCATCCTTCAATCCACTCAAAGAGAGGGCCACAGAGATGTGCTGCTGTAGCCTTTAGGACAGGCACATTCTTGTACAGATCATAAAACCCTATCAAGACTGTGACTACTGAGACCATATAGTAAATGGTTCCACAGAGTGGCCGCATCCATGGTCGGTACATGTGACAGAAGATAGGGTATGATTGCAGAAAAATAACCCATGAAGGTAGCCCTGATTCCAACATCTTTAGCAGCCGGGGGTCAGCTGTAATAATCTTTTTCAATTCAAATGGTAGCAAAGGTTCTGCAAACCTAAGAACAACTAGTGTATCCCTGAATGGTTCAGACTGGATATGTGAATCTGCAGATTCAAGCAGATAATGGTGTTTCAAAAATGATTTTTGTTGCAGTGCTGACCAATTGCATACTTCATCCCCAAGAATGCCAGGGCTGCAATCCACACCTGGTGGTTGACCTGTGTCAAAACTGCTGCCACTGAAAACTCGCCATAACCCCCAGTCATTTCCAACCCTACTTCTATTCTCTGCAGATTTCAAATTACAGCAACATGCACCACCTTTCTTTTCATAGTTTTTGAAAGGCTCTTTTGCATACTCTTGCAGATGCAAAGTGCTCATACAATCTAGAATGTCATCTCTGATTTGATGTAATCCATTACTATTGTATATGGGCTCAGAACACCAATCACAGCCAGTCCAAGTATCTAGGCACTGACAGAAGAAAGTGCGGTCTGGAGAAGAAGGTGGTGTAACAAACTCAAGAGCCCTGCTCCCTGACTCGTTGCAGGTTCTCTCACCATGATCAACCTCCTCAGCAAATGGCATTCTCAGCCCTGTTCTGTCTCCAGCATCAGGATTTTCATCTGTAATTGAGCTGCCATCCACACTCCAGCTGGTGGCACTGGTATCAGAAATACAGCTGCATCCCATTGCTGATTTATCACTTTGAAACCCTTCACCAAAGGAATCCTCTCCTGAAGCTTCAGCAGCCTGTATGCCATATTGGGAGATACGCCGACATCTTTCTAAAGCATAAAAGGTTTGAGCCTCCTCGAGACTGTCAAATTCCCGCTTGATCATTGTCTTAGCTTCCAGTGCAATGCAGGTATCTGCCTGCATCTCAGTCCACACACATTGATGAGCAAAGCCAAGTAAGAGAGTCCATAATTGCTGTTAATCCAAAAATTGAATCCAAGGCCCAAGATCTTACCTGAAGCTCATTGCTGTAATTGATGCCACGCACATCAGCCCACAAGATTTCAAATGTCACACATCCATGGAGTCCATGATAAGGCTTCTTTACATGAGCTAATGCCTTGCATTGACATTGAAAGTAACGTTTCAAAGACAACCAGCCAGAGTCAGAGCTTTCATGTTGCTCTGGTATTGATCCTTTTCGCTGACTATTATCTCCTGTGAGAGTTGCTTTGCTGTGCAAATCCTCCCTACTCAGCTGTCCACTGAACGTCTTCCTCTTTCTGTTTGCAAAAGGAGAAACCCTTGACTGCAAATCACAGTCAGCAAATCCTTCATTCCAAGGAATACAGATCTCACTCCCAACAGCAGCATACACAACTGCACTATTTCTTTCAGCAGCACAGTCTGGGGTAAAATTATGAAAGAAAGGTGAGCCATCCAAATTCGAAGAATGTCAAATGAACTGGTGGGAAAAAAATAGAACCTGTGTGAGCATGAGTTGCCATAGCTCTGCAGGTTTGGAGAGATTCTCCTTTGTTGTCCAAGGCTCATTGTCCACAAATAACACCAGCTTCAAGCTTTCATTTGCCATGAGCAGAAATAGCCTAGACACATAGGATTGCATATCTCTGCAAAAAACGTTCCAGTTTGTTTTTTTCTTCCATTCAGATTCCAGTTCTATTTCTGTTATTGACACACTCTCTGTCTCTGTCTCGTCAACACCTACACATACACAGACCATTAAATTCATCCTCTATTGCTGCAAAACGTAAGAAACTTGCCGATAGGAGCAAGAAACACCCCTGAACGATCACAAACCCGAAAAAAAAGGGGAATAACAAGAGGATTGGCACACGTACCCGATTTGCAGAGTAGAGAGCACGTATAACATCTGGTGCTCATGCTGCGCCATACTGTTCCTCCTCCTCCTGCTGTCCGTCCGTCCGTCCGTCCGTCCGTCCGTCCTTGGGGAAACGCTTGGCTCTTCTTTCTTACACTGGCAACGAGAACGGCGCGAAGAAAGAAGTGATGCCAACAGCAGCATCAGCAGCAGGAGCCACAGCGCACTAGAAAAGAAACAAGGGTTGTGGGAAGGAGAAGAAGAAGGGGAAAAGAAAGAAAGAAAGAAAGAAAGGGGGCCGGGGGGGGTAGACAGAGACAGAGAAAAACAAACAATAGTGACAGACAGAGCCCGAGGATTGCAACCGCCGCGATCACACCGTTCCGCTAATAGCCCTCTCCGCTTCCGCTTATTACGCCCCGACTCCAACCCGGTGTAGTAGTAGGCTATGCGATCTCCTCCTCCTCCTCTTCATCCCAACCAAAAAACAAACCAGACTACCTACCCCACTGTCAATACGCCGGAACACGAAATGATAAAAAGAATCCACGAGATTATTATTATTATTATTACTCTTATCAAATCCACGGGACTACTACTACTCTCTTCCGCAAGCAACCTGGAACAGAAAAACTAAAGTCAAACTCTGAATTTGTCCTTTGTGCGAGAAAAAAAATCATTATTATTATCAATGCAACCGCAAAGCTCGGAAGCTTCATTTTGCCAAAAATAAGCCATCTGCAAAAGAAGTGCGAGGAGATGGTGGGGTTGTTGGTAGATATTGTTTGTTTGTAGCAGGTGGCAAGAAAGTGAAGTGGCGCCGACGAAGACGCGGACACGATGAGCATTGACGCTGCTGCCTTGCCATTTGCTGCTGCTGTTGCGTTGTTGTTGTTGTTGTTGGCCCCTGTCTGCCCGTCTCTCTCGTCCTGCCCTTTTTTTTTCTTCTTCTTCTTCTTCTTCTTCTTCTTCTTTTTCATTTCTTTGAATCCCATAATTTAAATGTGAATTCGGGAGACTTTTTTTGGTTTTTCTTTTGGGGAAGGGGG
>Ga0116231_10012096_pt1 | contig 12873 bp, 8 predicted proteins | sample S1TSphgellanicum_2_FD_89695 | JGI IMG/M metagenome (GOLD analysis project Ga0116231, IMG submission 89695) | Host-associated microbial communities from peat moss isolated from Minnesota, USA - S1T2_Fd - Sphagnum magellanicum MG | ecosystem: Host-associated > Plants > Peat moss > Unclassified... | reverse complement strand
GAAAACAATTTGAAAATTCAACTAAAGTCCATGAATGTTTCAAATTTTTAAATTTTAAAAAAAAAGGTACAAAAAAAAAAAAAAAAAAAACAAGATTATAACATTGAAAATTTTGATGTAATGTCACATGGTAGTTTATTATGATCACAATCCTAAAAATGATCATTTAACAAATATTGATAGACTTGTATCATAAGTTTGAATACTTGAGTTGTTTCCTTATTTTGGTTTAATTTGAAGTCTATGATAATGTCATTGGTCTATAAATATAATATTTAATTTACTACTTTACAATTCAAATAGATAATGCATCTGTAATTTTTTTGATTCCATTAAATTTTTTTTGTCTTTTGTAGGTCCCTTGCATATCATTGGAATGGTTGATATTAAGAGACTGCACAGCACTTGTAACGCTACCTGGAAACATTGGGAGACTATCAAAACTCAAATTTTTGGACTTACGTGCATGTTCAACATTGAAGAAACTCCCTGATTCCATCAGCCAATTACAATCTCTTCAAGTGTTATATTTGTCCATGTGTATCAATTTGGCAACATTGTCTGACAACTTTGGCAATTTATCAAAGTTGAAAGAGGTTTTTCTTGATCATTGCAAAAGTCTAAAAGAATTGCCATATGGATTTGGAAAGCTTCAAAGCTTAGTAACATTTTCAGCAGAAGGGACATCCACATGGACTTGCAAGGCTTACCACCATCAATTAGTGGACTTGTGAAGTTGAGGTGCTTGTGGATGAGAAATACTGGATTGGAGAAACTTCCAGAGGATTTTGGACAACTCCAAAGCTTGAAAGAATTGCACTTGAATCATTGTAAACACTTGAAGACCTTACCCAATAGTTTTGGATGGCTTGAACGACTTGAATACCTTGACATGTCTTATAATCCTTGCCTTGAAGTTCTCCCAGAAAGCTTTGGAAGGTTGAAGGCCCTTAATTATCTGGAGCTTCAAGGATGTTCAATTGGAGGCAAAATTGGTTTGCCTTTAAATTTTTCCGAACTTATAATGTTGAGAATATTATCCTTGGACAAAACCTTGATTCAAATAGTGCCTGAAAGTTTTAAAGATCTTAATGCTTTATTGAATTTGCACATCCATCAATGTCCAAAATTGGAGTTTATTCAGGCATTACCACGAAATTTGGAATATCTTGATATTGCGGAGTGTCCAAAGCTTGTTGATATTCCATGCTTAAGTAATTTGAGCTCATTGAAATATTTCATGTTACATGATTGCCCAAGATTAACACATTTGCAAGGCTTGGAATCCATGAAAGCTTTAGTGCAAGTAAGAATTTCGGGTTGCAAGATGTTATATACTAATCCAAGCATGAATCATGATGGAGCATTAGAAATGCGTAATTTGAGTGGGAGTATGATGTCAATGAAATATGATACCGATTGGTGGAAGGTAACATATCATACACTTGCTCAAATGTGTTTGTAGCATTGCATGATATGTAGTATAGGATTTGAAAATTATTTTTTGTGTGTTAATTCTTTTTGCTTGTAATGGGCTACTTACATGTGTAGAAAATCAAGATAGCTCCTGGACTATAATTTATGTTTGATGGAAAATGTGTTTTTCTGTTTGCAGAGGGAACCGGCACTACAAGTGATTAGTTATTATGATAATGTGTCGCCACAATTATTTTTGCAATGTACACAAGATGTCTTTCAACAACAATCGATAAATAAGTTTTGCCTAAATGCAACCATTCTAAATGAAATAGAATGTGTGGCTATTATTTTCTACTTTTATGTCTATGATATGGATCAACATTCTACTCATGCTTCAAATTTAAACTTATACCACAAAAACATATGCCCTATAGAAGCTCGAATTCAAAGGAATGGAAAAGTAGTGTACAAGTGCCATTTGTTTGCTTTAAGACATGATGACACAAAGGACAACGTTTATTTTTGCACTTTACGTAGACACCATAAATTTGTGAGGTTGCTACAATTTGATGATGAGGTTGGTGTATATGCACAATTCTCTGATGTAAAATGGGCAAGGATCGTGGTGGAGAAAGGTGCTATCGTAATGGTGCATGGAGAAGATGGTGATGAAACTATTGTTGTTAATTCTGAAGTGTTGAATACAAGCAAGTCCAAAGACCTTCGAATGGAATTCTTGAAGCTCAATTTGGGGAACAAACCTTAATGTAATGATCATCTTTTTATGGTATGTACAAATCGTTCCTTTAAATGACCTATTCATATGGATTGGAAATTAATAAACTTCATTTTTCACTTCACAATATGGAGAATTCAATAAACCATTCAATTTTTTTATTATCTTGCATATTTAAGGCCACATTTTCACACACACCTTGTCCATTGGCTTTTAAGTAAGGAACACAAAATTAATTATTCCAATGTTATTTTTCCCTTTGAAAACACCCATATGGTTAGGCTTAATACTTGAGGGCATGAACTTTTGCAGCTTCCATGGAAGGAGCTTTGGCCAATTTTGGACACATTCCAAACCTAGGTGACTAGCTTACAATTTGCCATTTCCAAACAATTTCCAAATTTTGAGACTTGAGGATGTAAACTTTTTATGGAATAATTCAGACATCACAAGGAGAAACGACCTACATTTACTAGGTGTGTCATGGATTGCACCACTAGAAGCTTGGGGATGTTGCATTCATTTTGTGTTGAATTTTTAAAAAAAGGGGTTGTTCTTGAATATAGGGATTTGAATGGTAGGAGGGTTTGAGTGGATCTTTGTGAGTGGTATGAGAGTTACCGTTCCAAAACCCTTTCATGGGCATTATATTACAAAAAATGATTTTGGAAGGAAAAATTAGTTGGGTAACTAGTTCACACTTGGGTCAAAGGCACATATTACACTAGTCTATCTATTAAGGAAGCTAGTTTGTTTGTTTTGTTTGTCACATTGAGGTCTCCCAAATCATAGTGCCCACAAATACACTCTCATACCATTGGAAAGCCAACCTTGACGGCTAGGGGTGCATAAGGTGGTTTCCTAATGTTTAAACCTATGATGGAAGAATTATTGAATATTGAACAATTTTATTAGATGAAGTTGAATAAAATCAAAACTATAAAAACTTTAGGTGAATTTTAGGGGGCAAGCCTTTGGTATTGATGGAAAGCCCTTGATGTGTGGGATTTCTTGGACATTGTTATGGGATTTTCAGACCTAAAGTTGGGGGGGGGGGATGTTAAAATTTAACTTGCCTTATCTCTAAGTTGAAACAAGCTTTCACAAACATAACTTCAAGCTTTAACCATGCAAAAAGGAATTCCAATCCCAAAAACCCAAATAACAATCCTCTTTTCCAAATATATGTGATTGAAATTGCACACCCCAAAAAACATAGCAATACTTTTCTATGCCCACAGTGATTTGTGAGCCTCAACCCATGGTTTATCAATATTTCTTGCTTTTATTGGTGTTATTTCAGCCTAGATCATTGTTTTTCTTTCAGCAAGTTTCTGATGGAGCATCATTAGCAATCAATCCCAAAATAAATTTAATATTAATTGCAGCCATGGTTTGTAAAAAGTTGTCCAAAGCTGTTGAAAACTGCCTGAAAACTAAAAACTGCATTGAAGTAATTCAAATTTTTCTATAAATTTTTTTTCCTCAAAATTCTTGGCAATTTTTTCCTCAAAAAGCTAAGGAATTTGTGACAGAATATTTTTCTTTAATTTGTGAAGTCAAAATTTTGGGGAAGTTTGCCACCAAAAAACAAATCACTGGGCCACATGCCTTTTGCTTTTGTTGTTTTAGCCAAAGATATGCTTTTATTGGCTGTCCTTGTTAAGGGAGAGACTATGGAAAGAACTATGATGTAGATTTCCTTTGGTCTCACATTTTGAGGAATGTTCACCAGGTGTGACTTACTGTGAAGTATGAGTTCATTTTTTGGGAACTATGGAGAGTCTGTGCACTAGGCTAGTAGCAATTGCATTCTTTCTAACCAAAAGATGGATTTCCTGGGCAGTGATCATAAGTGAATCAGGCCTACCCAAATTCCAAAAGCCAGCAATTCCATTGTTGTTAGTATCTACATCTCCATCTATAGACTGAATTTCTCTGCAGTTAAGTTATAGAGTATGAGAGTTGGTCCTGGATGTGTAGGTTGGCGGGTGTGGCGGAAGGTGCAAGGGAAAAAAAGTTTTTGTGAAGCTGATGTCTGATTGCTACATACGAAACAAAAATTGCTTCATGAAACAAAGGGTGAAAACATTGAAACAATTGTGAAGAGATGTCTCATTTTTGTATGTATTCTCCCTAGGCTTTTTTTTATAATGAACTTTGGTTTAAGAGATCACAAATAAACCCATCATGATCTTCCATTTCAATCATCTGGATCCATTGATCTTTCTTTCTTGTTTTTTCACTAGTTTTCTGGCTAAATGTCCCATCTTACCCCAAGGTTTTTTCTGTATGGATGTTGGTTTAAGAGATTACAAATCAACCCAGCAGCATGATCTTTGGTTCAGCTAGCTCTCATGCTGCGGATGCACATATTTATTCATAGAAGAATTAGGTTACAATATTAATTTCCATCTTGAAAATTGAGAACTCAGCTTTGACATATGTCTTTTGTTTGTCATCCCTATGGGGTTTGACACAATTCTGAGTGCAATTCCCACAATTCACCCTTTCTGTTGTACACATGCATGAGAGACAGAGAAGAAGAATGTGCACAGATACATAAACTCATTTCCTCCTTTCAGCTAAAATGCCATTCCTAGCAATGACTTCAATAGAAATATCAGTTCTCAGGTATATAGTTGGATTTGATTCTTGTGTTCACCAGTGCTCATATGTCCTAGTAATGATCTTGCCTCATAGCATAAAACTAGACACTTTTAGAGGCTCCTTTCACTAGATAGAAGCTTCAACAATCAGGACACTATGGTGTGAATTGCATGAAGAATGTACAGTCACTTCGGATGTCCATGACTTGACTGCATTATAGTTTGTTGCAAAGTAGTCATGTAGATCACCCCACCAGCCTTTCCTTCAGGACAAAAAAAGCGCCCCTTTCCACTTGAAGTCCACAACTAGCATTAGATCACATACTTCAAAAAAATCAAGTCCAGAAAGTCTCGGGATTCTGATAGTTTTCTCTACACATTGAAATTGCAGAAATTGTTGATGACTGATAGAGTTTCTCAGAGTGGATAAGCTCTTTTGAGAAAGAGGCTGTTGGATCCTAACCAAAAGAAAATTAGCATCTAGGAATTAGCATCATGTAGCAGAGCTATTTTATGGACAAAGTTTTGTTGGATGGAGGTGCAGGTGCAGGAACATCAATTTTTGTGTAGACCTCCTCTGCCACATGAGTTGATGCAGTGCTTGCAAATAGTCTGAGATTGTTTGCTGCTCAAGTTTACAGCCATGAGCATCTATCTATGAGCTGTTCATGAAGTTGGCTATTTGCTCTGGCTCATCAATCAACATCAACTTAGGGGGAAGGAAAAGTTTTGTTCACTCTGGGAAACCACAATCTTGTTAGAAACAAACTGGAAGAAAAAGTCTAGCAAATTAGCCCTCCTAGTACCTACACCTACAATCCATCAACCCACCCAGCTGGGTTGTATTCAAGTGAATGCCAGCTTATTTTGTATCATGATCATAGTTTACATATTTTTACACTATACTTGTGAATAATGTTAAGTATTTTTTAGTCTTGTAATACAGACCTGTTTACAAAAGACATAAGTAGTTAGAGCAGCTCCAGTGGTGCTCAGTATGTGACCTTGCCAAAATATTTCACATCCAAGTTTAGTTTTTTCTTTTCCCAACCCCACCTAGAAAACTAAAAACTAGAACTGCAAATAGGTGGGAGACTACTAATAGCAACCCACCAGGACCAATCAGATCATATTTATTACACTCTTTTTTGGCATCATATTTATTACACTCTTTTTGGCATGTGTGAGGTTTTGTTGTGGAAATTGACATGGATTTGATTATTTAGTTTTCCTCCACATCACACATTGTTACAAAATTTACAGAAAAATGAAATAAAAATAAAAATACATATTACATATGTGCATAATGCAAAATACATTTGTAACTAGAAAATGATATAAAAACTTTGATCTATATTTCAAAATCCTTAGAGAAAAAAAAGTTTTAAACGAAGCACAAATATTATATATTAGACAATAGAAAAATCGAAGTTTAGACAAACACTAAAACAATTGAACAAATAAATACAGACTTGAAAAGACAAATACATATTTAGAGCTTTTAAGAGAAATTGAAGCTTCCAAAGAAACATAGACACTGAAAAGTGAAAAATTGGAACTCAAACATACACACAAAGAAATTGGAGCTTCCAATCCACACATACACAATGCTTCTCAGACACACACACAAGAAATTGAACAAATACACACTCAAATAAGCATGCACATACACACATGCACACAAAGAGAGAGTCATTAGTCATTTATTTTTTGAAATGAACAATGAGAAAATTTACTTTGATGAAGTGTAGGTGCAATGCTTTAGATGCACAAACTCCAAGAAATGGTTGCTGAAATACAAGTGTAATGCTTCAGATGCATAAATTCAAAGAAATCACTACTGAAAGAAAAGTAAAATGCAAAGACAAAATGTAAATGCATGCTGCAAAATGCAAAACATGCAAAGAGAAAACTCAATGAAGTGCAAGTGTGATGCTTAAGATGCCAAACTCAAAGAAATTGTTGTTGAAAGAAAAGTAAAATTCAAACACAATGAGGAAATGCAGACACAAACTCAAAAAAAAATTCTATTGTAAAATGCAAACATTTAAAGAAGAAACATAGATACACAAACTCAAAATGATGAGAGAAACCTTAAACCCTAATAGTACTTGTCTAAGAGAGAGCAACCTAGGGAGGTCCTTTGGGGTTTCCTTCACTGAAAATAGGTAGGAAGAAGGTTCCGGGTTCTACCCTAGTTCTACTAGGATTGACAATACAAACCTGTTCACAATAGATCAAGTACTTAATATTGTGATACAGACCTGTTCATAATATACCAAGAATTTAGTGTTGTGATACAAACCTGTTCACAATAGATCAAGTACTTAATATTGTGATACAGACCTGTTCACAATAGACTGAAGGAAAAGCAAGCAAACCAAGAAGCAAAGGAAGGTAAGCCAAGAGAGTGTCTGCAATAACCCAACAGTTCCAGCTGTGAGGAAGAGGTTCTCACCCCACTATTGTTGCAGAAGACACACTACACAGATGGTCAGATGAGAGGGAAGAGAGAACCAAAGGGGCCCCCAAAACAAGGTTTTGGTTGCAAGCACTGGACAACAATCCAGCATCAGTAGTGGTGCTGGGGATTGGTGTGGGGGGAACTGTGCAGTCAGAGAGAAGAAGAAAAATTGGCTGGATATTGCTTTTTAAAAATAACTGTAGTGCAGGACTGGTCTTTTTTTCATTTTTTTTTGGGGATCGCACAGCTTATCAATACAAAAAAATTGGTTGATGGGTAGGGTATAATTTTTTTTAAACAATTGAAAAATTGAAACAATAAAATTTTTGATATTTTTTTGATTTTTTTTTTGTATCAGTGTTTAAAGACTTGCTTTGATAATAATTGGGTCAAAGCTCAATAACCAACCAACACTCGTTTGCATCTCTTGCTTGCTTGTTCTTCTTCAATACAACAACAAAAGTTCAAAGATGGAGTCATGTTCAGTTCCTTCTTTTCACCTGCAAGGAAAAGAAGAAAAAGAAAAAAGACTCCTTCTCATCTCCCTTTGCAACTTCCTACAAATCCAATACTCTAATAATACTTTGGTGTTGGGCACTTATCCTGCAGTATGGTTGTCCAGCCAGGTGCCATGTTTAATTTGTTGCACCAGACTAGTGTGGGCACTTGGTCACTAAGTATTCTACTGGCACCTCTGCATTATCACATGCAGACATAACTTCTGCATAATTACATGAAAACATAACTCGTAAGCAAAATCATGGAAGCATACAGAGCTTTTTACATTAAAAGGGGAAAACACACACACACACACACACACACATATGTATGCACTCTAAGTACAAGACTTTTGTCTTACTTCTTTTTTTCCCTCTTTGGTGTGACAATGAATACCTACCGCTTTCTGCAGCTGAAGAAAAAGCTAAAGAAAAACCAAACGGAAATGAATGAGAAAAAAAACCAGAACACCCCACTCAAGTAGGAAGACTTTGCTGATGCTTGTAAGTGATGGACAAAAAGGTGAGGGCATAAATGCTCTGTAGGAGAGAATGGGCCATAGAAGGTGCAAGCACTAAATAGGAGTAACAAATCAAATCCAGTCCTTGGGTGAATCCCATAGGGGGTTTCATCCTCATTGCTTAAGGTGAGTGAGGGCAGGGTTTATTGAACCCCGTCTATATAATAAGGGTTAAAGCATTAGTGTACTAATATACAGAGGAAGAGGGGAAGACCCTGTATATATATCAACAAGGATGGAAATCCATCCACAAAAAGCACAACACATGTCAAAGCAAAATGTAAACACACAGAAGGAAAAATGTCATGGCTAACGAAATTGCTTGATTTGGTGGGTTTCTATGTACTTTTCTTAGTTATCTTCAGTGAACTAGTAGTTAAATGTGTAGTAGCGTTTGGAAGGTTTGTGACCAATGGAAATGGTGTGAAGGGACCTGCATTTTTTCAATGTTCAACAGGACAGGATTGTGTGTAGGCCTGAAGATAACTTTTTTGCAAATCAATGGGATTGCTGGATTTCAAGGACTGAATTTGTTTTCTTAGGGATCTTGAGGGAACTAATTAATAGTCAAGTGTAATAGTTATTTACAAACAGGGTTCTAGCACATTACTCGTGCACTCTGCTTTCAATTGGGTCAAGTAGGTGGACTGGGGATCATCGACAAGAGGAACCAGCCAAATTTCCCTAGAGATCAGATAGACAGCAAATGCTTATTGGAATCCTATATAGTTCTGGCGACCTACAGGAACTCAACTCAATTTTTATAAACTAATTTTCTTTCCGCTCAAAATGTGATAATTTTGGTGTAGTTCTTCCCATCACAGTGTGAAAAATTCCCCACAAAAACACTGAGGGAAGGTGCATATGGCAGAATCTATGGCTTGTACCCCAGCATTAAAAGTGAGGGGTATCTTATCCTGTCGTGTATGGAGACATATATGTTGTGTTACGTGCAGAAGGCTCTTGATATTTAGTGCAAGGAACCAAGTCCCAAACTAGGCAGAATAAGATATACCCCCTGTTGTTAAGAATTCCAGAGCAAGTTGGTAGAAGAGAGAGAGAGGCATTGCCTATCTTTTGTCTTTCTTGAGTGCTTTATTTTGTTCTGCTGGCTGCAGACTTTTTAAAGTAACTGTGCTTTCATTCTTCTTCCTCTTTCTTTTTCTTGGGGGCAACTTCTGCTGCAACAATAAGTAAGTTTTCCAGTGCACACTACCTCCCCAGTCCCACCCATGCTCTGCCACAATGGGTTCCCACATTGCAAAACAAACCCCTCATTTTTCTTTCTCTCTTTCTGGCAATGAATGGGTTGTGGGAGGGAGGTTTAGGCAATTCAACTCCCAAGCAAATCTTCTGGAAGTAAAGAATGACTATGAACTCTGGTACACTTTGATTCTAGTCGTCATTTGCAGCCAAAGAATCAGGGTTTAAAAAAATAATAATAATAATAATAAATTAATTAATTAATTATTTTTGTGTTCATTTTGAGAGGTAGGTGAACTGGTGATTGTCACTAAGAGGATTTAGCCAAATTTGGCTACAGCTCATAGAGGAAAGTAGATTTTTTTCTGGAACCTTGCCATAAGCTGGTGACATGCTAGTAGCTATGGTCTAAATCTGACAATTTCTACCATTTTTTCCCCCTCAAAATATGGTGACTTTGTGACATTTTGTCCAAAAAAAACCTTCTTCGGATTTACAGCCCTCTGCATTTTTGTCATGGGAGAGTTTTGCCCAAAAAGAAAAAAAGATGCCACGAATATGGGAATAATTGGCAATTAACTTAGTGGCTGGTTTTATAGTTCAATCAGCAATTAACAAGCTATGTAAAGTCATGTCCGATCTGTGTTGTGTGTGTGTGTGTGTGTGCTTTTTTCCCAATTTTGGGACATTGTAGAGGAAGCAATGATTCATCCACAAGAAGATTTACTCAAATTTGGCTATTATGGTAGTACCTTGGCCATTTCAACACATGTCCATCGAATAATTGACTAATTTTGAAAAATTCATTTCAACAAATGGAATATTCCTAAATATTCACTATTATCCTTCACAATATTTTTTGATTTGGAAGAAATAGTTTTTGAAAATTTCAACAATTCTTAAAATAATAGAATTAGTATTGAATTGACCAAGGTACTAGGGTAGCTAGATATGAAACAAAAAAAATATTAAGCATCCTTCTATGTTTTTGCCAATTTGCTGGATTCTGCTGGCCATTTGTTTCATTAAAAAAAAATTCTCTTATGTAGATCAAAATCATGATTTTCAGGTCAAAATTTTTGCAAAAATTCACCAGACAAAATAAGTCACCCCTTTGGATTGTTCCTAATGACAACCTCAATTTTTTGGTTTTAAACCTCTGTATATGTAATTGGATACATACACATATAAATACACTATAACCATACACAATATAACATACATGTATATATATGATATAATGAATATACATTCCATAGTCACTATTGCATGTGGTGCATGTAGCTCTGCAAACCTAACCAAACCAGAGAGACTCAAGAACTTAAAAGGAAATGTCACAAAAAGTGGTCTCACCTGGTACAATGCTCCTAGAGATGAAATGATGATCCTTGAATTGTGGATCTGAAGTTCTTTATTTTTTTTTTTAAAAGATCTTTTTGCAGACAATTTCTGACACCAACCAAAGAAATTATAGTAAACTTAGTGTTTTGCATCAGAAAATTATTTCCAAAAATAGTCACTCTTTTTTAAAAGTAAAATTTACTCTGAAAAGATAATTTTTCAACCCTGGGGTTGTTGCACCACCTAGGGTGGTGGTGTTCTTGGCCTGGGGCCAGGCCTAGGTGATGCAACTATAGAGGAAGATTTTGAGACTTCATGGACAAGGCATTATTAAACTATTCATGTGCTGTATTCATGTTTGTTGTTATCTAAACAACAACAAACATGCTACTGAACAACTTGAAAGAAAGAAAGAAAGCCCCAAAAAAATTAGTATAGTGGTCTGTCAAGTTTTGGAACTCACCCAGAAAGTAAAGTACTTAACTTGATTTGGAGGACAAAACAACAAACGGGGTGTACAAAGTTAGGGCTCCAATGTCCAAATTTGTCAGGTACTTGAAAAAGAGAAGAGGGATGCTCGGAATATGAGCTGTGTTGTTAGCCACTGTCAAAGCCAAGGCACCAAACAACAGGTAGGAGGAATGGCAAGGAGTGAGGAGACTATTAAAAGAGGGTCTGTGCAGTGATGAGCTTGAATGGTTGGCTTGTCTGCCATCTACTACAGAAGAAGAATATATTTCACTTGGAAATGGAGGAAAACCAGAAAGTTTATCTTGCATTTGTGTCCGTAGTAAAGGCATACTGCTGTACTGTGGTCCCAAACAAAACCGTAGTTTTGTTGTAGTAATTTCATTATTCCCTGCTTGAATTTTGTCTATTTTTATTTTTTTTTCAAAGACTTCTGACCATGTAAATTTGAAACCAAGGGTTGGTTTTGTAATTTCATCTTGTGGATGAGTCAAGAATATGTTATACATTCCTTGCTTGAGTTTTTGTTGAATTTTTTTAATTAAAGACTTCTGAGTGTGTAAACTTTGAATCCAAGGGCTGGTTTTTGTAATTGACTAAGGTTTTGAGTAAGAAGCTTAGAATGGGTGTTGCAAGCAAGGACTGGGCTTTTGAAGTCTGAAGGGCGGCAAATTTTCTTCTTTGGCATAAATGGTCTTGATATGGAGGACCTGGATGTTTGACCGACCTCAAAAGGGAGAACAACAAGAATACAGACAGAAACAAAATTTTTGTCCAGTTTGTGTTTTGGAATATAGCCTGGATGTGAGCAGATATATGATGCACACAGAAAGAAGGCAAAGTGCCAGCCATTGAGCATCGAGGGTTAACAACATCATATGGTCGGCAAAAGAGAAGGCAGCATCCAGGCATAGTACACGTAGATTGCAGACTAATACTGCACATGATAGTAACAACTGCGATTCAGTGATCTATAGAGAGATCATGGACACAGTGAAGCGACATGGCTATCAATGAAATTTTCTTTTTCTTTCTTGCACCAGACTTGTACTTGAGTACTTCCCTGGCAAACCCATGAAATTTATAAGCTAGTACCAGCAACCCATTTTATGTCAGCTCAAAGGTCTAAGAGATTATCCCCTAGGTTTATTTAATAAATTATTTATTCAATTTTGTGGCAATCACCCACAAGAGTAGTTAAGCCAAAATTTAAGAATCTTGCTATATTTTGGGGACTTGCTGGAAATTATTGTCTAAATATGGCACTTCCATTCCAAATTTTTTCCTTCAAAATCTGGGGGTACTTTGGCAGATCTTGTTATGAGTCATACCTGGATTTGTTTTTGTTGCCAAGTGGCAAAAATTCGCCAAATTTAAAAAAGCTGTGAACATTTGAGAGCCGAGACGAATCTCAAAGACTTGAGACCTCCTTAGCTGCTTAGGTAAACACAGTAATTGCATTTTGTAAGACCTAAACCCTATTACTTGTTGCTCCCCCCCCCCCCCCCCCCCCCCCCCCAAAAACACCCCTTTACCCCTCTCTCCCCACTTTTTTTTATCAACATCCTCTCCCAATTTTATAAAAAAATATTTTTAAAAAAAAATTGTAGGGGGG
>Ga0116231_10012095_pt1 | contig 12873 bp, 7 predicted proteins | sample S1TSphgellanicum_2_FD_89695 | JGI IMG/M metagenome (GOLD analysis project Ga0116231, IMG submission 89695) | Host-associated microbial communities from peat moss isolated from Minnesota, USA - S1T2_Fd - Sphagnum magellanicum MG | ecosystem: Host-associated > Plants > Peat moss > Unclassified... | reverse complement strand
TTTTTCTCTTAAAATTATTTTATTGTATTTCCCTTTCCTTGCAGCAATGGATTGAATGTAGCTGCAACTCATGGGCTTTGAGAGTGAATTTAAATTCTTCAAGAAAGAATTCAAGACGGTTAAATTCTGATCAAGACCCATTATTCATGATCAGTTCTATACAGAGAATCTTCCCATTCTTGGTGGGCAGAAAGCTGCAATGTCAGACTCAGTTAACGGATGGTGTGCAACCAGTAACATCGTCCAAACGAATGGACAGAGGGACAACAGGGACAGATGACGGGATGGGTGGGTTTAGGGGCGACTTCATTTGTCATCCCAACGTCTTTACTGTCTGAGGAGGACATCAAGTCACACCCTCGTTATATTTAGCTACTGTCCGTAACCACTGTCCGTCCGGAATCAGGGGAAGGAACTTTCTTCCTTTACAATATGATAATAATATATAATTTCAGCTGGGTTAAGGTGCCCATGGCGTCAAAAAATTTCAAGACCTGCTAAGTAAAGGTATAATGGATTTGCAAAATTATCAATCCCAGTAAGGGTAAAAAGTAAATGATGAAAATTTGCCATGTTCGCAAGGTGAAGGGTAGAGTAAATATTTCATTGTTTATCCTATACATACCATGTGGGTATAAATGGGTATAAGTGGGTAAATATACAAAAGAAAAGGTATTTTAGACACTTCAAAGTGAAGAAAGAGAAATTACTTGTGCAATTGGCATTGCAAACATGATGATGAGAGCACATGAAATTTAAAACATCCTATCAAAAATATGAAGAAAAATGTAATCAAATTAACAAATAACTTTCAATATATATTCAAAGCATTTTCATAATGGCAAATAATATTAAAATCTAAAGGGTTCCAAAATACTTTTGTTTATCATATGGTAGTTTCATATTCTTTGAAAGGCTGGCTGACAAGCCACGAGGTGAAGGCCCTTTTTACACTCTTCTGAGGGCCCATGACCATGGAAATTTTGAAAGCCCTCAAAACTCATCCACAAGCTATCCCATGAAAATTCAATAATCATTTAGGTGTAGGTCTGGGCACTCATGTGTAAAGTAAAGTGAGAATAGATTTTGTTGAGGTACCTTAACATTAGAACAGAACCAAAACCGGTTAACTTTTTTATTTCATGCAAATTTTTTTTTTTAATTTGAAAATCTAGGTTTAAAAAAAAACATATTGGTTTTAGGGTTAGGGTTTATATTTTCTTCTTCTTCATATTTTTTTGTGTTTGTGCATTTTCCACTTCCTTCATTTCAGTAAGATTACCATGGATGATCACACAAAAAAAATTTAAATAAATTCCAATGAATCACGACTTCTATAATCAATGTCTCAGAAAATTATTTTAAGGCCAAAAGTTTTGGAAGGAAATGCCAACATTCACCCCAATTTCTTTTTTCATTCTTCTATGGATATTATAATTACAGATTTTTAAAACTAGAATTCCAACAAATCATGGTTTTGCAATCAATGCCTCAAAAAAAATTTAAGGTCAAAATTTTTGGAAGGCAATGCCAACATTCCTATAATTTCAAATATATATATATTCTCAAATATAAAATATTTACAGAAAATATTTAAATAAATTCCAAAAAAACCATAGTTCTGCAATCAATGCCTTAGAAAAATATTTTAAAGTCAAAAATTTTGGAAAGAAATGCTAACATTCTCCCCCCCCCCCAATATTTTTCATATTGAAAATAAAATAATTGCATGATAAATATTCAACTAAATTCCAACTAATCATGGTTCTATAATCAATGCCTCAAAAAAAAAAAACATTTGAGAAAAATTGAATTTTTTTGGTTTTTTAGTTCATGGCACCAACTTTTGTGCCCACCTAACAAAATGTTAAAATAAATTTCAACCAATGGAACTTTTTTAAGGTCATGGTCTAATAGAGGTTAGGCCAAGTCCACCTCAAATAGGTGGGCCTAACATGACCTTTTCTTAGACCATGAAAAATTATCCATAAGCTCCCACTTAAGATTTCATGTCAAGATTTCATCCACCTTCATGTCCGTGGTCCTTTAGGATTTCAAGCTTTGTGAAATGAATTTATATTAATGTTGTGCAGTTATTTGGGCCCAGTTTCGATTAACCAAAACCTATATGGATCTAAAGTGAAGTACTAGAACCAAATATAATTGAAATCGAAGGTAATTGTAGGTTTTAGAACTAGGGGAAAACCAACCCTTAAGTCACAAAAAAATATTTAATGGTCATGGTCTTGGTCTTCTTGCTATTTGTGTTTGCCATCGCCTTAGTCTTAGTCATGTTTTTGTTTGTGTTCACTATTGTGTTGGTCTCTAGTCGTCTTCCTGTTCGTGTTCACCATCACCTTGGTCCTAGTTTTCTTTCTATTTGTGTGTGCCATCACCTTAGTCCCCTTGTTGTTTGTGTGCACCATCGCTCTAGTTGTCTTTCTATTCGTGTGTGCCATTGCCTTAGACTTCTTGTTGTTTGTGTGCACCATTGCCCTAGTCCTCTTGTTGTTTATGTTCACCATTGCCTTAGAGCTCGTCCTCTTACTATTCATGTTCACCATTGCCCTGGTCTTAGTCATCTTGCTGTTCATGTTTGCCATCGCCCTTTCCTAGTTGTTTTTTTGTTCGTGTGTGCCATCACCTTGGTCTTGGTCCTCTTATGGTTCATGTTCGCTATCACCCTAGTCTTGGTCCTCTTATTGTTCATGTTCACCATCACCCTAGTCTTGGTCATGTTTTTTTGTGTTCACCATTGCCCTAGTCCTAGTTCTCTTGGTGTTCGTGTTCACCATCATGTTAGTTTTGGTCGTCTTCATGTTCGTGTTCACCATCGCGTTGGTCCTAATCCTCTTGCTATTTGTGTTCACCATTGCTTTGGTCCTGGTCCTTTTTGTTGTGCATGCTTGCCATCGTGTTGGTCTTGGTCCTCTTCCTATTTGTGATTGTTCGGGCCTTATCCTTTTCCTCATTGTGATGTTGTTTGTGAATGCCTTGGTTTTAAGGTTTAAGGCCATGGATAAATTGTCAATTTAGCTTAGGAAGTGACTCACCCCAATGAACCTGAATTGGAGGTTGATTGTTGTGGTTTTGCATTAATTTATGGCGTAATTGCAAGCACCAACCTACCAAATAATTCTACAACCAAAGATGTTATAGAACCTTGGGATGTACTAGTTACATAAAAAGATTTTTGGAAAACAAAAAATTGCACAACCACATTTTGGGCTTTCTTTGCACCTATCAAACCATATTCTATAGGTGTAAATTCTAGCTCCAACCTTCTTGAAGAGTTGATGCGTGTTTTTTGTTATCATGTTGCCCGAGTTGCAAGATTGAAGAAGGGTATCATAACCTACAAAACAACAAATGGGATTTTTACAACATGGAAGCATCTTGAGATTACACATCAAGAAATGTGGGCTAAATGGATTGAATGAAAAAAGGATAAGTCAAGAGTAGAAAGGCATCCTACAAAAAAAAGTCCAGCCTCACCCCTTTTACCATTTTATATTTTTTGGTAGTGTTACCCGTTACACCAAAGATGATCCTCAACAAAAATAGTTTGAAAAGGATTTAACATTATTCATAGCCAAGGAATTAATGCCATGTTGAAGCTCCATTTTTTAAGAGACTATTCTTGAGACAAAATCTTCACCTTAATTTTCCATCTAAGTGAACTTTCGTTAATGAAATTCTACCTAGGATTGCAAAAAAGACCAAAGAGAAGTATGTCTTCAACCTTTTAGTCTTGTAGTTCTTGTACAATGTCCTTTGATCTATGGATGTCTAGAGTAGGAATGGACACATTTGTCTTCATTGCACATTTTTAGAATGAGTTATGGGAGCCTTGTCATGTAACCATTGGTTTTTTTGAAACAACATAAACTTCTAGGAGTGCAATGGTTTTACAAGTAAATGAAGTACTAGTTAAACATGCACTCAATGCTCATGTTATTGCATACATCAAGGACGAAAGGGGTAATTTCTCAACCATGACCTAAGCTTTGGCTTCCATTGTTTCATGTGAAAAGTTAAGGGTTTGGCACATCCATTTGTGGATTCATTTTGGGGGCATGCTATGTCTAAAGGTTGTTAATATGCCATTGATGATTCTAAAGTCTGTGCTAGTTTAACTAGTGTTTCCATGAAGGAAACACAATCTATTTTGCAATAAACTACTACTTGGACCAAAAAAAGTGGGAAGCGTTGGTAGGAATGGCACAAAGCATGTTTGCATAATGGTGTGCCCCAAGAAAGCTCAAGACTCTAATCAAAACTAGGTTTGCTTTCAAAGTCATTTTGTTTTAAAAGACTTTGGCATTCAAGTACACTATTGCTTTATGTTATGGACAACAACAATCCCTGACACTTCAAGGTCGTGTGCCAAGTCCACAAGTTTGGGATATAGCCCAAGTTGTTGTAGATACTTTGGTTCATGTGGTTCAACAATGTGTGTTGAGCCAAAACCAAGGTTATTGGTTACTTTTTAATGCATTTGCTTCAAGTTTGCAAAATGCAGCTAGATTGCTGCACATTTGAATATAGGGAAATTCAAGATTTTGATGGTGAGTTGCAAACCTTACAACAATGCATGCGAAAATAAGTCATATTAGTTATAGAACCCTTTTTTTCATTCATGCTTTCTTTTCAACCTTGCAAAGTTCGTAACATGTTGGCATTGATGCTAGATCCCTAATACAAGGGGCTGGGAATGATCATTCAATACATTGGCAAGCAAAAAGCTCTCCAAATTACAAGTGAATATGATAGAGAGGTATTGTTCCTGCTCCTCCTTTGTGCATACGAAATCCTAAACCCTATTAATGCAAATGAAAGAAGCTCATGTAGTTATACATCCCATAGTTCCCAATCTACAAGTTTGTATGATGTCATGGAAAGTGACATGATGATATGGCACTATTAGTGGTGAAAGAACAACTAACCCATTTCAGGATCAAGAAAATCAATGAGGAGGAATGCAAAGATCCATTGGCATGGTGGATAACACATGACGTACATTTTTCCTATGTTAGGTTTATGGCCCGACAAATCTTGGGCATTGTGGGATTTCAAATTGAAGCTAAAAGAGTTTGTAGTATTGTAGGTATTTGCACAAACCTACCACACTTCTACTTGGGCATGGATAATTTTCAAATGCTTATAAGCATCTATAAGAACTAACCTTATGATGCCAATGTTGGTGGCTCTCCATCATCCATGGAAAAATTCATGGAAATGGAAAAAACCCTAATGGATGAAAATGAAGATGTAATTACATAACTCAAGTTTTTGGATATGGATGAAAGAAATTATACTAGTGTATAGGTAAGTTTTGTTTCTTTCATCTTTCTAGTCTTTTTTCTCTCCAAGTTTGATGTTTGTGTTCATCAAAACTGAAATAATCAACTTTTTGTTTTTGTTGTCATAGGTCTTTGGAGTGATGTGTGGAACACGGTTATTGCTTATTTATTTAGGGCTAACCAAACCCCAAACCCCAAACCCTAGGTTTGGATGTGATGAAAACAAAAATACTGTTAGGTTTCAAGTTTCTTTATTTCTTCCTTGATATGCCACTTTGCATGAGTTTTCTTGGCATCTTGATTTGGCAAAGTTAGGATAGAATTTGGGGATGTTTTGGGGTCAATTTTTTGGTTTTGGAGCAAGATTTTTGAGGGCACAAATAGGGTCGATTCTGGGTATGTATTATGAGGTGTTTAGGGTAATTTTTGAAGGCTGAATAAGTGTAGATTTGGGTGCTATTTTTGGAGCAAGAGAGTGTCGATTGGGGTTTTTTGATGTGGTGGTTTTGAGGGGGCAGATTTGGGGCTGGTTTGCAATAGATTTGGGAGCTCACTTGGGAATGTTTGCAGGTTGCATTCAAGAGTGCCAAGATGTCCCATTTGAAAATTTTCATTGAAAGAACTTGAAACCAATTGGCACAGAAAATGGTTATGATCCATTAGTAATGTAGTTTAGGGTAGGTTAAGTTAGTAAAAGTATGTTAAATTGGGCTCATTTGGCCTTCTCAAGGCTTTGTAATAATCAAACTTGTTTTTGGAATAAAAAATTCCTTATTTCCATTCTTTCCAATGATGTTTTTCGTTTTGAAACCTAACCATGGGTTAATTAGAACCTACCTTAACCTACCCAAAAACTGAAAACTGGCCTATTTTGAAATAAGCCCTATAACTGAATCCAAAACTAACCTTCACATTGAAAAACCAAAATTGAAATCAGGTCCAATTTTCAAAAAAGTAAAGAACTTACCTAGAACCAAAACCAACCTTATAATATTTTTTGCAACTATAATTGGAGGTTCCTTTTAAAACCCAAGAACCGCACAACATTGATTTATACCTTCACAATATGTAAACCTTGTAAAACTTTATTTATAAACATACTACAGATTTAGAAAATGTACAAGGGAAAAATAAAAATGAAAAGGATTAATTTACAGGATGAGAAGATAACACAAAATAAATGTCAAAATCCTTCTATTTCAACGACTAACCACATGTAAGAGGTCAACCATGGTGATGGGGGGTGCATTTTGAAGGCGTGGAAGTTGAAGTAGCTAGGCCTACCATTACCACCCGATTTAAGATGGAGAATGCTTACATCTTTACAATGTAATTGAAATTTTTTGACAAAAAAAAAAAAACTAAAACAGGAAAAGGAAGGCCCTTTGGCCCTTTGAAGTTCCAAATGACATTGGCACATCAGCTTGTTTGTCTAGACATCCAATCACTTCAATTGTTAAAAGGAAGAATTGATTAGTGGGGTGTTGGTCACAATGGCTCTTTTCTTTTGTTCGAACTACTTCAAAGGCAACAAATCCTTGGGTTGCATAGGATCGAAGAAGTAAATCCATTCATGTTGGGTTAGCAATGACAACGTCAACTAGGGTGCGAATCCTAACAATCCTTTTCTTCCAATCACAAATTTTATATTTCAATGGTCATAGGCTTTCAATCTTTAGTGTAAATGGGGCTTAATGTATTGTTTACAATTTTCCTTCGAGATTTTAACTTATGATACATGTCACATCCAAACCACATCCACACAATTCATGCCCATGCCATTAACCTAGGTTGACAATGATGAACAACATAGTTGTTAAGGGAGTAATTACTAGTAGTAATAGTTAATTAGTATATTTATATTTACTTAATTACTAGTTTAGAAATTACTAGCTAGATTACATAATTTTTGTCACCGTTTGAATTTGAATGAAACATAAGATTATTTTATATCTTTGTAGAAGAGGAAGAAATGGTATCATTGTAGAACATTGAGTTTGAATGGAGCGTGAGAGAAGAGCACTTTGATCTCTAGAAAGCTTTACTTTCATAGCTAGAATTACTATTTTTTTTATGTTTGTTATCATACTTTCATTGCTAGATTTTAATTTTGAAACTAGATATAAGTAGATATGAATGAACATATTTGTTTACTATTAGTTTTATGACATGTTTAGTCTAAATATAAATCAAAATATAGGATTAGAAATTCTATATTTACCATTTGGCAACCATCTCAAGGCTTGAATTCAAAATGATTTCAGAATGTTGTTTGTGTTTTGTTGTTGAAATTTTTGTTTTTGTAGATAGATAGTGAACTTCAGTTTAATTTTTTTTCAAATTTTGATCATAAGTTTTCTAGTCAAGAAACAAATCTAAGCAAAGCAGCTAACTACAAGGATTTTGTTTTAATGTAGAATTTTGTTCAAATTTGAATTAAAATGTGGAAAGATGGAAAATAAAATTGTAACAAAAATCTTAGGAGACAATTAGATCAAATTTTATTACATGAATAAGAGAATAATGGCGTTGCCATCAATAATAATTTGAATACAGATTAGGAGGATTAACAATTTGTAACACCTAGAATAGTTATTGAATCTAAACAAAGACATTTGTGGATAGAAGAGAGACTTGCATGCCACAAAAAGCCTTAAGCATACTCAATTATTCCTTGTGAAATGCAAACTAGTGAAACACAAAGGTGCACTAGCAATCTGCAATGAAATTATAAGAAAGAACATTAGATTGAAAATGCAACAACAAAACTTTGATGCTCTAATGTATGAAAATGAATAGAAACTCAGTAGGTCAGAAAGGCAAGAAGTAAAACTAAGGTATAGATTTACTTCACCTCCTTATTATCGAGAGGATCATGAGAGTGCAAAGTTTGAACAAAGAGCTCAAATTTTGAACCTCCAATTTTTTATGTGATTAAATAAAAAATCATAATTTAGGGCATCAAAATGTCTAGAGGAATTGAGCTGGTATTTGTAACTAGACAAGAGACTGTAGTCTTATTAAAAATAAAACCAACAATAGTATAAGTTGTACTTGTGGCTATCAGTATAATAAACCTGGACTTAATCAACATAATGGAAACATTGTTAGACAAGTTTCAAGGGATTGGAGTAAAAGAATGCATAGTGTGAATAAAGTTCCAAGACCTAACCGTCAATGATGCACGTATTATCATTAGATTGGACATTAGATTAATGAATGTCCATATATTGAAGATAATGTGAAGCAAAGATTTGCTAAACATTTCCAGAATCTGAATCTAAAACCTGCAAGAGTAGATAACCATGGATATAATGATCCAAAGGAACTGTACCATGAGAAGGTCAAAATTCCATATAGATTCAGAGAATAAATTTGGAGTAGGTGCAGGTTTTATAAAGTGTTGACCCCTTCTTTGCAGCCACAGCCATGGATGGATACTGGCCTCCTCCATGACACGCCTAGTACTTAATGTGTTTTTCTCACCAAACATGTGTTTGAGCAAATTGTCACTTATATTTTGCTCAACATGCATTACATCCAACATGTATCTTGTTGAAAGCTCCTGCACATCCAACACCCCAATCCCCATTGCACAATTAGAAAGCATACCCATGATCCTTCAACATGCAACATGCATTATATTCAAGTATTCAAATCTAATTATTCTTCATCACTTACATGCATTGCATTTAGTCACCCTAAAGAACATGCCAATTATGCCCACACATCATACATAATTAACACCCATGGAAGTGTGTGGCACATGCTGCTGCCATGAACGTCAGTTAGTGCAGTATGGTCTACTATCATCCCCCAAAATTACCAACCTATAATTAAGTAGGACACATACATTGAAGTTAAGTCATATGCTAAATTAATGAACATAATTTGCTTGTCTTGCAACCACACATAATGCCCAAGTGAACAATTGCTGCATGTTATTGCAATCTGAGTTTAAAGGTACCCTTAGCATTCCAACACCACAATGAACAACATTACAACAATGCCAATATTCCAAAAAATAATTTTGTTATGAAACTTAAAACTTTCTTACATGGATGTATTGAACAATCTAAACACAACCATTTTCACCCTCTGACATCATGCAGATCACAATACATGTGTGTACATCTACTAAGTTGAAAACAACTTGTTGAAGGTTGATCATGTTGGAAATATCAACAATGATGGAAAAACACATAGCAGGATTTATCCCGACATTATGATATTGGTTTCCAACATTGACACACTATTTATGCTTATGTAATGAATTGGCTCCCAATGTGTAGTTTACAAAAGCCTCATTTGGGTTCCCTTAACGGCAATTGACTTCAAGCAAGGGTATAGAAGCTTACAAATGGAAGGACATCATCAGCAATTTATATGGGAATTAACCCTCAACCCAAGCAGAAGACTAAACTGCAATTCATGCCAACTATTATCAGCCTACTTATGCAAAGTGGCAGAAAGTACCCAATAACACACCATGGACCCATCTCAGTAATAAACATATCAATCAATACTACTCAACTAGGTGCAAAATGGGGTTGGCCACTTCATTGCCCAAAGGGATGTGTAAATAGTAGAAAGGATATCTAGCTATCACACAGAACAAGCATTGTAAAATAATTAGAATATGTGCCTTCAAAAGTATTCCCAATTTGTTACATCTAATCGAAGGAAAATGCTTTACATGATGTTGTTCAAGAGTTAGAAGAATATCAACCCCAACATGTTGTATTTCTCAAATCTACATTAAGTTAATCCACTTTGCACCAATAGATAATGTGTCATTCTGAACTCTAATAAGTGACCTAAGCTCCAACAAAATCATCCAAATCATTGAACTTCTAACATTGCAGACCATGTAGGTGACAAAACCACCATCTGCATCATGTTAATGATGTAGCAAGGTATTTGATCACTCTTGACTTGCTTCAATAGTCCCAACACAAAAATATGTAAATAATGGCATAAATAGCCAACTTGAAATTGCATACAACCCATTGTACAAACACATGTGGAAGATTAAATATTGTACCAATGTGGATGTAAGACATGACACAAATGAATGTTGTTATATCCATTATACAAAAAATATTTCTTATTTTCTCCCAATTCCATCATCATGGACATCATCAGTTTATATACAACATTTATTATCAATAGGATTCAAAGGATTGGATATCAATATTGATATCTTATAAAACATCAGCAACGCAAATAGTTGCCAAATGATAATAGATTACTCGAGGCAATGTAGCTTATGCAAGTAGACATTAGCACTTATTGGCTTTCAATCACTGGGTGACAATATGGCAATCCCCATTATAATGTGGACTGTGAACACAATATTTGTGTGTTCAAAATTTGGGTTTTAATGCAAAGATTGAAATTGGGAGCAACTTTCCCTCATAAATTACAGAATATTAAAGTTTTGGATATCTTAAGGGAAAGCTTTGAACTTCGAACTTCAGTTATTTGACCACATAGATAAATGCCCAATCACATCCCACCAACTCTATGATTTATTCCACTACATGTTTTGAACAACTTGTAATGACCTCCACCATGGAATAACCATGATAAGTTCTGTTTGTTTGGGTTAGCCCCCCCCCAGCCAATGAACAACCTTCTTTTTTCAAATAATAACTCAATTTACAATAGTCTAAGGCCTACATGGTAGACCTCTGCAACTTCTGCCTAACCATGATTGCAAAATTACATTAAAGGCTTTGTTAGCAAACTATAACCTTTGTGTTATCAAGCAGCTATAATGTTCATTATATTTGAATCTTGATTGTATTCTAAAATGCCCATCACCCATGCGTTGTTTTATCATTTTGACCCTCCACTTCTTTTAGACACACTTTCTTCAATTCCTCAATTTAACCCTATTTTTCTCTACACTCAAATTGCCCCAAACAAAGTGTATCCATAAAACATATGAAATTCACCCCCCACGCATTAAACATAAATTCATGACATTACAGTTTCCAAAAACATTAAGCCATAGAGAGTAGGAATCACAAGGTTACCCTCCAATGCTCAAGTTCAAACAATGTAGGTACACACTTGATGCCATGAATCTTGGCTGGATCCTGTGATCAAGGATGCCCTCCATTTGAAAGGAAGTTGTTCTTCATAGACCCCCACTGAATTATATCATCCATTGCCACCCTTGGTGGTGCCATTCAAGCTTCACGCACACCATCAAATGTAGCTGCACTCTCTCTAAATGGATGGTCCATGGGCAACCATCGACAATGTTGGTTGCAATACACATTTTTTGATAATGATCTGGACCAGCGTGATTCTGTTTGGGGGTCACATATCGGGCGTGCATGGTATCCCTTGGTGACATAGTTTGCCATAATGCCATATGTTAGGAAGTCATGCATGCACCGCATTAGGATTGCCTTTAGTGTGAATATTGGCATTCCATTGTAATTGGATGCATCATCACATACTTGGACCCCTTCATGCCACAACTATTGCAATTCCTCTAATAATGGCTCCAAGTACACATCCATGGTGTCACCTGTAACTGATTCCTGACTGGATATAATCATTGACAACATTACAAAGTGGTTTTTTGTTGTCATCCATGGGGATTGTAGTTCAGGAACATCACAGGCCATGCGCTCCAAGTTGACCTGTTTTCAGCAGAGGGGTTGATGCCATCTATAGCTAGTCCAAGTCGGATGTTGCGTGCCTCAGATGCAAACTCTGGCCACTTTTCATCTATAAATTGCCATTGGCGTGAGTCTGCTGCATGGTGCACCACTTGACCTATTCTTTACATGCCAAGTCATTAGTGATGCTTGTCCTAGTGTATTATACATTCATTTCAACCTGGGGATTATTGGAAAATGCCTTAATACCTTTTGAGGAACAAGTGATGTCCCCACTGCCTTAAATCTGTTTGCCTTGTATTTGTGACAATTCTGGTCATTTTCATGAAAGCCACATAATAACATCTGCCCCTTTGGGCATGCATGGATAACCTTATATGCTAATCCAAGTTTCTGTAACAGCTTGGAAGCCTCATGCTCATTGGATGGCAAGGTATTGGGTTGGGGTAAAATGGACATTTTTAATAAACTTAGTAATTCATTGATGAAGGTAGTGCTAGTACCATGAGTGCGACAACAATTTAATACAAGTAAGGAGGCTGCTAAACCCGAAAGTTGCGCTCCACAGTACAATGGCACACATGAGGCTTCATCAAATGCATCTTGGATAGTATACTCTGCGGCTCGTCGCGCGTATCAGAGAAGCTGCCGATTCTACATTTGAAACTAGACATCTCGTTGATGGCCATAGCTCAGACGGACGGCAACGCTCCCGCCTAGGGCGAAACATCAAGGCAGGAAGGTGACCAGGAGGCCCTGCCACGCGACATTTCATGAAGCCCGAGATCGATCGGCGAAGACGCTGCCCGCAACGACCATAGCTATGTCAGATAAACCGATCACCATAGCCTCACTCAACGTGAGGGGCCTACGGAACGGCACACACAAGTCGAAGCAAATCAAATCTTGGTTAGCCTCACTATCCCCCCCCC
>Ga0116231_10012094_pt1 | contig 12875 bp, 13 predicted proteins | sample S1TSphgellanicum_2_FD_89695 | JGI IMG/M metagenome (GOLD analysis project Ga0116231, IMG submission 89695) | Host-associated microbial communities from peat moss isolated from Minnesota, USA - S1T2_Fd - Sphagnum magellanicum MG | ecosystem: Host-associated > Plants > Peat moss > Unclassified... | reverse complement strand
TCGGACCATAATTCATCGCCGGGGTTCCAGCTTTGCGCGGCCAGTTTGGCGGCGATGGTTTCATCCAGGCCCAGCACCTTCGCCACTTCGCGAATCGCGGATTTCGGGCGGTAATGGATGACCGTCGCCGCGATGGCGGCGCGGTGGCGGCCGTAGCGTTCGTAGAGATACTGGATCACCTCCTCGCGCCGCTCGTGCTCGAAATCCACGTCGATATCGGGTGGTTCCTTGCGCTCGGCGGAGACGAATCGTTCGAATAACAGATCGATTTTCGTGGGGTCCACGGCGGTGATGCCGAGCACGAAACACACCGCCGAATTGGCCGCCGAGCCGCGGCCCTGGCAAAGTATTTTTTTGCTCCGCGCGAACCGGACCACATCGTTGACCGTGAGGAAATACCTTGCGTATTTCAATTCGGCGATCAGCCGCAGCTCTTTGTCCAGAATGTCGCGCACGAAGGGCGGGATGCCGTCCGGGTAGCGCCGCGCGGCGCCTTCCCATGTCAGCTTCGCGAGATATGCGTCCGGTGTGTAGCCGTCCGGCACCGGTTCGTCCGGATATTCGTAGGAAATTTCGTCCAGTGAGAATTTCACCGTCTCCAAAACATCGCGCTGCGCCGCGATCGCCTCCGGATATTTTGCGAACAGCCGGGCCATTTCCTCGGCCGGTTTCAAGTGGCGCTCGCCATGCGGTTCCAACAAAAACCCCGCCTCCGCGATGGTGCGGTGATGCTGGATGCAGCGGAAAACATCCTGCACGATCCGCAGTTCTGGCGCGTGATATAGTACATCATTTGCCGCGATCATTTTGCATCCGGCGCGCGCGCACATGGCCGCCAGCCGCGCCAGGCGCGCCTCGTCATCCGCGGCATAACGCCGCACCGCCGCGACGAAAAATTGTTTTCCCCATTCCCGCGCCGCCCCCCGCACAAAACTCTCAAACGCCTCATCCAAATCCGCCGGCGGCACGGCGATAAAAACCTGGCCCTCGCCAAATTCCCGCACATCCGCCAGCGCCAGATCGCATTCCCCCTTCACCGCCCGGTTCTTCCCCACGCTCAACAACCGGCACAACCGCCCCCACGCCGCCCGATGCGCGGGATAACAAACCAAATCCGGGGCATCCCGCAGTTTTAGCCGGCAGCCCGCCAAAAACCGGATTTTCGCCTCCCGCGCCGCCAAAAACCCCCGCACCACCCCCGCCACGGAATTGACGTCCGCCACCCCCACCGCCTGATGCCCCAACGCCTTCGCCGCCCCCACCAGCGCCTCCGGCGATGAGGCGCCCTCCAGAAAGCTAAAGGCCGTGGCGGCTAAAAACTCGGAATAGGGCATACAAAAGGACCAAGGGAAGCAAGAGAAGATTTATCCGCAGATGACGCAGATGACGCAGATTAACCCGGATTGGCGCTTTGCTCTAATGCCAAGCGGCATGGGCATTGACCCGTCCGCGTCATGGCGAGCCCTTGCGACGCCATCTATCTCTCTCGCAACCGGCGCGAAAAGATGGATGGCTTCGCTACGCTCGCCATGACGTGGATGGGTCTAAGCCAATGCCATCAGGAATCATCTGCGTCATCTGTGTCATCTGCGGATAATTCTTCTTAAAGCCGCGGGCCTATCTATGCGGTCTTCAACGCCCCGCGCAAAACATTCTTTTGGATTTTTCCCGTCGATGTTTTCGGCAGTTCCTGAAACACGATCCGCTTTGGAATTTTGAATCCCGCCATATTCTGCCTGCAAAACTGCGTGATCTCCTCAGCCGTCACCGCCGCGCCGTCTTTCAGCACGATGAACGCACAGGGAACCTCTCCCCATTTTTCATCCGGCGCGGCCACCACCGCGGCTTCGCGGATCGCAGGATGGCGGTACAGCACCTCCTCCACCTCCAGCGAGGAAATATTCTCGCCGCCCGAGATGATGATGTCTTTCGAACGATCCTTGATCTCGATATAGGTATCCGGGTGCATCACACCGAGATCGCCGGTCAGGAACCAGCCGTTCCGAAAGACTTCGGATGTGGCCTTCGGGTTTTTCAAATACCCCTTCATCACCACGTTGCCTCGAAACGCCAGCTCCCCAATCGTCACGCCGTCCGCCGGCACCGCCGCGCCATCCGGCGCCAGCACCGTAAAGTCTTCTTGCGCGATATTCGGCACCCCCTGCCGAGAGAGTTTTTTCGCCCGCTCCGCCACCGAAAACGCCGGCCAGTCGGGCTGCGGCTCGCAGGTCGATGACGGCCCGTAAACCTCAGTCAGCCCATAGACGTGCTGCATGAAAAAGCCCAGCCGCTCCATGCCCGCGATGATGGCCGTTGGTGGCGCCGCACCGCCGGTCGCCGCGCGCACCGGATGCGGCAGGGGTTTGATCTGCGCCGGCGTGGCGTTCACCAGCATGTTCAGCACAATCGGCGCGCCGCATAGATGCGTCACGTTGTGGTCCAGGATCTTTTGAAAAATCGCCCCCGGCTCTACCTTGCGCGGACATACATGCGTCCCGCCAATCGCCGTCACGCCCCACGTAAAGGTCCACCCGGAACAATGAAACATCGGCAGCGTCCATAAATACGCGCTCGCCGGTGTCAGCCCGATTTCCAGCGCCGCCCCCAGCGCGCCCAGATACGCCCCGCGGTGGTGATACACCACGCCCTTCGGATTGCCCGTGGTGCCGGAGGTATAGCACACCGCGATCGCATCCCACTCATCCGCCGGCCCGCCCCACGGCGCCGGCTCGTGCGAAAACAGCCAGTCCTCATATTCCGGCGCCCCCATCGTAAGCCCCGCCGGCGCCGCCTCGTCGGCAATCTCGATCACCGCCAGCTCCCGTCCCAACCCCGCCAGCGCCGCTTTCGCCTTGGGCGCCCATTCCCGGTCCACCAGCAGCAACCGCGCCTCGGCATGGTTCAGAATAAACCCAATCGTCGCCGCATCCAGCAGCGTGTTCAGCGCGCACAGCACCGCGCCCGCCAGCGGCACGCCATAATGCGCCTCCAGCGCCGGCGGGCCGTTCGGCGCCAGCACCGCCACGCACTCCCCCGGCCGCACCCCCGCCGCCCGCACCCCAGACGCAAACCGCCGACAGCGGTCCGCGAATGCCCGATACGTCCAGGAACGCCCATGATGCGTCACCGCGACCTTGTCGGGAAACACGCGCTCCGACCGCCGCAGAAACGACAGCGGCGAGAGCGGCACATAATTAGCCGCGGTTTTCGGCAGATTCTCCACGAAAATGCTGATCTGGTCCGGCGCGGCGATGTCCATCCAAGTTCTCCCTAGCAGCAGGCCTTAGCCTGCCCGTTTTTGTGGCTCGATGAGATAGATCAGAAATGCAGGGATAGCCAAAGAAGTTCTTTTTTGAAAAAAAGAACCAAAAAACTTTTGGCCGCTTCGCGTCCGGGCTTTGGCAAGTTGGAAGCCGTTAATCGCCTCCGCTGGAGGCGATTAACGGCTTCCAACTTGCCAAAGCCCGGACGCGAAGCGGCCAAAAGTTTTTGCGCGCTTTTTTCAAAAAGCGCTTCTTTCTTCTTCAAAAACCTGCTTCGCCTGGAGCCAAAATGCTCATGAAGCTCGTACAATAAGCTGCCGCTGTACTGCTCTGCACCTTGGCGCTCAGCGCGGCGTGGCGGGTCAGTCGTTCGTCGTCCGGCATCGTCAGTGCCTGGTGGATGGCTTCGGCGACGGCGTCCACGTCGAACGGGTTGACCACCAGCGCCTCGGTCAGCGCGTGGGCGGCGCCGGCGAAGCAGGAGAGGATCAGCACGCCGGGGTCGGCGGCGCTTTGCGCGGCGATGTACTCTTTCGCCACCAGGTTCATGCCGTCCCGCAGCGGCGTGACCAGGCCGATGCGGGACATGTGGTAGAGGCCGGCGATGGCGGTGCGGCTGACCGTGCGGGTCATGTAGCGCAGCGGGGTCCAGTCGAAGTCCGAATAGGCGCCGTTGATGGCGCCGGTGCGGTGGTCCAGTTCGTTCCGAAGATCCTGGTAGTGGCCGACCTCGTTGCGGGAGGGGGCGGCGATCTGCAGAAAACTGAGTTTGCGGCGGTGCTGCGGGTAGGTGCCCAAGAACCGCGAAAACGCCTCGAACCGCGCCGGCAGGCCTTTGGTATAGTCCAGCCGGTCCACGCCGATCATCAGGGCGCGGCCGGCCAGGCTTTCGGCCATGCGTTTGGTTTCCGCCCGGCGCACCGCGCGGGCGGCGAGGCGGGAGAAATTTTCGGCGTCGATGCCTATGGGGGTCACCACGGTTTGCGTGGTGTGGCCGTCCAGCGTGACGATGCCGTCCGTGGTGGGGGCGATGCCGAGCATGACGCGGATGCAGGAGAGGAATTCCGCGCGGTCGGTTTCGGTCTGGAAGCCGATGACGTCGCAGGCCAGCAGCGCGTTCAGCAGGTCTTTCGCCGGCGGCAGGATTTTGAAAATCTCCGGCGGCGCGAACGGGATATGCAGGAAGAAGCCGATGCGGTTTTCGACCCCCAGCGCCCGCAGCTCCGCCGCGGCGGTGAGAAGCTGGTAGTCGTGGATCCAGACATAGTCATCCGGCTTCAGCAGCGAGGCCAGCGCCTGCGCGAAAGCGCGGTTGACGGCGCGGTAGCCGGCATAGTCGCCGCGGTTATAGGTGGTCAGCCCCGGCATCAGATGCAGCAGCGGCCAGAGCGAGCCGTTGGCGAAGCCGAGATAATAGGCGCGGTAGTCGGCCTCGCCGAGGTCGATGGCGGCGTAGGTGATCCCGCCATGTTCGATGATTGTGGGGGTGGTGGAGGTGGTTTGCGTCCGCTCGCCGGACCAGCCGAGCCAGACGGTGCCCGGGGCCAGCACGTCCTCCAGCGCCACCGCCAGGCCGCCGGCGCGCGGGGTGCCGCGCTCGTTCGGGTTGGGCACGCGATTGGCGAGGATGACGAGGCGCGGCAATCTTTTACTCCACCCTACCGGATCGCGCCGGCGAGCCAGGCGCGCACGCTGCTGGGGCCGCCGTCGAAATCCCGGGCGACGTGCATGCCCAGCCCGCCGAGGCGATTCGCGGCTTCGATGGCGGGTTCGTCGGTCACGTCATCGCCCACAAACACGGGTTTGCGGCCGGCGAACGGCGATTCGCGCATGAAAAATTCCAGGGCCTTGCCCTTGTCCGGCCCGGCGGCGCGGATTTCCAGGGCTTCATGCGCCTTCTGCAGCGTCAGCTCCGGGTGCGGCGCGGCGAGTTCTTGCAGCAGCGCGGTCAGTTCCGCGGCCCGTTCCGGCGCGCCGCGCCAGTGCAGCGCGAGGCCGAATTTTTTGTCCTCCAGCAGCACGCCGGCCAGATTCGCGATATGCGCCCGCAGCGTGCCGGCGATCGCGGTGAGAGCTTTGGGACGGGTGACGGGGCTGGTGATCTGGCCGGCCGGGCCGCGCAGCACCGCGCCGTGTTCGGCGGCCAGTGGCAGTCCCGCGCCGCATAGACGGTCGATATCCGCGAGCGGCCGGCCCGAAAGAATCGCCAGCGCGCCGCCCTGCCGGGTTTTCAGCGCGCGCAGCAGGTCATGCAGGTTTGGCGGGACGATGACGGAATCGGGCGTCGCGGCCAGGCCGATCAACGTGCCATCGACATCGAGGAACAGGGCGTTTTCCGGGCTGAGCGCGGGGGGCATGGCCAGAATATGGCTTGCGCGCGAGGCGCCACAACCAAATCTGGATTAAGGAACGGTTATTCGTTGCGGCGCTCGGGGCCAAAACCCCTCGTGGGAAACGCGTCCAAGCCATGCAAATTTTTAATGCCTCTGGACTTGCGTTCCAAGGCCATTCCGCCCTATATCCGGGTTGTCCGATACCCCAATCGGACTTGGGACTGAGGTCCCCGCGCTTCCCCAAGCGCGTAGCTACCCGCCCAAGGCCCCCGGCGCCCCCCGCCGGGGGCCTTTTAATTTTGGCGCACTCTCGGGGAATCGCTGGTCTGCTTACTCCGGCGCCTGACTTAACGCTCCGAACCCGCAGACCGGCGGCCACTCATCCCCTCTTGGGGACCCTAATAATACGGGGCATGCAGCCACTTGTCGCGCTTGATCAGGTCATACGTGTATGTCAGTTCCGCCGCGTACGTGCCTCGGCCATTCGCGTTATAACGCCGGGCGATGTTGTTCATATCGACCGGGTCCCATCCCGTGATCGCGGTTTCAATGTCGGCTTTCTGGACACTGATCTGCATGCCGGGTTTCAAGCGGTGGAAATCGGCTTTTGGGTTGAGTGACCTGATGACGGCTTCAGTCGTAACGTCACATTATTGTCAATATGGAATGCCAGTCTTTTCCGAATCACTATAGAATGGCAAATTACAATCCAGGACGTCATCAGGTGCCGGTTTCTGTCCGGTGACGATTGGTTTGTATTGCAAACCTTGATATAGTTTGAAGCGGGAAAAACCCATGACTTCCCAATGACTCTCTATACCAGGCCCGTCATCGTAATCGTAGTAATACAATCCGATATAAGGGTAGCTGCAGGTCCTGTTCACGTGCTTAAGTTTGTAGAGGATATAGTCGAAATTCCGTGGCGTATCGGAAAAAGTTTTTCTGATGATGGTATATGACCCCACGCACATGGAATAGTCTGTATCCCACTCTATGGTTTTGGTTCGGATATACAAATTGCCCCAGCAGGCTTCGCCCTGGCCCTGAAAACTATCCGTAAAAATGCGCGCCTGGGCGACGGGCGCGGCGGCGAGGTAAATCGTCAGCCCGGCTTGGCAGGCGCGCAGAACACGCGTGAATGCCGATGTTTTGGATGTTTTGGATGTTTTGGACATCGGCCAGACCCGCTACGATACCGCCAAAACGCCATCGTGGCACAACCTGAAATTGTTGTGAAGTGAGACCTGGGCGGCGGGAAAAGGGAATCAAAAGTTTTTTGGTTACTTTTTTTCAAAAAAGTAACTGCTTACTTCCCTCACTTCACGTCAGCCCGCCGCGTGCCCCAAGGCGCTGCCTCCTCCAACTGCGCCGCCAGCCGGAACAGCAGCCCCTCGGCCCCAAATTTGGCCGAAAACTGCACCCCCACCGGCAGCCCGTCCGGCCCCCAGTGCAGCGGCACGGACATCGCCGGGCAGAACGTCAGATTCGCCAACTGGGTGAAGGGCGTGCGCTCCAGATTGTTGAAGGCGAGCTTGTCCACGATGCCGGATTTCAGCAGCAGCCCGCCGGCGTTCAGGCTGATGAGCAGCTTTGCCGCCGATTGCTGTGATTTGGGCGTCACCAGCTCGCCGATTTTAGCCGGGCCCATCGCGGTGGTGGGCGTGAGGTAGATGTCAAACGTCTCGTGAAACGCGCCCATCGCGCGCGCAAAAACGTTCCAGCCGCGGTGGGAGGTGACAAAGGTCTCCGCCGAGAGCGCGCGGCCGAGCAGCGCCAGCGAGCGCGTATCCGTGTCGAACGCGGATTCGGGCGCGCCGGTCAGCCGCCGCACCTGCTTCACCGCCGCGGCGACGTGGCCGAAATACATGGTCATGTAAGCGCCGGCGACGGCCTTGCCGTCCAGCGCCGGCGCCGCCTCCTCGACGCGGTGGCCGAGGGATTCCAAGAGCTTGGCGGCCGCCAGCACGCCGTCCCGGGAGGCCGCGTCCACCCGCCCGCCGATCGGCGAGGCGACGGAAAAGCCGATCCGCAACGTCTCCACCCTGGCGCCCATTTCGGCGGCATAGGGTTTTTCGGGCGGGGCGATGACGAACGGGTCGCCCGGCGCGGGGCCGTGCAGCGCGTCCAGCATGGAAGCCGAATCGCGCACCGAGCGGGTGAGGACGTGCGAGGCCACGCAGCCATCCCATAATTCCCCCGCATCCGGCCCCAGCGGCACCCGCCCGCGCGAGGGTTTTAACCCGAACAGCCCGTTGAAGGCGGCCGGGATGCGGATGGAGCCGCCGCCATCCGCCGCCGCCGCCATCGGCACATACCCCGCCGCCACCGCGGCGCCGGACCCGCCGGAGGAGCCGCCGGGCGTATGGTCCGTGTTCCACGGGTTGCGCGTGGCGCCGTGCAAGGCGGTCTCGGTGGTGGCCTTCAGCCCCAGCTCCGGCGTCGTGGTGGACCCGGCGATGACCAGGCCGGCGGCCAGAAACCGGTTCACCAGCTCCGCGTTATGGGGCGGCATAAAATCCTTCGCCGCGACGCAGCCCATGGTGAGCCTTGTCCCGGCATATTCCATGTCCAGGTCCTTTAGCAGAAACGGCACCCCGGCGAATGGGCCGGTCAGCGGCCCCGCCAGTTGCGCTTGCGCCTTTTCGCGCATGTATTGCGAAATGGCGTTGATCGCGGGCTCGCCGGCCTCGATGCGGGCGTACGCGGCCTCCAGCAGTTCGGCCGGCGTCACCTCGCCTTTGGCGACCAGCGCCGCCAGAGCCGTCGCGTCGTACTCGCCGTATTCCTTGAACATTCGTGGCTCACCTTACGTTTGCGGCACCATGGGCGATTACGGCGGCATTTTCCAGAATATTAACCGCGCCTTGCCATGGCCGCGCGCCGCCAAAATATCCGCCTCCGGCGCCGCGTCATCCGGCCCGAACTCGGCCGCGATCAGCGCGCCCGGGGCGATCCAGCCGGCAGCGCCCAGCGCCGCCAGCGCGCGTGGCACGGCGTTTTGGCCGTAAGGCGGGTCCAGAAATACCAGATCATGCGGCGTGCCGGCCGGCGGCGCATGGGCATCGGCCGCCACCACGCGGGCGGCCGCCTCCGCCCGGCAGGCGGCGATGTTCTGGCGCAAAGCCGCCAGCGCCGCGCGATCCTGCTCGATGAACGTGGCGGCCGGCGCGCCGCGCGACAGCGCCTCCAGCCCATACGCCCCCGTGCCGGCAAACACATCCAGCACCCGCGCCCGGCGCAAAACATCGTGCCCGGCCCAGGCGGCGTGGCCCAACATATCAAACGCCGCCTGTCGCGCCCGACTGCTGGTGGGCCGCGTGCCAAGCCCATCCGGCGCGACGAGCCGCCGGCCGCGCCATGCGCCGGCGATGATGCGGGGGGAACTCATTGAAAAGAAAGCAAGAACTTCTTTTTTGAAAAAAAGAAGCAAAAAACTTTTATTAATTTGGGTCGGTGCTGGTGAGAGCGCCTGGGAGCAACAACAGCAAAAACTTGTTTCACGGTTTCGAAAATCCGCAGATGACGCAGATAAGAAAGTAAAAACGTCCGCGCTTATCTGCGGCCATCTGCGTCATCTGCGGATAAAACTTCACTTCTTCAGTCCCGGCACCTGCTCCCGCAGAATCTTGCCGTTCACCTCCTCCACCGCCCCGCGCGGCAGATTGCCGAGTTGGAACGGCCCATACGCCACGCGAATCAGCCTTGTCACCGGCAGCAGCAGCGCGTCCATCACCCGCCTGATCTCCCGGTTCTTGCCCTCCCGCAGCGACACGCTCAGCCAGGTATTCGCCCGCTGCTTGCTGTCCACCTGCGCCTCGATCGGCCCGAATTTCACCCCGTCCACCACCATCCCCTCCGCCAGGCGCGCCAGCTTCGCCGGGTCCACCCCGCCATGCACCCGCACGCGGTAGCGCCGCAGCCAGCCGGTCGCCGGCAGTTCCAATTGCCGGGACAGCGCGCCGTCATTGGTCAGCAGCAAAAGCCCCTCGCTGGTCAAATCTAGCCGGCCGACGCTGATCACCCGCGGCAGCCCCTCCGGCAGTTTTTCGAACACCGTCGGCCGCCCCTCCGGGTCCTTATGCGTCGTCACCAGCCCGTCCGGCTTGTGGTAGCGCCATAGCCGCGTGCGGTCCGGTGAGGCGACCGCCTTGCCGTCCACCACCACCAGGTCGCCCGCGGTGACGAACACCGCCGGGTGCGTCACCGGCGCGTTGTTCATGCGGACCTTACCGGCCTCGATCAGCGCCTCCGCGTCCCGCCGGCTGGCCACGCCGGCGCGGGACAAATATTTGGCGATGCGCTCGCCGCGCGCCTCACTCATGGCAGGCGGCCAGAAACGCCTCGAAAATCAATTTGTCCTGCGGGGCGGCAAAATATTCCGGGTGCCACTGCACGCCGAGGCAGAATTTCTGGCCCGGCACTTCCACGCCCTCGATCACCCCGTCCGGCGCCACGGCGTTCACCACGCATATGCCCACGGACTTCACCGCCTGGTGGTGCGACGTGTTGACCCGCATTGCGGGCCCCACGATGTCAAACAATTTCGTGCCGGGCAGCACGCGCACGTCATGCGCCGGCTCGAAATGCGGGGTGGTCTGCTCATGCGCCAGCGCATCCGGCACGGCGTCCGGAATATGCTGGATCAGCGTGCCGCCCAGCGCCACCGCCAGCAATTGCTCGCCCCCGCATATGCCCAGCACCGGCTTGTGCCGGGCCAGCGCGCCCTGCAGCAAAGCCAGTTCCGCCTGGGTGCGGTTCGCCTTCACGGATACGGTATCGTGCCGGTCCTCTTCGCCGTACAGCGCCGGGTCCACGTCGAACGCGCCGCCGGTGACGATCAGCCCATCCAGCCGCGCCAGAAAATCCGTGGCCAGGGCTTCCTCATGCGGCAGGGCCACCGGCAGCCCGCCGGCCGCCACCACCGCCTCGAAATAATTCTGCCGCAGCGCGTACCAGGCGTATTTCGACCAGCCTCCGGGTTTTTCGGCATCCAGCGTCAGGCCGATCAGCGGTTTTTGTCTCATAACGGCAACTAGACCCGCGGCGCCCAAACAGGCAAGAATCACAAATGGACAAGCTGGATACGATGGGCCTGGCGCTGGAGGAAGCCCGCATCGCCGCGACGCGGGGCGAGGTGCCGGTGGGGGCCGTGGTCTCCGACGCCGCCGGCACGATCTGGGCCGCCCGCGGCAACGAGGTGGAGCTATTGGACAACCCCATCGCCCATGCCGAGTTTCTGGCGCTGCAAAAAGCCGCCGCCGCCAAGGGCACGCGCTATCTGGCTGACTGCACGCTGACGGTAACCCTGGAACCCTGCGCCCTATGCGCCGGCGCGATTGCCGCCTACCGGATCAAAAAACTCATTTTCGCCGCCTACGACCCCAAATCCGGCGCCATCGAGCACGGCCCGCGCGTGTTTTCGCATGCCACGACGCACCACAAGCCCGATATTGTGGGCGGGGTGCGGGAGGGGGAGGCGGCGGCGATGCTGAAGGCATTTTTTGAGGGGTTAAGGGATTAGGAAGAGGTCGCTTTTTTAAAAAAAAGCTCCGCAAAAAATTTTACTCCCCCGGCCTTTGAGCGGCCACAGTTTGGCCGCTCAAAGGCCGAGGGAATCAAAAGTTTTTTGGTTACTTTTTTTCAAAAAAGTAACTGCTTCCTTTGCTTTGCTCCATCGGTGTGATATCAGAGCCAAAATACCTCCGGATCAGAACCATGCCGATCAACCTATCCATCAAGAACGCCCCGGAAGACGTCGTGGACCGCCTGAAAAAGCGCGCCGCCGCCAATCATCGTTCCCTGCAAGGCGAACTCATGGCCATCATCGAGGCCGCCTCCCTTGAGCCGGCGACCGGTCCAGCCTCCGAGCGCACCTACCTCACACCGAAACAGCTTTTGGCGAAAATTCGCAGCCTGGGCATCAGTTCACCCTCCACCAGCGCCGCCTATATTCGCGAGGACCGCGACCACGAACATTAAGCTCAAGGTCGTCGATGCCTGCGCGCTCGCCCGCATATTATTTGCCGAGGCCGAGGCGACTTACGTCCAGGAACAACTGGATGGCGCCAATTTACTGGCGTCAGACCTGCTTGATTTCGAAATCGCCAACATAGCCGTCAAGAAATGGCGGAAAAAGGACCTGCATTACGGCCAGTTGCAAAACGCTTTGCGCGCGCGTGAGGACATTGCCGTGACGCTGTTAAAAGTCGATTACGAGGCGTCGTTCAATCTGGCGATCCAGGCGGATTTAACGGCCTATGATGCAAGCTACCTTTGGCTAGCCCGTCATTACAACGCCGAACTGGTGACCTTGGACAAAAAACTCCAGGCCGCGTTCGCCTCGTCTGTCGGGCGATAGTCCGAAATCGACATTCCGTTTTCTCTAAAATCATGAATTATGCAAACGTTTAACCCAATGGTTTGTTAGACCAAGCAGCTTTGGCTTTGGCCCATCCGCGTCATTGCGAGCGCAGCGAAGCAATCCATCTTTCTCGCAACCGGCACGAAAGATGGATTGCTTCGCTGCGCTCGCAATGACGTTGATGGGTCATCATTAACGCGGATTGGTATTAGGTCTCAGCGACGTGACAAACGGCTTCGATATTATTCCCATCGAGATCGATGACGAAAGCGCCATAATAATTCGCGTGATAGTGCGGGCGAAGACCTGGTTTTCCATTGTCGTGTCCGCCGGCGGCGATTGCGGCGGCGTGGAATGCATCGACTTGCGCCCTCGTCGCGGCCGCAAAAGCGATGTGCAACCCGCCCTTTGGCTTATCGCCGGTTCCAATCCAAAAAAACGCTTTGCCGTCACGGCCGAAACCGGCGTGGGCCTCCGCACCCGTCTGTTCCTTCGTCACCTCCATGAGGAGGCTCAAACCGAGTGGCGCGAACGCATGCGTGTAGAAAGCCTTCGCCCCGGCATAGTCGGAGGTCGATACACCGATGTGATCCAGCATGGGTTAGCTCCCAAGATAACGGTTTCGCGTCCGCAATACAGCGCGGCGATAGCCGCGGCGCAATATGATTCCATTCGGCTATCATCCAGCCACCTACGTCCGTGGCCGAAATCCAAGCGTTGCGCCGTCTCGCTTGTACCCTACTGCCCCACCGCCGCCCGGTACGCCGCCACGTTGGCCAGATGCTGCCGAAAATCCTTCGAGAACACGTGCCCGCCGCTGCCCGTCGCGACAAAAAACAAATCGTCGCTCGCCGCTGGGTGCAGCACGGCCTTGATCGCCGCCAGGCCCGGGGAACAGATCGGCCCAGGCGGCAGGCC
>Ga0116231_10012093_pt1 | contig 12875 bp, 12 predicted proteins | sample S1TSphgellanicum_2_FD_89695 | JGI IMG/M metagenome (GOLD analysis project Ga0116231, IMG submission 89695) | Host-associated microbial communities from peat moss isolated from Minnesota, USA - S1T2_Fd - Sphagnum magellanicum MG | ecosystem: Host-associated > Plants > Peat moss > Unclassified... | reverse complement strand
TGAAGGTGAGCGGCGCGCCGGTATCCTGACCCCACGCGCGGCCCTCGAAGCCGAGGGTCTCGCCGACAGCCAGCCCCAAGCCGCCCGCCAGCAAGGCGCGCCGCGACAAGAACTTGTGCTCGGGCGTTATGTCCGAGGGGGCAAGTCGCGTTGAATGAGACGTGGGTTTGGGCATGTCCGCTCCGGCGATTGTGTCTTTCAAGGGTTGGCGTATCTTACAAGTGTCGGCCTGTCCGTATGAGACCGGGAAAGTCCCTGGTTTGTTGCATTTCCGGATGCCCATGACTGTACGCCCTGCTGGCAAAGTGCCCCTTGCCCCCGCTGCCTGGCTGGCTGTCGTCATGTCGGCGTGCAGTGCGGGTATGGTACAAGCGGACGAGCCGTTGCTCTGGGAGGTCGCGCGGGCACCGGACGCGGGTGAGTTGCACGCCACGGTGCAGACCTTGGTGAATTTCGGTACGCGGCATTCGTTGTCGGACACGGTCTCGGCGAAGCGGGGAATCGGCGCGGCGCGGCGCTGGGTGCAATCGCAATTCGAGCAGATCGGACGTGCTTGCGGCGGATGCCTGCGGGTGGTCACGCCATCGCAAACGGTCACCGGAGCGCGCGTGCCGAAACCCACCGAGATCGTGGACGTCGTGGCGATCCAGACGGGTACGACCGACCCGCAGCGCGTCATCGTATTGACGGGCCATGTCGACTCGCGGGTCACGGACCCTCAGAATGCCACCGCGGATGCGCCAGGTGCGGACGATGATGCGTCCGGCGTGGCGCTGGTGCTCGAGGCGGCGCGCATATTGAGTCGCTACAAGTTTGCGGCGACCCTCGTTTACGGGGTGCTGTCCGGCGAGGAACAGGGACTGTATGGCGGCAAGGTGCTGGCGGAGTATGCCAAGCACGAGGGCTGGCGCGTCGAGGCGGACTTGAACAACGACATCGTCGGCGGCACTCGCGGCTTGAACGGCGTCGTCGATAACACGCGGGTACGGATTTTTTCGGAGGGTGTGCGCGCGACCGAGACGCCGGAGGAGGCGCGGCAGCGGCGCTCCCAGGGTGGTGAGGACGACTCGGCATCGCGCAATGTCGCGCGCTACGCGAAGGGCCTCGCGGAGGCATACATACCCAACTGGAGCGTGGCATTGGTGTACCGCCTGGATCGCTTCGGGCGCGGCGGTGATCATTCGGCGTTCAACGATGCGGGCTTCCCGGCAGTGCGCTTTACGGAAAATGCCGAGGACTACCGGCATCAACACGAGGATGTGCGCAGCGTGGCAGGGGTCGAATTCGGCGATACCATCGCCAATGTGGATTTCTCGTACCTGGCCAAGGTCACCGCCACCAACCTGCTGGCCGCCGCCGCGATGGCCAGCGCGCCGCCGCCGCCGACCGACGTCAAGATCGCGGGCGCCGTGACGGCGGACACCAAGCTGTCGTGGACGGCATCGCCGGGCTCTGCCGCGGCCGGCTACCGTGTGCGCTGGCGCGATACGAGCGTGCCATCGTGGGGTTTTTCGCGCGACGTGGGAGCCGTTGAGACGGTCACGCTCAGCGACGTGGTCATCGACGATTTTGTGTTCGGTGTGGCGAGCTTGTCGGCGGAGGGGTTCGAAAGTCCGGTGGTGTTTCCGGGCGCCGCGGGAGCGTTCTGGCCGCCGCCAAAGCCCTGAGGTCAGGCTCCTCGAGCCTTACGGGTGCCGCATCCAAACCACGGCGGCCGCGAACACCAAGTAGAGGGCGCCGACGGGAATCAGACTGCTCGCGCCGACCGCGCGGCGTTGAAAGACCAGCCACAGCGCCGCCACCGCGATGCTGGTGACGACGCCGGCGGCAATGAGCGGTCCATCGAAGCGCCAGGGCGTGAACAGCATGGCCAGCCCCGCCGGTACCGTCGCCTGGATCATCATCGCGCCTGAAATATTGGCGAGCGCCAGCCGCTCACGTCCCTGGCGCACCCAGATGACCGCATTCAACGTCTCTGGGAGCTCGGTCGCCACGGGACTCAAGAGCAGCGCCACGAATTGCGCCGATACACCCATGCCATTGCCGATCGTCTCGAGCTGACCGACGAAGACGCGTGAGGCGACCGAGACCACGACCAACGCAGTCACGGTTTGCACGGCAGCCCAGGCCATGCTCGGACTTGGATCGCGCGGACGCAATTTCAAAGGCTCGAGGTCATCGAGTGCCTCGGCCGTCGTGCCGTCGTTGCGCATCTCCCGCCACACGTACAGTGCGTAAGCGGCAAACAGCGCTACGCCCAACCAGCGCTTGAATGGAAAATCGATGAGGCCTAAGCCGATGGTAACGATGGTGATCAACAGGAAACCGCCCTGATCGCGGCTCAGGCGCTTGCAGTCGACCTCGAGACTGGCATTGGCGCGCTTTAGTCTTCTATGACTCAGGAGCAGCACGACGCCGACGACGGCATAGGAAATCGTCGCAAGTACCAGCGGCCCACCGACCGCCGCGCCGACGCCGATGTCCTTTTGCGCCTCATCTTTACCGAACAGCACCGCCACGAAGGTGATGGCCGATTCCGGCAGTGCCGTGCCGAAGGCGGCGAGCACGGTGCCGGTCGTGGTCGCGCCCAAATTCATGCGGCGACCGACCCACTCGACGCCGTTTACGAAGTACTCGCACGCGAGATAAATCAGGCCGGCGCAGACCAGGAACAGAGTTACGCTGAGTAGCACGAAAACCTTTGCGCGCCGGGCGGATACGGCGCGGTCAGATTAAGGGGTCGGGGGGTTATACGCAAACGGCCCGCAGGGAACGAGCGACGCAAGGTGCGCTAGTGCGTTCAAGTCCCCCACGCCCAGCAGGCGAGGGTTGCGCCGAGTGCGAACAGTAACCATTCGAGCAGTAGCCCGGCGACCACGATGACATGCAGGTTGACATACGTGGCAATCGTCGCGATCACGGGTCCGGCACTGGCGCTCCACAGGAGCGCTGCAAAGGCCAGTGCCGATGTCGCCGAAGAATGACTCCACGCGACCTGGGCATCGAACCCGCCCAAGGCCGCGCCGCCGATTGCCGACCAGAGCATGGCGAGGGCGTGCTGGGTCCAGCCTTCCGGCCGCCACGTCGATGGCGTGGCTTTCTGGAACCGATGGCAGAGAAAGCCCGTGATCAACCACCCGGACGTCATCGTCATGACGACGCCGGCCACTGCTCCCACCATCACGAATCGCGTAACGCTCATGGTCGTGGCCCCCCTCCCTGGAAATGGTTGCGAACCGTTTCCGCATCCAGGAACATGGCGACGTGACGAAGCAGCGGCAAGGTGTGTGCGTGTTCCTCGGCAGCTGGCCCGGATTCAACCCGGCATACGTGGCCGCGGCGCGCGATATGGGAACGCTGCTCGCCGAGGCCGAATTCGACGTCGTCTACGGCGGCAGCTGCGATGGCTGCATGGGCGTGCTCGCGGATGCGGCGTTGGCGCGGGGTGGCCAGGTCATCGGCGTCGCGCCCCCCGCATTGGGGTCGATGGAGCGGTTGCACAAGCGTTTGACTCGCTTCGAGCCGGTGCCTGACCTCGCCGAGCGCAAGCTGCGCATGCTGAACTTGAGCGTTGCTGCGATCGTACTTCCGGGGGGGACGGGCACGCTCGATGAATTGCTCGAGGTGTTGACCATGAAGCGCATGGCGATGCTGAATCACCCGCTGATTATCATCGATGTAGAGGGATTTTTCCGGCCCCTCGAAGCGCTGCTCACGCACCTCATCACCACGGGCTTCATGAGCGAGGCGCAGCGGTCGCTGTACCGCGTGGTCAAGGATCCGGCGGCGGCGCTGCGGGTGTTGAAAGAATCGTTGTGAGATTGGTCTTGGGATCATTGTGGATGGCGCTCGCTGCTGCGCCGCCTTCGGGTGCTGCGGCCGGCGACAATGTCCTTCAGGGACTGGACCCTTTGACTGTCCCAACGGGCGTGCTGCGTACTCGGATCGAGCGCGAAACGAACAAGGTGATTCGGGCGCTCTCACCCGAAGGCAAAGATGCCGTGAATAGGTCATTGAGCCGGTTCCTCGATTGGGCGGGAGGATATTGCCAAGGCGACGCTCGCTGCCTCCGGAATCAGTACTTCAACTACCTCGCGGCCATTCCTGACTCCGTGTACCGCGTGGGTCGTTGGACGGTCTATACCACCGGTGTTTATGCACTCGAGTGGGCGGACGAGGACTTGCAGGGCATGGATCCTGGTCGGCCGTTCACTTGGGACTTCCAGCTTTCATGGCCGCGTGTGGACGCACAGGAGAGTCCTTTGCAGCGCCAGGTACCGCTATCCGGGTTGGCGTACGACGCGCTGGGAGTGCGGGTGCGCAAGCTCATGGCAGATTGGGTCGAGGGCGGGTGGAGCCGATCGGTCGATGTCCGCCTGCAGGGAGTCAACGACTGCTACGTGTCGGCCAGCATCACGGGCTCGACCTACAGCGGCGGGGCGCATCCCTATGAAGATGTTTTCACGTTCAACTGGAACGTCCGGGCGAAGCGCGCACTGCAGAACGCCGACTTGTTCCGCACCGACAGCGATTGGAAGCCGGAAATCCTCGCACTTTACCGCCGCCGCCTTGAGGCGAGCGGCACCGATTTGTCGGAGTGGGCGCTCTCAGCCGACGGCATGAACTCATTGTTCACGGACGGGTTCGTGATCACGGACAACGGGCTCCGATTCGTGGAGCACGAGGGCAGTACGCGTAACGAGACCGTTCCGGCAGTCGATCTCACGTGGGAAGACCTCGCGCCATGGCTTGCGTCTGGAGCGATTTGTGCGATAGCGCCCGGTGGCCAGCCGCGGTGAATCTTGGCAAGATCCATGCGTTTCTCACGGTGCGCTACGCATCTCTTTGAGTTTCCGGGTTGAGCTACTAGCTCGCCGCCCAGGCCTCTTTCAGAAGCGCAGCAATTCGCTTATTCGCATCGCGAGGCGATTGCAGCACAATCGCTGACTTGAGGCGCTCTGACCAGCCTTCGTTCTTCGCGATGAGCAGAGAATCATGAGCATCGGGTGGAACCGCCAGGCCGAGCCGCGCGCTTCCACCCCGCATCGGACGCATAGCCGCAAATTGATATTTTCGCGACCAAGCCGAAAAGCCTTTGCGCTGACTTGCGACCACATCGGGCAAAACGAGCGCCAGCTTTTCGACCGACTCGAGGATGGCCCGGGACGATGCGTCTGCCCAGAGCGCGTCGCGTAGCGCATCCGGTTGATCCCAGCCAGCCGCAGGCGGGAATGCCTCACTCAATACGTGCATGGCCCGGTTCTGCAGGAGACCATGCGTATCCTTGAACCACTTTAGCCGCGCTCGGGTCCCTTTCTCGGGGCAGGTCTTGGCGATCGCCACCCATTCAGCGAGGGTCTTACCTGTTTCACGTTGCAAGCCATCGCGCACGGAAGCAAACCACTTCCGCTGCTGCTCGGTCATATTCGCAGGTGCAGGCTTGGGCATTGTCTGTTCGGGCCGGATTTGGAACTAGAATGTTACCGCAGCATGGCGCCTCAACCTAACTGCTCGACGCCGTGCCCATTCCAAGTGCGCGGTGGATCACCGGTAAGATCAGAGTCCACGCCGGCGATGAGGCGCAGACCTCGTCGAAATGGCTCGCCCGCGGCAGCACGATGGTATCGACTCGATCGCCGGCCTGTTGCGCCCGCGCGGCGTAGTCGAGCGCTGTCTGCGGCGGCGAGACGTGATCAAGGTCGCCGTTGATGAGCACGGTGTGGCTGCCGGTCGGCATGAGTTCGGCGGGGCTCGTATCGGCGTACACGTTTGGACGTGCGGGGGTGGGTGGACCGGTCAGTCGTTTCATGTCGATGCCGCAGACCTGTTCGATGCCGGCTGCGCGACGGCGCAAATCGCCGATGCTGCCGAGCGCGACGACTTGGCGGAGCGGGAAAGGGTTTCTCGTATGAAGACCGCTGGTGCTGGGCAGCTGGCTGCGGCCGGCGAGCCACTGCACCAAGTGGCCGCCGGCGGAGTGTCCGACGGCGACCAAGCGGCGCGTCTCGAGATGATGGGCGGAGGCGCGCTCGACCAGCAGGTCGAGCGCGGCGGCGGCATCTTGGTAGGTGCCGGGATAGCCGCCGCCGTCCTCATCGATGCGACGGTACTCGACATTCCAGACGGCAATGCCTTGCGCGGCCAACGCGCCGGCGAGATTGCGCATCTGCACGATGCCCTGAAACTCCTTGAGCCAGCAGCCGCCGTGCACGAGGAGCACGACGGGGAACATGCCCTCCCCCTGGGGTCGGAACAATTCGACGTATTGCGAGGGCTCGACTCCATAGGCTATGCGGGCACTTGGGTTCGGTCCGCTCAAGGCCATGTATTGCTCGAGAGTTATGGGTTTGGCGGCCATCGTTTCACTGTGGCACCAATACGTAGTCCTCGGGAGTGAAAGCCGGTGCAGAAATCGCGAGGAACACCAGATCGTTGCCGGGATTCGCCTCGATGGAATGAGGCACGGTCGCGGGGATGAACACCGTCGATCCTGGACCGACTGGTTTGGTCTCGGCCCGCAAATGGACTTGACCGGAACCGCTCACGACGAGAAAAACCTCCTCGGAGCGATGATTGTAGCTGGTGCCGGAATTGTGTCCCGGGGCGAGCGTGAACCGTGCCACGCTCAAGCGGGCGGTCAGCGCGAGCGGGGATTTTTGTCCGACCAGTTCCTTGAGAGTTACGCCGGGCGCGACGGTCTGCGCGGCCACGTCCGACTCGGAGAAGGTGTTTGGTTGTCGCAGCCGCGGGTCCGTCGCCGCGGCGCCGCTGCTTACGGCGTCGCGGCCTGGGGCGGCAACGGTTGGGGCGCCGGCGGTTGGTGGGGCGCCGCTCGATGCGGCGCGCGACGAGTCGGGAGGACTGACGGCAAACTCCGCGCGGGTGAGTCGTTCTATATCTCGCGCGAATGCCGGGTATTCCCGCTGCAAAGCGTCGCGGTAACCGATCTCGAAATCGGCGTAGTCAAAGCCCGGTGAAAGTTGGTCGGCGAACAATGAATAGGCGGCCGCGGAACTATCGCGCGGCGAAGACCCTTGCCACACGCCGCGGGGCACCGTGAATTGCCGCAATTCGCCGGCGAGCACATTGGCGCCGAGCGTGACCTTTTGGCCATGTCCGTCCGGGTAGAGCAGCAAAAGGTCGATCGGCGAGCCGTCATAGAAATGCCAGACCTCATCGGTTTGCAGGCGGTGCATGGCGGAGAAGTCCTTGGGAGTCTCGAGCGCCACGATGGCATTACCGGCTGGGTGGGCACGGCCCGCATAGCGCGCCGGTAGCGTGTCGCCGTCGAGCGCGTCGGCGCTCGAGTACGAGAGGCTGAACCAGCAGCCCTCCTGCGGCACCTTTTGCATGTGGTAGTGATCGATCAGCTTTTGCGCCATGCCCGCAGGAGTTGCCTGCTGCGCAGGTGAGGTGCCCGCCAAACAAGCGGAGGCGGCGAGCGCGAAACAGGCGGGTACCAGATTCTTCAAGACACGGCGGGTTGCAGGAGGTTATCGGCCGCACGCGGCCGCCAGGCGACGACCAGCAGCGCGTAAAGCACCACCGATACCACACCGAGTCCCGCTTCCGTCACCAGCATGGCTGTGGAACCAGCCCGAGATTGCACGGCCCCAAGAATCATGGTCACCAGCAATACGGGAAGGTTGCTCAGGCTGCCGAGTACCCCGTTGATCGTCGCGGCGCCCACCGTTTCGAGCCGCTCGAAAATCACTGCAAGGACGCTGCCATAGGCAAGTCCAGTGAACGCGGAATTCACCAGCACGATGGCGGCGAAGCCCGCCGCGTCGTGGGGCGCCAAGGTGACGAGGCCTTCGGCGACCGCGCCCGCCAGCGCGCACCACATGAACACCGTGCGTCTAGGAAAGCGGTCGCATAGGTAGCCGGACGTGATGCAGCCCGGGATGCTCGCGATTCCCGACAGCGCGCCTGTTACCGTGGCGACGATGTCGGCGGAAGTATGCCAGTCGCCGGCCACCGCCGGCATGAGATTTGCGGCCGCGCCAAGGCCGGCCGGCAGTGTCACGGCGATCACCGCGAGTATGCCGGGGCGCGTGCGCAATAGCTTCCACAGGGCGGCAAGGGCCTCGCGCGCCGCGGCCGGGATGGTCGTCGTGCGGGGCGCCGCGGGCACCTTCACGATCAGGAAAGGGAACACACATGCCACATACAGCGCTGCCGATATTAGCGCGGCCGCGCGCAGACTCGTGTGCGTGGCCAGCCAGAGCGCGCCGCCGCCGCCCAAGCCAATGCCTCCCAAAAAGCCGCATTGGCGCCACCCGGCACATGCACCCCGTACTGAATCCTTGGTGGTCAGCGGCAGAACCGCGGACGCCGCGCTGGCGCTCAAGACCGCCGTGATGCCGCTTGCAAGACACAGTGCGCCGAACACCGCCGAATCCGCGGCCTCCAAGGGAATGAACGCAAAACCCACGAAGCACGCGGCGAGTCCGGCAACGGCCAGGTTGTACCAGCGCACGCAGCTGAGGCACGAATCGATGAGGGGACCGGCCAGGAATGACCAGGTCTCCGGCAGCAGCCGCAAGCTTACCAGTCCGGCGATCACGGCCACGCCGACGCCATGCTGCGACAACAAGTAGCCCAAGACCACGCTCACGAATCCCTGGCACATGCCCGTCGGCAAGAACAACACGCCAAACAAGGGTGGCGGCATGGCGGTAAGTTGTCGCATAGCTTTCGTTCGATAGTTATTAGCACATCGCCTTCGTGAAATCACGGGGTGCGGGTGTTCGTGAAATCACCGGAGGCGCGTGCTAGGGTGGCTCATGGAGCTAACCGCGATGTTGGACTCATGATTCACCCATGACGATCCGATCATGTCTGGTGGTGGCGGTGTGTCTGGCTCTTCTCACGCGCTTCGCCGCCGCCGAGGAATTGCCGATCGAGCGGGTCTTCTCGCCGCCGGCACTCAACGGGCCCGCGCCGCGCGGCGTGCAGCTGTCTCCCACCGGTGCGTTTGTCACCTACTTGAAGCCCGAGCTTGGTGATCAGACGATGTACGATCTGTGGGCATTGCCCGTCAAAGGGGGCGCCCCCCGTCGCTTGGTCGAAGGCGCGGCGGTTGAGCCCCAAGGCGCGGCGCTCACGGAAGCCGAAAAGGGCCGGCGCGAGCGCCAGCGTATCGGCGGCAATCACGGCGTCGTCGAGTATCAGTGGGATGAGGCCGGTGAGCAGATTCTCATTCCGGCGGGGGGGCGACTGTACATCAGCAATGTCAAGAGCGGCGACGTCACGCTGCTGGGCGAAACGGGCGGCGCGGCGACCGATGCAAAGATCAGTCCGAAGGGCCGCTACGTCACGTATGTGCGGGACCAGAATCTGAACGCGATCGACGTGCGCAGCGGGCGCCAGATGGTGTTGACGACGCAGGGCAAGGACACGCTGTCCTTCGGCGTGGCGGAATTTGTCGCGCAGGAGGAAATGGACCGTTACACGGGCTATTGGGTCTCGCCCGACGACCGGTTGGTCGCCTTTACCCGCGTCGATGAATCGAAGGTCGATGTGGTGCCGCGCTTTGATATTGGCGCCGAGGGCGCTACCGTCGTGGAGCAACGCTATCCGCGCGCAGGGCGGCCCAATGCCGTCGTGGATTTGTACGTCGCGCCGTTGGATGATCCGGGCGCGCGGATCAAAGTGGATCTGGGTGGAAACAGCGACGTGTATCTGGCGCGCGTGGCTTGGGCGCGTGATGGCAAGACGCTCTACGTGCAGCGCGAAAGCCGTGATCAGACGACGCTGGATCTGCTGGCCGTCGATCCGGCGAGCGGAGCGTCCCGCGTGATCATCACGGAACACAGCACGCCCTGGATCAACTTGAATGACGACTTCTGGGCCCTCAAGAACGGCAACTTCATCTGGGGTTCGGAGCGCACCGGTTTTCATCATCTGTATCTTTACCGCTCCGACGGCACGCTGATTCGCGCCATCACGGCGGGGGACTGGCCGATTGCATCAGGCAGCGGCGCCGGCCTGCGAGCCTCTGCCGTGTCCGGCGTCGACGAAGCCCACGAACGGGTCTACTTCATCGCCTCGATCGACGACCCTCTGGAACAGCACTTGTATGTCACGAGCTATGCAAAGCCGGCACGCCCTAAGCAGATCACGGCCGGCGCCGGCTGGTGGAGTGTCGAGGTGGCGAAGGACAACCGAACCTTCGTCGGCACGTACACGGATCCGGCGACGCCGCCGCAGACCGCGCTGTACTCGATCGACGGCCGCCGACTGGCGTGGATCGAAGAGAACAAGCTTGCAGTCGGACATCCCTATTGGCCGTATCTCGACCACTTGAGCTACCCGGAATTCGGCACGTTGCGCGCCGAAGACGGCCAAACGTTGTATTACTCGGTGACGAAGCCTTACGGGTTCGATGCGGCGAAGAAGTATCCCGCCATCGTCTCCGTCTATGGTGGCCCCGGCGTGTCGACCGTGCGCAAACGCTGGGCGGGCGGCACCGATCAGTTGCTGACGCAGTCCGGCTATTTGGTATTCCGGCTCGACAATCGTGGTGCGTCGAATCGCGGCCTGAAGTTCGAAGCGCCGATTCACAAAGCGATGGGTGGTGCGGAGGTGCGCGATCAGATCCTGGGTGAGCGCTATTTGGCGTCGCTGCCTTTTGTCGATGCTGCGCGCATCGGGGTGATGGGTTGGTCCTACGGTGGATTCATGACGATCCGCCTGCTGACCGAGCCGGGCTCCGGATTCAAGGCGGGCGTCGCCGGTGGACCACCCTCGGACTGGCGCTTTTACGATACGCATTACACGGAACGCTACATGGGCGATCCGCGTGTCGACTCCGCGGCATACGCTGCCGCGGCACTGCTGCCGCGATTGCCGGTGTTGGCGCAGGCCGGTGCGCCGCGGTTACTTCTCGTGCATGGCATGGCCGACGACAACGTGGTCTTCGAAAACTCCACTCGCATCATGGCGGCGCTGCAAAACCAGTCGACGCCCTTCGATCTCATGCTGTACCCGGGAGAGCGCCACGGCGTGCAGACGCCGAAGAAGGAGGTCCAGCTGTGGGAAACCTATCTGGCGTTTTTCAAGCGCACTTTGGGTGGCGCGGTCGGGAACTGACTTTGGGCAGCATCCATCGTGCCCCGCTAAAACGCGCCGGCGAAGGTACCGCCGTCCAGCAGAATATTCTGCCCCGTCATATAGCCTGCGTGAACGCTGCAGAGGAACGCGCAGGTTTGGCCGAATTCTTGGGTGGTGCCGAAGCGCTTGGCGGGAATCGCCGCGAGACTGCGCTCGGTCGCCTCTTCCTCGGAAATTTGCGCGCGGCGCGAGGCGGCGATGCGGCCGCTGCGCATGCGGGCGGTATCGAAGCTGCCGGGCAACAGATTGTTGATGGTGACATTGCTCGAGGCCACCTGCCGCGCCACGCCGGCCATGAATGCGGTCAAACCGGCGCGCGCCCCACTCGACAGATCGAGACCTGCGATCGGCATCTTGACGCTCGACGAGGTGATGTTGACGATGCGGCCGAAGCCGCGCCTCGCCATGGGATCGACCACCTTTTGCGTGAGTTCGATCGCGCTGATCATGTTCATGGTCAAGCCCTGCAGCAGGGCCTTGCGATCGATCTCGCGAAAGTCGCGGAACGGCGGGCCGCCGTTGTTGTTGATCAGGATATCCGGCGAAGGGCAGGCCGCCAGCAGCGCGGCCTGACCCTCAGGCGTGGAGATATCGGCGAGGACCGGGGTCACGGTGACGCCGGTGGAGCTGCGTATGTCCTCCGCGGTGCGCTCGAGCAGGGGCTTGTTTCGCCCATTGATGACCAAAGAGACGCCGGCTTCGGCGAGCGCCTGTGCGCAGCCTCGACCGAGTCCCTGGCTGGACGCACAGACGATGGCGGTGCGGCCGCGGATTCCTAGATTCATGTAGCTCTGTCGTCCCTGTAATTTTTACAGGGCAAGTCTATACCGTGCGTCTTGCAATCAGCGAGAATCGACCCTATAGCGCTTACCTGGGCATTCGTGAGAGCAGGGGACGGTCATACCGGTGGAAAGAATTGACAGCGGGCCGCGCATGTCGCAAGCGGTGATTTACAATAAAACCGTCTACTTGGCCGGACAAGTTGCCGAGAATGCGCGCGACTCGAGCGTCGCCGCGCAGACCCGGGAAATCCTGGCCGGCATCGATCGGCTTCTGGCGCAGGCGCGTACCGACAAGAGTCATCTATTGAGCGCCACCATCTGGCTCACCGACATGGCGACTTTTGCCGAGATGAACCAGGTATGGGAGTCTTGGGTGGTGCCGGGCTCAACGCCGGCTCGCGCCACCGTCTTGAGCCCGAAGCTTGCGGGCCCGGACTACAAGATCGAGATCTCCGTGATCGCCGCCCAGCCTTGAACGTCCGGCGCCCACGCCGGAACAACTGATCGCCATGCTCGAACTGCAGAACATCTCGAAATCATTCGAGCATCGCGCGGCCTTGAGCGACGTGAACCTCACGGTGCAGAAGGGGCAGACCCACGCGCTGATCGGGTCGAGCGGCTCGGGTAAGACAACGCTGCTGCGTATCACGCTCGGCCTGATTCCCATGGACAAAGGCTACGTCAAGATCAATGACGCGGCCTTGTCCTCATTCACGCCCGCACAGTGGGCTGACCGCATCGGCTACGTACCGCAGGATGGGGGATTGTTCCCGCACATGGCGGCCAGAAACAATGTCGCGCTGATCGCCGGCTTACGCGGCTGGGACAGGCATAGGATCGATGCGCGCATCGAAGAGTTAGCCAGCTTGGTGGATCTCGATGCCGCGATGCTGGCGCGCTTTCCCGCGGAACTCAGCGGCGGCCAAAAACAACGCGTGGCCATCATGCGCGCGGCGATGATGGACCCGGACGTCATGC
>Ga0116231_10012092_pt1 | contig 12876 bp, 11 predicted proteins | sample S1TSphgellanicum_2_FD_89695 | JGI IMG/M metagenome (GOLD analysis project Ga0116231, IMG submission 89695) | Host-associated microbial communities from peat moss isolated from Minnesota, USA - S1T2_Fd - Sphagnum magellanicum MG | ecosystem: Host-associated > Plants > Peat moss > Unclassified... | reverse complement strand
GCCACATTTTTTATATCAAGAAATTGAAAATAAAAACCTTTGTTATTTTTGTTACAAATGTGTGACAACAATCATGCCACACAAAACTAATGTTGTGAAATTCAAGAATCATATCCAAAGATAATTTTTTGAAGGAGATAAAACACTATTCAAAAGGCTTCTTCAAATTCATGAAAAAGGCCTACTATGTCCTAGAGCTTGACCAATCATCTTCATCCATGTGCATTTAATTGGTGCACCTTGTAATTCTACTATCCATGCTTATGGGAAATCCATGTCAAGCTCCAAATTTCTGTCCACTAATTAATCATCATGAAGATCCTCATTGACATGACTTGTGTCCAATTCTTATATTTCAAAAAAAAATTAAATTTTATTTTCAAATTAAAGTATAATATTTATATGCACAAAACAATTTCATCATACATAACCAATGAACCATTCATGTACCTTAATAATTAATGAATTTTTATTGTAAATTAAAATATATATTAAGACCTCATATGTATGAAAACAAATAAACATTAAAGTTCCACAAAATTATTAATTATGTATAATTACTTGATTTGTTGTATACTAACATTTGATTTACAAAGAAATAATAAATTAGATATATTGAACATACATTATTACGAACTCATATTACAGAATTTCCTTAAAATTTATTTTGAAATTAAACTTAAATATTTATATACACAAAAATATATGCATCATACATAACCATTCATTCACACAAATTTAATTTACATGTAGTCTAGTTTTAATGAAATTTTATTACAATTTAAAGCAAGTATTCAAATGTCATGTGTATAAAAATGAATAAACATTAAAGTTCCACAAATTATTAATTATGTATCATTATTTGATATGTTGTAAAATAAAATTCAGTTTACATATAAATAATAATTAAGTGTATTGAACATGCACGTTATTACAAACTTATATTTCACAATTTCCTTAAATTTTATTTTTAAATAAAATTTTATTATCTATATGCACAAAAAAATATTTGCATCATACATAACCATTCATTTGATACAAAAAAAAATTACATGTTATTTAATCTATTTATGAAGGTAGATAGTTTGTTTTGTTTTTTTTTATCATGTTGAAATTTCCCAAGCCAAATTGCTTCATGAAATGCTATTGATATCTTTGAAAACCTAACATGGAGTAAGGGTGCACTAACTTGGGTTGAGAATTTTTGGAGCTACAATGCAAAGGCTATTGACTATTGAACCATTTTTTTAGTAAACATTTATAAAATCATAAATAAGATTGTATTCAAATCCAAAGGTGTACTTGGTGTTGTTGGATAGTAGTTGTTGAGTCAAATTTAATGAAGTTTATTTCATATTTTTCTTACTTAAAATGTGAAAAATCTTGAATTTTTGAATGAATTTTTTTGTTGAAAATTCAAACAAAATATTAAAAGTTGGGTTTAATTGGGAAAATGAGTTGAATGTGTTCACATTTAGGGCCAACAACATATGGTCCGTTATCTATCCATGAAGGAAGGTAGTTTGTTTTGTTTTGTCATAATGATATCTTTTAAACCATAATGTTTTAAGTTATGTTATGGGACTTATCACCAAAAAATTCTCAATGAGTAGGGGTGCACCAACTTGGTTAAAAAAATTTGGAGTTATGGTGTGGACTCTATTGATTATTGAACCATTTTTTCATTGATTTTTTATTAAAAAAACCCAAGATTGAAAACTATATTGGAATGTAGGGGCGTTCTTGGTATTATTGGAAAGCCCTCACCAAGTTTGATTCAATAACATTGTTTCCATAATTTTGAGACCTAAAATATGAAAAATATTATTGAATTATTAGTGAGTATTATTGTTGCAAATTCAAACAAATTGCAAAAAGGGGTTTGGAAGGAAAATTCAATTGAATTCATTCAAACTTGGACCAATGACATAGGGTACATTAATGTTTAATGAGTTTTTATCATAATTTTAAACAAATATTAAGATATCATGTGTAGAAAATTGAATAAACATTAGAGTTGCACAATATTATTAATTATGCATCAGTACTTGATATTTTGTAATGATCTACATAAAAATAATAAATTACATGTGTATTGAACATAAACATTATTACTAACATATATTTTGGATTTTCCTTAAATTTTATTTTAAAATTAACGTTTAATATTTATATGCACAAAAAAAACCATTCATTTATACAAATAAAATTTACATGTAAATTAATGTTATCATAATTTCAAATAAATATTAAAATTAAAGTTGCCCACAAATTGTTTAACCTAGTTGAAAGAGATAGTTGCAACGAAATTGTAAACAAAATGATATTTCATCCATCCTTTAGTACAATTTATCATCCATATATGTGTGTTGATGGTGTCACCAAAATATTTGAACATTAGTCAATGTTTTGATTGTGTGTCAACTAAAGAACCTTAAATGCCAAGAATATTTTGAAAATGGCCCTTTAATTGAAACATGTTTCACACTGTTTACCAACATAGTTGGGTGTTCAACTTAAAGACATTATTAATGCTAGGAATATTTGACAAATGGGCGCCTAGTTGAAAAATGCTTTCAACTATATACCAATATAGTAGACAAGTTGACTTAATTGGTAATTACCATAATTTTATTTTTAAATTAAAAAAATCCTAGTTGAAACATAGTTGCAAATGTCATGTAGTTGAAAACTTTTGGTTAAAAAGGGGGTTTTCTACTAGTGCATATTTCATTCATCTTTTTAGTGATCCTTTTTCCATTCATTTGCCAACCAAACTTTGGAAGGCATCAAAGCTTGACAAGATCCTTTCCACGAATGCAAATCATACGTCCTCTCAAAATGTACCTTCTTTTTTGCTAAACAACCTTATCTTTTTTTAGATTCTTGTGATTTGAAAGGGAGGACATGGGGTAAGGGATTTTAGTGGAAATCTTGTGGGGAAATGAAGAAAGACCTTCCTTTTATCATGTTTTGGAAATTCATAAAAAGGGAAATAGAAAGGTCTTACTATCCATGGTTGGTAATGGCAAACCAAAGTTCTTAGCTATAGCCATGAAAATGAGTAATGGGGGAAGGCTAACAAGCTTGACGGGATTAGGAAAAAAAAGAATCGCCTAATCTACCATTTCAAAGAAGGGGGAAACATGAAGGAATGCATCATTTTAAACTTCGGAAGGTCAAGAACACAAGCATTCCCCTCCCTTGTTGTGAACTCCGATGACACATGAATTTGGTGTGTTTCCCATTCAAAAAAATGCTCATGATTCATCACCAATTGACATGTATTTGGAGTTCAAAGTCTACTTTTCATAAGCTTGGGCTATCAATGTCAAAAGCATGGCCATCAAACACACCAAAACGAAGGTGATTGGTAGAACACTTGGGAGTAATAAACCTTCACACAAATTCATTTTAAATTGCCTAAAATTGCATTTGCATGTCTCATTTGATTTAATCAAACTCCTCGCCTAAGGCTTCTATTCAAAGGTGAAATTACAGCCCCTAATCATTATTGTCCTCCAGGGGGTAGGACCAAGGGGTAAGGCATTACTTTGTTATTCCACAAACAAAAGACTACCCTCATTAGCTTACTTTACTACAACTACTCAAGTAGTAAATAAGATGTCATACAAGTGGAAATGGGGAAGGTAAGGGTTTGTTGTCTAAAACTAAACCTACACTCATATCAATTTTCTAATCCAAGGAGTAAAAGGTAGAATGTAAAGAGGGTAGGGTGAGAAAAAAAGGACAACTTGAGAATAATTACTCTCCCTAGGATTATAGCACCTTCAACATCCCTGAATATTGCTAGGGGGTTTGCAAACCCTTTTAACATTGCTTTCCTTCCCTTCCCCATGCCTACAAGTTCTTTAGTGTCTTGGCTTGCCACCTTCAACCTTCAAAGTCCCTCCTTTGCACTTTATTGTTTCCAACCAATTGTCATCCCTCTATAGTTCATGCCTATCGCCTATTGCAATGCCTTCCAACCTAGAGGAGGTAATTTGTTGGTCTATTACCCTTAATTTCCACCACCACAAACTAGTTGCTAGTTTCTTGTGGCAGCTAGTAGCTTAGGTCTCCAAAGACTACCTAGTGGTCAGCCCCTTATTATTTGTCCTAAAAGAAATGCAAAGATATTAGCTCAATGAAGCATCCTAGGTTTATCACCTGAATGATTCTATTTTCCATACTTAATTGAACATTAGTGCAACATAAGGAATTCGAGTCCTTCAACCATCTTATATTAAAATCATACACAAAGTACATATTTCTTTCTCCATTCCTTTCTTCCACTCTCCAAGCGAAAATCCTACATCTCCCAAAATTTTTGAATGAATTCCAAATCCCCCCAAACTTTTTTTTAGTCACCCTTCCCCACATACCACACAAGGCCACAATCCCCCTAACCTTACCATCATGGCCCATTTAAAATCATCTTCAAATTCAAACCATTTCTTCATTTTCCAAAAGGGTTTCATTTTTTGGGGGTGGAGGATCATTACTACCTTCCCCCTCATCATTTGCCTTAGCCTTGCCCTTCCTTATGGCTCCACCTTCTTGTTCTTGTGTGGGTATTGTGTCACCTATCAACATCTCTCTCATGAAAGTCATTTCCTTCTACAACTAGTCTGATCTTTTCATGGTTGTTGTGATGGCGTCCTCCCTCATTTCCTTGCCACTCTTATGTCTACCTCCTATCATAACCACTTTCTCTTTTGCCTCTTGCTCTTTCCTGAGGCACCTATTCTCCTTTGTTATTTTCTTGTTATTCTTCCCTTCGCTAGCTGAATTTCTCTCAAAATCAGCCCAATTTATTTTTTTTCCAGAAATTACCTCCTACCTTGTTCTCAATTTTTTTCACCTCCCTTACTAACTACACTCTAATTTCTTTTTGCAACACTAAAGGCACCTTCTCCTCCTCTTTCCACTGCACTAAAGTTTGATTTTTGCCACTCATTCTAAAGGTTTTTCCCCTAGTTTCTCTCTTGCTCCTTCCAAGCTCCTTTCCTTTCCTTTTCAAGCTCTCAAAACAAAAAAAAGGATAATGATGAAAAGTTTTTCCCACTTTTCTCTTGGAATGAAGGGACACACCCTTTTTTCTTCCCACTTGCAACTTTTCTTTATCCATTTCCACTTTCATGCACAAAATTAAACTATATTTTGGTACACATTTTATGGAATCTTCATTTTTTTGTCCTATAAGCATCACTTTCCACAAATGCTACAAACATTTTTCTAAAAAACATGGACCAAACTTCAAGAAATCAAGAAATCAAAAAGTTGTTTCAGGGTAGTTTTAGGGCTTTATTACGTATATTATTGCGTGTACTTTAAGTGAATTCAATTTGTTAAAGGTCGAAAATGTTTTAACATTATGGGTCTTAAAATATAGTAGTACTGCCACTAGATGGTAGTTATTGTCAGATGGTAAAACCATTACAGGAAAATTATAAAGTGAAGGTGTTATAATGAACTACTTTCATGGGGCAAAATAATCAGAAGATAGTTATGGGAGGAATTTTAATAAAAATAATATTAGTTATTAGAAATAATATCCTAATCTAGTTCACTTAAAAGGGCATCCTAGTAACTATTTACTAGTGGTGAATTTCCTACTTACCATCTTTTATTTACTAGGGGGGTGAAGCCATCTAGGTTAATACGCCAAGTGGATAAGGGATGGATAGATTTCCTATAATTAAGATGTGTGGAAGGGATTAGGATAAAAAAATCTAAGAGGATAAAGATTCAACCTTTGTGTGGTGAGCATTCTTTTTAGGTTTTTTATTTATTTCTTGGGAGGAGTGAAAGATTTCATTAGACCATTAAATCATTAGAAAATTACATCATTAGCTTTAAGAGGATGCTTGTATGTGTGAGGACAAAAAAAGAAATGGAAGAATATTGTACTCGGTGTTCTGTAATGGAAAATGGTTTAAGGTTGTGTGGAATCAACATGTACATTGTTTCTTCTTATTTGTATTGACCTTTAGGAAGGTAGGGTAAATAATTCCTTCTTAGTTTATGTAAATTATTAGTTCATTAGTTTGGTTTTTTTTTCTTTTTTTTACAATGAAAATACATTCTATACTTGCTATTGGATTAGAAAAGTGCATTATACCACAAGATGGTAGTTACCACTAGAAGGCAGCAATCAAGAAGTAGACATGAGATTTGAGGTCTCCAGGGAAGGTAACGTTGACGCAAACAATAGGTAGTAGCTACAAAAGGTCTGTAGGTGCTATATATAATAGGAAACAGTTATCGAAGGTCTGCAGGTAGTTGGGGGTCTTCATTCAAGTTTGCCCGTGATGATATGCACATGATGATGGTTGTTGCATGATGGTAGTTGTTACGAGATGGTAATTACAACATGACGGTAAGTAGACAAAATACAAGTTTTACTTTCATGTTTTTATTTGGCAAACCTTTTTCCTTGATGGTAACTAGGTTGTTGAATTCCACATTTTAACACATGCCATTGTCGAATATTTTTAATTTAAATAAATTTTTGCCGAAATTTCAAATTTTGTTTTTTGTCAAAATCAAATTTCAAAACAAAATCATTATTTGGTAATGAGATGCTAAACTTGAAAAGGTACTATGATATTGGCTTTGTACCACCAACACAACTTGTAAATAAAAAGCCCTTACACCCTTCCCCCTAATTTCTTCTAAAATCAACTCACAAAAATGACCTTTTTTCAACCTTATCCGTAATGCATCCCTTTACACCACTTACCTCCAAATTCAAGTCTTGATAAATGGGGAAAGGAAAAGGTTGCAAGGAGGGAAAAGATACTTATACAAAAGGCACAAGGTTTGGGTTTGACAAAACATGTTTTCCTTTTATGAACATTGTCGTGCTTAAAGTTCGAATAGAAAGTGAAGTGAGAAAAGGTTGTTGAATAACTTAACTCCAATACCTAATTTGTTTGTTGAATGTTGAGCGCCATTACTCCTTGCAAGCAATTTGCCTTCAGCAACACCATTTGCTTCTCAACAAATTCCCTTGCTCTTTGAAAGTTATTATACATCACCGAATATGATAAATTCTTGAAACTTGGAACTTGTTCATTTCAAATTGAAATTGGATTGTTTTGCCAAAATGACATCCTTGTGAATGCTTTCAGACATTGAACTATCACCATTTTTCCCCATTGGAATCCCCATAGCCCAAAAATTAAGTGAGACCAAGCTTTCTAAACAAGTTTTGAGCAAATTCTTAAAGAGAATCAAAGAAACAAAGGAGCTTGCATTAGGGTTTTGGTGGCAGCCTCCATTGCATACACCATCACCGTTGGATTCTATAAGTTTTAAAACCACACTCTCAGATGCTAGCCATTTGTCGATTTTTCTTTCATATATCCATTTTAAAATTTGAACACAAGTTTCCAAAAGAAACAAAGTGCCTCCTATTATTGAGCTTTGTTGTTGAATTTTTGCATCCTCCCAAATTGAGTGGTTAGACTTCATGATCATGTAATCCGCAAAAAAATTCCCATTCAAACATTCCCATGCACATTACCAAGTTCTAAGGAATATTGTTAAATTTCTTCAATCTTGTTGATGAGATAATCAAGTTTTGCGATTTGAAGGTATAAGGAGCATCTTCCTATTGAAACTTCTTCATGTTCATAATTAAATTCCATGAAATGCCATTGTTCTTTTCCTTTTCCTTATTGAGGTAAGTTTCCTTCCAAAGCTTCCTTGATCAACCTACCAACTTTTGATGAATACCATCACTTTTCTTGGATTTTTATTATAGCCCACATCATGGAGTTTCTAAGGTAAACTTTGAAGTTGCCAGCACTAACATCTTGGGATTGCCATCACACTTCCCCATTTTCCATTTTTTCTCAAACATAAAAGTTTCCAAGAAGAATTTTTAAAGTTTTAACACCAAATTCAAGATAGTGCCCTTTTATTTCTCTTTCTTCAACACCTTCAATTTGCACCATGTTTCCATGGGGGGCTTTCTCTTGTTTGATTTTAGCTTTTGATGAATGGGAATTCCATCCTTATTTTTTTATGCATTAATTCCAAGGCTTGACATTAACTTTTTGAATCTCATCCAATAAAACTACAAATTAATCTGAATAATATTTCTTTTCATGGGTGAATTTTAAATTTGCAACACACTTAATCATTGTAATTCGCATCCACAACCTTCATAACATAAACAAAGCTTAGTGTCCACACACATTTTTCATAATGCTTTTTCTACACACATAGGGACAAAATGACAAGAATAGGATGAAGCGTGGGGGCCAGAAAGGAGGTCAATAACAATTACATAAAAAATTAAATAAAGTCAACATTTAGTACAATGGGGGTAGTAAACACCAACTACTAATATCCTTACTAGCCCCAAAAATGTTTTTAATAACTAGGTAGTCTTAAAAGAGGTAGCAATGCTACTTTAAATAATAGGGTCCCTAACAAAATTCAAAGAGTTGATGATGTGCCATGTTGCTATCCAAACCTCCACTGTGGAGGTCCAAACCTAATGGAAAATCTTAGGTCTAGAATATTCATCATTGAAGTGCATCCTATATGAAAATGAACGATCTCAAAATGTCAAGGGGATGATTTTTATTAAAAAACTCCCCTTGTGAGTCTTGAATAAATCATGGTCAGAAATATCATTAATCTTAATGATATCCCTTAATAAAATGAAATCCCAAGTGAAGGGGGTGGGGTAGGAGAAACCACCCCCCACGCCCCCCCCTTCATAGTAAATTTTGATAAAAAATTTCGAAACAATATGAACTTTGGGTTAGTTCATGAAGAAATGTTGAAGGGTTTTTGTGGAATTGTTGTTGTAGACCTTATAGATGAAGGAGAGTCCCATGCTAGCTAGCCAAGACCCCACTAGAAGGCCTCATTGAAAACTGGCTAAACTAGCATTGCTAGTTTTCATAATTAACAAAAAAAATGCCACAACTTGGAAATGACTTATTGAAACGTTATGGGGGACAAATTACGTTGTTAAATGAAGATAATGGGATCAAGGATTTTTGGTTTCCTACCAAAATGGCAATGTTTTTTTTGAAATGTTCATATTTACCTATAAACCTTTTCAACATCCCCTTCAAACCTACATTTAGACTTTCTAGCCTTAAGGATAATATTGAAAGGTCAGGAAAAGACTTGGACTTATATGCATTGTTATTTATTGCAATTTCTATTTAAACATCTATATCTTGGATTACATATAATTTAGATATTGCATAGGTATTGCATCCAAGGTGAAGATCGCGTCCTTTTCAAAAATAATAATTGGCATGATGAACAAACCAATCTTAGTTGTAACCAATTACATTTTCCCATTAATCCTTGATGTTCAAATATCTTTCATTTGGTTTATATTATTCTTTCACATGTGCAATTGAGTTCAACCAAACAAGTTTATTAATTCATGGGGCCATGATAAAAAATACATTGTTGTGCGTCTTTTAACAATAACATGTTGAAAATGAAACTTCATTTCTAGGTATATAACCATTATAATTTCAAAACTTATAAACGTAAACATCAACCCTATCACTTTATTTCCACACTTTCAACCCATTACAAATGTGTAGCATCAAAGGACAACATATAATGAGTGTTGTAGGTAACCTAAATCACTTCCTTCTATGAGTTAGTCTAATAAATAGTATTTTCAATTAAACTCTTATACCCACTTAAAACCCATGTTTCAAAATCAAATATCAAACAAATCTACTTAATATCTATTTTAAAATCATGTTATACATCAACAAATATAATTTATATACCTACGCAAAATAGTTCTAACCGCTTGGGCTATTAATTTATTTACATGTTCCAATTTTAAAACATACGTAAAATGTTTCACATGAGGAAAAACATTACTTGCATTTTAGAACAAGTAGAAATTCATTTGGAAGCTTCTGAAATGAATCTTTTACAGCATGTATTGCAAATTTTTGTTTTAAACACTGAAAATAAGTATTGGCAAGTTCCACACCAATGTGAACCTCAAGAAGCTCTCCAAATGCAGACCTCAAAGTATTTGAGATCATGTTACCATATAATTCAAGATTTTCCAAAAATGATTGCCGACCTTGCTCAAATATTTCATTAGCAATAATTGTTTAATCACTTCAAACTTTTGTTTCGCAAATACATTTGATTTTTCCATTGCCATATGAATTTCTTTTACACTTGGATAATATACTGGAAAGTTGAAATAATCCCTTAATTATTCAATGGTCAAGCCCTACATTCATATTTTGATTTTGTATTAATTAGTATGTAAAATGAGGTAATATGAATGGATACCATCAACCTTGATAAATGTTTATGATATGATCGTAGTGTACTTGACAAAATAGAATAGAATTTGTGCACAATTTGAATTGTATGTTAAATACATGTAATATTTGCTCCTTATTACAACTTTTAGCATTTCATATTCCAAACCCCAAAATGTTTTGAATATCAAACAATCTTTCTATAGGGTTTTTTGCAATTTTTCCATGACAAGAGTACATGGACCTATATATACAATTGTATGATGAAATGTGCACAAATGAAATTTAAGAATTAAAATTATTACTCATATATGTGTGTGTGTGTGTGTGTGTGTGTACCATACTTCGAAAATGAAATTTGCCCAAATGGACTCACACATTTCCATAAGGAAATCAACATGTGTGTGGGGTGATTCATTGTTTATTTTTGTTATAGGAAGGTTTGTCCAACTACCACAAAATATCAAAACCAAGATTCCACTTGATGCCATTTCAATTGTTCGATGAACAAAAAACTTTTGCAAATTTTCTTAGAAAGCTTCACCACATGCCTCAAAAGCTTTTGGGTTTTTTCCATCTATGAAAGTTTGTCCTTTGTTGTATGCAAATGATATTTTGTCTTGAATAACTTTGGGAAACTATATCACAATCACTTGTTTTAAATTATAATAGAAAGGTCAAATACAAAGTTAAAAGTAATGAAAAAAATAACTAAATCTTGATTTAGATTATTGATTATGCTTATCAATAATTGATAAACATGGAGTCTTAATGTTAAGGCCATTGTTAAATGATAATTGCATCATGAATAAATTTGTTCTTGCCAATCCTTTTGCCTATCCTTTTGAATGGATGTAATCATTTAAAATGGGTGGAAAGATATGGTAAAAGAATTTAACTTACATGGGTAATCCAATACAACACATGACATGAAATAATAACATGAAGACTTAAAGAAGGAAATAGGTGTTCCCAAAATGAACCTGGGACACCTACATCATAATATAACCTTTTGCTAATCTCCACCTCCATTTCTTTTGTCCTTTTTCCAAAATCCAAAATAGGTTGTTGCAATTGAACATTCGATTCAAAGATATTTGGTTGATTTGATTTCAAACGAGGAGAACATGCATCAATGTTTTGATTTCCATCAAGCGTTGGGTCCAAAGGTGGAAGTTGTTGGAAAAGAACATTGAAATCATTTGTTGGAAGATCATTGAAAAAATATTGAATTTTTGATGCACCATTTGTACAAAAACTAGTGGATATGATATTTGCAACATTAAGAGCATTTGCACCACAAGAACATCCAAGATTAGCAACATGAATGATGCCATCTTGAGGGAGTTTGAAACAATTAACTACATATTGTAAGGTTGGGAGTAAACGTTGGATAACCAAAGCTTGCATCCATGAGTTCAACGCATAACTATATCTTCCACTACCAGGTTGCATTCATTGTACTCCTCCATTTGGCCTATCCATTGACTCATCTATAACCAACTTCTTTGGCTTTTTCTACTCCAAGTGGATTATACTATGTGTGTTGAAAGACCTTTAAAAGTATTGCAAAGTACCCTCCCCATTGCTCCACTTGCTTAAAAGTGAAAAAGACAAAAATAAAATCAAAATAACCATTTTTTTTTTTGCTTCAAAATTACTTAAATTATTGTTGTGCTTTGATTTTTTGAAGGAATCAACTTTTTAAATCACACCCAACTTTATGCAATTTTTAGTTTTTTGCAAAGGAATTGTTTTGTAAAATCATGTGCAACTTTTTTATTTGAATGATTGCCATGGGGTCACTCCATAATTTTTTTTTGTAAATCATGAATTGAATAAGGTCTCGATCGACATTAGGCATTACAATAATACCTTAAAAAGTCTTTGCAATTCCATTTTGAAGTTAAAATTCTTGGCTCACCAATTAGCTTGACATTGTTTCATGTGTATTCGATGGACTATTTCTTTTCCCAATTATGGAGTTAAATGACAACTTTGTTATGAGTAAATATATTTCTATCCATAAATTGTTCAATTTTTTCAATGTACCCAAAGTACTTTGTGCTATATTTTGACATTACCTAAATCAAATAGGGTATTTTTGGAGTATTATACATGAGAAAGCTTTAAAATTCCCAACCTATTATTACCAGTTTTTAAATTTCCACATATTTAAGCTAGCTTAAACTTAGTTAAAATTTTATGTTTGCATTAAATTTTTGTACATTACTTGTGTTTCATTTGTTGGTTTTGATTTTAGCCACATGCAGAATAATGAGAAATTCACAATCTACATATTCTTGCTTGTATATACTAGAAACAAACAACCATTGAATATGAACATAAGTTAAAAAAACACTTTCAATTTCAAATTTGCCAACTTTCACCCATGCGATCTAAGGTTATTTTTCATAGTTATTAATGAGTTGTCAAACTTTTACCATTTTACAAATCATCTTTGAGCTCCGCATTGTTGTGTGTTACCAATGATGATCAATTATTTTAATTTTTATTATGTTTTCATATATTTATGTCAATGTTAAATTTAATTTAAATTAATATACATTTCATGGACATGAAAAGACACATG
>Ga0116231_10012090_pt1 | contig 12877 bp, 9 predicted proteins | sample S1TSphgellanicum_2_FD_89695 | JGI IMG/M metagenome (GOLD analysis project Ga0116231, IMG submission 89695) | Host-associated microbial communities from peat moss isolated from Minnesota, USA - S1T2_Fd - Sphagnum magellanicum MG | ecosystem: Host-associated > Plants > Peat moss > Unclassified... | reverse complement strand
CCATATTACATCTAGGTTTTTCACATTACTTGTGTATAGAAGATGGCTCCATCCACAAGAGCAAATGTTAAACAAAAAGGCAAGGAATATGTATATTTTTCAAGTACATTGAAATTTTTTTCTCAATTGAAATGTGAGGTTCAAAAATCGATCCACAATGAATTTTTTTGATGGAAGAAAATTTTGAAATCATTATATATATATGGGTTATATGCTTTGGAGTGAGAAGGATCATTTTGTCACTTACATTTGCAAATGGTCTATAAATTACACATTTCTAGTCTTACTCTCAATCAAGCAGTGAAATGTCAATTTGGGTGGAATGATCTGGTGAAAACTCCTATTGGTCATGTTGTTGATTGCAAACTTTTGGAAATTCAAGGTTTGTATACCTTTGTTGGGCTGAAAAGAGATTGTTTGAAGGATGCAGGAAAGGAGCACTTCAAAGTTATTGATGTTAATGTTTCTAAGGTGGAGATAAATGTTGGCATTGATGAATATATGAATTTTGGTACAACTTCTACCAAAAATCATGTGGCGTTATCTAATGTCAACATAACACAAGGATTTTGCATGTTGCAAGTACCAAATGAAAAAACAAATAGGATTTTCTTTTCTATTTGAGCTATTGGACAGATTCAATTTTATCAATTTTATCCATCAACTTCATGGGTCATGCCTTCAAGGCAAGGAGGTATGGATTTGACTGAGGCATGTTCAACTTGGAAATGCATGATAATGCTTTCTAAAGTTTCTATGGATGATATTTGCACCAAAAAATTTGAATGTACCAGGCAGAAATCATGGTTGAGGAACTTTAGATCGTGAGAACTTGCAAACCAAATTTATTCAAATATGGAAACACAAGTTTTGGAGGAGTATTGTCTCTTTTCACATGTGAAGGGACCAAGTCATTTTAAGTTGGTCATTTGTACATGTTCAAAAGGTTTAGGAAAGGAGAATTTACTCTTAGAGACTTGCCATTGTCCTAATAGAAATGTCTATATTGGGCGAGGGCTCTAAAGTTTGATGGCCTTTTGTTTTTGAGATCTGCCAATCAAAATATAACTATTTACTTGGGTAGGTCTCCATAATTTCAAATTTTCTGCTATGGGCCAATGAAAATGGATGATTATTAAAATAAAAATAGGCACCCTCATCTAATTAAATCGGATCACAGTAGGTAGGGTGTTCTTTGCCAGAGGTATTAGCCCATGCCAAAAATGGTGACAAACTCTTTTGGGAAGAGAAATTTCATGCAGCCAATGGGAAGGCCCAAGCATGCACTCAAGGTGACTTGCTTTTTTTCCTTGTAAGTTTGGGGGGAAGGATTTTTTTAAAATATTCCTGGTTCCCAATGGGTTCCCATCAGGTTCCCAATATCTTTCCCAAGTTCCCAGTGTTCCCCAACATGTTCTTCATAGCACCTCACTTTTATCCCATATGCTTTGGCAAATGTTGTCCTACTTTCACCTATATAGGTGTGCCATAGGGGAGGAACAAAATACTTCAAAATACAACCTTCTACCTTGGGGAGCTTCATAGTTTCAATTTTTTTGAGTGATGGCCAATCGAATTGGCTTGCTGCAAAAACAAAAAAAAAACAAAAAAAAATTTAGGAGGCACCTCATCTAATTAATAGCTTTGACATATGATGTAAACCTGCCAACTTTATTGTGAAACATATGGTATTGGAAAAAATGGAATGATAACAAGGCCAAGAGCAAATGATAGTGAGCCCACAAACAAAAGCATTCAGGCCTGGTTGAATTCTTACAAGAAATCTTAGAAATAAGAATATCAACTTCAGATTTATGTTTTGCCCATGTGGAATGCTGTGTGAGATTTGTTTATCTATAAAAGGAGTATATACATCAAATTTTGAACTGTATCTGTGTTTTTTTTTTCCTTTTTTTCTTTTTTGGGATGGCAACATCCACAAGTCAATTGAGACAATTTTGGCTATGGGAAAGTACAAAATGAAAATTAAATTTAAGTCCTTATATATTTTTTCCTACCTACAAGAACCATGTGTAGAAATCTGTTAATTTATCAGGATATTTCTTAACTTTGACATTGAAGGCCAAAAGAAACTGCTTGCAAAGATATATCTACCAAAATCTATTGTGTATTCATAGTGCAAAAATCATCTCCCAACTCTCCCAACCCCTAGTGCGTAGGTATCCATGAAAATTTCAGGTTTTCATTTTCAATCCTGTTATAAACTAACCAGGTTACACACTAACCATGCCCCCAGTTTTAGATTTCTTTAAAACTGCCAAGATACTCTGACCACTTGATATTGGGCTCTTGGATACCCTGGTAACCTAAGTAGATAGTTAGTTATAGGGTGGATCAAATATATTCTGCCATGGTATGAGGCAAATGATACTTTTTAGGTTCCTCCTTAGCAGCGTCTTCTTTGGTGGCAAAAATTGGCCAAATGGTGAATCAAAAAATTGGGTTTGTGACTTGTAAGGGGAAAAATTAAAAAGAAAAGTTGCTAAAGCTAGGGCTTGTGATAGTGACATAGCAACATTATATCACATGACAAGAACTCTTCCCACTTCATCTCCCTTCACTCCATCCTTTTTCATCGCCCTAGCTTTCCTCTACCATACCCCATCACCATTCCTACACCTCCATTGAATCTTGTCATCATTATGTTTCTCCTTCGAGGGTTGCTAGTTGACCTTAGTCTTTACTCTTATGCATATTCCCTATGTCAAAACCTGGCATATATTACTAGACATATTATTTGTTTGTGATAATATAGGTTACATATTATTAATACATGGCTGCATTAAAAATCAAACTTGTGGCTTATGTCACTAGTAATAATTTTGGTCATAAATGTTTTTAGCATTAGTAATGTGATTTTTATTATTACCATGACTTTTATTGCTACAATGAAAAAATATAATTAAATAATAAGTATTTGATTTATAAAATGTAAACATGTGTTTAAACATAATAAGGTCACATTGACAATTTAGTTACTTATTTATTAACATAGCTTATTAATCTTGCCTAAGGTAAAATCTTAATTAATAGCCTAAGCTAGCTTACAAAATTAGGCTACCTAAACTAGGTAGCATAAACCTAGGTAACCTAAAAACCTAAGCTAGAAGTTTAGGTAGGTAGGTCAGTGTGCTTAAATAGGTAGACAAGTAGGACCCTTTTTTTTCCTTTATCACAAGCTTTTTTTATTGGTTCATCACAAGTGGTACTTGCACTTTGAATGTATTTAGTGCATGCATTGTGAGCAAACTAATATTTTTTCATCTACTTATATAGTTAGAAACTAAACTTGTTGACAAAGGATATGGGATATATTTAATAAACAAAAGCATCAACATTTGTCATTATGTGACATCATCCTTTGTCTCATTAAAAAAATAGTCAATTTTAACCATTATTATATTTTTCATACTCTATTCTTTAAAAAAATTCCAAGATGTATACATGTATACTTTTCTTTTAAATCAAGTAATTTGACTGAAAATGCATTTGAATCTTCACTATTTCATACATTTGGACAACAATGATGTCTCAAAGATTTTTTTTTTCATAATTTTTTTAAATAAAGTTATTTATGATGAACATGAAATTTTTTTTTTGAATCTTTAAAATAATATGAAATAAAATATTAGATTTCCCCTTCTTTTAAACATATAATGAATCAATAAAATTTGTATAAATGTGGTGTTATATTTACTTTTAATTAATTGATTTATTACTTAATTTTAAAAGTAAAAAATTATTGAACATATAATATTATGTACAACATTTTAAATGTTATATAAAGTATTAACATCATGTAAATTTCATAATTATTAATTTATACAAGTATAATTTTAATTTCATAATTTTTACTAAATTTTATTATTATTAATAAATTTTCATCTTTGTTTCAAAGGTTTTTTTCAGTTCATTAAATGTGATTTAATATAAATTATGATATTTTTCCAAGTTGTATGACCAAATATTTTGATAAATTAATAGTATAAAATTTTAATAAATAAATAAATTTGGATCAAACTCTATATTCTCAAATAAAGATTATATGAAAACCTGCAAAACAATGCCATTTTGGGGGCATGTGGATTTCTTTTGAAATCCTTTGGATATCATTAATAGGATTATCTATCATTATTTAAGGTCAACAAGTTTAAGGAAGATATTCATCAAAATAAACATTTGCACAAGAGTCCCAAATTGAGTGTTTTTTGAATGAATATTCACAATGTGGTTCAAATAAAATTGGAACAAGTTCAACATTTTCATTTTTTATGTGCAATTTTTCTTGAATCCCAAAATATGGGAAATTTTGCCAAAATTTCAAAACCACAGTTTGAAAAAAAGGAAAATTTTAAACAAGCCTTAACATATATAATAACAAGCTTCACCAAAAAAATATGTTGTAGAAGTAATATGTTTATGTAATATTTAGTTTAAACTATATTATCATGTACACTATACCATTAGATCCAAGCTAGGTTCACTTTTGTGGACTTAACTTTGCACCAAAGTGATTGCATCCAAAAGAAAATGTATAATATCAATGCATTATTATTTTTGAATGTGAATGAAAATTTTCAATTTGCAAATATGAGCCGCCCATCAAGGTTTTTTAATTTTGAAAAATTGGTCAAACAAAGTCATTGACACACATAATATTTTTTAAAATATGACTATAGTCATGTAGAGTCATGTAGACATGAAAATGACTATAGTCGTAAAAATGGCATAGTTGCAAGACATATATTACTACATGATTAAATTGGAACACTAGTTGTATATGTTCAAATCATGGATGCCATGTTTTAGCGTAATGATTGTAGATCCTTGATTTGATTTATGTACACTTCAAAAATTCAAAATGCTTTCATGTTTCATGTTTGGGGGTTACATCAATTCCAAGAGCTTATGTTGGAGGTGCCATGCAACTCATACCCTAGATACTACATGTCAACCACTTTTCAGTCTCACTAACCAATATTAGTAAACTAGACCATGTAAAGTTTTAACCTAGTCTTATAGGTAGTCTTTTCCTATCTTCAGTGTGTTTTTTGGTTTTTTTATTTCCTTGCACTTTTGTAAACATGTGAACATATATAACTTGCCATGATGTTCTACATGTCAACCAGTTTTCAATTTCACTAACCATAAACTTAACATCAAATTAAAATGGTTGCAAATTACATAAAATGCATGTAGTCAATGAATCTCAACAAGAGAAGAAGACGTGTTCTTAAATTGCCATTAAAATAAAATCCAATGTAAATAATGTCCATGTGTTCTTCTTTTGTAAGTTGAAATTGATCAAAGTGGAATGAGATGCAAAAGCACAATAGAAATTGTATTTGCCAAAAGGCATAAAAGGTGTAGTCACACTAGTATGGACCATTAGCAATTGTATTGACTATTTAATTTTGCACATTTTTAATTGTAAAAAAAAGAAAATAACTACAAATGGACTTGTTTTCATACAACATTATTTTCAATATATTGGTATACATATCCAAAAAAATTGAATCAATCTAATGAATAATAAATACACCAAAACATTTTTTATGTTATGTAACCAATGTTTTTAAATGGAAATTAAGCATTAAAAACACACAAAGCACAATTTGAATTTTTTAAATGACATAGTTTTGGAAATATTTTAATATAAACCTTAACATAATAATATTAAAAATACTTCAAAGATTTTTATTAAAAGATCTAATGATGTATTGAAAAGATTCTAAGAATATTTTTTACAAAACAATGAAAAAGCATAAGTCTAAGGGGGTGGGTGTGGTTCCCATTAACATGGTCAGACCCTAAAGCATGTGGGTCCATTCAAGGTTGGGGTACACAAAAGGAATGTCTCAACCTAAAAATCATTGTCAATGCACTATTTTGAATCACCCTTGCATTTACAAAATCATTTAATTAGTATTTTTTAATTAAATACTCACATAATTTTTAATTAAAGTGGTGGTGGCTTTTAATGATTTAGATAATTAAAAAATGTCCTTAAGTGTCCTAAAATATGGCTCGAGACCTATGTCCCACTTTGCAAGACTATTGAAAAGGACTTAACATTATTAACAATATTTGTTCAAATTGTTCCATATTTTTTTAACCACAAATATAATAAATTATGTTCTATATGATGGCATAAATTGTTAATATAATAAATCACCAACATTTGTGGAATTGATACTAAAATCTTGGATTTTTTTCATAAAAAATATTGTGTTAATAAAAACAATCAAATTAATTATGTTAATTACAAAATTACATTCCAAAGGTTTGTAAAGAAGTATAGGAGACATGGGTGTAGAAAATAGGACATTATTTTATGTTTTTAATAAGGTTTGGCACTCCAAGTGGAAGTATGTCATTTTTGGAAATGTCTTGTAATCTTGCATTCCATTTTGGTTTATACTTGAACATGACATTCAAAAGTTGTTCAATTGATTTGATTCATTCATTATAACACTTATTAGTTGAAAGCCTAAACATACATATCCCCCTTTCATTGTTTAACATCTCATAACACTCATTTGCTAAGTTTTAATCAAGATAGAGGACAAAAGGGTGTCATGGTTCTTGTTGTGGTGCCCCAACCATGAATGCACCCATGTATTGAACCAAACAAATCTTATTTTGACTCACATGATTTTCAAACATTAAATTAGGTTTAAAAGATAAAAATATAGGTTTTAACAAATATTCCATTTTATTCCAATCATGTGGGATTTCAAGGTGATTACTCACTAGATAGTCTATAAATGGATTATCAAAAAATTAGTTTTTTCAAATGCCAAGATAAGGTGTTAGAATACAAATTGGATCAACCTTAAATGTTTGGAAGGGGTTCATCTAACCAATGTAACATACTTGTAAATACATACTAAGAAAAAAAATTTGGTGATAAAATGTCATCATTTCATTATGGGATGTACTTTTGAAATGATGCAAGCCTCCCCAGTTGTAGTCCATAAAAGAACATTTAGGGATTCATATTAAATAACACATAAATGTTAAGTTTAGTGTTCTTCTAGTATAATCATGGTGTTATTACAATGTTAAAATAAAGGTTCAACATGAAATTTTTTATATTTAATTTGATGAATCCTCATTAAACTACCAATATAAATAAAATCCATAACTTATTGAAACCAAAGAATTGTGAGCATATTTTTTACAAGAAAGGAAATTAGTATAATACATCATTTTTTCCAAATAGAAAATTTTAAATTTTAAATTTTAAAAATCCATTAAAAATGTAATTTAATACCTTGCCAAAAGTCATTTTCCTTGTGTTTTATGGCCTCTACATGTGTCATTTTTGGTTCACCTTGGTGTGCAACTACCTTTCATGTATATTGTATAGAACACCCACATCTACTAAGTCTATTAATGTTTAGTGGGGTCCAACCTTTTTTTCCTAATGATTTGCCAAAGAGCAAGTTAATTTTTTTTTAAACATAAAGTAAAATTTGAGGTTTCCATTCACCAAAAGTGAAGGAAAAGTAAAAAAATCACTCGGATTTTCAATTTAGTTTTTTACATGTAGTTAGAAGTATAAAATTTGGTTTATAACTAGATTTGGATAAGTCTTCTTAGAAATTAGGATCACTTTTTTTACATCTTTCTGTGGATGAAGTGAACTTTGGCTATCACGGGCATGAAATTACAAAGATTAAGGAATTTCTATGGTATCTAAAAAGAAAAAAAGTATATGAAAAAATCAAGCCTAAATTTAATCTAAACACAAAACATGAAAATAAAAAGAAGAAAACAAAGTTTGTAAGAAAAGTGCAAACAATTTATTTTTTTAATGCAACATATGAAATTGGACAAACATGAAATGAAATGAACAAAGCTATGGTGGAAGAGCATACATTAGATTGGTGTTGAATAAATTAAAGGTATGGGGTCTTACCTTTATTTATACCCCTTTCAAGATTTAGTTCTAAAAACATTCTATCAAGACTTTTATATGCCCAATATCCAAAGAACCTTCTTAAAGTATAAGTGAATTAGTGAACCACAAGTGAACTTCAAATGAATTACAAATTAACTATAGATGAATCATAAATAAATTACAAGTGAATTACAAATGAACTACATGCCAATTATAAATCAATTACAAATCAATTGTAAATAAACTACAAGTTAATTACAAGTTGGTGGTGAATGAACTTCATCCATGATGATGTTGGTGATGATGTTAAGAATGGTGATATGGACCAATGATGGTGTCCATAACATTGGTTACATCAAAAATTTCCTAAAGAAATACTAATGGGGTCAAATGAAGGGGAAGATATGACCCTATATAAAAGTATGATTTCTTTTACTAACCACAACCCATTAAAAAATTTCAATGAAATAGGACATTGGATGTCTAAACAAATTACATATGTTGTTGACAATTGACAAGCATGGGTGTGAATCCTTAAAAATGTATCTATAAATGGTTTGTTAATACAAAAGGTTGAGAAATATTTCAAAATTGAATATTAAAAGCTATTATAAAATTTGAATTCACTAGTTGGTGAACCTATTTTAAACCACTCCAAGTAAAACATCCCCCCCCCAACCGTTAATTTCTTTATAATTTTCAAGCCTTTATTTCATTTGCTAATGTTTAACAATTGGTTGTGAATTATTAATTGCATTAAAAATTTAGCATTGACATTGAATAATATTTTAGACACATACAAGGGGGAGGATTCAAGTATTCATACTTTTCAAGGATTTTACATCTACAAGGTAGACATATATTCTTTTACACTGTTAAGGAATGAACTTAAACCTACCTATAAATTTCACTTCATCATAGTTTTTCATGAAAAAACTACAATGAAAACAAGCTAATTGGAAATGGGTGAAATCCTCATCAAAGGAAGAATGGTTGAAATAATATTCATTTTCCATTGAAAACTGAAAATGTGTTGCAAATGTATATATTATTAACTTTGAAAACATTAAAAATTTCCAAAAAGGGTGTTCCCATAAAACATTATCAACATCTTACAAATCACAATTTAACTTGTAACATGTAATCACATTAACACGTAGCATTAGTAATTGTAACCATTATTTAATTTTGTGTATTTTGAATTTCAAGAAAAAAAAGAACTACAACAATTTTGTGGATGGCAATGGTCAAGTAGTAGAACAAAACATGTATTTGACAATTCTTTAAAACCTAAAGCTTCATCACAATGGATAGTTGTTATAAAACTCAAGAAAAAACCATGTTGGATTGATCCAACACTAAATTGTAATAAAAAGTAACCATTAATTAATGTTAAATAGCTTAAATGTTTTTTTAAAGTTTGATTATCCTTCAAGTACCCTTCAAAATTTAATTTACTGGAGTACATGGTACATCATTTTTCAATGAACATAATTTCAATAATCAAGTTGCACTTCAACACACATTAAGTAAGTGTTATTCAAGGATGCATAAATGTCCACATGTCCCATTTAATTAAACATATATGGTTTAATTGACCTAAATTGACAATTGTTTCACCTATCTGACCATATAACATGTATTTAATTAATTTCAAACTTTAGGACTATCCAATAATAACCATACACAATTTTGAACTTGTAAAACAACTATGCAAAATTTGAACCATGTGGCCATTTGGTCCTTTTCAATGCAATTAATAATGAACGATTGCTTGGATTACAACCAGGTGACCACCTGGTCCTTTCAATATAATTAATAGAAAATAATTGCTTGGATTAAAACTAGGTGACCACTTGGTTTTTTTCAATGCAATTAATAAAAACAATTGTTTAGATCATAACTGAGTGGCCTTCTCAATATAATGAATAAAGAATGATTGTTCAATGGATTAAAACCAAGTGGCCACCTAGTCCTTCTCAATCCAATTAATAAAGAACAATTGTTTGGATAATTTAGAATCAAATGGCCACATAGTTTTTCCCAAGTTAATTAATAAATGATATTAAATATTGGACTAACATCGAATGGCCACACAAATTTTTCCAAGTTAAACAAAAAAAGGAAAATTTAACACTAGATGGCAACATGGTTTTTTCCAAGGTAATGAATGAGGAAAAATAATTGGACTAACACGGGACAAACACTTGGTTCTTACCACACACAAAAAATTGGATGATAACTGAATGATCATGTAATCCTTTGCAAACCAATTTCCAACAATTAATAACATTTAACACAACATTGTATTTCCAACATCAAATAGGGAGGATCAAAGTTCCACAAATTTTATTACATATAACTAAACCAAATATAGTTCAATGCATCATGCGTTCAAAATCTATCATTTTAATAAAATGATAGGCAACAATATTCAAATTATGAACCATCTAAAATTCAAACCTTCAAACCTTAAAAATGGTGGCCATTATCAAACAATAAGATAAACTGAAACATTAATATTATCTCGAAATAGGAATCCGATTGGACAACATTGCACCCTGCCTTTCAAGCTACAAACATCGTTGCATAATTTGCAAACAACATGTCGAACCCACTATAAACAAAACTTGGTAGTTGAAGCCTTCATGTAAACAAAGGATGAAAGCACAATGTGAAGAATTTTAAAGACAATTGACTAGGTCCAAAATGGATCATGCTTAACGAAAGTTGAGTAATTCCACAATCCCCTCTATCACTTTTCATGTACTGCATGAACCAACAATATGTGGCAAAGACAAATTCAAACATGACTCTGAATACTTGGCAATGGTCTCAAAATGCATTTGAACTAAAGTTGCAAAAGGTAATTTAATCAATGTTGGCCACAACCAAGATGCAAGGTCCAACCATTGGACCTTATTTTTGGATAACTTATGTCTTCTAAAAGAATAAATAAAAAATCCATTGAACTTGGAATTTCTAAGAGCCTTGCTTTGTTCATTGTTAATGAACAATGTCTAGTCTTCTTTCCCATAAGGTAATCCTTGACAAGCAAAATACACATGACTTAAATCCTTAAGACAATAGTAAATTTTGGCTATGATTTGACTTGATGTTAGAGAGCACTATTCATACCCCCAAATGAAAACAAATTGGTTGATCAACTTTTGTGGCAATAACAAAATAAGAATATCCCTGACAACATCCACTAACATGCATTACCAAATTGCAATATAATTTTTTTTAAAAACATGAACAAAAAAGTGTTAAACTCCAGCTCTTGCTTCCACTTTGTTGTTAACAACATTTCTCCCCCTAACCTGTTGTTTTCCTTGTAAAATAACATAAAACACCATTTACACTAAAAATGAACAATTTTCTTGGCAAAGAAGGATGTGAACAAAAATGCAAACATACACAGAAACTTGATGCAAATGAACACAAAAGTAGGACATACCAACCAACACAAGTTAGTACAACCAAACACAAAAAAATATCAAATCTTCCAAAATTTCAACACATATAAATTTTCCATAATATATAATTTATCTTCAAGTAGGGCTAATCATCTCACTCCTAAATATAATTAAATCATATTGATTAGAATTGGCATTTGACCAAGTTAATAAAACATTAAGGGAGCCCACAAATTAAAAGGATTATCCTACAAATTACAAGGAATCATATCCGACACTTCACTATTTATCTTTACATCTGAAACAAGTTTCCTCCAATGCTATGTTTTTAAACCTTCAAGTTTAATTGACGTCAATAAATTCAATACATTATATTATTCGTTTTCTGAGAATCGAGCACCCACCCGATCCTCTATTCAACTTCTGGAATCAAATGGCCACCCAATAGGGAACCATGCAATAAAGTGATATGACAATTTTTATTTTAGGACCATATAAACACATAAAGGAACAACTTGCAATGTTCAAAATTTTATAAAACATATTAGTCGGTAAACCCATTTCGTAAGCAAAATGATCACAAGAAAGGATTGACAGGACCTTGAAAATTGTTTGGTTAACAATTTTAAGTTGGGATAGTTTTTATTCAATGGGACAGTAAGAATTTAAGAGCATTTTATTTTCAACAACCACACATCATGAAAGTAGCTTCCATTGTAGCCATTTTTGCATCCAATGCAAGGAATTTCAACCCGTGATTTGGATGTGGGAATTTCGACCCATTGAGAGAGAAAAACACGCAATAAATAGAGAAGAGAGATCATCGCAACAAGTCCGTATAAACAACATTGGTCGTCGTCTTGCCATTCGGGCAAAAAACAAAGATGTCATTCACACACGTAGCTCGTGATAGAGCTACATACAATTGGCCGTGGGTGAAAACAGGTTCAGGCAAGTAAATGCCAATGGTTTTCATGGTTTGATAGAGTTATAATATCTTGAAGGATTTTGTTTTTTTTAGAGGGTTTTGTGAAGATTATATTTGTGCATGGTGAAATATTTGAGTTTCCATAATTCTTGTTTTGCATTAAGGATGTTCCCAATAGCACCCGATTTCAAACCCATATGTTTTGCCCAAAATCCTCCCCTTCTCACCTATATACCTGGGGTGTTCATTGCAATGGGTATTAGCCTAGGCGAAAAATTGTGATGAACCCTCTTGAGGAGAGAAATTCATCCAGCCAATGGGAAATGCAATTATGTTCTCAGGGTGCCTTGGTTTTTTTCCTTTTAAGTTTTGGGTTTAGGGTTGGGATGTTAGAGGGGAGGTTTTTTTTTTCAAGTTGTATTTGGTGTGGAAAGTGGATTGTCCAATGTCCACTCGGACATTGGACACTGGACTTTCCATGCAAGTTTTATTAGGGGCGGCAGGGGTGAGGGGAGAGGATTTATTTTCCTTTCAACCAATAGGATAGGCCAAGGTGCCTTGCTTTTTTTTTTAAAAAGTAAAGGGGGGGGGAGGGGGGGGGTG
>Ga0116231_10012089_pt1 | contig 12879 bp, 11 predicted proteins | sample S1TSphgellanicum_2_FD_89695 | JGI IMG/M metagenome (GOLD analysis project Ga0116231, IMG submission 89695) | Host-associated microbial communities from peat moss isolated from Minnesota, USA - S1T2_Fd - Sphagnum magellanicum MG | ecosystem: Host-associated > Plants > Peat moss > Unclassified... | reverse complement strand
CTTGTTGTTCCGCTGTTCCCCCCAATTGCGCAGCGATTTCAGCAGCGCATTCCGAAAACCGGTTTCGTGGGTGCCGCCCTGCGGCGTTGGCACGGTGTTGGTGTAGGAGTTGAGAAAGGGGTCGGCGTTTTCGAGCCAGTTGGCGGCCCATTCGACGCGGCCGGAGGAGCGGCCGTCGGGCGCGTCCGGCAGTTTGGCGTCGCCGGCCCAGATTTCCGGCAGCACGCGGGTGGCGTCGGCGATGTCGGCCTCAAGACTGTCGCGCAGGCCGCCGGGGAAGTGGAGAATTGCTTCCTTGGGGGTTTCGTCGCGGGCTTGGATGAGGGCGGGGTCACAGCTCCACCGGATTTCGACGCCGCGGAAGAGATAGGCCTTGCTGCGGCAAAGTTTGTAGAGGCGGGCGGGGCTGAATTGCAGGGGGCCGAAAATCTGCGGGTCCGGCTTGAAGCGGATGGTGGTGCCGCGGCGGTTATGCACGGGGCCGGCGTTGATCAGCTTGGTGGTGGGGGCGCCGCGGGCAAAACTTTGGCGATACAGGGTGCGGTCGCGGGCGACTTCGACCTCCAGCGTTTCGGAGAGGGCGTTGACCACGGAGCTGCCGACGCCGTGCAGGCCGCCGGATGTGTCGTAGGCTTTGCCGCCGAATTTGCCGCCGGAATGGAGCGTTGTGAGGATCACTTCCAAGGCGCTCTGCTTGGGGAATTTGGGATGCGGGTCGGTGGGGATGCCGCGTCCATTGTCGCGCACCGTGAGCGTGTTTTTCGCGGCCAGCGCGACCTCGATGAAGCTGGCGTGGCCGGCGACGGCTTCGTCCATGGCGTTGTCGATGATTTCGGCGGCGAGGTGGTGGAGCGCGGTTTCGTCGGTGCCGCCGATATACATGCCGGGGCGGCGGCGCACGGGTTCGAGGCCTTCGAGGACTTCGATGTCCTTGGCGGAGTAGTCGGATGAGGGGCGTTTATCGTCCGAGGGGCCGAAGAGGTCGTTCATGCTGTGTTCCGGTGCCGGATGGGGACGCTACCCAATAGGGAGAGTCGCTGGCAAGGCCACTTATGGTTGATCTTCGCGGATGGTGCGGTGCGGTCATGGCTGGCGTTTCCGTTTCCGGTTGACTAATTGGTCCATGCCCGAACTGGTCCTTACCCTCGCCTGCCCTAACCGGCCCGGCATTGTTGCCTCCGTATCCACCTGCCTGTTCGAACTGGGGGGCGATATCCGCGAGGCCCAGCAGTTCGATGACCTGGAGAGCGGGCGGTTTTTCATGCGCGTGGTGTTTTCCGTGCCCGCCGAAGCGGCCGAGCAGGTGCGGGGCGCGCTGGCGCCGGTCGGCGAGCGGTTCGGCATGGCGTGGCGGCTGACCGATCGCGGGGCGGCGCGGCGGGTGATGCTGATGGTGTCGAAATTCGACCATTGCCTGGTCGATCTGCTCTATCGCTGGCGCGGCGGGGAGTTCGCGATGGTGCCGGTGGGCATCATTTCCAATCACCCGCGCGAGGCGCTGGCGCATCTGGATCTGGGCGACATCCCGTTTCACCACATTCCGGTAAGCCCCTCCACCAAGCTGGAGCAGGAGGCGGAACAGTGGCGGCTGATCCGCGAGAGCGGCGCCGAGCTGGTGGTGCTGGCGCGCTACATGCAGGTGCTTTCGGACGGGCTGGTGGCCAAGCTCGCGGGCAAGTGCATCAACATCCACCATTCCTTCCTGCCCGGCTTCAAGGGCGCCCGCCCCTATCACCAGGCGCATGCGCGCGGGGTAAAGCTGATCGGCGCCACGGCCCATTACGTGACGGGTGAGCTGGATGAAGGGCCGATTATCGAGCAGGACGTGGAGCGCATCACCCATGCCGACCGGCCGGATGATCTGGTGCGCAAGGGCCGCGACATAGAGCGGCGGGTGTTGGCCAGGGCGGTTCGATACCATCTGGATGACCGGGTGATCCTCAACGGCAAGCGCACCGTGGTGTTCACCGACTAGCGGTTGCTGTGCGCCCGCCCCGGGCTGGAGAGATGTGCCGAAAATGTATTTGCCGGATGGGTTTGCGGAGCTTGGCTCCGGAGTCGCGCTTGCCGAAAGACTGGAGGCACTGACGCCGCCCGGCCGGAGGCAGGTCGCCGAGGTGGCGGAGGCGTTGGGCGAGGGCAAGCTCGTGATCGTGGTGGATTCCGGTTCATTCGGCGGCGCCGGGTCGGGCTTCTTCCTCGGCGTGGCGGCATTGGCCACCACGGAGACAGTGAACACGGCGATCACCTGGGGGCGGGGGCTTACCTGCTTCAGCGTGACGGCGGAGCGGGCCATGGCGCTGGGGCTGGTTCTGGCCGGCGAATACCGGGAAGGCTATCGCGGCCCGATCCTGCTGCGATCGGTGGAGGCGGCGGAGTGCGAGGGCACGGGCATTTCCGCGGCTGACCGTGCGCTGACGCTGCGCGCGGCCGGTGCGCTGGAGGCGGGGATCGCCAGCCTGAAATCGCCCGGCCATGTGATGCCGGCGATGATCGGCTTTCGTGGACGCGAACACCGCGCCAGCGCCGACATCGCGCTGGATCTGGTGCGGCACTGCACGCAGTACGAGGTGGCTGCCTATACCGATATTTTGGATGACGACGGCGAAGTGGCGCCGGCGGCGTATTGCCGGGCCCTGGCGGCCCGGCTTGGGCTGGTTTGCCTGGACGTTCTGGAGGCGTTTGGCGCGGCGGCGCTAGGGTAACGCGCATCGCGCCTGGGCGATACGGGGAATTGCTCGGCGCGTAGCATGGTCGGCCCGCATCGCCCAAGCGCGATACGGGTTACGCTGGCCTCAATGGACGGACACATTCATTACCAAAGTCGATCGCCAACCGCCATGCGAAAGGTGCCTCGGCTGCAAAGGGCGGCGCAACCAAGGGGCTTGCGACGGCGTTCGCGCGGCCATGCAGGACATATCCCCAAGGAAGCGCCATCCAGCCCGCCGGGTCGTGATGGCCGTCTTCGCCCTCACGCTGGCCGCCCTGGTGCTGGTGATCCTACTCTGGAACTGGGACTGGTTCATCCCGCTGGTTGATGCACAGGCTTCCGCGGCACTTGGCCGGAAAGTGACGATCGCCCATCTGCATGTACGGTTGGGGCGTGAAACCACCGTGGCCGCCGATGATGTGCAGGTTGCCAACCCGGCGGGCTTTCCGGCCGACGCGCCGCTGGCACGGATCGGACGGCTGAGTATCGTGGCAAGTGTGACGGACTATATCCACAACCGGGCAATCGTGCTGCCCAACATCACGCTCGATCACCCCATTCTCCATGCCACTAGGCTGGCGGACGGGAAAAACAATTTTTCCTTCACCTTTCCCGCGGGCAAGCCGGGCGCCACGCCCTCTGCGCCGCCCGAAATTGGGGATTTGGTCATCAATGACGGTTCTGCGCGGGTGATCGACCCGGCGATGCGGTCGGATTTCTCGCTTGCCATTGCCACGCGGGCGGCGAACGGAAATGGGCCGAGTGCCATCACTGTGGCGGCCCGCGGCACCTATGCCGGCCAGCCGATCACCGGGCGGTTCCTGGGCGGCGCGCTGCTGAGCCTGCGCGATCCACAACACCCCTACCCGATCGACGTGCATCTGGCGAATGGCGACACAAGAGTTTCACTGGTCGGCACGGTTGAGAATCCTCTGAATTTCGCAGGCGCGCGGCTGAAACTGCAATTTTCCGGGCCGGATATGGAGCTGTTATTGCCGCTGACCGGCATTCCCTTGCCGCATACGCCGCCTTTCTCGATTGCCGGCAATGTGGATTACCGCAAGCCGGATATTCGCTTCACGGATTTCGAGGGCCATGTCGGCAGATCCGATCTCGGCGGCGATATTTTTGTGACGCCGCGGACAGGGACGCGGCCCGACGTGGTGATGAACCTGCATTCCGACCGGGTGGACCTGGTGGATCTCGGCGGCCTGATCGGTGCGCAGCCCGGCCACAAGAATGAGCCAGGGCAAACTGCGACACAGGAGCGCAAGCTGCAGGCGGCCAGCAAATCAGACAATCTGCTGCCCACCACGCCGATCAACCTGCCACGCCTGCGCGCCGCAGATCTGCACGTGAAATATAGGGGCGAGCATATCGAGAACAAATATACCCCGTTCGACAAGCTGGTGTTCGACATGGACGTGGTGGATGGCAAGATCGATCTGCATCCGCTCGATTTCGTCATCGGCGACGGCAATATCACGAGCACCATCTCGCTCGATCCCGATGCGAATGACCTGGTTCATGCCAAGGCGGATGTGCGTTTCCAGCATCTGCAATTGTCGCGGATCATGAAAGCGACGCATGCCTTCAAGGGCGAAGGCATTATCGGCGGCGAGGCGAGGATCGATGCGCATGGCAATTCCATCGCCGGCATGATGGGCCACGGCGATGGCGAGCTGAAACTTGTGCTCGTCAGCGCGGGCAATGTGTCGGCGCTGCTGGTGGATATCGCGGGGCTGGAATTCGGCAACGCGCTGCTTTCGGCGCTGGGTATTCCAAATCAGGCGCGCATCGATTGCTTCGTGACCGACCTGCCGATGAAGAACGGCATCGTGGATACGAAAGCACTGCTGCTGGATACCGACGAGGCGCGGGTCGTCGGCCGGGGCACAATCGATTTCCGTGATCAGACCTTGGATTATTCGATGACGACGCGATCGAAACATTTTTCGATCGGGTCGCTGCCGGGCCCGATCAACATCACCGGCAAGCTTGGTGACCCAACCATCAGGCCGGGCGCGGAAGTTGCGGCGCGCGCCGGTGCTGCTGCGGGCCTGGGCGTGCTGCTGACCCCGCTCGGCGCGCTGTTGCCAACGATCCAGTTCGGTGTGGGCAACGATAACGCATGCACCAAGGCGGAAGCGGCGGAGCACCAGCCTTTGCGGGTTCCGCACGTGGTGCGGCATCACGCGCGGGCGTAAGGACGTGAAGGTGTTCTTTTCTGAAGAAAAGAACCAAAAGACTTTTGATCTTTCGGCCGCTTCCACGCTCGTGGCCATGGCCTCGATCTATCCGGGAACGCAACAATAAAAGTCTTTTTGTTTCTTTTTCTTCAGAAAAAGAAGACTCTTCCCTTCTCCCATCCGCTACGGGCACACCCCCGCTCCAACCCTCCCCACAAGGGAGGAGGGTAGCGCGCATGGTCTTGCGCGGCAGCGTCATTCTTGTGAGAAGCCGCCATGCCTTTAGCCGACATCCCCCTCAAATCCGCCTCCAACCTGCGCGATCTCGGTGGCTGGCCGACATTGGATGGCAGGCGGGTGCGGACCGGCCGTGTGTTTCGCGCCGCCGCCTTGGCGCCCCTTTGCGCCGACGATGAGGCGGTGATCGCGGCGCTGGGCCTGCGCGCCGTGGTGGATTTCCGCGGAACGCGCGAGAGGGCGCATACGCCAGTAATCCTGGCGGGGGCAATAGGCTATTCGCTGGCGATCGAGCCTTCGGTGGGGGCCGGATTGAAGGACATCATGCGCACCGGGCAGGTGAGTGGCCATTTCAGCCCCACGGATATGTTGGCGCTGCTGCATGAGGCCTACACCGCCTATGCCCTGCAGGATTTCGGCCAATATCGCGGCCTCTTCGACCTGCTGCAGACGGAGGACAATCTGCCCTTGCTGTTCCATTGCGCCGCCGGCAAGGACCGTACCGGTTTCGGAGCGGCCCTGCTGCTCTCGGCGCTCGGGGTGGCCTGGCCGGATGTGCTGGAGGATTACCTGGCGACCAACCGGTTCTGGCGGCGCGAATCGGTGCGTGACTTCAATCTGCCGCCGGAGGTGAGGGAAGTTTTACTGGGCGCGCATGCATCGGTGCTGGAAGGTGCGTTCGATGCGTTGCGGCGCGAATATGGGTCGCTGGAGGCCTATCTGGCCGGGCCGATCGGGCTCGATGCGGGCGCACGGTTGCGGCTTGCCGCCAATTTGCTGGAAGGCTGAGGTGGGGGCTTTGGTGGGCTGCGGAGCATCCCGCTCATTGGCGGGTGGCACGCGATAGTGGATGTTTCGGTCGCCCATCTGCTCGAGATCGCCGGCAAGTCGCCTCTGTTGCAAGGTGCTGCCATTATTCTTGGCACGTTTATTCTGGAAGACGCGGCGACCGCGGCGGCGGCGATGAGCGTGCAGAGCGGCGGGGTGCATGTCGCGGTCGCTTTGGTGTCGCTCTATCTCGGCATCGTGATCGGCGATATCGGCCTCTATGGCCTTGGCCGCCTGGCGTTTCATGTGCCATGGGCGCGCCGGCTGATCCCCGAGCAGCGGCAGGATCGGGGGCGGCAGTGGCTCGAGCGGCATGTGTTCAAGGTGGTGTTCGTGGCGCGCTTCCTGCCGGGGGTGCGGCTGCCCACCTACACCGCTTGCGGCTTTTTGGGCGCGGATTTGAAAAAATTCATCGCGGCCGCCATCGGTGCCACCTTGATATGGACCAGCGCGTTGTTCCTGGTGTCGCTGCGGGTGGGGAAATTCCTGGTGGAACATCTCGGCGCGTGGCGATGGGCCGGTTTCGCCGGCTTCCTGCTGGTGATCGTGCTGGCAGGCCGGCTGGCTGCCCGTGCGCAGGAGAAAGCGTAAGATGACCAGTCTAGCCGAATTGGCGCCCAGCCTGAAGACCGGGGCCGAATTGCTGCGCTCCGAGCCGGGGGAGGCCACGCTGGGGCATCCCGTTACCCGGCCGCGGAAAGTCTCGCCGTTCGAGTTTCTGCCCGGCTGGATCGTCTATGGGCCGGTGGTGCTGCAATGGATTGCCTTGGGCCTGCGCTATGGCGATTTCAGCCTGCCGACGGCCGCCAATCCGCACATCACCACAGGCGGGCTCTGCGGCGAGAGCAAGACGGCCATCCTAGACCTGGTGCAGGGGGCACCACGCAGTTGGATCGCGGATTATACGACGCTGGTGACCGGCGATGCGGATGGGCGGGCGGCACGGTCTGCCATGCGGGGGGCGGGGCTGAAACTGCCACTGGTGATCAAGCCGGATATCGGTTGCAATGGCACGGGCGTGCGCCTGGTGGAAACCGAGGCGGCGCTGGATTCGGCCCTCGCCGATTTTCCGCGTGGCGTCCGGCTGGTTCTGCAGCGGCTGGTGCCGTGGGAAGGCGAGGCAGGCATTTTCTACATCCGTCCGCCCGGTGAGCCAGCGGGGCGTATTTCGTCTCTGACGCTGAAGGAGCCGCCGGTGGTCACCGGGGATGGGGTTTCCACGCTGCGTGCGCTGATCATGGCCGATCCGCGGCACGGCAAGCTCCAGCATCTGTACCTGGGGCGGCTGGGGGCACGCCTCGACGAGGTGCCGGCGCGGGGCGAGCGGGTGCGGCTGGTATTTGCCGGCAACCACTGCAAGGGCTCGATTTTCCGCAACGGCGCGGCCGAGATTACGCCGGCGCTCTCGGCGCGGATCGAAGCCATTGCGCGGAGCATGCCGGATTTTTGCTTCGGGCGGATCGATGTGCGTTTCGCCAGCCTGCAGGGGCTGCGCGAGGGAAGCGGTTTTTCGATCATCGAGATCAATGGCGTCGGCTCCGAAGCCACGCATATTTGGGACCCCGAAACGCCCCTGCGCGAGGTTTTTGCGGCGCAGTTCCAGCATTACCGGGCGGCGTTCGAGATCGGCAGAGAGAATCGGCGGCGCGGTTTCAAGTCCAGCGGCGTTTGGGCGATGTGGCGCGACTGGCGCAACCAGCAGCGGTTGATGAACTCGTATCCGCTGAACGATTGATACCGCCACCGAAAATGCGGAGGCGACGTAGCTGGCATCGCGCTTGGGCGATGTGGGCAACACAAAACCTGCTCCCACACGCACAAGACATAAAAGTCTTTTGCTTCTTTTCTTCAGAAAAGAAGAGTCTTCACTTGCCTTCGATACGCAGCGCCTCACGGCAGATGGCGCGCCATTCATCGAATGCCACCGGCCGCACCTCACCATCCGGCGACTGGTTGAAGTGCGAGATATAGCCGATCAAAAGCCCATCGCGTATCCGCTCCACCATACCGCTCGGGTGCGCATCGTCGGCGATGCGAACGTAAAGAAGCGTGTTCGGGCCGCGCCGGCGCAAGGCGGCGTGGATTCGCCCGATCTCTTCGGTGGTGCAAATATGATCACCCATCTTGAATACAAAAATCTTCTCGGCGCGCGTGAGATCGTCAAGCAGCTTTTCGCGCAGGAAAGTGAGGCGCCGGCACATCATCCTGAACATGGCGTCGTAGGGTTTTTCATCCTCTTTCACCCAGGTGTGCATGTTGATGAAAAACCGGCGGTCCTCCGTGCGGTATTCGCGGTGGGTGGGCCATTGGAAATAATCGAGTATGGTCTGTTCGGGGGTTCCCACGCCCTCGAAATCGGCCTCCAGCGCGGCGGCGAGGGATAGGGCGGTCATCCCTGTCCAGCGCAGGAGACCGACCGGTTCGGCGCCGAATTCACGCTGCACCAGGCCGAATTCGCAGCCCTGGCTCGTGCCGCCGAGGCCTTCGAACTTCAGGATCATCTCCTTGTCAGAAAGCTCGCCCGCTTGCGGCGCGCTGCGGCCGCGGAAGACGATGCGGCGGAAAGCGATGCTGAGGCAGCGGCCATCGGTGCGGCCATGGAAATCCGCGGGAACGATCCCGTCCGGGTGGATGAACGTCAGCTTATGCAAGCTGGCCCAATCAAGGCCGGGTGGCGGCACGATGGTGACGGTCCCGGATGTCGTCACATCGAGCCCGCCGATATCCCGCTCGCCGGACCGCAGGCGTAGGCGTTGCACGGTTCTGTAGGGGGGCAGGATACAGGGGAAAAGATCGAGTTCGAGCAGCACCTCGGACCATCCCAGCGTTTCGGGAAGACGGATCTCGCTGCTCTGGCCTTCGCCCCAAATAAAATCAGGCTCCTGATTGGACCAGCCACCCAGACGATAGGCCTCGCTATTGCCCCCCTCGCCAAAATCGATGTCCGCCAGAACGGTCAGGCAAGGGGGCATGGGAGGATGGTGGGCAGGAACGCCGGATTCTGCCTGCGCATCCGCTTCCGGTGCCATGGCCTCGGGCACCACGATGGCGGGCCCCAGGCTCAATTCGGTCAACGGGGGCAGCAGGGCAGCACGCTGTCGCCCGGCGAGCCGGCCAAACCATGATCGGAGCGGAACGATATCGGCATTCATAGGTAGAACCTGACGTGAATTCGTTACTAAATCATGTACACCCTGGTGCGTTTTGGTGCGCGCCCGGCGCATCCGGGGTATCACTTTGCTGCGCCGCGGTTGAACGGGCCGAGCGCACTCCCCACCCAAGGGCTTCGCGTCAAATTTTTACGGAGCCTTCATGGATACCCACATCGCCGCCGATACCGCCGACCTGTTCCAGCCGGTGGCCCTGGGGCCGCTTACCTTGCCGAACCGCATCGTCATGGCGCCGCTTACCCGCAGCCGCGCCGCCGCCGGCGGCGTGCAGGGGGAGATGAACGCGCGCTACTACGCGCAGCGCGCGTCGGCCGGGCTGATCATCAGCGAGGCCACGAATATTTCGCCGCAGGGGCGCGGCTACGCCTATACGCCCGGCATTTTCTCCAAGGAGCAGGTGGCGGGCTGGCGCGTGGTGAACGATGCGGTGCACCATGCCGGCGGGCGCATCTACTGCCAGCTATGGCATGTGGGGCGGGTCAGCCATCCCGACCTACAGGCCAACTACGAACTGCCGGTCGCCCCCTCCGCGGTGCAGCCCGAGGGCCTGGCTTTTACGGAAACCGGCTTAAAACCGCATGTGCGGCCACGGCCGCTGCGCACCGATGAAATCCCCGGTGTGGTGGCCCAGTACGCGCACGCCGCGCGCTGCGCCAAGGAAGCCGGATTCGACGGCGTGGAAATCCATGGCGCCAATGGCTACCTGATCGACCAATTCCTGCGCAGCAAGACCAATCTGCGCGAGGACAGGTATGGCGGCAGCGTGGAAAACCGGGTGCGCTTCCTGGTGGAGGTGGCCGAGGCGGTGGTGGCTGTCTGGGGTGCTGACCGCGTAGGCTTGCGCCTGGCGCCCACCAGCGCCGCGAACGACATCGCCGATGCCGACCCGCAAACCACTTTCGGCACGGCGGTCAATGAAATGGACAAGCTTGGGCTGGCCTATATCCACTTCGTCGAGGGGCAGACTCAGGGATCGCGCGACACCATCAAGGGCTTCGACTACATGGCGTTGCGCCGCGCGTTCCGCGGCCTCTACATTGCCAATAACGGGCTCTCACTCGAGATGGCGGTGGAGGGGCGGCGGCAGGACCGGGCCGACCTTTTCTGCTTCGGCCGGCTGTTTATCAGCAACCCCGACCTGGTGGAGCGGCTTGCCAGCGGGGCGCCCCTGGCACCCATGCCGGGGCGCGACTTCCTGTATGGCGGTGACGATAAAGGCTATACCGACTATCCGAGACTCGACGGTTCGGTCTAGGAGCACCGCGTTGGGCCGCCGGTCGTCGGTGGCCCTGTGTCGCTCAGGCGACGGGAAAGCTGTTAGCGACGCGCCGCCATGACCTATCTCCATGCTCTTGTGATTGCCGTGCTCCAGGGAGCAACCGAGCTTTTTCCGGTCAGCTCGCTGGGGCACGCGGTGATCGTGCCGGCTTTGCTGCGCTGGAGTTTCGACCAGCACGCACCGGTGTTCCTGCCCTTTCTGGTGTTGCTGCATCTGGGCACGGCGGCGGCGCTGCTGCTGTATTTCTGGCGCGACTGGTGGCAACTTGCGGTGGGCGGGCTGGGTTTTTCGGCGCCGGAGCGTGTGCGGGAAAGCCGGTATATTTGTCTGCTGCTGGTGATCGCGACGCTGCCCGCTGCCATTCTGGGCGCCGGTTTGGAGCACCTGATACGGCGGCTGTTCGAGGCGCCGCTTGTCGCTTGCGTGTTCCTGGCGCTGAACGGGATTTTGCTGCTGACCGGCGAGCGCTTGCGCCGCCGCGTACCGGCCGGCGGCGCAAGGCGGCCGCTCGCCACACTCAGCATGATGGATGCGGTGGCGATCGGCCTGTGGCAATGCCTGGCGCTGATCCCCGGCATTTCACGCTCGGGGGCGACGATCACCGGCGGGTTGCTGCGCGGGCTGGATCACGGCGCCTCGGCGCATTTTTCGTTTCTGATCGCAACACCCGTCATTCTGGGCGCCACCATTCTCGAGGTGCCCAAACTGCTGCATGCCAGCGTGCCCCAAGGCACGTTCACCATGGCCGCGGTGGCCGCCCTGGCCTCCGGCCTGGTTGCCCTGGCCAGCACGGCCTTCCTGATGCGCTATTTCAGGAACAACGACAGTTGGGCGCTGAACCCTTTTGCCTATTATTGCATCGCCGCTGGCCTCGGTGCCGGCGGCTGGCTGTACATCCATTAGGTTGAATATGCGCCGAAGAATTAGAAGTTTTTTGGTTCTTTTTTTCAAAAAAGAACTTCTTCTTTTTTTGAAAAAAAAGAAGCAAAAAAACTTTTATATCCTGGTGGTGTGCGTCGTTTGCGTGGCCGCCGCCACATTGCCGCCTGCGGCTCGGCCGTATTCGCGGATGGATTTGCCCTGGTGGCGCGAGCGGTTCGAGGCCAAGCAATCCGAACTCCATAAGATGCAGGGGCGGGTGGATCTGCTTTGGCTGGGTGACAGCATCACGCAGGATTTCGAGCAGGGCGATTTCAAGCCGGTGTGGGACCGGTTTTATGGCGGCCGGAACGCCATCAATCTCGGCTTCAAGGGTGACGCGACGGCGCATCTTTTGTGGCGCATCGAGAATGGCGAGACCGACGGGATGCACCCGCGCCTTGCCATCGTGCTGATCGGCGCGAATAATTTCGGCCATCTGCACTGGCCCGCGGAGCCCACGCTGGTGGGCATCCAAACCATTATCGCCACCCTGCATCAGCGTTTGCCGGAAACCAGAATTTTGCTGCTGGGTGTGCTGCCGAGCATCCGCAGCGCCTGGGTGGACGAGAACACGGCCGCGCTCAATCATGATCTCGCAGCACGCTACGGCGGCGGGGCCGACCGGCTGGTGATTTATAAGGATTTGGCACCGCTATTCCTGAGCGGCGGAAAAGTGGATGCGGATCGGTTTCTCGATCGCCATCTGACGCCACCCGATCCGCCGCTGCATCCCTCGGCGGAGACGCAGGCGCGCATGGCCGAGGCGATCGAACCCATCGTAAGCCGCATCCTCGGCGACACTGCCCGGCACTGGCCCTGAAGCGGGTTTGACGCCGCCGCTTCAGTGGCTTCGGCAATTTGGGTTGAGGGCCGCATCGCGCCATTCGTTACAGGATAGGATTGCCATGTTCCGCGTTGCGGCCGGCATGATGCCGATCACACATATTTCGCGGATCGTCCGGGAAACCCAGTTTGACCTGGTGGGCGCGACAGGGATTGAACCTGTGACCCCCGCCGTGTGAAGGCGATGCTCTACCGCTGAGCTACGCGCCCGGACCAATGCATTCGACGTGTTCACTATCCGCTTGCCGCGGAACACGCAACCCCGGCTTCTTGCGGCTTAATCCGCGAGGCACCTTGCGCCCGGGCAGTTGTAATGCAAGTAGAGGCTGGCGTATTAGTGGTTCATTATTGTCAGAAGAGCACCATGACACCCGAAGACCATAACAAGACGCTGCTTGAACTCACTGCCCAGATCGTCGCTGCCCATGTCGGAAAAAATCAGGTGCCAACGCAAGGTTTGCCTGCTCTGATCGACCAGGTTTACACCGCTTTGAAAACGGCCACATCGGAGGCGCCGCCCGTCGTCGCCGAAAAACAGGCGCCCTTCGTGCCGGCGAAACGCTCGGTTTTTCCCGATTACATTATCTGCCTGGAAGACGGGCGGAAGCTGAAAACCCTTAAGCGTCATCTGCGGTCTACTTATGGGTTAACGCCCGAGCAATACCGGGAGAAGTGGAACCTGTCCGCCGATTATCCGATGGT